>Ga0209648_10000463_pt1 | contig 30971 bp, 28 predicted proteins | sample GraSoi2013_115cm_FD_185830 | JGI IMG/M metagenome (GOLD analysis project Ga0209648, IMG submission 185830) | Grasslands soil microbial communities from the Angelo Coastal Reserve, California, USA - Sample 9_17_2013_115cm (SPAdes) (version 2) | ecosystem: Environmental > Terrestrial > Soil >...
GCCCATCCGGTTCGATGAGCGGGATGTGGAAACGGAAGCATGGTGAGGCTAGTGAGGCACCGGCGGACGAAAGGGCCGGCAACCGATAGGCCGCACCTACACCACCGCGCCACATCTCGACTCCACACAAGTGGAATCCTTACAAAACCAGACACGTTAGGTAAGCGATTCCTCAGATTCAGAGAACGCTGGAAAGACTCAGCGGGCGAGGCGGTCGAGGATGCGGCGGGCGCGTTCGAATTCCGCAAAGCGCTTCTCTTCTTCTCGAAATTCGCGGGAATGCGAAACCATGCTGCAGCCCGAGCGGCGAGTTGGATGCTTGACGTGCAGCATCTCGTGGAACAAAACGTATTCCACAGCGCACGCGGGAACGCCCGGGCGGTCCATCCGGCGATTCAGCAGAATTTGATTTGGCCCGGGATCGTAACACCCGAATTGCCGGCGCCAGCTTCGCGTGCTCCATCCAATGTGCGGGCGCTGTAACTGGCCCTCAAAGTATTTAGCGTTGAGCTGGTCGAAAAGTCCGTCCAGATCGAAGTGTTCCCCGCGAGGACTGGTGGCGGCCAGGCGAACGCGTCCGCGGCGCATGCGGTTCATGCGGGTGCGCGTACGATTTGAGCGCGCGTACTCGAGATAAGGTTCCGTGAGCTCTCGCGAAGCTCTACGCCGATAGACGCGCGCCAACAACAGCGCAGCCGCCCCTTCCAGCACGGCCCGCGGCGCTCGCTGCAACAGGTCGGAGAAGCGCACGTATACGGCTTCCTCTCGCCGCCGGATCGTCAGCACCAGGCTCGAATATGGATAAAACTCCACGCGGAACCGCGGGGGCCGGCCCTCGCAACCCAGCCGCGTAAACATCCGCTGAAAAAGGGGCCCGCCTCCCGGCATCATCGAAGTCCTGCGGCCGCCCGATCTCATGGCTTTGGATAGACTCCTCAAGAATTAATTCTTCCGGCGAATGGGCGGCGGCGCAACTTTTTTTTTCGCCTTTTCCGCGTCATTCATGGCATCGCGTGTGCCCTCGATCGCGTCGTCCAGATTTTCCTTGTAAATTTCGCGCTCTGGACCATCCGTGGATATTTTTTCCAGAACAACAAGAAATTCCTTCGTTCGCGATGTCATCAGGTCAATCCCCTGCCGGATATTGTCCTGTTTCTCGAGCCCTAGCTGAATGAGGTCCGCCGCATCGTCCACGCAGCCGGCGTAGGCATTCAGAAGCGAATTGAGCATGTCGGCGTGACGATTCGAGGAGGGATGTTCCAGTTCATACTGGAATTTCTTCAGGCGATCATCGGCAAAAATCAAAAAGAGCTTAATCCGTTCGTTGGGCGTCTCGGCGTCGCGAATCTTGTCTGCTTCCACCGCCGAGAGATAGTCCTTTTGCGGCTGCCCCGCGGCACGCACAAGCGACGCCGCAGCCAGCATGAGGCAGGCCAGAAACAAGAGACGCATCTTCAATTCCATAGTTGTTTCTCCGCGGGCGGCGTACCCTCGGGCTTTTCCGCCGGAGGCGCGGCCTCATGCTTTTCCAAGGGCCGGCTAGGAAAAAGCATTTTTAGCATCTCATCATCCATGCTGATCAGGTCCTGGCGGACAATCTGCAACGGCGGCTTGTAGCCTTCGGGGGACACCAAAATTGTTTCGTCAACCTCGCGAATTCCCTTGCGCACGTGCATCTCCAGTTGGCGATAGCCGTTGGATTGCTTTTCGGCGTTTGGGTGTTGCTTCTTCAAGGTTTCCAGCGCTGCTCGAACATTGTCCCGATATTTTTCGAGTGTAAGCCCCAAAGCGTCATATTCGCCGGCTTTTCCGGCGCGCCGTGCTTCTTCAAACTGCGCATCTCCCACTTTTCCGAGCAATTTCGCCTTTGGAACCGCGCTCGTTTCGTGATCAAACCGCGACTGAAGATCGGGCAAACTCTGCGCGGCAACCTGGGGAAGCGTCGCAAGAAAAACGAGCATGCCCCACGCCGCGCTTCTGGAGGTCCCGCCGGCCCTCATCCGCCTACCTCTTCCGTCCAAGCACGCGTTGCAGCACCTTGCTCCGCTCCTTTGCCTGCCAGACTTGATCGGGATTTTTGCCCTGATCCAGTTCCAGAAACTTCTGGTAAGCCTCCAAAGCGAGCTTCGGCTGGTTCAGCTTATCGTAGCAAATTGCGCGAACAAACCAGACGCCTGCGCCCGGTTGTTCCATTTTGGCTATCTCGTCGAGCGTCGCCAGCGCCGCCGGATAGTTCCCTCCCAGAAAAAATGTGGAGCTGAGGTCCTTCCAATAATCGAGATCCTTGCCGTCGAGGCGCAGTGCGGTGCGCAGTTCTTTCTCCGCGCCTGCAAAATCCCGTTTCTGAAGGTAAATGCGCCCCAGACCGCCGTGGAGTTGAGCGTCGTTCGGGGCGAGAGCGGTGGCGTCGCGAAGCGTAACGATGGAATCGTCCCATTTTTTCTGGGCAATCTGGATATCGGCGCGAAGTTTGAGCATCTCGAGACGCGGTATAGGATCGTCGGGGCGGCTAAGCTCGAACTTCGGGACGCGGTCGAGTTCGGCTAAAGCGGCGTCATATTGTTCCTGTTCCATCAGCAAATGGACGATCCGCACACGGATGTCGCGGTTCGGTACTCGAACAAGAGATTGACGATACACATCAACCGCTTCTCCAGTCTTTTTTTGCTCCTCAAGGCTCCTGGCAAGCCCAACAAGGGCCGGGGGAAATCCGGGGTAATGTTCGAGCGCATGGCGAAACCGTGCCTCGGCTTCCTGCGGCATATTTTTCCTCAGGAACTGCCCCCCAACGAAAGTGTTGGCGTCCAGATCGTCGGGATCGAGGCGCAGAAGCGCCACGAATGATTCTTCGGCCCCAGCCACATCCCCGGACCGCTCTTGCGCGACGGCCAGAGTTCGCAGCGGCTGCTTTTGTCCAGGCATCAACTCCACGGCCTTCCGCAGAGGATGGACGGCGCGATCAAATACCGGTTCCGAGCCCGGCGGATTCGACTGAAAGAACAAGAGCCCGAGGTTGAGGTAGGCCTCTCCCATTTTGGGGTCGAGTGCGATCGTGCGCTCGTACTCGCCGCGGGCTTCGTCCGCCTTTTTCAATGCCGTATACACGTAAGCGAGTTGAAAATGCGCGTAAGCAGATTCGGGCTGGTCGGCGATCACTTTCTGCAGCGGAACGATGGCCGCTTCGAAATTTTTATTGTCGATATCGCGCTGCGCTTCATCCAGCAAATCGTTCAGGGGATTCGCAACTTTTTGAATCTTCGATTGCGCAGCAGGTTTTGGTTTGGAGGAAGACTGTGCATTAGCAGGCGATTGTGTGCTTTGTAGGGCGCCCGCCGCGCCGGGCTGCGCCCCTGCGAGCCACAAACCGCACGCCACAATTGATATCCCAATCGATCGAAAATGAAAACACTTCATGGTTCAGCCGGCGAAATCTTGGCTCCATTGGAAATTGTAGCCCCAGCGCCTGCTGGTTTGGATGCGCCGTTCGCGGGACGCTTTGCCTGACCGTTTCCATTCAGCACGCGCGCAAGAAACCGCCCCGTGTGCGATTGCGTATTGCGTGCTACTTGCTCCGGAGTTCCCGTCGCGATAATTTTGCCGCCTTGATCGCCTCCTTCGGGGCCCAGGTCGATCAGCCAGTCCGCGGATTTGATGACATCAAGATTGTGCTCGATCACCAGCAGCGAAGCGCCGCCCTCCAGCAGTTTGCGGAACGCGCTGAGCAGTTTCGCGATGTCATCGAAATGCAAACCCGTGGTCGGTTCGTCGAGAATGTACAGAATGCCCTCATTGTCGGTGCGGCTCAGATGCGCCGCGAGCTTTAGGCGCTGCGCTTCTCCGCCCGAAAGCGTCGTCGCGGACTGCCCGAGCCGCAAGTACCCGAGCCCAATTTCATTCAGCACTCGGAGTTTGGAGACAATCTTCGGGACGTTTACGAAAAATGCCAGCGCCTCGCGAACCGTTAGCTGCAACACTTCGTGAATATTCTTTCCGTGATAGCGGACTTCCAGAACTCCGCTCTTGAACCGCGTCCCACGGCACTCTTCGCAGATCAGCTCGACGTCCGCCAAAAACTGCATCTCCACGGTAACCGTTCCGTCGCCCTGACACGTCTCGCAGCGCCCTCCCGGCACGTTGAACGAAAAATGGCCAGCGGCGTACCCGCGGCGTTTGGCATCGGGCGTCTCCGCGAAAACCTCGCGAATCGCGTCGAACGCCTTCAAATAAGTGGCGGGATTCGATCGCGGTGTGCGCCCGATCGGCGATTGATCTACAATCACCACTTCCCGCAAATTCGAATCGCCTTCCAGCCGCTCGCAGAATTCCTTGATGCTGCCGCCAACGCGTTGCGCTGCCAGCGCCTTGTAAAGCACATCGTGGACTAGCGTGGATTTTCCGGACCCGCTCACACCGGTCACCACCGTGAGCGTTCCCAGCGGGATCATCAAATCCAGATTCTGCAGATTGTGCAGGCTGGCGCCGTATAGGCGGAGAAACCCGCCGCCCAGCTTGTGCCGCACGTTAGGGACGGGAATCCGCAACTCCCCGCTGAGGTACCGGCCCGTCAGCGATTTGTGTTCCTGGAGCATGGCCGCGTAAGAGCCGGCAAACAGCAACTTGCCACCGAGTTCGCCCGCGCCGGGTCCCAGATCGATGATGCAATCCGCGGCCTGGATGGTGTCGGGATCGTGTTCCACGACAAGCACGGTGTTCCCTAAATCGCGAAGAGACTTGAGAATATCGATGAGCCGCTGCGTGTCGCGCGGATGCAGGCCGATGGAAGGTTCGTCGAGCACATAGAGTGCGCCCACCAAATGCGAACCGAGCGACGTCGCGAGCTGGATTCGTTGTGATTCTCCGCCGGAGAGCGTGGAAGTCAGGCGATCAAGGGTCAGGTAATCGAGCCCGACTTCATCCAGAAACTGCAAGCGCGTCCGAATCTCTTCCAGAATCTTGTCCGCGATTTTCTGATGTCCTTCAGAGAGCTGCAGCGATGAAAAGAAAGCTCGCGCTTCTTTGACGGTGAGCTTGCAGATTGCCGTAATCGCTTTTCCCGCCACGCGCACAGCGCGCGCCTCGGCGCGCAAACGAGTTCCTCCGCAATCCGGGCAGGTCGCATAGCCACGGAAGCGGCTGAGGAATACCCGCACGTGCAGCTTGTATTTCTTGCGTTCCAGCCAGTTGAAAAACCCTTTGACGCCTTGGTAGTCGTTCTCGGGATCGCCTTCGAGAATCAGCCGGCGCTGCTCCGCGGTGAGCTGGCGCCACGGCACGTTCGTGGGAATTCCCCGCCCGCGCGCCCATTTCTTTGCGTCCTGGAAAAGTACGCGGTAACGCGGCTTTGTCCACGGTTCGATGGCACCGTCGTCAAGCGACTTGCCCGGATCGGGAACGACCAGATTCAAATCGAAATCGATCGTATTTCCAAATCCTTGGCAACGCGGACACGCGCCGTAAGGATTGTTGAAGGAAAAAAGTCGCGGTTCTGGCTCCTGGTAGAGAGTGCCGTCGTTCTTGCATTCGAACCGCTCGTTGAACGTAAGCCGCTCGGCCGCATTTCCCGCTCCGTCCGTGACGAATTCGAGAACCGCTTCGCCTTGCCCTTCGCGGTAACAAATTTCGATCGAGTCCACGAGCCGCGCCCGCGACTCCGGATTGACCGCCAGGCGATCGACGAGAACGTAGACCGGTTTTGAAAAATCCACATCGAGCAGTGTTTCCGGCGAAGAGAATTCGTGGATTTTACCCGCCTGGTATAGCCGGTTGAATCCGCGCTTCTGCAGATCAAGCAGCGCTTGGCGAAGGAGTTCCGGAGGCGGCGCGCTTGCCGTTTTCCTGGCGCCCCGCTTCGCAACCGCCTGACCCGCGGGCGTTGCGATTCGGAACTGGTGCAAAACGTAAAAACGACGCCCCGGCGCAAGCGACAAGATGCGCGTCGCAATTTCGTCAGGACTGTCGCGCCGGACCTCCGCACCGCATTTGATGCAAAAAGTTTGCCCGCAGCGCGCAAAAAGCAGCCGCAAATAATCGTAGATTTCCGTTGACGTCGCCACGTTCGAACGCGGATTGCGCGTGGAATTTTTCTGCCGGATGGCCACCGCCGGCGCAATCCCGGAAATTTCGTCCACCTCCGGTTTTTCCATACGCTCCAGGAATTGCCGGGCATACGCAGAAAGCGATTCGACGTAGCGGCGCTGCCCCTCCGCATAAATGGTGTCGAACGCGAGGGAGGATTTTCCGGAGCCGCTGACCCCGGTGACCACGGTAATGGCGTTGTGCGGAATCTCCACGCTGATATTTTTCAGATTGTGGACGCGGGCGCCCCGGACGCGGATGGATTCCTGCTCCGGCCGGACATCCGTGGGTGCGTGGGTGATCTCTTTGGTCGCCAAGGGGAAGCCCAGACAGCACGTTTCGAGCGCACTGCCTAAACTTCAAATTATACGACCGCTGTCAAAGCGGGGCAAACGACGAAATCAGCGCGGGTGAATGCGATCGCAAATTTGTCCTGCAGATTTAGGGCTCAACGTTCAGGGTAATCTGGCCGATTCCGCCTTCCACCTTCAGGTGAATCGTCGCTGGAGATTTTCCATAAGCGTCGTTCGTGTAGGAGTCCCCGTCGTGTTTCAATCCGTGCACATCGATCGAGCCAATGCCGCCGGACGCATGAGCGATGACGCCGACGTTTTTCGGAAGGCGAATGTTGGCCTGTCCCACGCCCCCCTCAATGTCAGCGGTCAAATCGGTTTTGCGGTCGCCGGTGAGATCGACATTCATCTCCCCGGCTCCGAGATTGAGATCCAAGCGTGTAAGAGGAACGTCGTGAAAATGCAGATCCCCTTGCCCAGCTCCCATATCCACTTTCAACTCCAGCGGAATGTCCTTGCTGAACTGCAGTTTCCAATCATTTTCTGTGCGGCCGAAATGGGGGCCATGAGATTCCTGCGAGATATTGAGCTGGCCAACTCCATCGGCCACGTTGTAGTCAACGCGCGGTTCCTCAAAAGAGTCGCTGTAAGTGAAGTCCGCATCGAGGAAGTCCTTGGCCCCGCCATTGATGGTGAGTTGTCCCGCGCCCATGTCTACCTTGGCGTGCGCGGACTTTGCGCGTTGAGGTTCCACGACCTTGGTGCTGTGTCTTGGCGCTGAATCGAAGGCGTGGCGGCGGGAAAAAGTGTGCCCATGCCAGACAAGGACGACCACAACAACGACAAAGGCAAGCGTGCCGATGGTGGCGCCAATGGAAACTGCCGGAGGCGCGTTGGGATTGCGGCTTCTTTGCGCGCTGTCCCAAATCTTGCCGAGGCCGATGAAGATGAGGATGAGGGGCCAGTAGGTCCGAAGGATTGGCCTGGGATCGAAGGCCGGACGCCAGTTGTGCACGAGGAATAGAGCACCAACGGTAATCAGAATGATCGGGAAGACGAGGGAAACCCGCCTGGGATTGCAGTCCTGGGCCATGGCACACCTCCGCTACCTTGTACTACGCACGCAAACGGAAAATAGTTCAGCGAGCGGTTGATAGCACTGTACAACAGCAAAGGCGCGGAGAAGAACCATCGAAGCCGGCGCTACCCAACTGGGAGCGCCAATGGAAAGTTCACGAAAAGAGCTGGCCTCCTTCGCGGCCGAGTTGGAATGCTTGCCACAGAGCGGGGACAGGCCGATCCCGACCGGATCGGGACCTTCGGTCGGCTGGACGCAGGACCAGTTTCGCGCGGCCACTGCAAAATAGGAAAATCGCAGAGTAGCGTTGCCGAAGAACGGTGTGTGATAGAGTTCGGCTGGAAGGGGTTCGAGGCGCGGAAAGATGAAGGAATTCGAGAGAGTCTTCTGGATTGTCCTGGATAGCGTGGGAATCGGCGAGCTTCCAGATGCATCGGATTATGGCGATGTGGGCAGAAGCACGCTTGGACACATCGCGGAATCGCGTCCGTTGAAAATTCCGAATCTGGTGCGGCTGGGGCTTGCGAATATCGCGCCCTTGAAACATCAGGCGCCGGCGGAACCGCCGATTGGAGCGTATGGAAAAGGCACAACGCGCTCTCCCGGGAAAGATACAACCACGGGACACTGGGAAATGGCCGGAGTTTGGCTGGATCAAGCGTTTCCGGTTTACAAGAACGGCTTCCCGAAAGAATTGATCGCAGAGTTTGAGAAGCAGATTGGCCGGAAGACGATTGGGAACAAACCTGCCTCAGGCACGGAGATCATCAAGGAACTGGGCGAAGAACACGTGCGGACGGGCAAGCCGATTGTGTACACGTCGGGAGACAGCGTGTTTCAAATCGCCGCGCATGAGGATGTCGTCCCCGTCGCCGAGCTTTACCGCATGTGCGAAATCGCGCGGAAATTGCTGGACGGGCCGCATCGCGTGGGACGCGTGATCGCGCGCCCGTTCACGGGAACGCCAGGGAATTTCGTAAGGACCACGCGGCGGCATGACTATGCCGTCGATCCCCCGAAGCCGATGCTGATGGATGCCCTCGCGGAACGAAAGGTTCGCGTACTCGGAATTGGCAAAATTCACGATATTTACAACGGCCGCGGAGTGGACGAGTACGTGACGACGAAAGGCAACGCGGACGGCATGGAGAAAATGACCGCCGCGGTTCGCGAGCACGAGGGCGGACTGATTTTTTGCAACCTGGTGGATTTCGACATGCTGTATGGCCACCGGAAAGACGTGGAAGGATTCGCCAAATCGCTGGAAGAATTTGACCGCATGCTTGCCGATTTCTTGCCGCAGCTAAGTCTCACCGATATGCTGATGATCACGGCGGACCACGGATGCGATCCCGACCCGCGCTGGGAAACCACAGACCATTCCCGCGAATATGTCCCTATCCTCGTGTATTCCCCGGCCTCGGGTGCAGGTGTCAATCTCGGAGTCCGTGACACACTTGCGGACATGGGCCAAACCATCGCCGAAAACTTCGGAGGGACGATTCCGCACGGGAAAAGCTTTCTGAGGGAGATCCGGGGGCGGATCGCCGACTCCGCGAGATAAGCTGTCTGCAAGACGGCAGGCCAAAAAACAGCAAGGAAGCACAGATACGCTCTCACATCAACGCTCAGGACAGTTTTTTGCCAATCCTTAGTGTTTTGGCGGCGGTTACGCTACCCGTCAGTGCAACGAGGCAGCGTAAGCAGGGGGCACGGACGCATGCGCGAGCGATTGCCCGCGCAACTTCGCTTGCGTTAGCTGCATGGGGGAGAGCTGGCGTTCCAACGAAACAAGCGTCGCGTTGCCGCGAGAATCTCCCTGTAGCGACGCAGCCGAAATCCAAAGGTACGCGGAAACCAAATCCTTCGCGGTGCCGCGGCCCGCGGCGAACATCGACCCAAGCATTATGCGTGCGGCCGTGTGTCCCTGGACGGCGGCTTTTTGGAACCATGCGAATGCGGCTGCGTCATCCTGCGGGACACCTTGGCCGTGGATATAAAGATCGGCGAGATTGTACTGCGCCTGCGGCTCGCCACCTTCCGCCGCTCGGCGATAGCAGCGAACGGCAGTGGCGTGATCTTGAGGAACACCGAAGCCATGGTCGTACATGTAGCCCAGATTCACCTCCGACGCGGCGTCGCCTTTGCGTGAGCCCTGATCAAAGAAGCGAAGCGCTTCCGCATAGTCCTGTCGCACGCCACAGCCCTTGAAGTAGAGGAGGCCGAGGTTGTACAGCGCCGGCGCGTAGCCTTGATCGGCAGCGGCATGGAGCCAATAGAGGGCGGCGCCAGCGTTCGGCTGGGTACCCCAACCAGCCAGCGAGGAGACGGCAAGATTCACCATGGCAGCGGGTCGCCCCTGGCGCGCTTCTCTTTCAAGGATTTTGTAAGCTTCCCTGGCAGTACGGCCACCGGAAGCGCCTGGTGTGACGCCGCCTGTTGCCGGAGTTTCAGGTGTTCGCGCCCCCTTGCCGGCTTGCTCCCGGACAGGGTTTACGCGAACGGTGGGCCCATCGGGCACGATCAGCTGAGCCAGGCCCGGCGGGACACACGGTGGCGGCGCGAAATCTGCATTGTTTTGAGCGTCAAGCTTCCCGGGAACGAACACAACTGCAAGAAGCATGAGAAAGCACCCGGCGAAAAGCCGGCGGGCCCGCTGGAATAAAGACTTCCCTTGGAATGTTTTCATGAGTCTCCCCCTTCGAATCGCCAGAGCGGCGAAGCGCTTGAGACAGGAGGCCGCAGATAGAACTTCTACCTGTAGGACTTCTATCTATACACATAGACGTTCTACCTGTAAAAATGTTCCAGGAAAAATGCGGGCCAGGCTGAAATTCTGACTATTCGTAGCGCAGGGCTGTGGAGGGGTTGATGCGCGTGGCGCGGCGGGCCGGGATCCAGCATGCGGTCAGGCCCACGGCAAGGAGCAGGGCCGCCACCGAGACAATGGTCAGGCGGTCATAGGGGGAAACACCCCAAAGTTGAGTGACGAGTACTCGAGAAACGGCAAAACTCACGGCCAGCCCGAAAGCGATGCCTGCCAGCAGAAGTTGGAGGCCTTTTCGAAGGACCATCTTCAGGACATCGGCTCTGGCGGCGCCAAGAGCGATTCGGATACCGATCTCGTGGGTCCGGCGCGAGGTCGTATAAGCAATCACGCTGTAAACACCGATGGTGACCAACGTCAGACCGATGACGGCGAATATTGTGACTAGCCATAGCCCGAAACGCGGTTGAGCAAAGGTAAAGAGATTCAGAAAGTATTCAAGCGTTTCGGGCTGGGCCATGGCGACGCTCGGGTCGGTGGCCCAGATTTCCTTGCCGACGGCTTTGATCATGGCCTTGGGCTCGTTCGTGGTGCGCACAAGGATGCCGCGCATGAATGACCCGGTAACGGTATAGGGAATCCAGGCTTCCGGCCAAAGCGGCTCCTCCACACCCCGATTTCGCGCATCGGCCACTACCCCGGTGATTTCAAACCAGGGCTCGCCCAGGGGATCTGGGAATTCTTTCAGCTCTTTCAAATGGATACTGCGCCCGATGGGGTTTTCATTCCCGAAGTAGCGGCGCCGGAAAGTTTGATTGATGACCGCAACCCTGCGGCCGTCATTGACTTCGGCCTCGGTGAAAGGACGGCCATCGAGAAACTGAATGTTGAGCACGGAGAAGTAACCCTCGCTGCAGAGCTGAAAAAGGGTGTCCCACTTTTCCGTGTGGACTTTGCCGGGGACCTCCACCTCACTGCGAATTCCACCGTAGGGCGGAAGAGTGCTGGTCTCCGCAGCGGAGCCAATGCCCGGCATGGACTTCAACCGGGCCAGCAGGGGCCGGTAGAAAGATGTAAGTTGAGCAGCGGTCTTGTAGCGCTCAGGCGGCAGCGGAATACGCGCGGTCAGAACATGATCCACTTGCAAACCGAGAGGCACTTGCTGAAGAGCGATGAAGCTTCGCACGAACAAACCGGCGGTGAAAAGCAGTGTGAGTGATAGAGCCACTTCCAGCACGATCACAGCATTACGCAATCCAGCGCGGGCGGCCGTACCGCTGACTCCCTTGCCAGTGTCCCGGAGGGAGTCGTTGAGGTTACAACGGGAAGCTTGCAGCGCGGGCGCGAGGCCAAAGAGAAAGACAGTGCCGATGCCAACAACCACGGCGAAGAGAAGGACCGCGTTGTTCATCTCAATGACGGTTTCGGAAGCGATGGTGAAGTCGGGAATTACGGCAGCGATGGTCTTCACGCCGGCCCAGGCGAAGAGGATGCCGAGAATGGCGCCACTGATGGCCAGAAGAAAACTCTCCGCAAGCAGTTGGCGCACGAGACGAAACCGGCTTGCTCCCAGAGCTGTACGCACGGCAAATTCTTTTTCGCGAGCGGTCGCCCGAACCAGCAGGAGATTGGCGACGTTAGCGCAGCCGATGAGAAGGAGAAGGCCCACGGCAGCAAGGAAAATATACAAGCTATTGCGAAAATGCGGGGAGAGCACCGCAGCACTAAAGGATAGAACCTCCATGGCAAAATGCTTCGGATACTCTTTCGGGTAGATGCTAGAGAGCCGTTGGGAGATAACTGCGAGATCTGCAGTGGCTTCGCCGACGGATACGCCAGGTTTGAGATGGGCAACAATGCCCCAGTAATGCGGGAAATCGCCACTGAGAAGTTTCGGCTCATCGGGACCGCGCGGCATCCAGAAATCAACGCCACCCCAGGCAAAGCGCGGCGCCGTAACGCCGACGAGCGTGCGGGGAACTCCGTTCAGCGTGAATGTCTTTCCTATCAAGGAAGGATCCGAATTGAACTTGCCAACCCAGGTGGCATGACGCAATACGAAAACCGGGGGAGCGCCAGGCTGATAATCCGCAGCTTCCAGGGAGCGCCCGAGGAACGGGGGAACGCCAAAAAACTCAAACGTGCCTGGGGTGACGTAGTTGCCAGCCATCCGTAAATTGCCGTCACCCGCTGTGTAGACAACGTCATCCGTGAGGTTGGCCACCATGCCGTCAAACACGTGGTTCTGTTTCATCATTTCTTGAAATTCGGGAAACAGGAATGCGCCGCGCCAGCGGTCAACTTGATCCTTGTCGTGGAGCCTGATCGTCACGAGGTGCCGCGAGTCTTTGTACGGAAAAGGCTCGAGGAAAGCGTTTTCAACGACACTGAAGATGGCCGTGGAAGCGCCGATCCCGAGGGCCAACGCAAAAATGGCGATGAAGGCGAAGTGGCGATCTTTTGCGAGTCCTCGGATGGCAAATCGAAAGTCCCGCGCAAGAATTTCGACGTGATTCTCCCAGTGGGCTTCGCGGCACTCTTCCTTGAAGCGTTCGAGGCCGCCGAATTCTATGCAAGCTTGGCGTCGAGCTTCGGCGGGGGACATGCCGGAGGCGATGTAGTCTGCGATCCGCTGTTCGAGATGGAATTGCAGTTCGGATTCGAGCCGTTTTTCAGAGAGAGATTTTTTCCAAAGACGGCGGAGCCAGCGCATGGCCAGCCTCCTAGTCCGCGGTGCGGAGAATGAGCGAGACGGCGTCGGAAAGGCGCTCCCAGTTGGTCACTTCCGTGTCGAGCTGTTTGCGGCCCTTGCGGGTCAGGGTGTAAAACTTGGCTTCCCGGCCGGTGGCGGTATCTTTCCATTGTGCGTCGAGCCAACCCTGCTCCTCCAGCCGGTGCAGAGCTGGATAGAGAGAACCCTGCGGCACCTGAAAGAAATCCTTGGAAATCTGCTGAATGCGCTGGGAGATGGCATACCCGTGGATGGGGCCGGCAGCCACGACCTTGAGGATCAACATGTCCAGAGTTCCCTTGAGAAACTCAACTTTTTCCTGAGCCATCGGTGACCCCTAGCACTACTACCTGTATCACTTCTACCTATAGACCAGCTGGAAAGAATTGTCAAGGAGGAGGAGCTAATCATTTTTTCACGCCAACGCTCATGTTTTTTTAGCCCAAAATGATCCTAATCGAATAGCTGCTCCCGCGAGCAGTTAACCCCTCTGTTCGCTCGCGCAGTTATCTCGGCCCACACAACTGCGAATTCCCTCGCGCGATCGAGTATTTTTCTCTCGAAAATAAAAGTGACGGGAGACTCTCCCGCAGGGGGCCACTTTCATGGGCGCTTCGGGACTCACCAGCGTATCCACTTGCAGGTTCATCCGTCCACTCGCGGTGGCCGGTCTGATGTTCCCAGCCACTTGCCTCGCGCAATCCGCGTCAGTGGAGAGTGCCTCAGGATCCGCCTGGGGCCGCGTTGTGCGCGCAACGAACGACCGGCCCCTGCGTCACGCCCGCGTGGAGCTGCTGATTCCTTCTACAGGCTGGGCAAGTTCCACGCTCACGGATGGCTCCGGGAAATTCGGCTTTGCGGGACTCTCGCAAGCCACCTATCAAGTGACCGTCACGGAACCGGGATACGAGCGCCTCGAGAGTACGGCGGAAATCACCCGGAAGACCGGGCCGCTGGTTTTGCGTTTACGCAAAATGGAAGCGCCGGCCACGCCCATAAACGTTTCACCGATGAACGATAGTGTCGTCTCGGTGCAAGAGCTGAGGTCGCCCGGCAAATCGCAAAAGGCGTTTGACAAAGGCGTCAAGCTGCTCCTGAAAGGAGACGCTGCTGGAAGCATCGCCTATTTTGATCGCACGATCGCGAAAGATCCAAGCTACTACCGGGCTCGGGCCTATTACGATAAAGGCCTTGCGCGCTTTCGACTTGGCCACACGCCCGAGGCCGAACAGGCCTTCCAGAAAGCCATCGATCTCACCGGAGGCGGCTATGCGCCGGCGGATTTCCTTATGGGACTGATTCTCTGCCAAATGCAGCAGTTTCGTCAGGCCGAGGTAGTCATTCAGAAGGGACTCGAGATTGATCCCGGTTCTGCCCTGGGGAAAGTCTTCCTGGGCTGGACACAGTTCGCGTTGAACCGTCCTGCGGAGGCGGAACGCAGCGCTCAGCAGGCGCTTTTCCGGAAAGCGAATCTACCGGAAGCCTATTATCTTCTCGCCCAGATCCACCACGCGCAGCACAACTCTCCCGCCGTCGTAGCGGATTTGCAGAACTACTTCCGGCTCGACCCTAATGGACTGGAAAGCGGCGACGCCAAAGCCCTCCTCGCCACTGCCGTGCAAGGAATGCGAAAGTCAAGTCTCCATAACAGGGCCTCAAATTCTAGGGGTTCTCGCGGATGGCAGGACGCACTTCTGAACGGAAGTAATATGCCAGAGTAGTGACCGCATTGTCAATCACAATCAGCAACAAGGTCGGGACCTACAGAAAAGGGCTGGGACACCAGACTCAGAACCAGTCGCTGCGGTAGGCCACCCACCAGCTTAAGACGCCGATGGGAATGGTGGCAAGAAGCGCCCACATAATGGGCAAGGTTAAGTCGGCTATCAATCCCAGCGCGACGAAAGTGGCCCAGAAGACCTTGCGTTCCATTTATCCATTTTACCGCGTGAAAACGGAGCGCGGCGGTCGGATACAGAGTCGATTTCGAGAAAGAACACACCGCCCATAGCGCCGAGAACGCTGAGCACACCGAGCGGAGAGGAAGGCAGACTGAAGTCTGCGCCACGTTGCTTAATGCTTGTGGATTTCTGCGGGTTACGGATAGAGTAGGGGCGCGAAACCGCCCTCCCATGACCGACTGGCCCAAAACAACCGGACGAACCTTCGTGGCCATTTCTCTGGTTGTTTTTGGAGTGCAACACTTTATTTATGGCGGATTCGTGGCAACGCTGGTACCTGCGTTCATGCCGAGGAGGTTGTTCTGGGCCTACTTCGTGGGCGTCGCGTTCTTCGCAGCTGCCGCTGGCATTCTTTACAAATTAATCGCCCGGGCAGCTGCCACAATGCTAGGAGTGATGTTTTTTCTCTTTGTGGTGCTGCTGCACATTCCTAGAATCGTTGGCAATTACAGAAATGGGAACGAGTGGACCAGCGGGTTTGTGGCGCTGGCCATGTGCGGAGGCGCCTGGGTAGTTGCCAACGCCGCTCCTTTACATGAGCGCGAAACTCCTGATCCATTCCTCAGACTTGGACGATATTTCTTTGCTCTGGCTTTCGTGGCATTCGGGATTCAACATTTTGTTTTTGGGCGGTACGCGGCAGGACTGGGGCCCCCGTGGATACCGGGTCGGCCACTCTTGGCTTATCTCTTCGGGGTCATCTTCGTTGGAGCAGGCGCTGCGATTATCATTGGGAAAAAGACGCACTTGGCGGCAACTCTCCTGGCATCGATTGCCTTTTTGTACTTCCTGCTGCTCTATGCTCCCCGCATCATCGGGCAGTTACACAATCCGGGCCCATGGACGAGCGGATTCGAGATCCTGGCCATGTGCGGAGCCGCTTTGGTCCTGGCAAGCAGTTTGCCGAGCGAAGAGAAAACCAAGTAGCGAAAATATTTGGGAGCGATTTGCCCTGTTCCGAAGGAGCTAACGGGTCTGAAGACCCGCCACTACAAGATAATCCAGAGAGATCGCTCTCTCAGCTACGCTGCGCTCGGGATGACGACGCTTCGTCACGTCGTCAGTTTCCGGCGGCGGAAGCCTTCTCAATGGGCGCGTAGTAGCCGTTGCGGGTGCGGGCAATGAGCTTGCCGCGGCCATGCGGCGGAATTACCGCGACGGTGACGGCGCGGAAAGTCCCATCCCGGCGAGTGTTGCTGGAATAGTAGGCCAGAATGTACTGGTTGCGGATGTCGTGCGCGACCTGTTCGCAGATATTGTGCACGTCATCGACATTTTCCGGAAAGTAAGCCAAGCCGCCTGAAGCAGAAGCAATTTGCTCGAGAACTTTGCGTGCGCGCTTGGCTTCCTTCTTATTTTCCTGGCTGAGGAGGCCGATGGTGTAAATCACGGTATCGGTCTTCTGGACCTCGCGAATCATTTTCTCCAGGGAATTGCGGCTGGCGTTGTCTTCGCCGTCGGTGACGACCAGGAGCACCTTCTTGTCCTTGGAAGCTTTCTTAAGATGATCAAGGGAACCAAGGATGGCGTCGCGCATGGCGGTGCTGCCGCGGGAATCGATGCGCTCCAGGGCTTCCTTAAGCTCGGGAATACTGCTGGTGAAATCCTTGTCGAGATCGAGGTAGAAGTCGTCGTTGAAATTAACGACGAAAGCTTCGTCCTGGGGATTGCTGGCCTGCACAAGAGTGAGGGCGGCTTCGTTGACGCGAGGACGTTTGTCCCGCATGCTGCCGCTATTGTCAATCACCAGCCCCATGCTGACGGGCACATCTTCACGTTTGAAGACAGAAAGCTTTTGTTCAACTTTGTCTTCGAAAACGCGGAAATTCTCCGGCTTCAGGCCGTCAGCGAAGCGCTGGCGGTCGTCGATGACGGTGGTGTGCAGGACGACCAGGTCCACGTTGAGGACAATTTTTGAGCCTTGCTTGCCGGCGTTAGGATCCTGGCCTGGGGGCGGAGGCGGGGCAACGGGAATCTGTGCAAACGCGCCGGAACCGAGAACAGCCGCAGCGCAGAGCAGGAGAAAGAACCCGCGCAGCGCGGGAAAGATACGCCGGAAGAACTCAGTGGCTGGGGGCGTAATATCCGGTTTTGGAATACACGCTGAGCGGCGGAAGCCCCTTGGGCGCTCGCAATTTGATTTTAAGCTTGCGCCAGCGCGCGTCGTGAGCCTTGTTGCTTGGTCGATAGCCGAGGACATATTGGTTTCGCAGCTCCATGCCAATTTTTGAGGCGATATCCGGAAGATCATCCAGCTTCTCCACGGCAAACACGCGGCCACCGGTCATTTCTGTCAGTTCGCTGAGCAGCGACGGGCCGCTCAACTCTTCCGGGGACCGATTGCGATAGCCAAGCGGGTCAAAGATTCCAACAGCATAGAGCTGGGTGTCCGCTTCTTTCACCAGCCGCTTGATATCGCTTTCGTTGTACCTGCTATGATTATCACCTCCATCCGATAGGATGAGCAAGGCACGTTTGGCGTTGTGTGCACCCCTCATCTGGCTGAGACCAAGATAGATGGCGTCGAGGAGCGCAGTGCGGCCCTTTGGCACGGTCAGCATCATGCGGCTCTGCAAGTCTTCCACGCTGTTGGTGAAAGAACTGGTCAATTCAGCGCGCTCGTTGAAGCTGACGAGGAAAAATTCATCCTGAGGATTGGCGGTCTTGAAGAATTGAACCGCGGCTTCGCGCGCTTTGCCGACTTTGTTGGACATGCTCCCGCTAAAATCGAAGATCACGCCGATGGAGATGGGCACGTCTTCGGCGGAAAAAGTGACGACTTCCTGCTCGATGTTGTCTTCGAAGACGCGAAAATTGTCGGTTTCCAGGCCGGTGACCAGGCGATTGTAGGGGTCGGTAACGGTGACGTTGACAAGCGCGAGGTCCACATCAAAATGAATGGTTCCGCCGGGTTTGAAAGGCGTGCCCGCGGTATCTTTGCGCACATCGTCTTTCTTGACTTCCCTCAATTCATAACGCTTGAGTTCGTCCTTGGGTTTGTTTTCGTCGGAAGGGGATTGCGCCGCGGCAGGGAGGACGGCTTGCAAAACGAATAGGCAAACGGTCAGCGAAACTTGCAAGGAGAAAGACAGAACGCGAAAACCAGGTATATCGCGTTTCACGGCACCCCCGTCATCCCGGCCTACCGGGATGGCCGCGCGGTTTCGACTAACAGAAATTCTACCACTCGGCTTCCCGAAAACAAGTGCAATTGCGTGATGTTCACTATCGAACAGTTGGATGGGCCGGGCGGAACAGGCGGCGTGTGGTAGCATCGCCGATTCCGTTAAAGATAGACTTCACAGGTGGTCGAAAAATTCCCGAGACTCGGAGCCCTAATGAGTCCGCCGAAAGTCATCGTAGTTATTCCCGCACGATATGGGTCCACGCGTCTACCCGGGAAACCCCTGATATCGCTGGCGGGAAAACCCATGATTCAGCGGGTGTACGAACGAGCCAAGCTGGCAACGCGCGTGAACCGGGTGATGGTGGCGACCGACGACGAGCGCATCGTGAAAGCGGTGGAGGGCTTCGGCGGTGAAGCGAGAATGACGCGCAGCGAGCACCGCACCGGGACGGAGCGCGTTGCGGAAGTAGCGGCGCGAGAAGATGGCGACGTTTTTGTAAACGTACAGGGAGATGAGCCGCTACTGGATCCGAATGCTATCGATGCGGCGGTTAGTTCCCTGTTGGAGGAGCCGCAAGCTTCGATCAGCACGGTGGCGACGCTTATCAAAACGCCCGCCGACATCATGGACCCCAACGTGGTGAAAGTCGTGCTGGATTTCGACGGGAGCGCCATCTATTTCTCGCGCGCGCCGATTCCCTGGGTCCGGGATACGGCGAGCAAGATTCAAGTGCGGCATCTGAAGCATCTCGGGCTATACGTTTTTCAACGCGAGGCCTTGCTGGAATATCCGACACTGCCGCAGGGCGAGCTCGAACGGATTGAGCAACTCGAACAACTGCGCTGGTTGGAAAATGGCTGGAAGATCCGCGTGACGGAAGTGGAGCACGATGCGATCAGCGTGGACGTGCCGGAAGACGTGACGCGCGTGGAAAAATTGCTGCAAAAATAGCGGCGCCCGGCTGGCTAACGCCGGGCCCTGCAGTTGGCATTTCGTTCGCCAAGCCACTAGGGTTGGCGCAATATGATCCCCAGGACTACATGGTTAGAATCCGTACCGATCAGCAAAATACTGTTGTTGCTGATGTCGTAGGCGTGGAAATTAAAAGTTTGGCCACCAGCCTGCAGGGTCACCTTACTAGGCGTTCCTAATGTGAAAGTGCCGGCCACCCCAGCGCCCGCGACGATCTGATTGCTGCCGAGTTCCGTATAATCAACGACGCCGGTAATGTTATTGGAAGTAGCGCTGGAGACCGCGAACTGCGCGTTGAAGTCTTCTTCAAAGGCATTTCTTCCATTGACGCCGCTCCAATTGGCGATGTAGTTCCCGACCAAGGAAACGGGCGTGAGCGTTTGGGATTGCTGGAACAGCGAGCCGTCCGCAACCACCCCGGAGCTGGTGTCCTGGAGGAATCCGCCGCTCGCGGAAGTCAAATAAAAGACGTAGCTGAAAACGTCACCGCTGGTGACGTCCGTGAAACCGAGGGTACCGCGGCCTGAGCCTGCGGAATCGATGGTGAAAGTCACGTTGGATATGCCACCGGCTCCAGGAAAGGTGGAAACGGAGGTAGAAAAGTTTTCGTCCATGAACAGGTTTGTAATGGCGCCGGCGTTTGCATCGAAGCGTCCGGCGCGCGCCAGTGGGCCAATAAATGTACTGCTGCTTGCCGAGCCCCCTACATCGAAGACAAAGCTCCCGGCTACTCCGGCGATCTGCGTTGGGACTGCCGTTTGTGCCGTGGCCAAGCCGGAAGTCAGCCCAGACCCATCTTCCTCAAGGACTGCAAGATTGCTTCCGTCGGCGATGTAAAACTCGAAGGTGCGTCCGTTGATGATGGTCTGCCCCCGGCCGAAGGTCGCGCCGTAGGTGGAGTCGATTGTGATGGCGGTAGGAGAAATAGGGACCTGGGGACTAAGTGATCCGCCATTATTCTCATCAAATATGCCGCCTGTAATACCTGTTGTCGTGTTGGTATTGAATTGGCCGACGAAAGACAGCCCTGCCAGGGTACCGAGGTTAAGTCCCGAGAAATCAAAGGCATAAGCTGGGCTAAACGTCGTACTAATCGTCTGGGCCCGGAAAGAGCCGCTGGAGGTGGCGAAGCCGTCCGTTTCTACCATCAAACCAGTTGACGTGGGAGTTGCCGACGCGGACGTCAACGTAATACTGAACTTGAGAGTCCCGGAAGCATCGTGCAGAGTCAGAGTTCCGCGCCCATTGGCGAGCACGGTGTAAGTTGATTGTGGGGCCGCATCAAACACAACCGGTGCAGAGGACCCGCTGAGATTGACCGTGCCGCCGTCGTTCACATCCTCGATGCCCGCGGTAATGTTGCCTTTTCCATCCGCTGTGAAGCTGCCAACGCGCGCAATGAAATTTCCGTTGACGTCTGTTCCGCTCATCTGGAACACATACGGACCATTGAGACTTGCTGAGGAGAAATTACCAGTGGGCGGGGGAACCGGGGGTCCGCCGACACCTGAGCTGCACGCCGAGGCAAACGTAGCCAGCGCCATCGCGGAAAACAGGGGCAGGCGCTTCATCGCACACCTACCGGCTGGGCGACGGCGTTACCAATCTTATTCGGAACGGTCGTGTTGACTAAGGGCATTCCATCTTTCGAGCGAAGCGTAACCTTTTGCGAGCCTTTTTGAAGTGTGCGCACGGCGAAAATCGTGTTGCCCTTAAAGGTCATATTCTCGCCGACGACGCGGACGTTGTCCCTGGCAGAAAGTGAAATATGATTTGCTTCCAAAACCTTGCCATTGCCCAAATGCGCGTCCACGGTTCCCGCTGAAGTCTGAAGAAGCACGTGTGCGCCCAAAGGAGCGGTTGAAGATACCGCCGTGTACTCAATCACCGTGCCTTGCAGCGCGGATTCCCGACTCAAATCGTAGCTGGGCACGCTGCCATGCGATGGTGCGGATTGAACTTTCTGCTGCGCGCCGGCGGCCCCGGAGAAGAGCAACACGAAGGCGAATAGCGAGCTGTAGGTCCTAAATCGAATGTGTAATTTCATTTCCCCTTCCCACCTGCAAGAATTCCACCCGGAACCTTTCCGCGTTGCGGGCATTAGACCGAAAAAGCAGCTTCGAAGCGCAAAGCTACAAGGTTCGTTTGATTAGATGGCAAATTCCCTCCAGGCGGTTTCCCCATGCAGCGCAAAATTTCCTAAGCTGCGACATATGCCGAGTGCGAGACCGCCGACTTCGCAAAGAATTCCCCACTTATTACAAACCCGTTCCCATGGAAAAGGTTTCGCGATGCAGTGAAGAAAAAACAGCGATTTTCCGGCGCGAAGAGTTCAATTTGACAGAACCACAACTTCCGACGATAATTATGCGTACGTCACTCCTGTGGAGGGCTGACAAGCCCGGCGTGGGAACGCGGGCTACACGGATGGCGCCAAAATACATTTTTGTAACCGGCGGAGTTGTATCCTCACTGGGAAAAGGCGTAGCTGCCTCCTCGATCGGCTGTCTCCTTGAAAGTCGCGGTTTCAAAGTCACACTTCAGAAATGCGATCCGTACCTGAACGTTGATCCAGGCACGATGAGCCCCTTTCAGCACGGTGAAGTGTTCGTGACCGAAGACGGCGCGGAGACGGACCTCGATCTTGGCCATTATGAGAGGTTCACTCACGCCAAGCTTTCCCGCGATAATAATTGGACCACCGGGCGAATCTACGAAACGATCCTGACCAAGGAACGCCGCGGAGATTATCTCGGAAAAACCGTGCAGGTGATCCCGCACGTCACCGACGAGATCAAAGCGACGATCAGAAAAGTCTCCGAAGGCGTCGATGTGGTGATTGTCGAAATCGGGGGCACCGTCGGCGACATCGAATCGCTTCCCTTCCTCGAAGCCATCCGCCAGATGCGGCTCGAGATGGGCGCGGAGAACACGCTCTTCGTGCACGTCACGCTGGTGCCGTTCATCGCCGCGGCCGGCGAGCTGAAAACCAAGCCGACACAGCACAGCGTCAAGGAAATGCTGAGCATCGGGATTCAGCCGGACATCCTGCTTTGCCGCAGCGACCATCACATTCCGCCGGAATTGAAGAAAAAAATTGCGCTGTTCTGCAACGTTGTGGAATCCTGCGTCATCTCGATGGAAGACGTTGACACCATTTACGCGGTGCCGGCGGAACTCAGCAAAGAAGGTCTGGACGAGCAGATTCTTCGGCTATTGAAACTGGAATCGCGCCCTTCGGACATGAAGCCGTGGCTCGACCTAGTCTACCGCTTGCATCATCCGGCGGGCGAGGCGCGCATTGCAATCGTTGGCAAGTACGTGCAGCTCGAAGACGCGTACAAAAGTTTGCGCGAAGCTCTCTTGCATGGCGGGCTGGCTCACAATCACAAAACTGTTCTGGAATGGATTGAAGCTGAAGAGATCGATTCCCCCGCCACCGCCGCTGCGCGATTACACGGATACGATGGCATTTTAGTTCCCGGCGGCTTCGGCAAGCGCGGCATTCAGGGAATGATTCACACCATTCAATACGCGCGTGAACACAAAGTGCCGTTCTTCGGAATTTGCCTGGGAATGCAATGCGCGACGATTGAATACGCGCGCGACGTGGCTGGAATGAAACAAGCGGACAGCACGGAATTCGACCCGCAATCGCCGCACCGCGTGATTTATAAATTGCGCGAATTGCTCGGTGTGGACGAAATGGGCGGCACGATGCGCTTGGGTGCGTGGCCCTGCAAGCTGGAGCCTGGCTCCTTCGCGCACAAAGCTTACGGCAAGCTGGAGATCAGCGAGCGCCACCGCCACCGCTATGAATTCAATCGCGACTACGAAAAAACGCTGGTCGCCGCAGGCTTGCGCATCACGGGCCGCACGCCGGACGAGAATTACGTGGAAATCGTCGAGGCGCCCGACCACCCGTGGTTTCTCGGCTGCCAATTCCATCCGGAATTCAAATCCAAGCCGCTGGAGCCGCATCCGCTCTTCGCGGCGTTTATCGGCGCGGCCTTAGAGCACAAGAGACAGAAACTTCGCCCGGCCGCAACGGTCAGCGAACCCAAACACGCCCCCGCCTTGCGTGCTGCGCCACGCGCTACCGCATAACCGTTGCAATCGTTAGGCTGGCTGCGTAGCCTTATAAGCTTGCAGCATAATTGACATCCCGAATGGCTCAGACACGTGAAATCGCGCTAGGTTCGCTGCGCCTCGGTGGCGGCAATCCACTGTTTTTGATCGCCGGCCCGTGTGTCATCGAAAACGAAGTGCACGCTCGCATCATGGCGGAAAAGATTGCCAAGGTCGCCGCTGATGCGGGAGTTCCGTACATCTTCAAAGCATCCTACGACAAGGCCAATCGCTCCTCGTTAAAGGCTTTTCGCGGCCCCGGCCTGAAAGAAGGCTTGCGCGTTCTCGCTAAAATTAAGTCAGAATTGAAATTGCCGATACTCACCGACATCCATGAGGCGTCGCAAGCCGCACCAGCGGCGGAAGTTTGCGACGTGCTGCAGGTTCCCGCGTTCCTGGCGCGGCAAACCGATCTGCTGATCGCCGCGGGCAAGACTGGCCGGGTCATCAACGTAAAGAAACCTCAGTTCCTGTCGCCGTGGGACATGGGCAATGTTGTGGAGAAACTGGAGAGCACAGGGAATAAAAAGATCATTCTCACGGAGCGCGGCTCCACGTTCGGATATCAGAATCTAGTCGTGGATATGCGCTCGTTCCCGGTCATGCAGCGAACTGGCTACCCAGTCGTTTTTGACGTCACGCACTCCGTGCAGCTTCCCGGCGGGCAGGGTCACGCGAGCGGAGGTCAGCCGCAGTTTATCGAACCGCTGGCGCGTGCAGGCGTGGCCGCGGGCGTGGACGGGATTTTCCTGGAGACCCACGACAATCCAGCCAAGGCGCTTTCCGACGGGCCCAATGCCCTGCCGCTGTCGCATCTCCTCGGCTTACTTATGAAGTTAAAGGGACTCAATTCGGTCGTGCGGCGCTGGAGCGAGAAATGAGCCTGGACACCGCCCGGCGCGTGCTCCGGATTGAAGCGCAGGCCATCCAGGACGTACTCGCGCGTCTCGACGCCAGCTTTGAAAAAGCCGTGGACCTCTTGTTTGCCTGCAAAGGCCGCGTCGTCGTCACCGGAATGGGAAAATCCGGCCTCATCGGCCGGAAAATTTCGTCAACGCTTTCCAGCACGGGAACTCCGTCCTTCTTTCTGCACGCCGCGGAGGCTCTGCATGGGGACATGGGCATGCTCGCGCGCGGAGATGCGATTCTGGCCGTCTCCTACGGCGGCGAAACCCAAGAAATCGTTCGCCTCCTGGAAGCGCTGAAGCGGCTCGAAATGCCGCTCGTCACTTTGACCGGCAACATTCATTCCACGCTCGCGGAGGCCAGCGATGTAGTCCTGGACGTCAGCGTGAAGGAAGAGGCCTGCTCGATGAATCTTGCGCCGACCGCGAGCACCACCGTAGCCATGGCGGTGGGCGACGCCCTCGCCATTTCGCTCCTTGAACGCCGCGGATTTCGCCCAGACGATTTCGCCGCGCTGCATCCCGCCGGAAGCCTTGGCAAAAAGCTTCTGCGCGTGGAACATCTGATGCATGCGGGAGAAGCGCTCCCTCGCGTTTCGAAAGACACGCCCATGCCCGACGTTTTTCATGAAATGTCGGCTAAGAAGCTGGGAATGACCACAGTCCTCGAGCCCGATGGACGCCTCGCGGGAATTCTGACCGATGGCGACCTTCGCCGCCTGATGGAAAAGCATCGCGGCGCCGTCCTGGAAATGCGTGCAGCGGATGGCATGACCAAAAATCCGCAAACCATTGCGCCGCACGTGCTTGCCAGTGAAGCTCTAAATTTGATGGAAAAGCGCAAGATCACTTCCATCGTGGTGGTGGACGAAGCAAGAGGCGTCCTCGGGGTGGTGCATTTGCATGATTTGTGGACCCTTGAGCTGATGTAACTCAAGAAGACTCTGGCGTGCCGCTGAAAACTTTCTTTTCTTGTCATCGCGAGCGCAGCGAGGGATCTGCTTTTTGTGAAGAAGTCGAGATAAAGGAGACGGCACTTGGCCCTACGAGGAAGAAAAATTCCACCAAAACTGGCGAAACGAGCGAAACAAATTCTCGTCCTGTTGATGGACGTCGACGGCACGCTCACCGACGGCAGCGTCACACTACTCTCGCAACCGGATGGCTCGGCGCTCGAGAGTAAGACGTTTGACGCCCACGACGGCCAGGGTCTCACTCTCGCCGTCACCGCCGGATTGCGCACCGGGGTGATTACTGGCCGCGGCAGCCCGGCGCTTCGCCGGCGCTGCAAAGAGCTGGACATTGAGTTTGTCTACGAGAAGCAGGGCCACAAAATCGCCGCCTACGAAGACGTCCTGCGCAAAACCGGAGCGCAGGAATCCGAAGTCGCCTTTCTGGGCGATGACCTGCCCGACCTGGAGGTCATGAAGCGCGTGGGGCTGGCAGTCGCCGTCCACAACGCCACGCCCGAAGTCCGACGCGCCGCCCACTACACCACCAAAGCCGATGGCGGCAAGGGCGCGGCCCGCGAACTCGTCGAACTCATCCTCAAGTCCAAAGGCATCTGGGCAGAAATGATCGACAAAGCCCGCGCCTGAAGAATCCGCGCTCTCCGGCACCGTTTCATCAATTCCGCGATCTTTGCGTTACAATCGGATGGTTATGAAGCGTCGCAATCCCAAGCGAAGCTCGAAAGCCGCGGACCCTCCCAAGATTACCGATAGTGCGGAAAAGCCTGCGAGTCCGTCCGAGTTTTCCTTTGATTCGGAAATGATCGCCAGCTTTGCCGATGTTTCCAGCGATTCGGAACGCCTAGCGAACGCTCCCGGCAGTTCCATTGAGAATGTTGCAGCCTCCCCTCCCATTCCCGGTGATGCGGAGAATCTGTCTGCTGCCTCCATCCCGCCTACCGGGGCAGACCGCCGGGTTCATCCTCGCTACGAATTCTTCGCCGCAGCTGAGGTCCTTCCTGCCGAATCCGGCGGACGGATGGAAACGCGCGTCCGCGACTTGAGCCAGCAAGGCTGCTACGTGGACACGAGCGACGCCCTTCCCTTAGGGACCGTCACGGATATGCGCATCACCAAGGGAGCGCAGCTGTTTGAAGCCCGCGCAAGAGTCGTTTACTCGCGTGCCACCAAGGGCATGGGCTTGGTATTTACTGCCATCGAGCCGGAGCGGCTTAGGATCCTTGAAACGTGGCTCAACGAATCCCGCGAAACTTCCTGGCTCGCGATAAACCGCAGGAGGAGCCAGCGCGTCCTAATGACCGTTCCTGTCTGCGTCTCCGGAAAGACTGGCGCCGCGGTCTTTGAAGAACAGACTTACACGCGCGCCATCAGCGCTCACGGCGCGCTGATTCTTTTGTCGGCTCAGGTACACAGAGGACAGCGGCTCACTCTCTCAAACGTCCAGACGAAAGCGGCGCTCGAGTGCGTTGTCGCGCATATCGACAAGCGTCAACGCAATCAGCCGCAAGCAGGAGTGGAGTTCATGCTGCCCAATCCCATGTTCTGGCACGTGGCCTTTCCGCCAAAAGACTGGTCCCCCCGCCATCCCGATGCGAAATCCCGCCCAAAATCACGCGAATCAAGCTGAAATCCTGTATGCCAGGCAAGCATTGACTTTTTCGGTAAAAAGGCTGATTGTTGCATCCCCCGATAAAAGATCGGTTCCCGAGTCTCGCCTTTCCAACTCTGCTGCGACTTGTGGAATAAGGTTAAGGAGGCCGTGATGCTCTTGCGCTCGATGGGAGTCGCCACAATCTTCCTGCTAGGTATTCTAAGTTTCATGGTCTTGCCAAGTATTGCGCAGCAACCGGCTGCGGGTAACAAGGCTGTGCAAATCACAGGTTTGGTGGGCGTGAAAGCAAACACAAGTGGGAATCTGACGCTTCAAGACGGGAACCTTCAATTTGCCAGTTCCGGGGCAAAGGTTAGTGTGCCTATCCATTCCGTCGAAGATGTGGTCACCGAGAATGACAGCCAGCGCGTGTTCCGAGGCACGCTCGGGACGCTCACAATGTTCGCGCCGTACGGGGGCGGCCGATTCTTGAGTTTGTTCCGGTCGAAAATCGATACGCTCACGATTCAGTATCGCGACACGGATGGCGGATTGCACGGCGCGATCTTCACCATGCCGCTTGGCAAAGCGGACCCTTTCAAGAAGGACCTGGTCTCGCAAGGTGCGCGCACGAGCATTCCGGTGCAGGACGATTCGAGCAACTCTAATGCGAAGCCGGGCACAGCAAAGGAGAAGAAGCCATGAAGCGCACACTCTGCGTCACGATCCTCGCTGTTTTGTTCCTGGGTTCCCACGCCGCGCCGGCAAGGCTCTATGCCCAGGCTGCTCCGCCGCCCGCAAAGAAGGCCTCGGCGATTCAAGTTCTCATGATTACATCGGACGAGGTCAAGCTACCGGCGGAATTCCAGATTTCCCTTTACGAGAATTTGATCCAGCAACTCGAGAAGCAAGGCGGATTCCAGCACGTGTACCGCGAAGGCGACCGCAATGCTGACGCGGCATCGGATCTTGTCGTCCTCCACAGTACTGTGCGGGGCTTCAAGAAGGGTAGCGAGAGAGCCCGCAATGTGACTACGGTCTCTGGCAAGACCTCGATTGACATTCATTGCCAGTTTACAGACAAGGACGGAAAGAGTGTCTTGGAGCGCGACTTGAATGGCAAAGTACAGTTTTTCGGGGGAAACCTCCGCGCTACTCTCGACTTCGCAAGAAAAGCCGCCAAGCTGGCACATGATAATTTCGCCATAAATTCAGTTTCCTGAGAGCGCCTGGGCAGTACTCAACAATAGTTGTTTTCCCGTATTAGGAGTTGGCTCAGTCGAACAAGCCTTGGCGCCCGGTAGCTCTGCTCCCGCTTTTCCTCGATCCCAAGATTCTCGTTGGGCGTAACTCGCACTGTACTCGGCTGCTATGCGCCTATTCTGGCACTCAGATTCATGTCAGGTCATAATGTTTCGCACCCATTCGGGGCCAAGGATCCTCATCGATGCTCCATGCTTGGCATGATGTCTCACCGGGAAACGATCTCCCCCGCGATTTTCAAGCGGTGATCGAGATTCCCCTGGGCTCCAACGTGAAATACGAGTTGGACAAAGCCACCGGCCTATTGAAAGTGGATCGCATCATCCATTCGGCGGTGTTTTACCCGGCAAACTATGGCTTCATTCCCCAGACCTACGCCGAGGACAACGATCCCCTCGATGTGCTTGTCTTGTGCCAGGAGCCGGTACAGCCGCTCGCGCTCATCAAAGCGCGCGCCATCGGCTTGATGACCATGATCGATTCCGGCGCGAGCGACGACAAAGTCATCGCCGTAGCCACGAACGATCCGGAATTCAACAGTTACATCGAGGCCAACGAACTTCCGCCCCACCGCTTGCTCGTCTTGAAGCGCTTTTTCCAGGACTACAAACAACTCGAAGGCAAGCAAGTCCAGGTGGAAGACATTCGCCCGGCATACGCGGCGGCCAAGGTCATCGAAAAAGCCCTCGCGCGTTACAAGAAAGAGCGCGACAAGCTGCGCTCAAAAGACGGCCGCGGGTGATACTATTTTTGCGGCTGCTGACTGAGCATAGGGAGAGGACTCCTTGAATCGTTTCTGGAAATGGACGGCGAGAATATTAGGCGTGCTCTTCGTCGCCGCTTTTGCCGTTCTGTCTTACGTGGCTGGAAACCCTAAAGATGCGTACGGAATGGTGCGCTACGCTCTTCCGCACATGCATCGCGGCACATTGAAAGTGGGCAGCGATGCGCCCGACGCGCGGCTGGTGGCCCTCGATGGGACGAATCATTTCCACATCCGTGAACGGACTCACGAACGCCCGCTGGTGCTGGTCTTCGGGAGTTTCACTTGACCGCCGTTTCGCCGCCAGGTCGGCGACGTCGTTCAAATTTACAACGACTACAAGGATCGCGCCGATTTCCTGACCGTGTACGTTCGCGAAGCTCATCCCACCGACGAATGGCAGATGAAATCGAATCTGAAGGACAAGGATGACGTCTGCTACGCACAGCCGAAAACATTGGACCAGCGCGTGATGATCGCCAATGATTTCATCAAGAGGTTTAAATTCCCCTTGCCCTTCGGCATCGATGACATGAGCAACGCCGCGGACAACGCGTACTCCGCTTGGCCTGAACGTATTTACATCATTGATGAAAGCGGCCGCATCGCGTACCGCGGCGGCATGGGCCCATTCCATTACAAGCCGGAAGAGGCGCGCCAATGGCTCGCTGCGCGCTACGGCGCCGCAAAACGCGAACCCTCGAAGTCAACCCTGGATGCTACGCCTGCGCCCGCAAAGGTCCCGGACACAGGAGCGGCGCCGCCAACGCCGGCCGCAACGTCAACTCCCGCGCCAAGCGCCCACTCAAAATAGCGCCGCCGTGAAACGGAGAATCACAAACAAAAAAGGAATAGGCCGCCTGCTCAAGAAAGTCGGGCTGGCTCGCGCAATCTCAAAACTTGGGTACTGTTCGCGCTCGTGCGCGGCAGAGCTGATTGCCGCCGGTCGCGTGAGATGGAATGGAACGGTGCGCCGCGATCCGGAAACGCCGGTCCACCTCGGAAAAGACCGCATCGAAATCGACGGGCAGCCTCTTGCGCGTGCATCGAAGGTTTATCTGGCGCTGAACAAGCCGCGCGGCGTCGTGACAACGGCGTCGGACGAAAAAGGACGGGAAACCGTTTATTCCTTCCTGCCACAAAATTTACCGTGGCTCGCTCCGGTGGGGCGGCTGGACAAAGCAAGCGAAGGATTGCTGCTGCTAACGAATGATTCCGAATGGGCGGCGCGCATTACGGCGCCGGAGACGCATCTGGATAAAACGTATCACGTGCAAATCGGCGCGATCGCCGATGAGGCGCTCCTCCAAAAATTACGGAACGGAACCCACGCGAACGACGGCGAGTTTCTTCGCGTGAAAAATGTCCGCATCCTTCGCAGCGGTGAACAAAATTCGTGGCTCGAAATCGTCCTGGACGAAGGCAAGAACCGCCACATCCGCCGAATGCTCGAAGAACTGAAAACAGAAGTGCTCCGGCTCGTACGCGTGGCCATCGGGCCGCTGCCACTTGGCGATCTTCCGAAGGGCGCAACTCGCTCGCTCGAGCAATCAGAAAAGCAGGCGTTGGATCGTGCGATGCGAGCGCCGATTGGCAAACCTGCTTCCCTCGCTCGTTGACGAAGATTATTTTGAAGTGGTCCAAAACAATCCACTTTCACGCTGGTAATTAGGCTAACCGTGTAAGGCTAACTGGATCATCGTGATTTCTGGAGCGGGCGATGGGAATCGAAATCATCGCCACTTGGTGTTTCAAGGACTTACGAAGTAGGGCTCGCACTGATTTGGAAAGACTTGGTAGTCTCCGGAACCCTTACTGCCGCCGCAATGCCGCCTTGCTTCCCTAAAATATTTCTCACAACTTTGCGATTTGCTTCGCGTACTGCTCTTGGTACAGCTTGCGTATAGATGTTCATCCTTGTTCGGATGTCCGCATGACGCGGCGTTCCATGGGCGGCCAAACGAACAGGGCAGTCCAGTACCATCACGCCCGTTCTAATTCCGTTCCTACGAACAGTTTACAGCGTCGTGCAATTCCGCAATCCTGTGACAAATCCGGGGGGACATTGCGGGCTTCCAGCTCCGCGTAATGCTCCATTTGCACAAGGGGTGGATACTATGCGTTTCCATTCACTTCGCAGTGCGGTCTTGTTCGGTTTGGTCGCGCTTGCGTTGATGGCTAACGGCAGAATGCCTATTGCCGAGGCGCAAACTGCACAACCAGCGTCGCCGAGCGTCGCTCTGAGCGCCTCGCCAACTTCCGCCCAAGCGGGCCAATCGGTCACGCTCAAGTGGTCTTCGACGAACGCCGCATCCGTCACTTTGGAGCCCTCGGTGGGCCCCGTC
>Ga0209648_10000467_pt1 | contig 30944 bp, 29 predicted proteins | sample GraSoi2013_115cm_FD_185830 | JGI IMG/M metagenome (GOLD analysis project Ga0209648, IMG submission 185830) | Grasslands soil microbial communities from the Angelo Coastal Reserve, California, USA - Sample 9_17_2013_115cm (SPAdes) (version 2) | ecosystem: Environmental > Terrestrial > Soil >...
CGGCTCACGCCCGGAACATGACCTCTCCGCCGACCATGGTCAGGCGCACGTGCAGATCCGCGTCGAGCACTACCAGGTCTGCATGGGCGCCGGCAGCGACGCGACCCAACCCGCGCTCGCCAAGCACGCGAGCCGGCACCGAGGAGGCCATCTCGATCGCCCGTGCGGCGTTCATGCCGGGGATGGCGGCCATCCCGCGAACGAGATCACCCATCACCGCTGCACTCCCGGCCAGGGTTCCATCCTCCAGGCGCACGACCGTGCCGTCGCTGATCACCGTCCGCCCGGTGAGGCTGTACCGGCCGGCCGGCGCACCCGCCGCGGCGGTCTGATCGGTCGTGAGCGCGATTCGCATGCGGTCCTTGACGCAGGTCAGCTGCGTGCACACAGCTGGATGGACGTGCTCGCCGTCCGCAATGAGCCCCACGGAAACCCTCGGGTCGAGGATGAGCGCGAGGGCAATGCCCGGCCGGCGATGGTGGACCGGCGGCATCGCGTTGTAGATGTGGGTCCCGAACCTGATGCCGGCCGCGATCGCGCGGCGGCCCTGCTCGAAGTCGGCGCCGGTGTGCCCCGCGCTTACCACGATGCCGGCTTTCGCCAGCTGGACGATGGCATCGAGCGCGCCCGGCAGCTCGGGGGCAAGCGTCACCAGGCGCGGCCTCGCTCGCGCGATCACCTCGACGCTTACCGGGTCGGGCTCGGAGAGGCAGGCTCGCTCGTGCGCCCCGCGGAACGACGGGTTGATGAAGGGGCCCTCGATGTGTGCGCCCAGCACACGCGCTCCGCGTGACTCGGCGGCGGCGGCAAACGCCGCGAACTGCGCCCCCACGTCGACGGGGGCGGAGATGAGCGTCGGCAGGAACGCGGTGACGCCGGTCGAGGGCAGCAGCTTCGAAATGGCGGCGATCTCGTCCAGCCCGCCGGCGGCATCATGGTGCTGGAACCCGTTGACCTGCAGGTCGATGAATCCGGGCGCGATCAGCTCCTCCGGCCCGGCGATGAGCTCCTCGTCCGGCCGCTCCGGCGGGCTGCCCGCCCCCACCCACTTGATCAGGCCGCCCTCGACGAGGACGCCGTCCGCGCCCTCGACGCCGTGAATTCGTCCGCGGAACAGCGTGCTCAAGCGCCACTCTTTTCGCCGAGCGCGACAGCCAGGTCGCCGTTCGCGGCCGCGAGTCGCGCTCGGGCGGCGGCTGAATCGATGCCGCAGCGGAGCATCAGAATGGCGACTCTCGCATTTCCCTCCGCCTCGTGCAGGGCGGAGTCGATCCTCTCGTCCGAGCACCCGGTCAGCTCGCGCACCAGCCGCGCGGCGCGCGCCCGAAGCTTCTCGTTCGCGGTCACGACGCCAACCATCCGGCCGCGATACGTGTGCCCGAGCCGAGTGAACACACCCGTGCTGATCATGTTCAGCGTCACTTTCTGCGCCGTCCCCGCCTTGAGCCGCGTCGAGCCGGCGACCACCTCGGGCCCGGCGTCGATCTCGATGGCGACGTCCGCCGCGGCTCCAAGAGGTGATCCGGGGGCACAGCTCACCCCGACCACCAACGACCCTTCGCGCTTTGCTTCGGCGACCGCGGCCAGCACGTACTTGGTTCGCCCACTGGCGCTCACGCCGACCACCGCGTCGCCGTCGCCTGCCGTGTGCGCCTGCACGAGGTCGGCCGGGATTCCGAATGTCGCCGGACACTCCGCCGCATCGAGGACGGCCAAGCGACCACTCGTCCCGGCGCCGAAGTAGTGAAGGCGGCCGCCGGCACGAAGCCGCTCGGCGATCTCGTCGACCGCCTCGGCGACCCGGTCGAGGACCGGACCCACAGCCTCGATCGCTCGACGGTCCTCGGAGAGCATCAGCTCGAGCAGCTCTCCGGTGGTGAGGCTGTCCATCGCGTCGGCGCGGGGGTGGACGTTCTCGCTCATCAGTTGACCGACGTGGCCATCAGCACCTCGGCAGCCGCAACCCCGCACACGCGTGCCGCGCCGTGAGTCGCAACGTATGCAGTCGCACCAGCGGGCCGGCAAGCGGGTAATCCCATCTCGACAACGATCGCGTCTGGGCGTCTTGCGAGCGCCGCATCGACCGCCAACGCCATCCAGGGATGTCGATGCAGGTTCCTGACCACCAGCACGAGGCTGCGCCCGGCGGCCTGCCCGAGGGTGGCCTCCAAATCGGCATGCTCGGCTTGGAGCTCGACCGCGGTCACGTGCGCGCCCAGCTCGACCAGTGGTGTGGTGATACCCCAGGGCACGACGCCGGCTGCCTGCGATGGCGTCGACATGAGCTGCACAACGACAGGATGTCCGTCCACACGCACACTCCCGTCGGCGCTGATCGCACGGCGCGCGGCGGCCAGGCCGATGGCGCGGTCGGAAGTCAAATGCGCTGATTGGCTCGATCGCCAGCCGGCGAGCGCGTCCACCCGAGCTGCCGCTTCCGTCAGACGCGCCTCGCTGATTCGACCCGCTTTGACCGCGGCCACGATCGCGTCGCGAAGCTCGGAGGCGACGTCCTCGCCGGCGAGGCCGCCACCGATGCAAAGGAGGTCGCAGCCGGCGGCAAGCGCGAGCACCGTGCCCTCGACCAGTCCGACACCGTCCGCGATCGCGCGCATCTCGAGCCCATCGCTCACCGCGAGACCGTCGAAACCCAGCTCGCCTCGAAGGAGGCCGGTCATGATCTTCGCGCTGATCGTCGCCGGCACGCCGTCGATCGCCCGCACGACGATGTGGGCGCTCATCACCGCGCGCGCACCGGCCGTGATCGCGGCCCGGAAGGGCTCGAGCGCGCCTTCGTGCGGGTCTTGATCGACGACCGGAAGGTCGAGGTGCGAATCGATAGACGTGTCGCCGTGACCCGGGAAGTGCTTGGCGCAGGCCGCGACGCCGGCCTCCTGGAGGCCCGTGATCCAGGCAGCCGTGTGGGCGGCGACCCGTTGGGGTGTCGACCCAAACGCCCGCACCCCGATGACGGGATTGACGGGATTGCTGTTGACGTCGGCGTCCGGGGCCAGGTCGAGGTCGATGCCGGCAGCGGCGAGCTCCGCGCCCATCGACCGCGCGACCGAACGGGTGAGCTCGACGTCGCCTACGGTTCCGAGCGCGAGGTTCCCCGGGTACGAGCTGCCCGTGGCGGCCTCCAGGCGCGTGACGTCGCCGCCCTCCTCGTCGATCGCGATGACGAGTCGTGGATTCTCGGCGTGCAGGCGCGCCGTGAGCGCCGACAGTTGTCTAGGCGATTCGACGTTGCGCGCATAGAGGCACACGCCACCCAGCCCGGCGGCGGCGCGCCGCAAGATCCAGTCGGGTGGATTCGTGCCGATGAAGCCGGGCAGCAGGCAGCGGTCGGCCATGCGTTCGATGGTGCTCACGATCAGCCCTTGACCGCCCCGGCGGTCAGCCCTCCGGCAATGCGCCGCTGGACGAGCAGGAAGAACACCACCACCGGAATGCTCGTCAAGGTCGCGCCGGCCATGAGCCCTCCCCAATCCGTCCCGTGCTGCGTCGTGAAAGACGCCAGCCAGATGGTGAGCGTTTGCTTCGACGAGGAGCTCAACAAAACGTAGGCGATGATGTACTCGTTCCAGGCCTGGATGAACCCGTAGATGGCCGTGGCGACGAGCCCGGGCGCGACGAGCGGAAACACGATGCGAAGGAAGGCGCCCACGCGGGTCGCCCCGTCCACCATCGCCGCCTCCTCGAGGTCCACCGGAACGTTGGCGATGAACCCCCGAAGAGTCCACACCATGAACGGGAGGACGATCGCCAGGTAGTACACGATCACGCCGAGCAGGCTGTCCACCTGGCCGACCTGGTTGAGAAGCAGATAAACCGGGATGACGAGCGCGTTGAGCGGAACCATCTGGACAGCGATGACCATGACGATGAAGGCGGAACGGCCGCGAAATCCGAACCTCGCCACCGAGACGGCGGCGAGGAAAGCGAGCGCGACCGAGATCGCGACGACGGTGAGCACCACGATCAGGCTGTTGACCACGTCGTTCCAGAAGAACGGCAGACTCATCGCGTCGCGAAAGTTCTCGAGTGTCACCCGAGACGGGAACCACACCGGCGTGAGGCTCAGGATCTCCTTGCCGGGCTTGAGCGCGGTCGTCACCATCCAGTAGATCGGGAACAGCATCACAGCGAACACGAGGACTGCGATCGTGTCGAATAACGTCCGTGTCGCAAGCCGCCGCGTCACGTGGCCTCCTCATTGGTCTGGCGCACCGTCTGCCGGACGTAGACGAACGTGACGACCACCAGGATCGCCACCATGACCACGGCGATCGCCGAACCGAGGCCGAATTGGCTGACCCGAAACGACTCCTGGAAGGAGTAAACCGCGATCAAAAAGTAGTCCTTGCTCGGGCGTTGGTTGAGCAGTATCCAGACCTGGTTGAAGACGCCGAAGTCCCAGATCGTCGACAAGCTGAAAAGGATGAGGAAGAGCGGGCGAAGTATGGGCACGGTGACCAGAGCGAACACCTGCCATTGGCGTGCCCCGTCGATCTCGGCCGCTTCCACCAGCTCTCGAGGCACCTGCGTCAGGCCGGCATAGAGCATCAGCGTGAGAAACGGGATCGCTCCCCACACGACGATGACCGTGATCACTGTGAAGCCTTGGATGGGGTTCTCGAACCAGTTGTGGTGGATGAAGTTGCCGACACCCATGCGCGTGAGCAGCCAGTTCACTACGCCGAACTCGTAGTCGAACATCCACTGCCAGAGATTGATAGCGGGAACCACGGGCGTGGCCCACACGAGGACCAGGCCGGCGCTCAGCAAGACGCGGATCGGGCGGCTGACGCGCTCGAGCAGGAGCGCGATGCCGGTCGCGAAGACCATCGAAAGACCGACGTTGACGATCGTGAAGATGACGGAGACCTGGACGACGTAACGGAACTGCGGATCGGAAAGGATCGTGGCGAAGTTGCTCAGCCCGACGAAGGTGCCCTGGTGCTGGAAGAGCTCGCGGAGGCCGTAGCGCTGGGTCGAAAGCCACAGCAGCATGCCCAGCGGGTAACCAAGAACGCCCAGGATGACGAGTAGGGCGGGCGCGATGAGCGCATAAGGAAGGAGGCGGCGAGCGAGTATGTGCCGCCAGGGGCCGGCCTCGATTCGTGCTCCGGTGGCGACGCGAGCGCGTGCGTCCCCGGCCACTCCCATCGAAGCCGACCCCCTTTGGTCTCTTTGATCTACTGGTTGAGAATCGTTGTGATCTTGTCGCTGGCGGCCGAGGTCGCAGTCGAGATAGACGACTTCCCGGTGAATATCGACACCAGCATGTCCTGAAGCACGTTAGACGACTCGACGTTCGCCCAGTTGGGCGAGTTCGGCGTGAAGCGGCTGACCTTGGCGGCCGCGGCGAATTTTGCCGGGAGGCCGGTGCTAAGGGAGACCAACGTGGTCGTGTTCGGGATCACCCCGCCCACGGTCACCATCTGGCTCTGGAACTTGGTGCCGCCCAGCAGGCCGACCCATTCCCGGGCGAGCGCCTGCTGCTTGCTGTGGGCGGCGACGGCGAGGTCGGAGCCGCCGAGGAAGACCGGCGCGGACTGGCCGGAGTTGTGGCTGGGGATCGGGAACGCGTCGAGCTTGTCCTTCAAGCTCGGGTCGCCGCTCTTGGGATCGGTGATCACGCCGACCTCCCAACCGTTGGCGATGATCATCGCGATGTGACCCTGTGCGAACGCCTGGTCCTGCTTCGCCTCGTCACCGGTCTTGTCGGCGCGCGACAGCTTGGAAACCAGGTTGTTCAGCGTGGTCAGTCCCTGCTGGGCCTGCGACGAGTTGAGCGAGCCTTGCCACTTGGAACCTGACTGCGTGGCGATGTCACCACCGAAGTCCCAAACGAATGGGGCGGCTGCATACCAGTACTTGCCGGGGAAATAAAGCGCTGAGAAGTTGGGGTCCGAGCCGTACTTGGCCATGAGCTTCTGGCCCACGGTCATCAGCTCGTCCATGCTCGTCGGGACCTGCACGCCTGCGGCCGCGAACATGTCGGTGCGGTAGATGATGGCGCGGCTGCCTGCGTAGTACGGGACGCAGTACAGCTTGCCCTGGTAGGTGCACGAGTCGGTGAGCGACTGCAGCCATGTTCCGGAGTTCTCGAAGCTGCTCTTCTTCGAGGTGATGTCCTGGAGCGCACCGGCCGACGCGTACTTCGCGACCAGCGTGTTGCCGAGCTCCATGACGTCGGGAGGCGTGCTGCCGGCGAACGCGGTATCGAGCTTGGTCGTCACGTCGGACCACTGCTGGATCTCGACGTTGACGGTGACGTTCGGATGCTTGACCTTGAAGTCTGCGTTGACGCCGTCGACGACGCTTTGCGGCGCGCTCCCGTTCATGAGCCAGACCGTGAGCGTCCCCGTCTCGTTGCCGGTGGTAGTTGTGGGATTCGTGCTTCCACATGCCGCGGCGAGCAACGCGAGCGCCGCCGCAACGGTGAACAAGAGCTTCCGCGGGTTCATGTTTGGTCTTCCCCCTTAAGGCGTGAATGTGGCGCTCGCGCGCCGGTTGATCGCCGTCCATCACCATCGCCGGCGCGGGTGTGCGCGCGCGAAGCGCCGGCCAGGCGCCCGTTGCGGCTCCGCTGCGGTGTCAGGTCGGCGACCAGGCGATAGCGGTCGCCGCGGTAGATGGAGCGGACGAACTCGACGATCCGCCCTGACTCGGAGACGGTCGTCCGCTCGAACAAAAAGGCCGGTGTGTGCAGGGGCACCCCCAGCACCTCCGACTCTTCTTCGTTGGTAACCGTGGGTTCGATGCTCTGGGTGCCCGACGCGATCACGATTCCATAGCGCTCCCGCAGCAGGTCGTAGAAGGACCTGTCCTCGAGATCGGCCTTCGTCAGTCCTGGGACCAGCGCTTCAGGGATGTGCAGGACCTCCATCGCCATCGGCTGGCCGTCCGCCAGGCGTAGGCGTTTGACGCGGACAAGGCGCTCCGCGGGTGAGACCTGGAGGCGGTGGGCGAGCCGGGCGCCCGCCAACGTGGTGGCGAGCTCGAGGGTGCGGCTGCCCGGAACCATCCCACGCCGGCGCATGTCCTCACTGAAGGAGGTCAGCGTCAGCGGCTGGGCGATCTTGGGCTCGGTCACGTACGTGCCGCTGCCGTGACGGCGGTCAAGGTAGCCGTCGCGGACGAGCTCATCGAGGGCCGCCCGGATCGTCAGCCGGGAGACATTGAGGTCCAGGCTGAGCTGTCGCTCCGACGGGATGGCCATGCCCACGTCGAGCGACTCCATCAGGTCGAGCACCTGGGTGCGGGTGTCGTCCTGTTTCGTCATACGGGACCTGTGACGAAGTGGTAAAGCCCTCTAGCCCCTTGCATCGGCGGAAGTAAAGCACAAACCAGGCAGGTGGTCAATACCACTTCTCACAAAGCGCGCCGGGAGAGAGTTTAGGTCCGGTGATTCGTACTCAGAGACTCCAGAGTGGGCTATACCAGTCGCGTCGGCACAAACTCGTGGCCTTAACAAGTCTTAATAAACGCTTCACCTTTCTCAATACGCGACTTAATAGATTCGGTTGCACGCAGCCTGAAGAAAGGCTGGATTTGGAAAAGGTGGGATTGGGATGAAGCGAATATTTCTTGGCTTTGCGCTGTCTGTCGGCATGCTCGTCATGGGGGTCACGAACGCGAGCGCCTCGAGCTACTGCTCGATCGACCCCACCGTCGGGATCGGGCTCCCGGTCCACCTCAGCCTGACGGTCTCGACATCGCTGCTTGGAACCTCCAGCTACACATACGTCCACAACAACAGCACGTCCACCACCTTCGGCAGCGTCCTAGGCCTGCCCTAGTCCGCTTCGAACCAAGGCGATGACACCTTTGCTCCGGGTCTACCTGCTGGCGATGACGGCACCGGCCGCCCTCATGGTGGCGGCCGTCCTACGCACGCCGTCCACTCCCGGCGACCCGGTGCTCATGTTCGTCCTGGTCGTGCTCGGGGCCGTGGCGACCAACTTCCCGGTCCTGATCTCGCGCCATTACAAGGCAGACGCGACGCCTGCCATCCACCTCGCGGCGGTTCTCCTCTTCGCCCCGCCGATCGCCGTGGCTGTGATCGGTTCGAGCGCACTGCTGGGACAGGGGGTCTTGTGCATCCGTCGCAACCCGGCTACCGGTGTTCCTCGCCGGCAGGCGATAGACATCGTCTTCAACACTTCGCAGCTCATCGTGGCCGGCGGCTTTTCAGCGCTCGTCTATTCAGCGGCCGGCACCCAGCTTCCCGCCGCGTTTCTTGCGGCAGCCGTCATGTACGCAGTCAACAACGGGCTCGTCGTGGTCGCAGCCGCCATCCACGACTGGCGCAACCCGATGGAGCTCTGGGCTGAGATCGCAGCCTCGGACCTGAAGCAAACCACCGCCCTTTACGTCGCCGGCTATCTGCTGGCGGTGATCTCGGTCGGCCGTCCCTGGCTCGCCCTCGTGATGATGATTCCGGTCGGCGCCATCCAGGTCGCGCTGACACGATCGGTTCAGCTCATGGAGCAGACGATCGACGCCGTCGAGGCGATGGCAGACGTCGTCGACCGCCGCGACCCGTACACCTACCAGCATTCGCAAAGCGTCGCCGACCACGCGGTTCGTACTGCGCGCCGGTTGGGCCTTCCCGACCGAGAGGTCGAGGTCATCCGGCTGGCGGCTCGGGTCCACGATCTCGGCAAGATCTCCATCCCGGACGAGATCCTGCACAAGCAAGGGCGCCTTTCCCCGGCCGAGTTTGAGCTCATCAAGAGGCACCCCGAGACGGGCGTGGAGATCCTGGCCAAGTTCCCGGCCTACCGACACGGGCGCGAGCTGGTCCTCGCCCACCACGAAAGAATCGACGGCCTCGGCTATCCGCGCGGCCTCGCCGGCGCCGCGATCGCGCTTGGCGCCCGCATCATCGCCGTCGCCGACTCGTGGGATGCCATGACCTCCGACCGTCCCTATCGCAAGGCGTTGGAGGCGGAAGTTGCTCTGGCCGAGCTACTCCGCGGACGCGGCACGCAATGGGACTCGAGCGTCGTCGACGCCTTCGCCGAATCGCTCCCGGGAGCAATCCCAGCTGTCGGGCGAAAGCGGTGGACTGAGGTGCGCCCCCTGCTTCGGTCTCTAGGCGCCGCGGTGGGAGTGATCGGCTAGCGCAGCGCGCCCACCTTCGCTGGGACGATCCGATTCCGCAGGACCCCGATGCCGGCCACCTCGCTCTCCATCACGTCCCCGGCCTTCAAGTATTCGGGCGGAGTGCGCGCGAAACCGACACCGTCCGGCGTACCCGTCGCGATCAAGGCCCCGGCAAGCAGCGTCATTCCCTTCGAGGACCATTCGATGATCGCGTCCACCGGGTGGATCATGTCTTCCGTGTTGCTGTCCTGCTTGACGACGCCGTTGAGCGTGAGCCGGAGAGCAAGCTTGCCCGGGTCGGGCACCTCGTCTTTCGTCACCACCCATGGTCCGGTAGGGCACGAGCGATCGAGGCTCTTGCCTTTGAAGAACTGGCCGCCCCATCCGTTCTGGATATCGCGCGCGCTGACGTCATTGAGGACGAAATAACCGAAGACGTGGTCCATGGCGTCGCGGCGCGTGATGTTGGCCCCGGGCTTGCCGATCACAACCCCGAGCTCGACCTCCCAGTCGAGCTTGTCGCTGATCGACGGGTCGATCGCGATGTCGTCGTAAGGACCGGTGATGCTTGTGATCGCCTTGGTGAAGATCGTCGGCGGCTTGACGTCGCCGTCCATTGCGGTCTCCTCGGCGTGCTTCTGGTAGTTTCGGCCCATCGCGATGATGTTTCCGCGCGGCGAGTCGATCGGGGCGAGCAGCGTCACCTCGCTCAGCGGAATTCCTCGCTTCGCGTCCGCCGCCGCCCGGTGCGCCTGCGCGAGCCCACGCTCGCCGGCATCGATGACGGCGAGTACGTCGGTCGCGACCTCGCTGAGGTCGACGACCTCATCCTCGTGACCTGGCCGCAGCGCGCCCAGCCGCCGCCGGCCGTCGTAATCGGCCGCGTTCGCGTGATTCCGGAACATCAGCAGCTTCATGCTTCCTCCATCTTTGCGTCTTTGTCATCAGCCAGATCAGTACCCGCGCCAAGGAACAAATCCTCGAAATCCTCTCGCCGAAGTAGTTCCTGAGGGCGCCCCTCGAGCCGCACCGAACCCGAGACTAGGACGCTTGTCCAGTCCGCCACTTGAAGCGCTGCGCGCGCTCTCTGCTCGACGATCAGCACCGCCTTGCCGAGTCCAGCGAGGCGCCGGACGTGCTCTCGCAGCAAGCTGTCGGCCAGCTTCGGGGAAAGGTTGGCGGTCGGCTCGTCCAGGATGAGGACTTTCGGGTCGAGCATCAACACGCGCGCGATGGCGAGCATCTTTCGCTCGCCGCCGCTGAGCTTGTCCGCCCGGCGTTTGAGCATGGGCGGCAGCTGAGGAAAAACCGCGCCGACCTCGGCCACTCGGGGCTTGAGCTCCGAGGGCCTCAGCAGGTAGCCGCCCATCTCCAGGTTCTCGAGCACCGTAAGGGGCTCAAAGATGTCGTTCACCTGTGGGACATATCCCACTCCCCGACGCGCAAGCTCTTCGGGTGCCTTGCCGGTGACGTCGTCGGCGCCGAGCACGATGCGGCCGCCATCCAAACGCAGGATCCCGACCAGGCTCTTGAGCAGCGTGCTCTTGCCCGCGCCGTTGGGGCCGATGACAGCCACCACCTCGCCCGGGCCGACCGAGATGGACACGTCGTGGATCACAGGCGCGCCGCCGTAGCCCGACGTGATGCCCAGCGCCTGCAGGCTCGGGGCGGGTCGCGCCTCCACGTGGGGCAGCCTATCCGACGAGGTAAGCGTCAACAATCTCCCGCTGCCTTCTCAAGGTCGCCATCGTCCCGCTGCCGATCACCTTTCCTTGCGCCATCACGACCACCGAATCGCACAGTCGCTCGACCATGTGCAGCTCGTGCTCGACCATCAGGATCGTGAGGCCTTCGGCGCGCAGGTCTTGCAGGTAGTGCTGAATCTCGAGCACGATCTTCGGGTGCACACCTGACATCGGTTCGTCGAGGAGGAGGAGGCGCGGGCGCAGCATCAGCGCCCGCATGATCTCGATCAAGCGCTTCTGGCCGCCGCTCATGTTCCCCGCATAGTCGGACTCTTTCGCGCTCATCCCGAATCGGTTGAGCAGCACGCGCGCCTCATCAACCAGGCGACGCTCGTCGCCGATCCAGTAGCGCTTGCCCATCAATGCGCCGAACAGCGAATCACCTTTGTTGTGCGGGGCGGCGACGAGCAGGTTCTCGAGCACGGTCAGCCGCGCGAACTCCGATGGCAGCTGAAAGGTGCGCACCAGGCCGTGGCGGGCGCGTTTGTATGCCGGCCATGCGGTCACGTCCTGGCCGTCGAACACGATGTCGCCGCTCGAGCCGGGCAGCGTGCCCGCGAGCACCGCGAGGAAAGTGGACTTCCCGGCGCCGTTCGGGCCGATGAGGCCGGTGATCTTGCCTGGCGCCACGTCGATCGACACGCCGTCGACGGCGTGAAGGCCTTCGAAATGGCGGTGGATGTCGCTGGCGACGAGAAGCGGCCGCTCGGCCGCCGGCGCCTCAGGTACCGCGAGCATGGTCCACGTCCTCCAGAACTGGAGCGCCGTCGAACACATGCCGCGGTTCGGGCCGGACTCCGTCGGGCCTGAACCACAGGAAGCCGATAATCAAGAGTCCAATCGCCACCCACTGCAGGGCGGGGATCAGGCCTGGCGGCCCGATGGTCGTGGGTATGAAGCGCGTCACCTCCTCGAAGCCGACAGGGACGAGAAGCGCGCCCAGAATGGCGCCGACGTTGTTGCCGCGCCCGCCCACGATGATCGCGGCGAACAGGATGATGGTCTCCGGATAGAGCCACACGGATGGCGCCCAGAGCTGGATGAAGCCGACCAGGATCGCGCCGGACAGCCCGGCGATGACGCCGCCGACGATGAAGACGGTCAACTTGAGCTGGACAGGGTTCTTGCCGATGGCGACCGCGGCGATCTCACGTTCGCGCATCGCCCGCAGGCTTCGGCCATATGGAGAGTTGACGACGCGATTCACCAGCACGAACACGAGCACGACGCAAACGGCTGTGAGGCCAACGTAGAAATACTGGTAGGACGAGGTATTGGGGTCGATCTGGTCCGACAGTGGAGGCGGCACCAGGGCGAGGCCGGCGGCGCCGTTGAGCAGCGGCCGGGCATTTGTGATCACCTCGTTTGTGATGATCGATAGCACCAGCAGGGCAATGGCCTGGTAGTCGCTGCGCAGCTTTCGGAGCACAACCAACCCGACGGGGATCGAAAGCAGCCCGCCGGCCACCGCGCCGCCCAGCCACGGGAGCGGAAAGGGCAGCTGGTACCCGCCAAAGTAGATCTGGAAACCGCCGTTGGCCGAATCGGGCGGCAGCGACAGCACGGCCGCGGTGTACGCGCCGGCCGCCTGGAAGACGATGAAGCTGAAGTTGACGATCCCGGAGACGCCGAACTGCAGGTTGAGCGCGAGCAAGGCGATGATGTCGACGCCGGCGTAGATGAGCAGGTTCGCGGCGTAGTAGGTGTTCATCCAGCCGCCGCCAGCGCGCCGCGCTTTGCCAGCAGGCCTTGCGGCCGCAGGACCATGACCGCGACCAGAATCCCGAAGGCAACGACCTCTTTGTATTCGGGTGCCCACGCCGCGGCGCTCAGCTCGGTGACCATGCCGATGATGACCGCTCCGATCATGGCGCCGTAGGGCTGGCCCGCACCGCCCAGCACTGCCGCTGCCAGGGCGGTGATCAGAAAGCCAGCTCCGTTGGCGATCGCAAATGAGTCGGAGTTCATGGCCGCCACCACGCCGGCCAGCCCGCAAAGCGCGCCCGTGATCAACCAGACTGCATCGACGACGCGCTGTGTCGGAATGCCGCAGTTGCGAGCCAGCGTGGGGTTGGCGGCCGTCGCCCGCATCGCCTTGCCCAGGCGCGTGTACCTGAGCAGGCCGTGGATGAGAAGCATCAGGACGACGGCGATGCCGATGATCGCGATCTGGTTGGTGGTCAACACGATTCCGCCGGCGCGGATCAGGCCGCCGGTGGTGTCCTGGTAGGAGACGTTGTAGTAGCCGACGATCGGTAGGAGCAGGTTCGCGATCATCAGCGAGACCGCCAGCGACACGATCACCATCCCGATATGAGATGTGCCCTTGCGCAGAAAAGGCGCATACACGATCCGGTTGAGCAGAAACGAGAACACAGCGCCGAACAGCGCGCCTGCAATCATCCCGATCCAGATGCTGATGCCGGCCTTGTTCAGGTAGTAGGCGACGTACGCGGACGAGATCATGACCTCGCCGTAAGCGAGGTTGATCATGTTCGTGATCCCGAACTGCATGGTGAAGCCGACGGCCGCGATGGCGATCACCGACATGCTCACCAGGCCGAAGCCGAACGCCGCTACGTAAAGGTCCACGGCGCTCGGCCCCCTGTTTCTTACTGAGTGCTATCCGCCTGCCGCGATGAGCTTCGAAGTCTGATCGGGCGTCAGCTGCCCGGCTGTGACCTCGTTTCCATCTTTGTCGTAGCCGACCAGGATGTAGCCCGACTGAGAGTTGTTGAACTGATCGAAGTTGTTCTGGCCACCTGCGCCGACGAAGCGTATCGACTTGCCGGCCCTCAGAGCGGCGACTCCGTCCTTATAGTTGTTGACGACGGTGGCGCCGCTGGTGCCGTTGGCGATGTCGATGATCTTGGGGTTGTAGACGGTCCTGTCAGCGCTGTTGGTCGCGACCATGGCCAGCGCGGTCATGATGATCCCGTCATAGAGGTGCAGGGTCGAGCCGCGCTGCTTGTACTTCGGCGCGTCGGCGAAGGTTGACGCAGCCGCGTTGAGGTTGGTCAGAAACTCGGAGTAGGCCGGCCCCGAGAACGTGTAGCCGAGGTCCACACCCGCGTAGTACTTGAGCAGGTCGTCGATCCCGATCGCGTCGCGAACCTGCTGGAACCACGTCGGGTCGATGGTCGCCGATGAGCCGATGAACGGGATCATCTTACCGTTGTTCTGCGTCTTCACCTCTTTGAGGTATGTCCCGGCGGAGCCAAGAGCTTCTGTGAAGATGACATCAGGGTTTGTCTTCAGCATTGCGGCGACCTCGGTGCGGTACGAGGAAGCGCCCAGCTTGATCGGCTGGTTGATCACGATCTTTCCGCCCAGGCCGGTAAATGACTTGGTGGCCGGATCGACAAACGCTTGCGAGCCGATGTCGTCGCCGAACACGAGCGCCGCATTCTTGTAAGGCGCATGGCCGGGACCATAAAGTGCGCTGCCTACCATCGCGAAGGCGTCATATACGTCCGCCGGAACGAGCCGGTGGAAGTACTTCAGAGTCGTCTTGTTGAACTCCGACTGCCCGGTCATGCAGAACATCGGGATGTGCGCTCGGTCGATGATCGGCGCCACCGTCGCCGCTTCGTCTGACGTGCAGCCGACCACCGCCATCAGGTTGGAGTTTGCGGCGATCATCTGGTTGGCCGCAGGCACGGCGTCCGCGGGCTCGCCACGGGTATCGAACTGCTGGCACTTCACCTGGCGTCCCCCGATGCCGCCGTTGCTGTTGATCGAGGGAGCGGCAGCCAGACATGCCGCGTAGTACGCGGGCCCAAGACCGGCATCCGCCCCCGTGAAGGGCGCGATCACGCCGACCAGGAGGTCGCCTGAACCGAGCCCGCCGCCGGTGTTGGTCGTGCCGCCGCACGCGGCGACCAGAAGAAGGGCGCCGACCGCTGAGACCAATCGTGACGCCTGAAACCTGCTCACAATCGTTACTCGCCCCCTTAAGTTATGAACCCCACCCCACGAAATCTGCGATTTCGCCGGGGACCCCGCACGTCACCCCACGACGAGGATTGTCGACATTATTGAGGATAATCTGATCGATGGCAAGGAGCGAGCTAGGCGCCGAGGCCTACCGGCGCCTGAGGGAAGGGATCATCGCCGGCCGGTTCCAGCCCAACGAGCGCCTCGTGGAGGCCAACCTTTCGAAGACGCTCGGGGCCGGGCGCACCGCGGTGCGGGCAGCGCTCGTGCGGCTCGACCAGGAGGGGCTTGTGACACGCGAGCACAACCGTGGCGCTCGGGTCCGCTTGGTTTCGGACCAGGAGGCGCTGCAGATCGAGGAAGTCAGGGCCGCGCTCGAACGGCTCCTGGCTCGCCAGGCCGCGGCAAAGGCGACCGCGGGCGACATCCGCGAGCTGCGCAAGGTGCTCGTCGACATGCGGAAGCGCGTCCGGAATGGGGACGCTATCGGCTATTCGGAGCTCAATCCGAAATTCCACCAGCTCATATGGGCGGCCGCCCGCAACCCGATCGCGGGCGCGATGGTCGGCACCCTCAAGTCGCAAAGCCTCCGCTTCCAGTACCAGACGATGCTGCGGCCGGGGCGAACGGAACGGTCCCTGCGCGAGCACGAGCTCGTCTTCAGTGCCATCGTCGCGCACGATCCCGAGGCGGCGGATGGGGCCATGCGAACCCATCTCGAGGAGGTGCTAGAAACGCTGCGATGGGCGATCGGCCACAAGGGCCGCACGCCGAGCTGGCTACCCGATTGAAGTGACCTGTAGGAGCTTGACCGCGGAATAAAGCGTCCGGAGGTGCGGGACCGGGACGCCCAGCCGGTCGCCCAGCTCCACGACCGAACCGGTGATCGCGTCGATCTCCATCGGCCGGCCCGCCTCGAGGTCCTGCAGCATCGACGTCTTGTGGTCGCCCACTCGCGCCGCACCCTTGATGCGCTGATCGATCGAAACCGGGATCTCGATGCCAAGCCGCCGCGCCACCGCGTCGGCCTCCTCCATCGCAGAGCGCACCACATCCGCGACCAGAGGCGATTGCGCAATCGCGCCCAGGCTCGCGCGCGTCAGTGCGCTCAGCGGGTTGAAAACCGCATTCCCGAGCAGCTTGAGCCAGAGCTCGGCGCGGATCCTCTGCTGGACGGGGGCTTTCAAGCCCGCGCCGACGAGCACGTGAGAGAGCTCGAGAATGCGCGCGCTCTGGCTCCCGTCGAGCTCGCCGAGTGAGAACCGCTCGCCTTCGACGTGGCGTATCACCCCCGGGCTCACAAGGCTCGTGGCCGGGTAGACGACGCAGCCGATCACTCGTCGCGGATCGATTGCGTTCGCCACCACGCCACCAGGGTCGACGGTGGCGAGGTGGATGCCTTCGAGCTCCCCACCATGGCGCTGGAAGTACCACCACGGGATTCCGTTCTGGGCGCTGACGACGATGGCATCCGGGCCGAGGCCGGCCGCCAGTCGCTCGGCCACGGAGGGCAGGCTATGGGCCTTGAGCGTCACAAAGACCGCGCCGGCGCCACGCATCGCCGCGAAGTCGTCGGTCGCGTCAACGCGAACCGTCCACTCGGTACCGCCGTCGATGACACGCAGACCCGACTCCCTCATCGCTTTCAAATGAGGGCCACGTGCGACGAGGGTGACGTCGACGCCCCCACGCGCGAGCCGCGCACCCAAGAATCCTCCGATGGCTCCCGCGCCGACGATCCCTACTTTCAAGCTTGCGCGAGCTGCTCGGCGACGAACCGGCGCTGGACCTTTCCAGTGGGCGTACGAGGGATGGACTCGACGATGTGGAGATGCCTCGGGACCTTGAAGTCCGCCAAGCGCTCGCGGCAGTACGCCAGCAGCTCTTTCTCGGTGGCGGGGCCGTTCAGGACGACAGCCGCGGCCACCTCCTCACCCCACGTGGGGTGCGGCACGCCGAACGCGACCGCCTCCTTCACGGCTGGATTCGATTCGAGCACCTCGTCGATCTCTCGTGGTGCGATCTTCTCGCCGCCGCGATTGATCAGCTCCTTGAGCCTGCCGATCAGCCTGAGGTACCGCGCGTGGTCGAGCGTGCCCAGGTCACCGGTACGAAACCAACCATCGACGAACGAGGCAAGGTTGGCCTGTGGGTTGTTCTCGTAGCCGTGCATCACGTTTGGGCCGCGGATGACCACCTCGCCCGGCGTGCCGTCGGGCATTGACTTGCCATCCTCGTCGAAGATCGCGATGTCGACCCCGGTGCCTCGGCCCACGCTGCCCGCGAACCTGGCGTCGGGTGGGAGCGGGTTGGACGCCATCTGGTGACTCGCTTCCGTCATGCCGTATGCCTCGAGGACGGGGACGCCGAACCGCTCTTCCATCAGCGTCATCTGGGCCGGAGATAGTGCAGAGCTGCAAGAGCGCACGAACCGCAGCCGTTCGGTGCCCGCGGGTCGGACCGCCTGCAGCCGGGCCAGCACCAGCTGGTGTGGCGTCGGCGAAGCCGTGAACCATGTCGGCCGGTAGGCCTGCATCAGAGGCCAGAAGCCGAGCGGGCTGAAGCGTTCGGGCGCGACCAATGTGCCCCCCGATGCGAACGTCGCGAGCGCTGATGCGACCAGGCCGTGTACGTGGAAGAGCGGCATGATGCACAGCGAGACGTCCTCCGGGCTCAGCTCGTAGGTGGCGACGATGTTGCCGACCGAGGCGGCCAGGTTGTCGTTGCGCAGCGGTACTCGCTTGGGGCGGCTCGTGGTCCCGCTCGTGTGCAGGACCAGGCCGACATCGGCCCCGGGGGATTGCACGAGTGAATCGCGGCCGTTCCCTCGCCCATCGCCTCCCATCCGCAGCCGCCCACTGCCGTCGATTCTCGCCTCGATGATCTTCGCCCCCGCGGGAATGGCCCGCCGAGCCGCCTCGGCCTCGCCGGCCGCAACGACCAGGAATCGCGCGCCGACGTCTTCGAGGTAAAAGCGAAACTCGTCCTCCTTATATGCAGGGTTGAGGGGGCACGCGGTCGCGACCATGGAAGCGGCTAGAAAGAGAAGGATCGCCTCGGGGCCGTTGGGGTACACGATCGCGACTCGATCGCCCATGCCGACCCCGTGCGACGCCAGGGCGTGGGCGGCTTCTTCGGTCAGCTCGCGCAGGCGCGCGTATGTGAGCGAGACGCGGTCGGGGATGACGAGCGCGGGGTGATTGTTCGTGCCTTGGTCGAGCAGCCCCGCAACGTTCGAAGGCGCCACCGCCTTCAGTCTCGCACACGAGAGTTGGCACACTTTGCCAGTGCCCGCGTCTGAGACCGTCGCCCGCTTGAACCTCACGGGCCACGCGCTCACGCCTGGGCGGCAGCGCAGCTGGTGGCTGAGGGAAGCGCTGGCGGCAGAGCCGGCAGTCGCTTGCCCGGCCCTGGACAAAGACGTCAATGCGGACGTCGTCATCGTCGGCGGCGGGTTCACCGGCCTGTGGACTGCTTACTTCCTGACCGAGACGCGTCCGAATCTGGGGATCGTGGTCCTCGAACAGGACATTTGCGGCGGCGGGCCGAGCGGGCGCAACGGCGGGTTTGCGAGCGGTTGGTGGGACGAGCTCGACAGCCTCATCGCGCTTTACGGCGCAGAGCCGGCAGCGCGCGCCTGCCGGGCCATCTCCACAAGCATCGATTCGATCGGTGAGTTTTGCACCGCCAACCACGTCGACGCCTGGTACAGAAAGGCCGGCTATCTCTATGCCGCCACCGCGAAACCGCACCTGGCCGCGGGCGACGAGATGGTCCGTCTCGCGCAAGAGGTGGGCGCCGAAGGTGAGCTGCGATCGCTCACAGGCGACGAGGTGCGAGCCAGGTGCGATTCACCGGCTTTCGGTGGCGGCGCTTTCATGCGCGACGGCGCCTCGATCCAGCCCGCTCGACTGGCGCGAGGGCTTCGTCGCGTCCTTCTCGAGCGCGGCGTGACCATCCACGAAGGGACCCGGGTCAGCCGGCTGGTTCCGGGGTCGGAAGCGGCCGCCGTCACGCCACGCGGAATTGTTCGGGCCCCGCACGCGGTGATCGCCATCAACGCGTGGGCGATGGACTGGCCCGAGCTTCGGCGCCGGCTCGTGGCGTGGAGCAGCTACATCGTCCTGACTGCTCCCGCGCCCGATCGTCTCGAAGCCATTCACTGGACGGCTGGCGAGCTGGTGAGCGACCTCCGCACCTCTGTGCGCTACTTCAGAACCACGCCCGACGGACGCATCGCGTTCGGCGGCGGCGGCGGGCGCGCGGGCACGTCGACCGGCGACGTGTTCACCAGGGATGCACGCGCTGTGATGCAAGCGGCCGAAGGCTTGAGGCGGCTGTTTCCGAGCTTCGCCGGCGTTCCCATCGTCGACGCCTGGGGCGGGCCCATCGACGTCTCGCCGACGCACGTGCCCGCTTTCGGAAGCCTGCAGCCGAACATCCATTACGCACTCGGGTACACGGGCAACGGGGTTGCCCCCTCACACCTCGCCGGTCGAGTGCTGGCCGACCTGATCACCGGCGCGGACAGCGATGAGGCTCGGCTGCCCATGGTCAACGCACGCCCCCGGGAGTTTCCGCCTCAGCCGTGGCGCGCGCTGGGTGCGGCCGTAATCCGCAGGGCGATCATCGCCAAGGACACGGCCGAAGAGCAGGGCCGCAAACCGAACGCGCTCGCAACCGCGGTCGCCCGTCTCCCGCGCCGTTTGGGATATCTGCTGGGACCGTAAGAAAGCTACCGTAGGAAAGCAGATGGCACAGACGGCGAAGGAAATGCTCGCCGAGGCTGCGGCGGCCGGCGAGGACCTTGAGACCGTCGCCAGGGGGCTGCTGCAGCGCCTCGCGCAGCTGACAGGCTTGAGCTCCACCTACCTGGCCGAGACGAGGCTAAGAGAAGACGAACAGTACATCCTCTTCTCGTACAACTCGAGCCAGATCTTTCACATCCCCGAAGGGGTGACTCTGCCGTGGTCCGAAGCCGTGTGCCGTTTCGTCGTCGAAGGCGCGCCCAACTATTCCAAGGACGTGCCCAAAGCGTTTCCCAGAAGCAGCGTGGCGCGTCTGCTCGAGATTCGAACCTTCGTCTCGTACCCCGTCTTTGCCTCTGACGGCAAGTTCTTCGGCACCCTCTGCGGCGCCAGCAAAGGCGAGGTCGATATCGAGAATGAGATCCTGGAGCTGATGCGGGAGTGCGCCCGGTTGCTCGGCCAGCGGGTGCGCCGAACGCCGCCGGGCAAGCCACCCTTTCGTTGACCGACAACAGCGCCGACGTCGCTGTCATCGGACTCGGAGCGATGGGCGCGATGTCCGCGTGGAGGCTGGCCGCCCGCGGCGCGAAGGTGATCGGCTTCGAACGTTTCCGACCCGGCCACGACCGCGGCTCGTCGCACGGAGACACGCGCATCTTCCGAACCGCGTACTTCGAGAGCCCGGACTACGTTCCCCTCCTGCAGCGCGCATACCAGCTGTGGCGGCAGCTCGAAACCGAAAGCGGTGCCGAGCTCCTCACCATCACCGGTGGACTGGCAATCGGACCGCCACATGGAGAGCTCGTGGCCGGAGTGGTCGCCAGCGCGCGTGAGAACGGCCTGGCGTATCGCCTCCTCGACGCCGACGAGATGAAGAGCCTCTATCCGCAGCACCGGCTGGAGGGCGGCGAGGTCGGTGTGCGGGAGGAGGACGCAGGCTATTTGCGCCCTGAGCGCTCGGTGGCCGCAGCAGCCGCAAGGGCCGAAGCGCTGGGAGCGCGGCTGCTGGTCGAGACCGAGGTTGAGTCCGTCAACGTTTCCGGCGCGGGCGTCGTCATCGAGACTTCACGCGGCCGGTTTGCCGCCCAGCGCGCGGTGGTCGCGGCCGGAGCCTGGACGCCAACCCTGATGGCCAGGCTCGGCCTGCCGTTGAGCGTGGAGCGCCAGGTGATCGCATGGCTCTCGATCGACGACCCGGCTTCATTTGCCCCCGAGCGCTTTCCGGTTTTCATCCGCGAGACGGCGGACGGCCGTTTTCGCTACGGCTTTCCAACCACCGATGGACGCAGCGTCAAGCTCGGCAGGCACCACGAAGGAGATGAAGTCGATCCGGACTCCATCGACCGTGAAGTTGGCGAGCCTGACCTGCAACCGATCCGCGATTTCGCGCACGCCAGCCTTCGCGGCGTGACCGACAACGTCGTCGAAGCTTGCGTGTGCATGTACACCAATACCCCCGACGAACGGTTCCTCGTCACCTCACCTCGCGAGCTGCCAGGCTTGACTGTGATCAGCGCCTGCTCCGGACACGGGTTCAAATTCGCGCCGGCGCTTGGCGAGCTGATGGCCGATTCGATCCTCGAAGGCGGGTCGCTGCCCGACATCATCCGCACCGCCTAATCTCTTGGAATGCCCAGCGTGATTTCGAAGGCATCAATTGCTGCCGCGTTCGTGGTTACGGTTGCGTGGTCGCCGGTTCCGACCACGATCCGAGCCGACACCCAGCCCGCCGACTATTTCCAGTTTCCCCTGCCCTCATGGGAACCGCACTGTCTCGGGTTCGGCAACGAATGGCGTTACTGCAATGGCACTGTGCTCCGTCGGTGCAGCGGGTCGGGCGCTGTCTGGCTGCACACGGGTGTGGACATCAAGACGCCGATCCAGCCGGTGATGGCCGCGGCGAACGGCGTGATCATCGGCTACATCGTCGACCCCACGTTTCGCGGCGGAGTCCTCATCCGCCATGAAACACCTGATGGCGTCGTGATCACGCAGTACTGGCATGTCTGGCCGCGAGCCGGCTATTCGGTCGGAACCGTCGTCACCAGGGGAGAAGTCTTCGCCGACATCGCCGACATGGGCTCGCGCACGCACTTTCACTTCGCCGTGTTCAACGGCGAGTACGACTCGCACACGTGGAACGGCGCCCTACCACCGGCGCGCTGCGACGGGTTCCCGGCTTTTCCGTACAAGTTCGTGGACCCGACCGCTTTCGTCCAGGCTCACCTCGAGCCAGCGGCGCCAAAGGTCGTGCACCACGGCGGCCACGGTCTCCAGGAAGTGGACACATAGGTCGCCTCGCGCCGGCGCCGAGCCCTGCACTCGTCCTCGCCGGCATCGCGACCTCAATCGCTTTCAGCTTCAACGTCCTGCTGCCCGTCGTGCCGGTGCTCGTCGAGCGAAGTGGACCCCATGGCGCGGCGGGCGCGGCCACCGCGGCGCTGTTCATCGGTGCCGTCGTGGGGGAGCTGTTCACACCGTGGCTAATGTCGCGCTCGTCGTCGTCGCGATTGCTGGTCGGTGGTCAGCTGATGACTGCCGTGCCGAGCCTGGTCTACGTGGTGCCGCATGCCAGTGCGGCGCTCATGCTCGCGGCCGCTTCCGCCCGCGGACTTGGAATGGGCGTGGCCATCGTCGTCTCGGTCGTGCTGGTAGGCGAGGTCGCGGCACCCGAGCGGCGCGGTCGTTCCATCGGCTCTTTCGGGCTGGCGCTGAGCGCGCCAGGCATCGTGGTCCCGTCCCTGGGCGTCGCATTGCTCGAGGCCGGCCACGTCGAGGTCGACGCCCTGGTTGCGTTCGGATTCGGTCTTGTCGGCGCGCTCCTCGTATTGAGGCTGCCGCGCGCGGCCGCACCGATGCCCGGAGCGTCGACAAACCTGCTCTCCGCGTTCCGCAGACCCGGGTTGCTGCTGATCTTCGCCGGTTTCGTGATGGTCAGCTCCAGCTTCGGCGCGGTGATCACCTTCGCGCCGATTGCGCTGCCCGCGACCGGCATCGGCTCCGTGGCAGTGTTCCTTTTCGTCGCCGGCGCCGCCCGCGCGGCGAGCCGCTGGGGCGCGGGCGTACTAGGCGATCGGCGCCAGGGCCGGCTGGTTCTGGCGGCCAGCATCGGGGTCACATTCGTGGGCCTCGTCGCCCTGGCGAGCCACGCCAATCCTGTGGTCGTCATCTTCGCGGCCGTCGCGTTCGGCGCCGGTTACGGCGCTGTGCAGACGGCCGCGTACCTGGCCATGGCCGCCCGAGGTTCGAGCGCGCATCGCAACAACGTCAGCGCACTCTGGAACAGCGGCATCGACCTGGGCTCGTCGCTTGGGGGGACCCTCCTCGGCCTCGCCGCTTCGCGCTTCGGATATGCGACCGCGATCTGGGCCATTCCCGTCGTGGTGGCGATCGCCCTGCCTCTGTCCCTGGTGGCAGTCAAACCGCTGACGGATGCGGATTCGTCGGGCGCGTTGATCGAGGCAGCCACACCCTAGTGGGGCGGTGCCCAGAAGACCACGAGGACGAGCTCCTCTTCGATTTCGTGGAAGTGATGGGCCTGTTTCGCGGCCACGAATAGAAGCGCGCCCGGCGCCACCGCGTGGTCTTCTGAGCCGACCCGAAATTTGGCCCGGCCGCGAACCGCGTAGTAAACCTCGTCCTCCTTGTGGGGCTTCTGCGCATCGGTGCTGCCGGCAGGAAGCACGTAGACACCGACGCTGAGAAGCTCGCTGCGTAGGACGTTGCCGATGTATCCGCCGGCTTTCGCGCCGGCGATGGCCTCGTCGATTTCCGCGCTTTGAAACGAATTCACGTCCGAACCCCAAGATCTGTACTTATGGAGCCATTCAACGTTCTCGCCTTGAATTGACAAGCTTCGCGGGGAAATGGTGGGTTCGGCGAGTATGCTCGGCCTCGAGTTGGAGGGACCTTAATCAACTACTTTTCGTCATCCTTTCTTAAGTAGGGCGGCCGGCGGTTCCAACATGAACGATACCTTCGACCTCGCATCAGATCCCGGATTCGACAAGCTTCCGGGCGCCCTGATTGCTTACGACATGAGCGGCAGGGTGATTCGTGCCAACGCCACCGCGCTCGACATCCTCGGCTTCGCCTCCGAGAGCGAAATCGTCGGAACGAGCGCCGCCCAAGCCGGATGGTTCCGTACCGACACTGCGGGGTGGCCCGACCCGGAGACTCTCCATCCGGCGATGGTTGCCATCCGGAGCGGGAAGCCTGAGCGGGGAGTCGTGGCTCGAGTCGCGAGGCCCGACGGCGACGAAGCGTGGATCCAGGTCGATGCCGTCCCAGAAGGTGGGCGGGTCCTGGTGACGTTCACGGATGTGAGCAGGATCCTCACCGACACCCGCCTTCCACGCGCTCGATATGGCGACGATGCCCTCGCCGAGGTGACCAACCAGCTGGCCGCGGTCAGGCTCGACCCGCAGACCATCCTCACGACTGTGACTGGAACGCTGAGCCGCTTGCGCCCTGGGACGTGGGTGGCTTCGCTGATCAACAAGGATCCGCGCACCTCGCGAGTCGTGGCGGCGGACGACTCCGACCCCCTGATCGCCCGCTACGTCGAGGAGATGCATCTGTCGCCAAGCTCACCGACGTTCACTCTCGCCACACAGGTCATCGAGTCGGGCGAGCCGGTGCTCATCCCGAGCATCCCTTACGAGGAATTCCTCGGAATGCTTCGCGAAGGCGTCCGCGAATACCTCGACAAGCACCAGCCGCCCCTCACCACGCCGATCAGCTATCTCGGCGTGCTCGTTGTACCAATGCGCGCTCGCGGAGCAACGGTTGGCACGCTCGGGCTCTTCGAGCGGCGCACGTCCAACCCCCTTTCGCAGCATGACGTCCGCTGGCTGCAGACGATCGCCGACCGCACTGGCGTCGCAGCTGAGAACGCACAGCTCTATGTCGATGCGATCAGCCGCCTCGAGCGGCTGACCGCCCTTCGCAACGTGGGTCTGGCGATAACGGGCAGCCCTGACCTCCGCCTGACGCTGCGTGTGATCCTCGACCAGGTCATAGCCGGGCTCGCCATCGACGCCGCCGACATCCTGATGCTCGACGAGAAGGACGGGAACCTGGTCGCGGTCGCGAGCACCGGCTTTCAGTCCACCTCCATCCCCGACTACCGCCTGCCAGTTGATGAGAGCCTTCCCGGTCGCACCATGGTGGGCCGCCGCATGGAGACGGTCACCGCGCTGGGCGCCTTCAGCCAGTTTCGACGGCGCTCGCTCTTCGCGCGAGAGGGCTTCAAGTCCTATGGCGCGGTGCCGTTGATCGCCCGAGGAAAGCTCGCCGGCGTGCTCGAGGTCTTCCACAGGCAACAGCTCGAGCCGGACCAGGAATGGCTCGAGTTCCTGGACGCGTTGGGCAGCGAAGCGGCCATCGCGATCGATAACGCGGACATGTACGACCAGCTGCAGAAAGCTCCGGCGGCAGCGCCGAAGTCGCCCGCCCCGGACCTGAGCCGGCTCGAGAAGGAGATCCTGGCGATGGTGGTCCAGGGTGATTCGAACCGCGACATCGCCGACAAAGTCCACCTCAGCACCAACACGGTCAAGTTCCACGTTCGCCAGCTCCTGCAGAAGCTCGAAGTCGAAAATCGCACCGAGCTGGCACACAAGGCGACCCGCGAAGGCTGGCTCTAAGGCCAACCCTATTAAGCGATTGCTTGACCCAATCGGGTATGTAAATTCACCCGGTTGGGGCGTTAATTCATCCCACGGAATAGTGGCTTGTTGTGAATCCAAGGCTAGTCTCAGATCGTCGTTGGCCAGGGATGGGGGCGACGAGAAATGGGCGGATACCTTCGGACCCAGACAGCCGTGGCTGCAGGACATCGTCCTGCAGCAATCCTGGCCGTGCTTTTGGCGGCAGCTCTGCTGGTTTCGGCGCCGGCGCTTGTCGCGATCCTGGCGATACTGGATTCGAGCCTCATCAGCGCAGCCCGCGATTGGGCTTCTGGGCTCTCGGCCCCGCTCTCGTACCTCGCGCACGCGCGCGTCGTTATATATGTGCCTCTGCTCGCGATGGTCATGCGGGCGAGAGAGAACCCGTGAGCCTGCCTGACGGCTACTCGCTAGGTCCGTACCGGATCGTCGGCAAGATCGGCCGCGGCGGTATGGCAACCGTGTACAGGGCCCATCACGCCGCTCTCGATCGCGACGTCGCGATCAAGGTCTTGCCGGATTTCTTCGCCGAAGATGATGCTTATCGCGATCGCTTCCAGCAGGAAGCGCGGTCGGTGGCTCGCCTTAACCACCCCAACATCCTCAATGTCTTCGATTTCGGCCAGGAGGGTGGCGTCACCTTCCTCGTCCTGGAGCTGGTGGAAGGCGGCACGCTGGCGGACCGGCTGGGCCGGCCGATGGAGCTGGAGGAGACGATCAAGCTCTTGCGGCCGATCGCGAGCGCGCTCGATCACGCGCATGCCCAGGGCATCCTCCACCGCGACATCAAGCCGTCGAACATCCTGATCCACACCGACGGAACCCCTGTGCTCGCCGATTTCGGCCTTGCGAAGATGGCCGACTCAGGCCGGAAGCTCACCGCCAGCGGCACCGTTCTGGGGACGCCCGAATACATGTCCCCTGAGCAGGGCGCGGGCGAACCGATCGGGCCGCCAAGCGATCGGTACTCGTTTGCGGTCGTCGCCTACGAGATGCTCACGGGCCGCGTTCCTTTTGAGGCGGAGACGCCGGCGGCGGTCCTGCTGTCGCACATCAACAAGGCGGTGCCCCCGACGCGCGAGCTCGTGGGCGAGCTGTCCAGCCACGTCGAGGACGCCCTGCGCAAAGGGCTGGCGAAGTCCCCGATCGAACGTTTCGGCAGCGCGAGCCAGTTCGTCGCCGCGCTGACGCCCGCGGCGTGGGTGCATCGCGAGCGCCCGGACTCGGTCGTGCTGGCTCGCCCGCACCAGAACGGGAAGTCGAGCCGATCGATGCCCTCGGTGCTGGTGGTCGACGACAGCGCCGCCAACCGCGAGCTCATCGAGGCGTGCCTGGCGGATGTCGAATGCCGGGTCCGCCTCGCGGGCGACGGACCGAGCGCGCTGGCGGCGATCGAGTCCTCCGCCCCCGACCTCGTCCTCCTGGACGTTCAGATGCCGGGCATGGACGGCTACACGGTGTGCAGGCGCATCAAGGCCAACCCGGCGCTTCGGCTCGTCCCTGTCGTGATGATCACCGCTCTGGATCGTTCCGAAGACCGCGTCATGGCCCTGGAATCGGGCGCGGACGACTTCATGTCGAAGCCCGTCGAGCGCCTCGAGCTGGTCGCCCGGGTCCGCTCGGCTCTGCGCTTGAAGGCGGTGTACGACCGCCTGGACAGCGCAGAGCAGGTGATCTTCAGTCTCGCGGCGGCCGTCGAGGCCAAGGACTCGTACATCGAGCGGCACACCAATCGCGTCGCCGAATCTGCTCGGTATCTGGGTTCGCGCATGGGACTCCAGGACGGGGACCTCGACGCCTTGTATCGCGGCGGGATCATCCATGACATCGGCAAGATCGGAGTGCCGGACGCCGTCCTGCTCAAACCTGGCTCACTCAACGCTGACGAGCTGGTGCTGATGCGGGCTCACCCCGAAATCGGCGAGAACATCGTCCGCCCGCTGCGTTCCGGCTCCAATCTGCTGCCGATCGTCCGTCACCACCACGAAGCGTGGGATGGCAGAGGCTATCCAGACGGCCTGCGAGGCACGGCCATACCTCTGCTGGCGCGGATCGTCTCGGTTTGCGACGCCTTCGACGCGCTGACCAACGACCGCCCATACCGGTCGAAGATGTCGGAGCGCGAGGCGCTCGCCGTCCTCACCGGCGGTGCGGGCAGGCAGTGGGACCCAGAGCTCATCAGCCTTTTTACCTGTGAGATCCCGGCCATTCACCGCCTCGGGGCGGCTTGAGGCCGGCTCGATGAGCGGTGTTGTCGCGTTCATGCAGAACGTGGACGCGCTCGCCTTCATCGTTCTTGGAGTCGCGGTCGGAATCGGCTGGGCGAGGCGCCGGGACCGCCCTCTCGGCTTCCTCGCCCTGGCCATCGTCCTCCTGTCGTCGGTGTCGCTACTCGGGCGCATCCCAGCAGTCCTGCACTTCACGCCCCCGCTCCTTTCGGAGGTCAGCCTCATCGCCTTTCTAGGCTGCGGATACGCCCTGCTTCGCTATCGAGACTCGATCATCCCCCTTCCCAACCCCTGGCATGCCGTCGCGGTCGTGGCCGTGGCGGCTGCCAGTGGGCTATTCCTGGCCGCCCGTTACTTCGCGGGACCCAGGTACGCGTTGGGCGCGGTGATCTTGCTCGTGCTCGTCTGGTCCGCGCTAGTGATCGAGCCGATCGTTCGCTTCTGGCTCGTGGCGCGAGCCCTGCCCGCCGTGCAGGCCTGGCGGCTCAGGTCTTTGAGCCTTGGCTTCGCCGGCATCGTGGCCATCCTCGTGTTCGCGGTCGCGGCCGGCGCGGCGGCGTCGAACCTGGTCGTGCAACTGGCGATTCAGGTCGTCGTGCTCGCGATCGTGCCCCTTCTCTACTTCAGCTTTTCGCCACCGGCGTGGCTGCGCCGCGAATGGCGTGCGGCCGAGGAAGAAGGCTTGCGAGCCTTCATGCAGGACACGCTGCTGCTCAAGGAAAGCCGCGCGGTGCTCGCGAGCCGGGCCCTCGATTGGGCGATGAGACTCGCGGGCGGCGCGTCCGCAGCGGCTTTTGAAGCCGACGGAGCGCTGCTCGCGTCTCGAGGTCTTGATCCTGGCAAGGTTGCGCAGCTCAAGCTGGCGATCGGCACGCTGCGCCAAGGCGTCAACCACATCGAGCTGGACGGCAACGGCACGTCAGTGCTTCTCCTGCAGATCGGTGGCGTCAGCATCGGTGGCCGGCTCGCGGTGCTTGCGGGGCCGTTTACGCCGGGCTTCGGGACCGATGAAATCAGCCGCGTGCAGCAGTTCATGACCGCGGTCGCGGCCGCCCTCGACAGGGCGCGGCTGCTGGACCAGCTGAAGGAGGCGAACGCACAGCTGATAGAGGCCAACAAGCACAAGAGCGTGTTCCTGGCCAGCATGAGCCACGAGCTGAGGACGCCCTTGAATGCGATCCTCGGCTTCTCGGAGCTGCTCATCGACGCGCCAGAAGGACAGCACCCACACGAGACGCGGTTGAGGTTCCTGCAGCAGATCCACTCCAGCGGGAAACACCTGCTTGGCCTGATCAACGACATCCTCGATCTCTCCAAGATCGAAGCCGGCCAGATGGAGCTGCGCCTGCAGTTGGTCTCGATCTCTGATATGGCCAGCCAGGTGCTCAGCATCGTCGAGCCTTTGGCCGCGCAAAAAGGGATCCAACTCGAGGCCGGCGTGGCCGGCCTGGGCGAGATCGAGGCTGACGCGAGCAAGTTCAAGCAGATGCTGCTGAACCTCGTGTCGAACGCGATCAAATTCACGCCTTCGGGCGGCACGGTGCGCATCTCAGGCACGCGCCTCGCGGAGGCGGCCGAGATCTCCGTCGCCGACACCGGGATCGGCATCGCGGAGTCCGACCAGGGACGGATCTTTCACGAGTTCCAGCAGGTCGACGCAGGTGCCGACCGCCAACAGCAAGGCACCGGTCTGGGTCTCACCCTCACACGGCGATTCGCGCGCTTGCATGGTGGTGACGTCCGCGTCGAGAGCGAGCCGGGCAAGGGCAGCATGTTCACAATCCACATGCCGCTACAGGTGGTGACTCAAGGTCGAGTCGTCGAGCCGATGGACTCGGTGCTCGTGCGTTCGGTCGGAAACGCGGCCGCGCCTCTGGTCCTCGTAGTGGAAGACGACCCTCCGGCCGCGGAGCTGCTCTCGCGGCAGCTCGAGAAGGCCGGCTTTCGTGCCGAGATCCTCCGCAGCGGAGCCGATGTGGTCGCGAGGGCGCGCAAATCGAAGCCCGCGGCGATCACCCTCGACATCCTGCTCCCCGGCCTCGATGGCTGGGAGGTGCTCAACCGCCTCAAGCACGACGAGGTCACCAGCTCGATACCGGTGATCGTGATCAGCGTCGTTGACAATCCCGAACTTGGAATGGCACTCGGCGCGGTCGACTACTTCGTCAAGCCCGTGCCCGCGGAGGAACTCGTCACAAGGCTGAGGCGGTTCAACTTCGGCGGCTCGCCCAAGACTCGCGTCCTGGTCGTCGATGACGAGCGCGCCAATCGCGACTGGCTGACGGAGATTCTGGAGCCCGCGGGTTTCGGCGTCATCCCCGCCGTTGGAGGCCGGGAGGCCATCGAGCTCGCGCACACAAAGAAGCCGGACCTCGTCCTGCTCGACCTGCTGATGCCGGATGTGTCTGGCTTTGACGTCGTCGAGGCGCTCCGCTCGGACAAAGCGACGTTCGCTTTGCCGATCATGGTCCTGACCGCGAAAGAGCTCAGCGATTCCGACAAGCGGCAGCTGAACGGCCGCGTGTCCAGCATTCTTCAGCGCGGATCGACCGGAGCGACTGAGCTCGTCAGCCACCTGCGGCAGGTGATCACACCCGAGGCGCTCGAAGCATGAGCAACGGGCCGGTAATCCTCCTGGTAGAGGACAACGAGGTCAACCAGCTCCTGACCTCATCCGTGCTGGAGCGTGAGGGATTCGCCGTCGATATCGCCGGCACGTCGGTGCAAGCGATGGAGATGTTGCGGTGGCGTGTACCCGACCTGATCCTCATGGACATCCAGCTGCCGGGGCTCGACGGGCTTTCGTTCGCGCGCACTCTCAAAGCTGATCCATCGACCGAGCCGATCCCAATCGTCGCGCTCACCGCTCACGCGATGAACGGCGACCGCGAGCAGTCGCTCGCCGCGGGATGCGTCGGATACATCTCCAAGCCGATCGACACGCGAACCTTCGGCCAGCAGGTACGCGAGTTCCTTTCCAGCGGAATGCCGGCCTCCGGCCCGGCGAGGACAGATGCCAAACTAAGCGGCAAGTGACCTCGGAGCCGCTCATTCTCCTCGTCGAGGACAACGCCTCGAATCAGCTGCTGGTGCGCGCGGTGCTGGAGCCTGCGGGCTTCAGGGTCGAGGTCGCCAGCACCGCGACCCAGGCCCTGGAACACCTCAAGACCCAGAGGCCATCCTTGATCCTCATGGACCTCGAGCTGCCCGGGAAAGACGGGCTTTCGCTGACCCGCCTGCTCAAGAGCATGTCCCCGACAACCGCCATCCCCGTGGTCGCAATGACCGCGCACACGAGCCTGCAGTGGCGAAACGATGCGCTCCAGGCCGGGTGTGCCGGCTTCATCTCCAAACCCATCGACGTGCACACCTTCCCAGCGCGAGTTTCGGAGTTTGTGGCCGGCGCCAAGAAGTAGCAGTCGAATAACCGCCCTTTAAGCCGTCCTGGGCGGGCCGATAACGACCGCCCCCTACGTTGGGTCTGTCACCGGCGGGGCGACT
>Ga0209648_10000468_pt1 | contig 30916 bp, 24 predicted proteins | sample GraSoi2013_115cm_FD_185830 | JGI IMG/M metagenome (GOLD analysis project Ga0209648, IMG submission 185830) | Grasslands soil microbial communities from the Angelo Coastal Reserve, California, USA - Sample 9_17_2013_115cm (SPAdes) (version 2) | ecosystem: Environmental > Terrestrial > Soil >...
ATTCCCGCGAAACGATATGCAAATACCCGCTACCCTGCTGCCAGCTTTTGCCGAGTCTTCCGGCGGGCGCCCGCGCCTTTTTCGGAAACGTTTAATCTGATTGGGGCGAGGGTTCGTCCTTCCCGCTGGCAATAACGCTATCGTATATCCTGACCCAGAGCATGACGGGGTATTCGCATTGGTGCGTCTCGAAGTAATGCGAGAGGGCATCGAGGATTACGAACTGCTAATGGAATCTGCTCGACTTGTGCCTGAACGCGCAGACGCTTTGGCCCGAGCAGTGATGCCTACATTCACCGAGTACATACGCGATATGAATCAGTTCCGAAAGTTCGAGCGCGAGCTGCTTGTGTTGGTGACGGAGGCGCAAAGGGAATGATGAGGTAGCAGACAGTCCTGCTCGGGCTTTTTGCAGGATAGGTACAAGGATCTTAGGTCAAGTCAAAACGCTTGGTCTCTGAGTTCATCAAAAGCAAAGTAGCCTCCATCAACCATTGACCTCACCAAGCGCTTTCTTGGAACGAATGATGGCATTGTTGATCATCGGTCGTGCCCAGAAGCCAACGCTGAGGACAAACCCAAACGTGACGTAGAGAAATGCCAAGCCGCTCCGTAGTCCTGCATAGTCACCGATGCGCCCAATGATCACCGGCACTACGGCTCCGCCTATGATTCCCGTACCTAAAATGCCGGAGAAAGAACCGTGAAACTCCGCAACGGAATTGAGAGCAAGCGACACCACGATCGGCCACATCACCGAAGCAAACAGACCAACTGCAGGAAAAGCAATTACGGAAACTTTTGCGGGGCCAAACAAAGCTGCAGACAGAGAGAACATAGCCCCCACGCATGCACCGATGAGCACCTTGCGGCTGTCGAATATCTTCAGCAATAACATCCCTACCAGACAACCGGCCGTCAGCAAGCCCCAAAACCAAGAAACCGCCGCCGCACCCGTTGAATGAGGATCCCAACCGTGATATTGGCGTAGAAAACTCGACATCCAATCGGCCGTTCCTTGTTCGCAACCGACGTAGGCAAACATCGCCGCAAAGTAAAGCCACACAACCCGTTGGCGCGCCAGGGCTCGGTACATGTCCAAAGAGCCCGCGCGCTCTTCGGCGGTGTGCTGAACTTTTGGGAACCTGGCAAAGAACAAAACGACCACCATCGTCAAGGCGGAAACAGCGAAAATCCAGTAGATCGAAGCCCATGGCAATTCTGCGAGGGTCAGCCACCGCAGGATGCGCAAAACGATATTTTGATCGGGCGAAGGATCCTTCAGATTCAGCACGAGATAAGAATAAATTCGCGGGCTAATAAATGAGGCGCTGCCGAAAACCAGTTGGGCCAGAGTCGAATTGAATGCGTAGTGTTCTTCCCCGCCCGCGACCCGCAACAACGGGTTGATGGCCACCTGCAGAACGGCCATACCGGCACCGATGGTGAAGTAGGAAATGATGGCGACGCGGTATCCCGGGAACAGAGCGAAACTCAGCGATCCCAGAGCCCCAGCCAAAAAGGCCAGCACCATCACAGGTTTTTCGGTGAATCGTTCCACCAAAAAACCGGCGGGGATGGACATCACTCCATAAGCGATGAAGAAAGCGAAAGCCAGAAATCCCGCGGCAGTCAGACTCACGTGAAAGCTGCTGATGATGTCTGGGACAATGGGACCAAGAATGTTAGTCAACAAGGAGATCACGAAGAAAGTGAGGAAGACCAAGGTGACCGTGTAACGGCTTCTCGCCATGAGCTGCTTTTCTCCTCACCGTTTCGTTGAGGGCGGTCCAACTTTTTGACCCGGGACGCCGGGGATTGACTGAATATGTTTCGCAAGTGCCCGCCGCTCGCTGCGGTATATCAAGAAGCACGGCCGGCGTCCTGCCTGAACCGATGGTGCCACACCCGCGCTGCACCTATGAGATTGGCGTCCTCTCCCAACGAAGCCAGTGCCAATTCCGTCTTTTCATACGGAACGAATCGGCAACCCTGGCTAATTACTTTGCGGATGCCCTCGAGAAAAAGGGCCGCACTCTTCATCACACTGCCACCTAGGACGATCACGTCTGGCACAAAAAGATTGATCAAATTGGCCAGACCGAGACCCAGGTAGTGAGCTTCCCGCTCAACCGCCCGCTGAGCCAGCTCATCTCCACTTTTCGACAATTGGCAGATTTGTGCGGCGCTTAAATTCTGGGGAGAGCGTTGCTCCCCCGCCGCATTCGCGTTGAACCATGCGGCCATCGCCGGCCCGGTCGCCAGGGATTCCCAACAACCTCGATAACCGCACGAACAATCCGGTCCCGACGGATCAATCACATGGTGGCTGATTTCGGGATGCGCCATATCCACCCCGCGATAGAGCTGTCCGTCCAAAATAATTCCGCCACCGATGCCCGTGCCCACTGTGACGTAAATCAATCGCGATTTCAGTTTCCCCGCGCCCCAGCCTGCTTCGCCCAACGCGGAAGCGTCGGCATCGTTTTCGAGCGCGACTGTCACCTTGAATTCGCGAGCCAAGTCTTGCACAGGATTATTTCCCTGCCATCCCGGTAATAAATCAACATCCCCAAATGCGCCGCTGCCCGGATACACCACTCCGGTGGAGCCTATTCCAATGCCGGAAATTTCCGCGCCGACATCCTGAGAGGTCCGGCGCAGCATGTCAATCATTCGCGCTAATCCGTTTGCATACCCACCAGGAGCCTCGGTCGGAGACTCCATCCTCGATAGTACCTTCCCGTTGTCGTCGACTATCCCGACAGCGATCTTTGTTCCCCCGATGTCAACGGCGCCAATCACAATTTCTCCTGTTAAATCTGATTTTTCCGTGTTCGCTGATACTTGGTGAAGCCATGCTACCTCTTCTCATTTGGCGAACCGTTTTCCTCCGGCAACAAACCGTACTCGTCTTCGACAATGAAAGAACTATAACGAAAGGAATCGCAATCAACTCCTGAGATCTGCGCCAGCCGTTCGGCTGCGAGTTGCGCGGGGATGATATCGATAAGATATTGCCAGTCGGGCGGCACGGCCGGGAGTTGGAATACAAGGTTCCCAGCATCCTGTGGCAGGTCTCGGCCGATCAGCATGACGGATGCCCCTAGTTGTCTCAGATCCCTGGCCACGGCTAGGTCTTGCCCACGCATACGCTCCCCATCAATCCACATGCCGAAGCGCGCATCCTTGTTAACCATTTCCTGCGGGCCGTGCCTAAAGCTGCCGGTGCCCATCGCGGTCGCAGGCGATTTGAGGCCTTCCTCCCAAAGGAGCCTGGCCTCTTGGCAACTCCCCAGACTGGAACCACGAGCCAGAAAGTAAAAAACGGCCCCAGGTGCAAGCCAAGGCGTGTCTGCAATCTGCGCCTGCCAGACCGGAATGGCCGACGCTGTCCTTTCGACGACGCGGGAGAGCGAGGTTGCGAGAGTGGCATTCCAGGAGCCGACAACGGCACTCGCTAGAATCCCGACTGTCGCCGCCAATGTGGAATAAGTATTGACGGAAATCGCGTGGTCCATCTCGATGGGAACCACAATGGAAATTTGCGCCTCTTTTGCGAGTGGCCCGTCATTCGAATTGGTGATGCCGATAACGGTCACGCCGCTGTTGCGAACTTTGGTGAGCAAATTGACAATTTCCACGCTGCGACCGCTGCGCGAAATTACGATCATTGCTGAGTCCGGCGGAATAGTGGCGAATTGCAGCAACTCCGCTGCGTCCTGCATATAGACCGGGCGGGCGCCAAGGTGAAACAACGGCCCAGCAGTCAGCACCGCGTGCCAACTGCTGCCGATTCCAGTCAAGTAGACGTGGCGAGCGCTGCGGATTGCAGTCGTCGCCGCGTCCAGGGTGGGCCGGCCCGCTCCCAATAGAAAATCGATTGTCCGTTGTAACTCGTTGGGCTGGCGAAGAATGTCGCGCAAGAAGTGAGTCATCGGGAGTACCGGGGCGTGCTGATCCTTTCTACTTCTCCGCTGGGGTGATGACAATACTGCGATAGGCTACGTGCCCTTTTTCACTTCCCTGAAGATAAATGGGTCCCTGCAGTTCTTCGTGGCTGTCCAGGGCGCCGCCCGTGATTCCTGGGATTTCTTTGTTATCGATGATGGTCTGCCCATTTTGAACGACGGTGATCCAACGCCCGACCAGCGTGATATCGAAGCTCTGCCATTCTCCCGGCTTGCGGGGCAGTTCCGGCGAAGCCGCCAAGAAACCGTATACGCCGCCCATGTGGTGACTTGGTGGTTCCTCGATGGAGTCGGTTTCGATCTGAACTTCGTACCGGCCGCGCAAATAGACGCCACTATTGGAATTTGCCCCGCAATTGAATTCAACATGCAACTTGAAATCTTCGAATTTGGAATCGTTGATCAATTCAGGACCGTTCCCAGGACTTACCAAGCTACCGTCTTCGACCTTCCACACGGTCGTACCGCTTCCTGCCATCCTCCATCCCATCAGATCTTTTCCGTTAAACAAGGGAATCGGCTTCCCCCACTTCGGGGCACTTTCTCGATTTAGAGCTGGCGCTCTCTGGCCGGTCCACTGCCAGGAGTTTCCATCTGGCCCAGTCGTGGTCCCCGACAACATCTTCCCGACGAGCGTTCCTTCGAAGACCATATCGTCGGGCCGTTCTTCTTCCTCTTTGGGAGAAACGAAAGTAAGGCGTCCTTTCGAGAGGGCAACTTTGGGAAGCGGCCGTGCGTTTCCCCAGCGGCTCACAATCTGGGCCTTCAGTTGTCCGCCCTCTTGGCGGAGTTCCAACCACGAGGGATACTCCCGATCTGGTGCCTTTAGCGTCAAATCCCAGCGCCCCAGAAAAGCGTTGACGGATTCGGGAGTGGAGGTACTTTTCGCGGATTTTCCGGTTTGGGAATACGCCCTGGCGGATAACATCGAGATGACCATCACCAACACAAATACGATCCTCTGAAGCTTCATAGAACTATGGATCCCCTTTCTTTGGCGCTAAACAGCGGCTTGCCGACCATCGCGCTTCCATCTCGTTTCGCAATCGAGCAGTGCCAATCACCACGTCAGGACTTTATAGTCTGCGAAACGGAATCCCAATACACGGGGCTCTTCCGGTAGTAAGACTCATTCGCCATGTGACAGCCGAGCGCTGCGTTGTGACCGAACACAACGTCCTGCACGACCGGTTTCCGGGACCTGACGGACTGGAAGAAATTCCAGAGATGCGGCCGCAGATCATCATAGTCGTTCCCCCGATAACTTACGCTCTGCGGGGCAGGCTCATCTCCCGGTTTGGGATCATGCTCGTCATGCCACTGCTTGAAGTAGGCGTTCTTCAGGCGGCTCGGGAGCCCGTAGCAGTAATAGCTGGGAGCAAGGTCAATCCCGGCTTGAGGGGTGTAGCTGAGGCCAAACTCTGTAAGTTCGATGATGCCCTTGGAACCCATAAACCGAGTGACTTCCGAGGTTTCAGTCCCCAGCGTCAAGCGCATATACACCGGGACGTTTGCGTATTCGAACAGAACCGGGTGCACGTCGGGCGTATTGCGCCCATCTTTCCAGCGGTAAATGCCGCCAAAAGCCGACGCTCGTTTGGGAGCTTCATTGATTCCGAGAACAAATTGCATCCCACTGAGCAAGTGAACAAGCAAGTCGCCGGCTAAGCCCGTTCCATATTCCTTCCAGCAGCGCCAGCGTGCGAAAAGAAATGGGTCAAACGGCTTCTTGGGTGCAGTTCCCAGCCACGTATCCCAATCCAAGTTCTCGGGAGACAAGTCTGCTGGAGGGGGATATTCCCAGGCCCCAGTGGGATCATTTCGGCCCAAACTCCCTTCGACAAGGCTTAGCTCACCGATGGCTCCGCTTGCGAAAAGCTCTTTCGCTTTTGCGCACAAGACGGAACTCGTCCGCTGCGCGCCGATCTGCACGATGCGATCCGTCTTCTTTGCGGCTGCGACCATCGCCAGGCCGTCCGCAGGGCTGTGCGACATTGGCTTCTCGCAGTACACATCCTTACCCGCGCCCACGGCGTCCACGACGACCTGTTTATGCCAATGGTCGGGAACTGCAATGATGATGGCGTCTATCTCTTTGTCATCGAGCAACTCTTTGTAGCGTCGTGTCGTGCGGATCGGTTTTCCGACAATTTCCCGCGCCAGTTCGTGACGCCCGTCGTAAAGATCGCAAGCGGCCGCGCACTCCACTCCGGGGAGCTGAACGGCAGTGGTCAGCAGTCCCGTTCCCTCCATGCCGACCCCCACAATTCCAAAGCGAACCTTGTCACTGGGGGCATTCAATCGCGGCAAAGCGATCAAAGGTTCGGGCTCCAGTAGAATGGAGCCGCCGAAAAGGGAAGCACCCGCTATTCCTGCACTTCTCTGCAAAAACTCACGGCGCGAATAATCAGCCTTGCTCATGTAGCAATCTCCTTTGGCGCTACTTACAGCTTCTGCGTAAATTGCTCACGCTCGTGGCGATCCGCCCATAACATGAATCGAAATGTGCAATCGGTTTCGGAAACCGGTTGCTTTCGCTCTTCTTTTACGCAGCCTCACATGGCTTGTCAAGGCTCTATTCTTCTGCAGAACGCTTTTCATGATGCAATCCATGTGGACTAGAAGTTCAGATCGTGAACTATTTGGAGAAAGCGAGGATTGGTTTTGAAACAAGACATGACGGGGCAACCCGATGAAAAGTTAATCGCACCAGCCAAATAGGTTGAATACTCCCGGTCCTCAATCGCGATAAACGGCAACATGCTGATCTTCCCGCTGGTGGTTTCAACGTGCCAGGACTGCCGCCCATCTTCTCCTCATTGCCCTCTTCTACATCCGTTTAACACGGCTCTACCTAGCAGTCGTGGTCGACCTGCGAATGACGAGTTCTGTTTCCAAATAGTAGTCCGCACCTTTTCGCCGTTTTAGTTTCAGCATCCTATCCAATGCCTCGAAGGCGGTCGTCCCCACCCGCTCGCGAGGAACACGGATGGTGGTCAGCGGCGGGCGTGCCAGGAAAGCAAAGGAGATGTCGTCGATGCCGATAACGGAGATGTCTTCCGGAATCCCCGCGCCCGCCTCTTCGAGAGCGCTCATGGCGCCCAAGGCTATAAGGTCGCTGCCGCAGAAAATCGCCGTGGGCTTGCCCGGCGTTGAAAGAATGGCACGTACCGCTGAGGCTCCAGAATCGATGCGGTAGTTACTGCTGATCACTGGTAGTGGGTTGATGTCTCTCTTTTTCAATCCGGCAACCAGCGCGTCCTTGATTGTAATGGCCGTCCGGTTGTCCTCGGGTCCCGCAATGATCGCGGCGCGGCGGTGACCGAGTCCTACGATATGCTCGATGGCCTGCGCGATACCCCGCTGATAGTCTATCGAAATGGTGCTCACCAGCTTCTCGGCCGGGCTCACGTTGCAGAACACCACGCCAATTCCCGCATCGATGAGCTCCGAAGCCATGCTCTTGTCGATCGAAGAGGTCATCACTGCGACTCCGCGCACGTCACTCTCGATCAGCTTGCGCAGGATGGATTTCGTCCGAGCTTGGTCGTATTGGGTGTTGCAAAGAAGGACGTCGAACCCGCGATCCCAAGCCGCAGCCTGGAATCCGCGAATGATTTCGGGGAAGTACGGGTTTGCGATCTCCGAAATCACCAGCCCGAACAAATCGCTGCGGCCCGTGGCCAACCGCCGCGCATGTACATTCTTGAAGTATTTCATTTGCCCGACGACTTCTAAAACGCGCCTCTCGGTCTCCACAGAGATGTAGCGGGTCTTGTTGAGGACGCGGGAGACCGTAGCGGGAGAGACTCCGGCGCGTTTGGCCACTTCCCTCATTGTGTGGCCCATGCGTTTTCCTCCGTGAAAAGCGAGTCTGCTGCCGAGGTGACGCTGCTGTAGCGACCCCTCCCAAGTGATGGACAGTGCTGGGAAAGCGCTTTCCGCCAGCGATAAGTCACTGCGCGCCAAGCTATCATGATTTGGGGGTGTAGACTACGAGCATCGAAAAATAAGATACAGCAGAGAAAAAAGCTTGACAAAGGTCAGCCGGCATTGATAAAGGGGTAGCAAGCAACCGGTTTCTGAAACCGCTTGCATAAACGGCCTCATCGGCGATTTTGCCGGTGATGCGACGGACGGCGGGAATTTCAATGGTTCGCTTCGAAGGCGAACAGCTGTTTGAGATTCGGTCGCCCGCGAAGTAGAGGGTTTGTTCGGTGATCAGTGCCTTTTTGGGGGGAGAGAATGCGATTCAATCTGTCCTTGCTGAGGTTTCTTTCCTTTAGTCTTTTCCTTACATTCTCCGGAATAACGGCTCGAGCTCAGTCGGACCGTGGCACCATTGCGGGCACCATCCTCGATTCCTCTGGCGCGGTCGTCCAAGGCGCCAGCGTTAGCGCCACAGGCGCAAACACCGGCGCCGTCTACAAAACCACTTCGACCGACACCGGTGCATACCGGATTTCCGATATGCAGGTCGGTAACTATAACCTCACTGTTACAGCTGCAGGCTTCAAGACTTCCGAGCAAAAGGGATTGGTCGTCCAGATCAACACGACATCCTCACTCGATATCACACTCCAGCCCGGTGCAGTAACCGATACGCTCACGGTGCTCGCCGATGTTCCCACCCTCCAGACTGAAACCTCTGACATTGGCACTGTGGTAAGCGAGAGGCAAATCATGGAGTTGCCGCTGGCCGTTAATGCCACGGGCCAGAGCCACTTGCGTTCGCCGGAAACCTTCGTGTTTCTGACACCAGGGACCACTGGCCCCGGCAGCGCCAATGACAGCACGGGTCTCTTTCAATCCAAGCTCGCTGGCGGCCAGAACTTCGGCAATGAAGTCCTGCTGGACGGAGCCAGCACCGCCCGCGCGGATAGTGGCTCTTCCTTCGATCAGACCGCTCCTTCCGTCGAAGCGCTAGAGGAATTCAAAGTGACCACCTCGACAGTTCCCGCCGAATTCGGGCGCACTACCGGCGGCGTCGAGAGCTTTACCACCAAGTCTGGCACCAACAACTATCACGGAACTCTCTATGACATTTTTCGTAATGAGGACCTGAACGCGAAGGAATGGTTTCAGAATTTCCGCGGCCAGCCCAAGGACATTGACAAGAAGAATAATTATGGTGGTTCCGTGGGAGGGCCAGTGTGGATTCCCAAGTTGTACAGGGGCCGTGATAAGACGTTTTTCTTTTTCTCCTGGGAGCAGTACCGGCAGAAGCAAGGTTCCACCGCCACCAGCACCGTGCCGACCGACAAGGAGCGAGCCGGCGATTTTTCTTTCCTTCTGAACCCCAGCAATGTTTTGGGCACCAATCCATGCGACAACACGCCGATTATTCAGGGCCAGATCTTCGACCCAACCACCACTAAGACTGTAGGCGGGGTACAGTGCCGTACGGCTTTTCCCAACAATAAAGTCCCCCTCAGTACCGTGGCGCAGAATATCCTCAAGTTCGTTCCCGAGCCCACCTCGACTGACAAGAATCAGTTGGCTAACAACTTTTTCTTTACCACCGTCAATCCGATTCTGGACACAACTTGGACCGTGCGTGTCGATCACAGTTTCTCGGATAAGAACAAACTTTTCTTCTCCTTTAGCAAACGCGATCAAGAGTCCATCAACGGCACTCCGAATCTTCCTGTACCGGTCAACAATGGCTCATTTAGTCACCCGTTCATCACCGACTACTACCGCGTGGGCTTCGAGCATTTCTTCAGCACTTCGCTTCTGAACCATTTGAACGTGGGCCTAAACCGCATTTATAACAACAGTGTCGCCAGCTCCGCGAACGGGACGGACTGGCCCGCGAAACTAGGCATTTCGGGTGCCCACGGGCCAATTTTTCCAGAAATCAGCTTTGGCTCAAACACCAACCAAGCGCTCACGCCCTACGGAACCGCCCAGTACGACGCAAACTACGTAAACAGCTTGGTCGTTGCTGACAGCGTTTCCTGGACCAGGGGGCGCCACTCCGTGCGCTTGGGCGTAGATTGGCGCGCCTATCAATATTCCCTGGTTGACAGGTCGCACGAGTCGCCCGGTCTGGGCTTCGATCTTGCCCAGACCGCCGTTGAGCCAACGCTTAGCGGCCCGGGTAAGACCGGCGATGCCTTCGCCAGCTTCCTCATCGGAGCGGTGCAAAACTGGTCGCTCGCGGTGCGTTCGCACCAGCCGCGTTTTCAGTCCCGCTACGTCGGCGGATACGCGCAGGAAGACTTTAAGTTTCGTTCCAATCTGATGATCAATATCGGATTGCGGTACGAAGTGGAGACGCCGCGGAGGGAAGCAAACAACCAGCAGTCCATCATTAGCCTGACCGCCCCCAATCCTGGAGCTATCGGACCAAGTGGTCCGCTGCCTGGAGCCTTGATTTTCGGTGGTACCGGGCAGGGACGATGCAACTGCAGCGCCTCCGGAGCTCAGACGTACTACAAGGACTTTGCTCCGCGCTTCGGGTTCGCCTATGCGCCGGACCACCTGCTTCGATATCTCGGGCACACTGTGCTCCGAGGCGGCTATGCGATTTATTACGGGCCGCTTGATTACGGAGACTTCGCTCAGTCCCTCACCGATGGGTTTACGGCTTCGCCGAGCGCTACGGCAAACTTTGCGCCGGCTATCTTCCTCGATTCGGGAATTCCCAGCTTTACGCCTCCTCCCAATTTGGATCCCGCACAGGATAATGGTGGATTCGGCTTCGGCTTTGGCGGGCCCACCTATATCGCGCCTAGTTATGGACGCCCCGGCATGGTGCAGAACTGGAGCCTCGAAGCCGAGCGCCAATTGGCGCCGGATTTGATCCTAAGTGTGGGTTACGTCGGTACACACGCGACACGGTTGCGCTCTTCGCTCGCGCAAATCAACAACTTGAATCCTAAATTTTTCTCTATGGGAAATACACTCGGCCTGGACATTAGCACACAGCCTGCCCTATCCCCCTTCACTGGATTCTCCGGAACCATCGGCCAGGCCTTGCGTCCTTTCCCGCAGTACGGAGGCATTGACACGGACTGCTGCCTGGAAAACCTCGGCCAATCCACGTATCACGCCCTGCTTACTAAAGTAGAGCGGCGTTTCCACAATGGGCTGAATCTACTCGCGTCCTATACCTTTTCAAAGACCCTGACGGATGCAGACAGTGCTCTGCCTACATTCGCACAGTTTTCCGGCGGCGGCCTGGTGCAAAACTCCTACAACTTGAAGGGCGAAAAGAGCCTGAGCTACCAGGACATACCGCACACCTTCGTTGTCAGCTACATTTACGAGCTGCCCATTGGTAAGGGGAAGAAACTTCTCAATAAAGGTGGGCTCACGGACAAAGTTCTGGGTGGCTGGCAGGTGGGAGGTATTCAGCGTTACCAGAGTGGTCAGCCGCTTAGCTTCAGCTGCAACGGCGGTCAATTTGGTGGACCAATACCGGCATACGATGGATGCATCCGGCTGAATCGCGTTCCTGGCCAGCCGTTGCTTAGTCCCACCGCCTCGTCCTTCGACGGTCCCGCCGCAACAAATGCGTCCAACGTCGGCTGCACTCCAAACCCTAACGGGACTTTCACGGCACCGGTTGGTGTAGCAACCTACTTCAATTGCGCTGCATTCTTTGATCCTAACGCCGCTAATCTGGTCGCTCAACGCGGATATGTGTTCGGCAACATGCCGCGCATCAGCGGCGAGGTCCGAAGTCACATGTACCTCAACGAGGATTTCTCGATCATCAAGCGGTTGCGCTTTGCGGAATCCCACAGCCTCACGTTGAAGGCCGACCTCGTCAACGCGTTCAACCGCCACGTCTTCCAAACCCCGGACGTAGGACCCGCGGATGGCACGTTTGGCGCGGTTTTCAACACTGTCGACAAATCGCGAAAAGTGCAGTTCGCATTGCGATACCAGTTCTGAAGGCTGCGAAACAGCCAAAGTAGGGAAAGGCAAAATCCTTTTGTCACGAAACTCGGGGTAGGGGGATTCTCCTTCTGGGGCGCATTTCTCACGGTCAGGACAAGGTATAGAATTCCAAGATGCCATCCCCCGTCGACTTTTTCTTTCCTAGTCGCAAGCAGACGCCTCACCGGAGCTTCGTTGGCCTCTCTCACCGCCGCGTAATCTTGGCTCGGATAATTTTCTTATACTTCATGACCTGCTGGCCGACTAATGCCGCGCGACAGGGTGGCGCCGACGTCAATGAAGCCTTTCAACTGGCCACCGCTGCCATGCGCGAAGGACACCTTGAGGAGGCCGGTGCCGTATTTGAAAATATCACGCATAGCGCACCAACTTTTGTCGGAGCACATTTCAATCTTGGCCTGGTCCGGGAAGAACAAGGCCGCTTTGAAGATGCTGTCGCGAGTCTCAAGAAAGCGCTCGCTTTGAATCCTCATTTGCGGGGAGCCAATCTCTTTCTTGGCATCGCTCATTACCGGCTGAACAAATACGAGTCCGCCATAGCGGCACTGCGCATCGAGATCAAGCTCAACCCTGCCGACTCCAAGGCTTGGATGTGGCTTGGGGTGGTGGAACTCGCACAGGAACAGCCCGAAGAGGCGGCAGTTGCCCTGGATAAGGCAGCCAAACTTGCGCCCAATGACGTGGACATTCTCTATCATCGCGGGCATGTCCACTTGCTCGTTTCCAAGTTGAGTTACGAACGCATGCTTCATGCGGACCCGGACTCTTGGCGCGTCCGCCAGGTGCTCGCTCAAGCGGATGCCGAAGCTGATCGGGACATGGATGCCGTTAGCGAATACCAGGCGGCCATCAAAGCGGCGCCCCAGCAGCCCGGACTCCATGAAGAATTGGGAACTGAATACTGGAAAATCAACAAGATAGAGGAAGCCGAAGCGGAGTATAAACGGGAACTCGCCATCGATCCCCATAGCATGCTGGCAACCTACAAGCTCGGGAGTCTGCTGGTGGAAAGCGCCAAACCGGCGGAAGGAAAACCCTTGATTGAAGCGGCCCTGCGTCAGGAACCCAATCTCAAGGAGGCGTACTATTACCTGGGCCGTGCCCAAATGCAGCTCGGAAATGAGAATGAGGCGCTGGACGCACTGAAGAAGGCCGTCACACTCAACTCCAATCCCGAAATCCTCGGGCAGGCCTGGTATCAATTGGCTATCGTTTACCGGCGGATGCACAGGTTGGAGGAAGCACAACAGGCTATGTCTACATTTCAAAAACTCAAAGAGCAGGAGTCCGAGCACCGGCAACAAGAGCTAGAAAAGAAACTGCAGAAACAGAATCCTCAGTGACCTGCAGCACAAGGGGACATCTGGAAACATGAGAGTCTGGATATCTCGGGACCACGACTCCGAACTGGCTTGAGGATCGCGGAACCACCACGTTGCCATCTCATAGAAACTACGATACTTATATTTACCATTGACAATAATTAACTACATCCTATAATATGTTGATGTCGCAAACGGCCCACCTTCGCGCGGTATCTTCTCCTTCTTCACACCCCTATCTGTATTCCGTCCACCGCCTGCCACAAGTTGTCCCGGCGTCCCGGCCTTCTCCAGAAGTCATGTCGCGGAAGCCTCTTGGGATTCTACTAACTCTTTTAAAATCAACACTTGTGGGAGTCCTCGCAAGTGTTCATTCTAAAAGACTTAGTAGATTTCTAACTCGTTTAGAATCAACACTTACAAAAAACCGGGGGGAGGGGGGCTCCATCGCTCCGTCCTACCTTCTCCCAGCCATCTGTGTGGCGCTTCTGATTTCGCCGTCAGCAAAGGCACAAGAGAAATCACCCCCGCCTCATCGGGTCTCCCGAATCGAGGTGTACGAATCCTCCGACGATCTGCATGAAACCCTGCAGGAGAAGCCCGCCTTGACCTTCGCCGCAACTCGGGCCCCACAATTGACCATTGCCGTCAACGACGCTGCGAAATACCAGGAAATGGACGGTTTCGGCGCGTCCCTCACCGATTCCTCTGCCTGGCTTCTCTCACAAAAACTCACGCCAGCTCAGCGAACGGCGCTCCTCAAGCAGCTTTTCGACACAAAGCAGGGCATCGGCCTTGCCATTCTCCGCCAGCCCATGGGTTCCAGCGACTTTTCTCTCGCAGATTACAGCTATGACGATGTGCCGCCCGGGGAATCCGATCCCGAACTGAAGCATTTCACAATCGATCGTGATCGCCAATACATTCTTCCTGTTCTTCGCGAAGCACTTGCCGTCAATCCCAGGCTCAAAATCATCGCTAGTCCCTGGAGCCCTCCCGGATGGATGAAAACCTCCGGTTCCATGATTGGAGGTACGCTGCTGCCGTCGTCCTTCACGCCGCTTGCACGCTACTTCGTGCGCTTCGTGCAATCTTACGAAGCCGCGGGCGTGCCTATCTTTGCTGTTACACTCCAGAACGAACCGCGCAACATTCCTGCTGACTATCCCGGCATGGGGATGACCGCTGAGGAACAAACCGTCTTCATCCGTGAACATCTCGGCCCCGCCTTTAGAGACGCCCATCTCAAGACGAAGATCATGGCCTTCGATCACAACTGGGACTTGATCGACTTTCCCGAGAAAATCTTAAGCGATCCCAAAGCTGCGGAATTTTCTGCCGGTACTGCCACACATTGCTACGGGGGCGGCCCCGACGCCCAGACCAAACTCCACGATCATTTCCCCACGAAAGGAATCTGGCTTACGGAATGTTCCGGCGGGGAATGGCAAAAAGGCAATTTGCTGGTGGCTCAGGCGGATCTCATTATCGAAACTACGCGCAACTGGGGGCAGAGTGTCGTTCTTTGGAACCTCGCTCTCGATCAAAATAACGGGCCGCATTTGGGTGGCTGCACAAACTGTCGCGGGGTAGTCACCATCGACCACTCGAAATCACCAGCGACGGTCACTCCCACAGTGGACTTCACTGCTCTGGCCCACGCCAGCAATTTTGTTGCCCCAGGTGCTCTTCGCATCGATTCCATCGCGTCTGAGGAATCGCCGCTTAAACACGTTGCCTTCCGCAATTCAGATGGCTCGATCGTGTTGCTAGGTTTGAATCCAAGCGAGAGCGCCATAACCTTTAGCATCGCCTGGCAAAGCCAATATGCAACCTACACGCTTCAGCCCGGCGCTGTAGTTACATTCCACTGGCCGCCGAAATCGCGGACACGCCACTAGGCAACCAGACCGTTGCAGATTCAAGATGTCTTCAGGGGAATCTATTGTGGTTTGGAGGATGCCGCACGGCTCTGGAGTTCTGCAGTTCGATCGAATTCCGTCTTGGCTCGGTCCAGGGCTTTCATCTCTTTGTACAACTTTCCCAATTGATAGTGCGCGGCCGGATCATCCGGCGCGAGTTGCACCGCCTTTTCCAAATCCCGTTGCGCGTCTGCTAACTTTCCCAGCCGCAAATATGCCGTTCCCAACTTCAGGCGGCAAATCGCATCTCCCGGCGCGAGTTCGACCGCTTTTTGGAGCAGCGGAATTGCGTCACCCACCCGCGATTGTTCCATCAGCAAACTTCCCAAGTTTAGGTACGGTTGCTCGCTCGGACGCACGCTTTGCTCTTGCCATTGGATTGCCTTGCGATACGCATCCATCGCCTCATCAGGCAGTGCTTCCGATTCCAGAATCAATCCCAAATTATTTTCCGCTTTGGTGTCATGCGGATCCAGTTCCAGCACCGTTAAGAATGCTTTGCGTGCTTCCGGGACTCTGGATTTTGTGTAATACGCGCGTCCCAGAAAATACCAGGCTTCCTTATTCTTCGGCTCAGCTTCAACGGCTTTCTCTAGCCACTTGATCGCGTCCGGATAGTCATTCAACAAAACATAGTTCAGTCCAACGATCTTCAAATCATCCCCGGCCGGTATCCGATGTTGCGCCGCTTTTGTATACGTCTCCAGCGACTCAGTGGCTTTGCCCTCCCGGTGCAAGACATAGCCAAGCAAATACAGCGCGTCGCCGGAGGTAGCATGCGCCAGAAGATAACGCTGCAACGCACCCTCTGCCGCAGTGAATTGCTCTAAATGAATGTAAGCCTTGCTTTCGTAGAGCAAGGCATCGGTCGTGCCCGGGGCGGCTTCTTCGGCCCGAGCGAAGAGCGCCACTGCCGAGCTGAAATTCCCCTTGCTGAATTCGCTCAATCCAAGCGCCAAATCGCCGGATGTTTGCGCAGAGCTAGCAACGGCGCAAACGCAAGCGACAAGAAATGAGACCAACACGCGCATCCTGAGCACAGCAGCGCCTCCCCGCTTTCTCCTACCAGCGCGCGGTTCCGCTTGGTTCATCGATTTGCAGAATCTGATTGGCACGAACATCTTTCAATGTTTGCACAACCCCGCTCGGCCAATGCACCTGAATCTGCTGCACTACTTCGTTCTTCCCGAGCCCAAAGTGCACGCGCTTGTCGCTCGCCGAAAGGTAGCTACTCGTCGTCGTGACTGTCGCAAATTGTGTTCCGCTTGCGGTCACAGCCTTCACTTCTGCGCCAATTCCATCTCGATTGCTCTGGTGGCCTGCGAGTTTCAGCAAAATCCAGTGATTCTCCGTGGGTGTCTCGTTATGAAGCACGTATGCCGGCCCTTCATTCGTATTCACAACTGCGTCCACGCGCCCGTCGTTGTCCAAATCTCCGATCGCCATTCCTCGCGCCACCCAGGGCTTCCGAAATATCGCCCCAGACTCAGCGGACACATCAACAAAACTCTTACCCGTATTCCGCGCCAGCAGCATCGGTTCGCGGTATCGCAAATTCGGGAGCGTCAGCTCCACTGTATCTAAATCGTGCCCTTGCGCAATCAACAGGTCTTTCCACCCGTCATTGTCGTAGTCGAGAAAACGAACACCCCATCCCGAATGGGCCAGCGTCATCTCACTGATTCCCGTAGTCGTGCTCGCATACGTGAATGAGCCATCCCCGTTGTTTCGATACAGCGCGTATCGTTGATTTGCCAGGTCGGTAACCACAATATCCGGCCAGCCATCATTGTCATAGTCTTCGAAATCCACACCCATGCCTGCGTAGGTTCGCCCGTCAATATCCACGGCTACTTCGGACGGCAGCCCCACCTCTTCAAACGTTCCATTTCCCTTGTTATGGTACAAAAACTCCACCATCGAGTCGTTGGCCACAAACAAATCGATATGTCCATCGCGATCGTAGTCCGCGATTGCCAGTCCCAAACCCTTTCCCGGCCGCGCGAGTCCTAGCTTTGCGGCGACTTCCGTAAAAGTTCCATCCCCGTTGTTGTGATACACCAGCGGAGAAACCGGCTTGAAGAAATCCGGATGGCAATACGCTCGGTATCCTTCTTTGTGTTCTCCGCACCAGATGTCGTCAAAATCCCATTCGAGATACCGCAGCACGACCAAGTCAAGGAATCCATCGCCATCCAAATCCACCCAGGCCGCACTCGTCGACCAGCCACTGCCTCCCACGCCGGCTTTTTGCGTCACATCTGTGAAAGTGCCATCTCCATTGTTGTGATAAAGCTTGTTTCCCCCGTACGCTGTAACATACAAATCCTCGTAGCCGTCATTGTCGTAATCCCCTACGGCTACTCCCATCCCGTAACCCGTTCCTTGCAGACCCGCTTTCTCCGTAACATCTTCGAACGTGCCGTCTGTCTTCTGGTGATAGAGCCGGTTCCAATACTGCGGCCCTGTTTTCTGGGGAATCGTTCCCTTCGGTGTCGGATCACCGAGCGGCGCACCGTTGACCAGGAAAATATCCAGACGCCCGTCGTTGTCGTAATCAAAGAGCGCCACTCCCGCCCCCATGGTTTCGGGCAGATACTTTTTAGAGGTGTGCGACGCCTGGTACCGGAAATTTACTCCCGAGCGAGCTGTAATATCCACGAACTTCCCTGGAGGACCCGGTGACGATGTCGTTGGAGTTGAAGCGTGCTCCTGGCCAGCAACGAGCATTAGTGGAACCGAATGCAGCAAACAAAGAAATAAAATTGTCAGCCTGGAATCAACGTTGCGATAACGGCAATGTTGAGCATCGAGTTTCGGCCAGCGTGTCACGGCGCAACGATTCCTTTGCCTTCTCTTACGGTAAAGAAGCGGTCGACTCCGGGAATCGTGATTTCTTCCTTTGCCCCGCTTGGCCAGTGAATCTCCACCTTGTCGACTTTCACTGCTGTTCCGAGGCCGAAGTGCAGGCGTTGATCGGAACTCGATGCATAACTTCCCCCGCTGAAGACGTCCCCGCGTTGCCGCACGCCTCCCGTTGTGACAAATGCCTTAGCTCCAATCGCATCGCGGGGGCTCTTGGGGCCTCCCAATAGCTTTAGCGTGATCCAGTGATTTGAATTATTGACCACGTTTCGCAACAAAGTGGGCGTCGAATCGATGTTGTTGAGAACGACGTCGATATGACCGTCGTTGAACAGGTCACCGAACGCCGCACCTCGTGCCGACACAACAACTGCCAGGCCGCTGCCCGTTGCCGCAGGAACCTCCTGGAATTTCGATCCATCCAGATTGCGCAGCAGCAACGGGCGCTGCGCCCAGGTTGTCCCCCAGTCCTGTAAATCAACTCCCGGATACACGTGCCCGTTGGCAACGAATATGTCGAGCAACCCGTCGTTATCGTAGTCGAGAAAGCCCGTGCCCCAGCCCAGAAACGGAATCGTCGGTGTCGCGATTCCGACGCGAAAGCTGACGTCAGAGAAGGCCGCGTCGCCTTCATTCCGGTAGAGCGTGTTGTAATCGTCTGAAAAATTTGTGATGTAGAAATCGACTTTGCCATCACGGTTGTAATCGCCGACGGCGATTCCCATGGCGGCTTGCTCACGCCCATCGTCGTTCAAAGCAAATCCCGAAAGATAGCTGATGTCTTCAAATGTGCCGTCGTGTTTATTTCGGTAGAGATACTTCGGCACGGAATCGTTCGCGACCGCCAGATCGACCCACCCGTCGTCATCCACGTCCACAAACACAGATGAAAATCCGTAATATCTTTTCGCGTCGGCGACTCCCGCTTTCACGCTCACGTCCGTGAAGGTGCCGTCGCCATTGTTGTGAAACAGGTGATCGCTTTCTCCCGGCAGGCCCCGAGGGCCGCACATGACCTCGACCCCGCGAAACTGGCAAAACCCTGCCGGAATCCCTCCCTTGCCCGCGATCGGAGGGTTATCAGGATTGAACTTCGCGTAGCCCGGAACAAATAGATCTAGATAGCCATCGTGATCGTAGTCGCCCCATGTTGCGCCGGTCGACCATCCCCCGAGCGTGACACCAGCTTTCTCCGCGACATCTGTGAATGTGCCGTCGTGATTGTTGCGATAGAGCCGGTTCTTGCCAAAGTTCGACACATAAATGTCCGGCCACCCGTCATTGTCGTAGTCCCCCACGGCTACGCCGAATCCCCAGCGTTCGTTCGCGACGCCGGCCTTATCCGTCACGTCCGTGAATGTGCCGTCATGGTTGTTGTGAAGAAGCATGGCGCGCGGCGGAGCTTCCTTGCCTTTAAGTGCGGGAAACGTTGAGCCGTTTAGCAGATAAATATCAAGCCAGCCGTCGTTGTCATAATCGAGCAGCGCTACACCGGAGCCGGGCGTCTCCAGAATCGTCCTTTTTTCGTGCATTCCTGAGCGATGACGGAATATGTCAATGCCAGCCGCATGCGTCACATCAACAAAAATGACTGGTGCGCCGTCAACAAAGCCCCCGGCTGTGATCGGTCGCGAAAGTGCATCCTTTACTGGAGCGTGCGCGCTGCCCGTGCTCATGCCGCTTTGCTGGACACGGAGGCGTTCGTTTTCCGCTGGTTTTTGCTGCGCCAGCCCGGAGTTCAGAAGCAGCGTCGCACAAATCGCTTGCACCACGGCCGCCCGGAGAAGGCACCCAGATTGGCCGGATCGCGAGAATGGTATGCTGCCCAATTTGAGTCGTTTAACCCAATAGGGATCTTCGCACAAAGTCAGCGAGCAGGTCTAAGGTCGTCCCTACCGCGACAGTAATCGTAGAACCCAGCTTCCTGGGAGATGAATCATCGCCCGCCGTGCCCCAGCCCTTCGCTTGCAGTCCGGCGTTGGGGGAGATGAGATTTGCCGCTACTTGTACTGTGTTTGCTGCGGAGGAATCTGCCTTTCCGACAGGGGGGCAGACTGGAATCAATCATCTGCTGTAAGGGGTCGCCACCCGAGCTTTCGCACGCTGGCGGCAATGTATTAGATTTGAATGAGATCCCGTGCTGGCGCGATTAACACACTTGGCCGAAGGTCGAACGAATTAACGGAACGCGAGATCAAAGTGAAGAACGATTACTACGTTTTTACTACGGTATGTGAGATCAAGAAGCAAGTCAGTCGCAACTTATTGAAAGTGATATAGTTGGTGGACGTGGCGGGACTCGAACCCGCGCCCCCCTGCTTGCAAAGCACGACGCTCTGCTCCAACACTTCCAGCGGAAATCTTAACTACTAACGTTTCCAACAAATCGGGGAATCTGCTTTCGCTCAAAAGCTAACCCCAATGAACTGAAAACGTTCGATTCGTGCACACTTGGTGTACAGTCCGTCCCAACAGAAATCCCAGACGGTGAACCCCTACTTAAGACAAAGGTGCGCATCACACCGGGATTCGAGCGGTCTTGGCTTAGATAAGATATGTATCAGCCACCTAGAAACGTTATCACCGCCGCAGGGGCTTTCTCGGCTTCCAGTCGGGAGTCTTCTTCGAACTTTTCGGGCGAGAATAGCCCAGCGCCGAGTGTAACCGACACTCGTTGTAGTACCGTTCGATGAATTCCTCTACCTGCTCCCGCAGGTCTTCGAAGTTGCGGTACGTGCTGGAGAGTACCTACCGCTTAGAAGCGGTCGTATCTTGACCGGAGAGTTGAGAACGCTCTTCCGTTGCATCGGGCGCATACGGACATTCGTAGAGCCGCCTTGCTCGTCGAACAAGCTGCTAAGCCTGATTGACGCACCACTCGGACCAGTGAAATCTGGCTGACTCCCGTTCTGGGAAATGGCTGGATCACGTAGATTGGGTCTGGGCCTGCCTCTTCATGCAGCTCTCTTGATCGCGGCCACGGCAGTCAAATACAGCGTCCAGTATTTCCTTGCATCGTTCACCTCTGAGTCGCGTATGACCCCGCCGAATTCCACTCTCACAGCGGGATAGTTGCTCTCATGCAGAGCTTCAGAGTAGTGCCATTCCTTGGCGTCCGAAACAATGAGGTGATCGCCGTAAGCACCTGGACACGAGCTACCACAAACCAGAAACGGAATGCCTGTCATTGCGGCCAGCTCGTCGTAGTGTCCGTAGTTGGCCTGTTCATCCACCATTACGACGGCGCCTGGGATTTCTTTTCCATCCGCTGACAGTGCCTTCGATTCTTCGAGCCGGTAGCCTATTTTCTCGAATACGTCTTTGTCTCGCTCGGCACAAACAAGCGTTGAGTAACACCGGTCACCCATGGTTTTGTTTCCTTTCTCTGGCAGACGATTTACTTCAGGCTGGTAATTTCCCCTGTGCAGAAGACCAGGGCCAGTTCGTTCGAGAAGCGCTCTTTCTCTCGAATGACTGTCTTTCCGTCTTCTTCCTCTTCCGATTTGTCTACCAGCTTGACCGACTGCCAGTGCGCGATGTGACGCGCTTCCCCTTCCCCGAAGATCCCGTTGAGCATTCCGGCCGTGCAGAGCAGGCCAACATGCCCTCCATGCAGGGGTGTTAGTGGGCGGCCAGTCACGTCTGCCTGTTGAGCGAAAAGAACGGCTGAGGCTTGGCGATAGGCCGACGATTTCGGCAGCAGGTCTTCTATTTGGTCTAAGGGAAGCCCGCGGTGAACCAAACGCACGGGGCGCCCGGCGGCGCAGCGTACAGGTGGTCAGGCTCCAGCGGTAGCGACGAAAGCTTTTCGACTTCTCTCTCGATCGACGCTAGCCAAAGTTGTGCCTGAATTATTTCTGCATCTCGCAGACGGTCCCTTTCCTGGCGAGTACGGCGCACTCCGAACACTGCGACCTGCCCGTAGCGGACACTTTCCGGTTCCCTGAGCCGATAAACACGTATGTCTCGGAAATGCCTTGAAAGCAGGACCGTGCAATCGGCAACTCGCTTGGCAGGCACGACGAGCACCAGGATGCCACCAGGTTTCAGCCATCGGTATACATGCTCTAAGAAGAGCTTTTCCATTCGCTGCGATTTCTCTTCGCTGATTTCGAAGTCGTACGGCGGATTCAAATAGATCAACGAGAAGGATTCAACGGGGCACTGCACGTCAAAGCAGTTCCCGTGGATCACGTCGATCTCTTTAGCGCGAGCCTTTTCGGCGCGGCCGACGTCCAGTTCTACCCCGTACCGCAAAACCTTTTTGTCAGAAGTGATTTCAGCGAACGCAGCCCCATCCCCGACGCAAGGATCGAGCGCGCAACAGGGTTTGTCCGGGAATTTCAAGAATCTCCGGATCCGCTCCGCCTCTGGAATCGGAAGGGAGTAAAAGCCCAAACGCTCACGTCCCGCAAGACGCATCGGAAGCCTCCTGTTGCATTCTCTCTGTGAATCGCTGTGTTTAGCTTTGCGCGAGAAGCGGATGCCCAACCGCGTAGAAAAGTTTGAAGAATTAAGGCAACGAATGAAGCTGTTGGGTCATGTTCAACGGGGGTTCGTACGAGAACAGACTACGGAGGATTGGCCGCCGGGTAGCGTAGAAATGACTGTCCGCGGACCTTAAGGCTCGTTCTTGCGCTGGCCGGCGAGCGGAATGTCGCTCAAGCAGAAGCTGCATAAGCTTGGAGTCGAGATAGAACCCGAATGCTTGTAGTCGCTTAAGCGCAGCGGGCAGGTCTACCAGGTCGGCCTCCGCGGCATCATCCAAGACCCGGACCGTGCCAATGACGCGCAACTTCCGACGCTCAGCTTCCCGGCGGCCACTCTTCTCGTCGAGAATCAAGGCGTCTGCGCGGAGCGCTTCCGCCAGTGCGATCGCTTCACGTTCGCCTGGGTCAAGCTCTGCCAACGCCGGGTCCGGGGGCACAGTGATTTCTCGTACTTCTAGCCAGGATGGAGGACTTGCGATCCACTGCCTCACGCGAGGCGGTGTTCTCTCCGCCTGAAGCTCGCGGACGACAGCTCTTGGGATGATTACACGGCCGTATAGGTGTTGTAGGACTTCGGTGTGCTCAAGAAGGACAAGATAGTGGAGGGGACTCGTGTCAGCGATGACGATCATCGCCCCTGTAGTTCCTTACTTCGCGCCTCTCGCAGATATTGACTCGTTTCTCGGTCATGCTCGAAATCGTCCACAGTGTAATCAAAAGGAACGTCGGCACGCTTCATAAACTCATCAACTTCCGCCCCTGTTTCGAACCCAAGCATCCGCCTGACCTGCGAGCGACTAAGGACATGTGCGCGGTAGCCTTCGATCGCGAGGGTCTCGAGTGCATGCCTGGGCAGATCACCCCACTGCTTTTCAAGGTGATGCTCGATATCCTCAGGAAGTTCAATCTTCACTGCCATGTTAGTTCTCCAGAACGGAGGCAACTCGCCTGATTGCCGCCTTCCAGTTCTCTGGCCTAGACTTTGAACATACAAGACCACTCGTTTATGGTCAACATACATGAAGAAGTAGTTTGGAACATTGCTTGGAACGTGAGGTTGCGTCCTTCCCTCTAAGTCGTGGCATTACTGGAGCTTGAGAGACAGTGGCCACTTATTTGGCAAGACGGTCGGCCGGAGCTAGAGTCCCCGTCACTATGGGCGTCGCGCTCCAGGCCACAATTAACCCGGTACGGAACGCTTGCCAGAGGAAGGTTCTGAGGACGAATCCGAAAGGCCTCAAGACGGAGTGCGCTTTTGATGATGGCACATCCATCTTGGTCTCCAATTTTTTGGCGTCGTTCATTCGCACGGGAGACGACCTACTCTTTTCTCTCGAACTTGAGGCGGCTGACTCCGCCACGGAGATTTACATCCGCAACACAAAACCTGGCGCCAAAAGGCGCGATCTCTTTCAAACACCGATTGGCTACGCGTCGCAGCCACGAAAGGACAAGCGGAATAATCACTTCGTTTCCGCTGAACTTTTGAACCCACGGCTTGGGATCTCAATCATCTACCTGCCGAGCGAGACACTGAGGGACCATTTCTACGTTGCCAATCGCCACCGCGTTTGGGACCGCCAACCCTCGTTGTACGAACTCTTGCAGGTCAACCGCAACACATCCCCGGCAGAGCTCCGCCTCGCCTTCAAACTCCGTACTCTTGAACTGCGCACGGCCCAAGCACCCCACAACAACGTCGCGGCATTGGAGCGCGCCTTCAATATCCTTGCGCGTCCAGAACTGCGAGCTTGCTACGACGCTCTCCTGGATGACCCTTCGTCCCCCACACTCTTCCCATACGGCGGATTTGGTTCCCTGCTTGTTGCGGGCGATTGCTCACGCGACGGATCGACGTTTTACGCCTCGCGCATCCTATCGTTTCTCCCCGAGCAGAAGTTCAAACACTTCCGAGCACCCTTGCGAAAAGTCGCGTTTTACAATGAGCATGCAATCTTTCGAGACTCACGGCGCAAACTGGAAATACTTTTCGACCAAGCATCACTACCGTTGTTGTGGGATTCGAGTTGGAACCAGTGGAAACACTTGCTGGGCACTAAGATCGGCGTCAAGGCGACCTTCATTCAGAGCGGCAAGTATCACCACCACTCCGCCGCATGGCATCTGGCTCAGTGGGAGACCGCACTTCCGAGCAGCATCGAAGTCGCACTGCCCTCTGACATTGCTGAACAGATCGCCGATGCTCGTAGGACCCATCACCGCTTCGGTGAATTTGCCGATGCACTTGATCTGATTCGCGCGCGCATCGACTCAGCACCGGTTGAGAGAACCGATCTGCAAAAGCTATGCGCCGGGTTAGGCATGCCTGGCGATTTCGACGTCGCGCTGATTACCTGGAAGCCAGACTACGACGCCTTCTATTTCAAGCAGCTCTGCAAGCGTGCTCGTTTCCTTTATCTGTTCCGGTCGGAATACATCTTCGACCTTGAGAAGGCGGTGATCGTAGAAACGCCTCAACTAGGCCACGCGACCTACCTCTTCTCCAAGCCCGCCAGTATGCCCGACTTTCTTGCGATCTACTGCGGGGTCACCCGGGAAGAGATTCTCCACAATCGCGGTAACGTGGCTGAGAAGCTCGGCTTCTTGGGCCGTCTCATCCATGGGCTCAACCCGCGGGCATGGTGCAAAGAACTGAAAGTGTGCGTTGGTGAGACCGTTGATTATGCCGAGGCTTCAGTTAGCTAAGACCTGAAAGTTAGCCATGAAACTACGAATTGGCGAGAAAAGAGCAAGCCAGACAAAGAGCCAATCATTTAGGCTGACTCTCAGCGGTGAGGCGATCTAAATCCTAGCCTGCCAATCGATTGCACTTCTCTGTCTCCCAACGCCAATCGTGCACCACGCAAACCATCTGTCAGTCTCTCGACCCCGTGAATTGACAGCGTGCCCCATTGGCCTAAGATTCGCATTCCTAAGGGCCTTCACGTTTGGCTGTAGTTAAGGAGACGATTCGAGGTGAGATGAACAACGGCAGGGACCCAACGGGGAAGGGGCAGGCGGGCGATCCGACTGTCGTTGCCTGTGTGGTGTTCCAGACACGGGATCCCGAGCAGCTCGTTCACCTGTTGCGCGAAGCATTAACGGGAATTGCTGATCAGGCTCCTGCTAGCTCACCCGTGTCGCCGACAGTTCCTCTCAAGACAGGTTCCGAGGATCGATGGCTGAGGCACCCCGAGGCTGCACAATACCTCGGAATCTCAACTAGCACTCTCTACCGGTACGCATGCCAGCAGAAGATTGAGTCACGCAAGCTTTGTGGTCGCCTTGAATACCGGCGCTCCATCTTGGACACATTCAAAGATTTGCAAATCCGTCCAGCCAGTCGTTGGCCATCTTCCAGGAGTATAATCCCCTCGGCGCTCGGCTCCGGCAAGTGAGAGGAGCGCCAGTGGGACTATACAAAAGGAAAGACTCGCGGTTCTGGTGGATGGGCTATACGGCGAAAGGTGAACAACGATGCGAATCGACCAAAACTCCCAGCAAAGACCTCGCAAAGAAAATCTGGAAAAACCGCGAAGCCGAGATCGCGCTGGGGCGTTTCCAGGTCGGTTGGCCAGGCGAGCGGATGACCTTCAGAGAGCTATCTGAAGCCTTCCTCAACTCGCACAGTTCGACTCTTTCTCCAAAGAGCCAGGAAAACCACCAAATATTTTTGAAGAGTCTGCGAGCCTATTTTGGGGACCGCAAATTGACGGACATTGATGAGCGGGCTGTCGTGGAATATCGCAATGATCGGCGCCGCCAGCCGTTGAAGTGGAACCCGAAGCGAACAGTGAAAGGAGCTACGGTCAACCGAGAATTGGCGTGCCTGCACTGCATCTTTCAGTTCGCGCTCAAGCGAAAGTACATCGGAGAGAATCCGACCTCCGGTGTGAAACATTTCAATGAGCGCCGCGAGAGACCAACCAAGAGAATGCTTACTGTCGAAGACGAACATCGGATTCTTGAAGCAGCGCCACCGCACCTCCGGGTCGCGATTGTGTTGCTGGTTCAGACCGGTGGTCGGACGTACAGTGAGGGACTGTCGCTTAGGTGGGACCAAGTGGACCTCGTCCATAGCGTCATTCACCATGACAGCAGCGTGAAGACTACCGACTCAGCGCAGCCGCTACCGTTGAGCCGGTTGGCTTGCGATGTTCTTAAGGAGTGGAAAAAAGAACAGGGCTCGGAAAGCTTGTACGTGTTTCCAAGTCCTCGCAAGCCGGGCCAGCCAATACACAGTGGCAAGCACGCATGGCGAACGGCTTTGAAGAACGCTGGCGTACCGTATTTCCCGATTTACAATCTGCGTCACGTCTTCTGCACGCGTCTCAGTTGGGTCGCTCCAGATGCCGTGGTGCAGCGGGCGATGCGGCACAGCAGTCCAGAGACAAAACGCCACTATCAGCTTGGAATGGTTGCCCAGGTTCGTGAAGGCATTGAACGAGCCAACGAACGAGCCTATCAGGGTGAGGAAAAAGTACTACGTTTTTACTACGGTGCAGCCAAAGCAGAGAAAGAAACTGCCGAGGCTTCGTAGTAAGTGATTGAAATTGCAGGCAGATGGTTGGTGGACGTGGCCGGGATCGAACCGGCGACCCCCTGCTTGCAAAGCAGGTGCTCTCCCAGCTGAGCTACACGCCCACACGGCGGGAACTTCTTTTCATTTTAGAGCATTTCCAGCCGTTTCCGAAATGCCTTCTTCCGCTTTCCCAGATTGGTCCGAAACAATCGCACACGCTGACCCGCTATGCCAGTGAATTTGCCATCCAGCTTCTCCGTCACGTCAGCGCGCGGTCCAAATGCACGTATCCGCCATCCACGAACAAGTGCTGGCCGGTGATGTGCTTCGCTTGCTCCGAAATTAGGAACAGGACCATGGCCGCGATCTCTTCCGCCTTGGTCATCCGCTTCTCCAGCGGGATCTTCGCAACAATTTCGTTTAGCTTCTGCTGCGGATCGGGAAACGTCGCCAGCCACTGCTGATAAAGCGGCGTCATCACTTCCGCGGGCACCACCGCGTTAACGCGAATCCCATGCGGTAGTAGCTCCGCAGCCCACTCGCGCGTGAGTCCCAGAATCGCTCCCTTCGCGGCCACATATCCCGAAGTTCCTCCCTGTCCGGTCACCGCTGTCTTCGAGCTGATGTTCACGATCGATCCGCGCGCTTTTTTCAGCGCCCCCAGCGCATGGTGCGCCATCGCGTAGTAGTGAATCAGATTGCGCTCCAGCGAAACCACAAATTTCTCGGTCGTGCCATTCTCGAGCCCCACGCCGTCGTTGACTCCGGCATTGTTTACCAGCGCATCCAGCCGGCCCAATTTCTGAATAGTCCCATCGACGACGTTTGCACAGGCTTCTGCAACGGTGAGGTCGGCAATAATCAACCCGGTTTCGACTCTGCTCGTTCGCAACTCAGCTTGTAACTCTTCTCCCGCTTGCTCATCACGGTCCACGATCACCGGAATCGCGCCTTCCGCGCAGCAACCACGCACAATCGCCGCGCCGATCCCTTTCGCGCCGCCGGTAACTAAAACAACTTTTCCCTTCAGCCGCAGATCCATGATTTAGCCGCGCAAGTTAAAAAACCCGCCGTCCAGCGGATAATCGGCGCCTGTAACGAAAGCCGCTTCGTCCGAGCACAGAAATAAAGCCAGCGAAGCCACTTCCTCCGGCTCCCCCATTCTTCCGATCGGTTGCGATTTCGCCAATTTCTCGTACATCTCCGGCTCTCGTCCCGGATAATTTTTCCGCAAATAGTCATCCACGAAGGGCGTGTGCACTCGCGCGGGTGAAATGCAATTACATCGGATGTTATGCTGCACATAATCCTTGGCTACGGAATACGTCATCGCAATCACTGCGCCCTTGCTCATGGAGTACGCAAAGCGATCCGCAAGCGCCGCAGATCCAGCGATGGAGGCCATGTTCAAGATCACGCCGCCGCCGCTCGCTTTCATATGCCCGATGCACGCTTGCATGCCGTTGTAGACGCCTTTCACATTCACGCGAAAGAGCCGGTCGAAATCCTCCTCCGTCGTGCTCTCCACCGTGCCCACGTGCGACACCCCCGCATTGTTCACCAGGATCTCGACATGTTCTTTCGCAAACAGCCCGTTGAAAACTTCCCGGACATGCCGTTGGTCCGTAACATCGCATGCGTGCGCCGACGCCTGCCCGCCCGCATCGGCGATCTGTTTCGCGGTAGCTTCCGCCTGCTGCCGATTGATGTCTGTAATTCGCACTGCGGCTCCATTCGCCGCGAAGCGCAAGGCAATCGCTTTCCCGATGCCGCTGCCCCCGCCGGTCACAATGGCGGTTTTTCCGTCGAGCCGGAAATCCTTCGCGCCGCTGCTGGAACTCTTCAGAGTGAGATTCCTCTTTTCCAGGGAATAAAATCTTCCTGGCCTTTCCCTTCAGCCTTCGTGCGCGCCTCTCCGCTGGCGGTTTGGATAACAAACTCCAGAATCTCCTCGCCCATCTGCGTGATTGTCTTCTCTCCGGAAACAATTCCGCCCGTGTCGATGTCAATGATGTCCCGCATCCGCTCCACCAGCCCCGAATTCGTCGCTAGTTTCACCACCGGCGCGATGGGATTTCCGGTCGGTGTCCCCAGGCCTGTTGTGAACAGCACCACGTTTGCTCCCGCGCCGACCTGCGCCGTCACGCACTCCACGTCGTTTCCCGGGGTGCACTGCAGGTTCAGTCCCGCCTCGGTCGAGTATTCCGGATAATCCAGCACCGCCGTCACCGGCGAACTACCGCCTTTTTTCGCCGCGCCCGCCGATTTCATCGCGTCTGTCAATAACCCGTCGCGCATGTTCCCCGGGCTGGGATTCATTTCAAATCCCGACCCGACCGCTTTCGCCCGCGCTCCGTAGCTTTTCATCAGGCGCATGAACCGGTCTGCCACTTCCTTGCCCCTGCTCCGGTTGATAAGTTCTTGTTCTACTCCGCACAACTCCGGAAATTCGGAAAGTATGGTTCTCCCGCCGAGTGTGGCCAGAATATCCGCCGTGTGCCCGATCGCTGGGTTCGCCGACAGGCCGGAAAAACCGTCGGAGCCGCCGCATTTCAATCCGACACACAAGCTCGAAAGCGTCGCAGGCGTTCGCTGGCACCGGTTCGCCTCTATCAATCTCAGGAACGTGTTTCGAATGGCCTCCGTCAGCATCGCAACTTCCGTGCCACTTTGCTGCTGTTCCACGATCACCAGCGGCTTATCGAAATTCGGATTCCGCTTGCGCAATTCCTCTCGCAGAATCCCAATCTGCGCATTCTGGCAGCCCAGGCTGAGCACCGTCGCGCCCGCCACATTCGGATGATGGATGTAGCCCGCGATCAGTCCGCAAAGATTGGTCGCATCTTCCCGCGTTCCTCCGCAGCCGCCTTCATGCAAGAGAAACCGCACGCCGTCCACGTTTTCGAAAATTCGCGAACGTTGCGGCCTCGCCACCTCTCCCGTCAACTCGCGCGTCTTGATCTCTTCGGTGCGGCCATCCGCATAGAGCCGCGCCAGCTCCGCCACCTGCCGTCGATAGACTTGTGGCGCGGCGAAACCCAGCTCCTCTTCAAACGCTTGTTTCAGCACCGCAATGTTCCGGTTTTCACAGAACACCAATGGAACCACAATCCAATAATTGCGCGTGCCGACCTGGCCGTCGGATCGGTGGTATCCCAGAAATTCCCGCTCCTTCCATCGCGACACGTCCGGCGGTTTCCAGCGGTACTCTTCCGTTTTCTCCTGAAACGCTGCGGACTGATGGTGGATGTTGCGCGTGGTCAGCAGTCCCCCTCGCCGGATGGATTCCATCGCTTTCCCGACGAGCACCCCGTACATGATGATGCTCGCCCCAGCGGCTAGATCCTCCGTGGCGAATTTGTGTTTTGCGGGAACGTCCGATTCCAGTGTGTACGACTGCGCGCCAAAAGAAATCTGCTCGCCTCGACGCAGGTCGGTCAGCGCGATGAGCACGTTGTCTTTCGAATCGAGCTTGAGCACCTTGTTCTGCATTCATCCGAACCTGTATTTGCCCTCTTCGCGGACGCTTGCAGCCGCCGCGCCACTTTTCCCCTGCATTGTAGAACACGCCGCGCGCTTAGTCCGCAATTCTCACAAGAATCTGGCCCGTCCGCGCGTTCCCGGTAGGGCCGCCTTCTTAGGCGGGCTGCGCTCTACCCTTGATTTTCTTGAGGCCTCAATCTCCAAAACGTCGCTGCATTACCTCCCAGCACGGCCTCTCTTTCTTCCGCTGCATACTTGCCGAGATAATCCTTTACCAGATTCATGACCCGCGAATACGATCCCGCCACAGTGCACACCGGCCAATCCGATCCGATCATCAGCCGGCTCGGTCCAAAACATTCGAACGCCACGTCCAGATATGGCCGCAAGTCCTCGGGCTTCCAAGCCTGCGAATCCGCTTCCGTGACCA
>Ga0209648_10000470_pt1 | contig 30873 bp, 28 predicted proteins | sample GraSoi2013_115cm_FD_185830 | JGI IMG/M metagenome (GOLD analysis project Ga0209648, IMG submission 185830) | Grasslands soil microbial communities from the Angelo Coastal Reserve, California, USA - Sample 9_17_2013_115cm (SPAdes) (version 2) | ecosystem: Environmental > Terrestrial > Soil >...
ATCCGCGGAAATCCGCGGTAAGGTTTTCATTTTAGCGTCTCTCACAACCCCAAATACGCAGCCCGCACCATCTCGTTGGTGAGCAGATTCTTGGCTGTATCTTCCAGGATGACCGCGCCGTTCTGCACCACGTAGCCGCGATCGGAGATGCTGAGCCCGCTAACCACGTTCTGCTCGACGATCAACATGGTGATGCCGGAGCGGCGGACCTCCTGGATCTTCTCGAAGACTTCGTCGACGATCTTAGGCGCCAGGCCGAGGGAGGGTTCGTCGAGCAGAAGAAGCTTTGGTTGCGCCATGAGGCCTCGTGCGATGGCCAGCATCTGTTGTTCCCCTCCGGAGAGAGTACCGGCGAGCTGGTCCATGCGTTCGCCCAGGCGAGGGAAGAGTGCGAGTTGCTCTTCAAGAGACCGCCTCGCGCCGGCGCGAGCCCGCGGCGTGTAAGCTCCAAGAGAAAGATTCTCGCGCACGGTGAGAAAAGGGAAGACTTGGCGCCCCTCGGGGACGTGACTCACACCGCGGGCCACCATCTGGTGCGCCGGTACTCGGGCCACGTCGTCGCCGCCAAAGCGTAGTGAGCCCGCCGCGGGCTGCTTCATGCCGGAAATAACGCGCAAGGTCGTGGTCTTGCCGGCTCCATTGGCGCCGATCAAGGTTACGATCTCGCCTGGGTGAACGCGCAGCGTCATTCCGAACAAGGCCTGCAGGTCGCCGTAGTAAGCAGTGATATTCTCAAGCGCGAGCAAGGGCGCATCTTCGGTTTGCGGCTGTGGAGACGCAAGCGGCGGAGTGGTGGGCGAAGCGCTGCTCATTTGGCCAACTCCTTGTACTTCGCGCCCAGATACGCTTCGATTACCGCAGGATCTTTCACTACGTCGGCAGGATTGCCTTCGGCGATCTTGGCTCCGTGGTCGAGCACCACCACGCGGTTGGAGATCTTCATCACCACCTGCATCACATGCTCCACGCCGCCGACCACGCTCACGCCCCACTCGGGCAGACGCCTGATCAGCTCGGCCAGCGCCAGGGCTTCTCCGGTGGTGAGACCCGAGACGACCTCGTCAAGCAAGATCAGCTTGGGGCTTGTGGCCAGGGCGCGCGCGATCTCCAGCCGTTTGAGCGCGGCCAGAGGAAGACCGCGCGCTTGAAAATCCTTGACCTGCGACATCTGCAGGAAAGCAAGAATCTTCGCTGCTTCGTCTTCCGCCTTGCGTGGGCTAGGCGTATGCATGAACGAGCCCAACATAACATTCTCAAGGACAGTGAGGGCCGGCAGCGGCTTGACGATCTGAAAAGTTCGTCCGATGCCGAGCCGGGCGGTTGCGTGCGGCGGCGTGCGCGAGATATCCTTTCCTAGAAAAACGATCGATCCCTCATCGGGATGAAGGAATCCACTGATCAAATTGAAGACTGTGGTCTTACCCGCGCCATTCGGCCCGATGACGAACACGATCTCACCCTCGTTCATGGCGAACGAGACTTCCCTCACTGCGCGCAGGCCACCAAAGCGCTTCGAGACCTTGCCGAGTTCGAGGATCGCCGCCACGTCAACTTCCTCCTTTGGTTTCGACGGCGGGCGGGGCTGCTGCAGTGACGTTCGCCGGCGGTTGTGCCTTTGGGCCTTTTCGCAACAGATGCCTTAGACCGCCGACAATTCCCTCCGGCAAAAACAACACCACGACCACGATCAGAATCCCGTAGATCAATAGATGACTTTCCTGAAACTGATTCTTGAAAAGCTCTGAAGAGGAGAGCAGCAGCACCGCGCCGACGATCGGGCCTAGCAACGTTCCGGCGCCGCCCAGCATGGTCAGAATGGCGATCTGCACTGAGATATCGAGGTTCAGAACGCTATCGGGAACGATGTATTGGAAAGCGCTTCCGTAGAGCGCACCGCCTAGCGCCGTCAGAAAGGCGCTGATCACGAGCGCTCGCAGCTTATAGCCCGCAGGATCGATGCCGACAGCGCTCGCCGTCTCTTCGTCTTCCCGGATGGCCATCAAATAATAACCGGGGCGCGATTTGGAGGTCGCGTAGTTAACCAGAAAGCAGATCAGCGCAAGTCCAACCGCCGACAAATAAAACAACTTCCAGAACGCTGGACCGCTGAACAACGGAGGTGTGCTTAGGCCGATAGCGCCTCCGGTCGCGGTGAGGTTGGTTGCGCCCAAACGCAGGACTTCCGCGCAGGCGATCGTGGAGAGCGTGAAGTAGGGACCGCGCAACCGAAAGACGATCCGCCCGATGATGGCGGCCAAGAGGGCAGCAGCCAAAGCGGCAAGAAAAAGAGAGATCCATACCGGCACGCCATGCACTCGGAACATCGCCAGCCCATACGCGCCAACTCCAAAGAATGCTACGTGTCCCAGAGAGAGTTGTCCGGCGTATCCGCCGACGAGGTTCCAAGCCAGGCCCAGCGCCGCGAACAGCACGATGCGGAAGAGGACCTGGAGGATATAGTCGTTGTGAATGAACTTGGGCACGAGCGCGCAGGCGATCACAACTACGAGGACAATCAGTAGTTTCCAGGGGCGGAACGAGTTGGAGAAACCGATGTTCATTGGATCTCAGTCATCTGCTATATCGAAACTCATTTCTGAAGCCCTAGTCTTCTTGAATTCCAGGCGATCCATATCGCCGTGAACCAAATCATCCGCTGTTCTTCGTGGTCCGTTGTATCCTGGATCGCCCAGAGTTTCTGGCTCATGTAACCAAGCGCAACTGCGGCGTGGTGAGGGCTGATACGTGCCGCGTCCCCGGGCCACGTCTCGGTACTCGTGCCTTTACACTTATCCGCGCTCATCTGCGCGAATCCGGAGTGAGGTGTTGGTCTTGTCATGCGCGCTGTCTCCCGAAGAGTCCACTAGGCTTGAACGACAGCACCAGCAAGAAAAGCACGAAGTCAACGGCCAGCGCCCACTGGTTGCCCAAGTAGAGGCTGGTGAGGCTCTCGGCTACGCCCAGGACCAGCCCACCGATGGCGGCGCCCTCAATCGAGCCCATGCCGCCCAGCACCACGATCACGAAAGCCTTCAACGTGTAATCATCGCCTACTCCCGGGAAAAGGTAGAGCGCGGGAAGCAGCAACCCGCCGGCGATGCCAGCCATGGCGATACCCAGGGCAAAACTGAATCCCTGGATGCGAGTCACGTTGATGCCCATCAGCGGCGCGACTTCGCGGTTCTGGGCAATTGCCCGCAAAGCCTGCCCGGTACGGCTGCGCACCACGAACTGTTGCAGCCCGACGATCAGGGCGCCCGCAATCGCGAAGGACAGGAGCGAGGCCGCGTTCAGCGTGAACGGTCCAAAGCGCAAGGTCTTGTTCACCAAATCGATGTTGGTCTGGTGATAATCGGCGCCGAACGTGAGCTGCACGCTATCGACAAGAATTAACGCGATGCCGGTGGTCATGAGAATCTGCATGAAATCAGAGCGATCACGGATTGGCTGGATCAGAACTCTATACACCAGGTAGCCGAACGCGAAAAGCAGCAGTCCACTGGGAATGAATCCGAGATAGGGATTGACTTGGAATTTGTCGAAGAGTACCCAGCTCGCGTACATGCCCAGCATGAGAAAGGCGCCGTGAGCGAAATTCACGATGCGCATCACGCCAAAGATCAACGCCAAACCCATGCCGATCAGCGCATAGAGCGCGCCGGTCATCAGACCGTCGATGCAAGCTTGAAGGAAAGAAGTCAACTCAACTCCATGCAATCAGGGGCTGTGGTCTAATCCGGCGACGTGCGAGACTGGGCCAAATACATCATTCTTGACAGCGCTCCTCGCTGCGACAGGCTAATTACTGTTTCTAGATAATGCTGCTGACCCGCAAAATATGCATTGCCTTCAAGGCGCTCAACCTCCGCTCGATGATTGAGCCTCGCGTTCAATCGCCCGGTAGCGTTTTTCAGCAGGTTCGCCGTTCGGTCGATGCACATTACCAGTCGAAAGCCCGCAAGTTCAAGCGTTCGTTCGTTGAATCCGGGGGGCACGAATTGAGTACGGCCGTGGAAAGCTCTCCTGCGAATCTCATCATCGGAGATCGAGCCGGTAATGACTCCAGCATCCGTAACCAAAAATCTTCCTCCGGGAACTAGGATTCTTGCGACTTCGCGAAACATCTGTGCGCGGTCACGAAGATGAAGAACGGTGTCGACCGACATAACGGCATCGAAGCACCCGCTGTCGAACGGCATGGGCTCGTTCAAGTCGGCCTCGTGCAGTGTAACCAGGTTCTCCAGCCCATGCGCAGTGGCACGAGCGCGCCCCACGGCGAGCGCTCTAGTGCTCAAGTCTGCCCCGCTCCCATGACATCCGACTAGGCCCGCGGTGAAGACTAATGGCCCACAGGGCCCGCAGCCGAGATCGAGAAACCGGCTGGCCCGCGTAAGCCGGAGTCGCGGGATATCCTCTTCGAGTTCCTCAGCCGTGACCCAGGAATGCTGGCCAATATCTTTTCCGTAGGCTTCCCGGCGGACCTTCTGCATTGCAGGCGATTCAAATTCCTCATAAAAGGCGTCATAGCTGCGATCGTCAAATTCTGGCGGGTCACACATCAGGAACGCCTAGCGCTCGGACCACTGCGGCGCGGGGATCACAGGCTTGCTTTCGGCAGCGTCGGGTGGGTAAACGATGCGAAATTGCCCGCCCTGAACCTGGGTAATCATGAGCGGGTGTTGGTTCTGTCCGCCGGCGTCGAATTTGACCGGCCCAAAGGGAGTCATGCCGAGGTGAATGTTTCGGATGGCATCGCGGATCCTGGCGCTGTTCAGGGACTTTGCGTCGTTGATGGCCTGGGTCGCGACCAGCAACGTGGTGTAAGCGGACATGGGGTGATGGGTGGGATGGCCGTTGTAGCGTCGGAAATACTCGGCATCGAACTCCTTGGAGCCGGGCCATCGTGCCCCCGGTAGCCACTGCATCACGGTAAACGTGTACTCCGCGTTTTTGCCCGCGCCCTTGGACGTAGGAAACTCGGCGATGGCAAAGCCGGTGCCGGCCGAAGTGTAGTACCTGGGGTTCAGGTCGATCTCTTGCGACTGGCGCATCAAGGTGGTGGCATCCAGCAGGTAGGAGCAAAAATAAATCACCTCGGGATTCGCTTGCTTCACCCGCTGCAAAACCGCCCGATAGTCGGGAGACTTGGCTTCGTAAGATTCCACTGCCACTAGCTTGATGCCGGCCACTTGCGCCACTGCTGTCATCGCTTTCAAACTGGACTGTCCGAAGTTTGTGTTCTCGTACACAATGGCCATGGCCTTGGGACCGCCGTTGTCCTTGAGGAAGGCAACGGTAGCGCGTGCGTAGTCGGTCGTGCTGGCGCCGACGCGGAAGATCCACGGCGATTTGGAGTCCAACAGGTTGTCAGCAACGGCTATAGGTATGATCAGCGGAACTTGACGCTGCGTCACCGCCGGAATTATGGCCATGGTGCTCTCGCTCGAATACGAGCCTAGGATGAGCGGCATCCGATCCTGGTCCACCAGCTTGGAAACCCCCTGCACCGCCTGGTCCGGCTTGCTCTGATCGTCGTAGATATCCAATTCGACTTTCTTGCCCAGCAAGCCACCTTTAGCATTGATTTCGTCCAGCGCGATGAGGTAGCCGTTCTTAAGCGCCTCACCAAAAGCTGCCTGGCTGCCGGTCAAAGGCAAGATAACCCCGATCTTGACGGTATCCTGGCAAACTCCAGCCAGCGACAGTCCCGCCAGCGCGGCGAGCCAGACTCCAATTCGGATCATGTGCATAGGGTTGTCTTCGCCCAAGAAGAAGATTGCAGTGCCGCCGAATTATACACTTGAGCCGCGAAACTCGATTCAACATACCAAACCCTTACCACGGATTTTCGCGGATGATCGCGGATAGAAGACTTGGCCGCGAATCAACGCGAATGTCGCGAATTGCTTAGGGTGTCAGGCGAGCTCCAAAATTGGTACTCGGCGCCGCACACGAGTCGTCCTCTAACCTAAGAACGAGATTCGCGTTTCTTCGCGTGAATTCGCGGCTAGTTTCTATCCGCGGCCATCCGCGCAAATCCGCGGTAAGGTTTCACCGCTTGGACCAAGGCGGCGCCGGGATGACCGGCTTGGCCACGGCGAGATCCGGTGGATAGACGACAACATACTTTCCGCCTTGGATTTGCGTGATCAGGACCTCGTGCTGGTTCTGCCCGTTGGCGTCAAACTTCACCGGGCCGAAAGCGGTCTTGGGGGTGTTGGTGTTCTTGATGGCATCGCGGATTTTTGTTGCATCCAAAGACTTGGCAGAATTGATGGCCTGCGCCGCCGTCAGCAGAGATTGATAAGCCTGCATGGCGTGATACTGCGGGTGCGATTTGTTGCGTTTGAAATACTCGGCGTCAAATTCCTTCGATCCGGGCCAGGGCGCGTCGGGCAGCCATTGCGAAACTGAAAAAGTAAATTCTCCGTTCTTGCCTGCGCCTTTGGCCGTAGGAAATTCGGCGGCGGCAAAACCAGTGCCCGCTGAAGTGTAATACTTGGGATTCAAGTCAACTTCCTGTGCCTGACGCATGAGCGTTGTGGCGTCCAACAGGTAAGAGCAGAAGTAGATGACGTCGGGATTCTTGTCCTTCACCCGGCGCAAGACAGCTTTGTAGTCGGGCGCCTTGGCCTCATACTCTTCCGACGCGACGACGTTCATCCCAGCAGCCTGGGCGGCTGCTTTCATTGCCTGCGCGTTGGCCTGGCCGAAGTTGGTCTTCTCATACACGATGGCTATGGTCTTCGGCGCGCCGTTGCGCTTCAAGAACTCAATGGTGGCGTTGGCGTAATCTCTGGCTCCAGCGCAGATGCGGAAGACCCAGGGAGATTTAGCATCCATCACGTTGTCGGCCGTTGCCGTGGGGATGATCAGCGGGACCTGGCGCATCGTGACCGGGTTGATGATGGCTTTGGTGTTCTCGCTGGAGTAAGCGCCGAGCAGGATGGCGACATGGTCTTGGTCCACCAGTTTAGAAACACCCTGCACCGCCTGGTCGGGCTTGCTCTGGTCGTCATAGAAATCGAGCTCGACTTTCTTGCCCAGGACGCCGCCTTTAGCGTTAATCTCGTCGAGCGCGATGGCGTAGCCATTCTTGTGCGCCTCGCCGAAAGCCGCCTGGCTACCCGTAAGAGAGGTGATCACACCCATCTTGACTGTGTTCTGAGCCACACCGGACAGTGATACGGCAACCAAGCCTATGACCACAGCCGCAAGTTTTGTGAGACGCATACGTTTCCTCCCACTCGTGGAGAGATGCATAACAGAATCGATGCATTATACCTTCGACGTGTTTCAAAGCCGAGAGTCCGGCCCCAGGCCCGACGGCTTTAAACGCGGAGACGCGGAGGCGCGGAGAAAGATCTGTCATCTGTCTCCCGTCGGGACGATCCCAGCATTTTCGACCATGAGGATCACCGTGCGCTTCGGGGCTCGGGTCCGGTGCATCACGCCCTTCGACACCACAAATCCCTGCCGGGGAGAGAGTTCAACCGTTCGGCCTTCCAGGTCGATCAGCAACTGGCCCTCAACCACATAAAAGAACTCGTCGTCTCGATCGTGCTTGTGCCAGTGATACTCGCCTTCAATCACTCCCAGGCGCACCACCGAATCGTTAACTTGACAGAGCGTTTGGTTGTACCACTTGTGAGCAGCCGCGTCGGAGAGCGCTTTCTCATCGATCAGCTCCAAATGCTGGTGCAAAACGTTGAGGCGAGTGTCATACGGATATTGGGGAAGGGTACTCATTTTTTCTCCTATTGGGGCCTAAACGCGCTGCGAAATGGCACGTTTGATGGCCCAAATTGACTGTTCATCTCGTTTATAAAAAGGTCCACTTCTCGGTGCGCTTGCTGGTGAGAAACCCAGCTCGCGAGAGAATCGGCGGTTAGTCCGCGACCGATTCCTTGGCTGCGGAATTTTCCCGGAGTGCTTGCCACATCTCCATCACGCGCCCGCGAAGCCTTTCGGTGAGCTGCTTGTAAGTTTCTTCGGAATTCTTTTCCGCTGCTGGAGGCTCGATGGGATCGCCGAAACGAACCCACAATTTGGATAGGCGAGGAAATTTGCGTCCGCGAGGCCAAGCTTGATGGAAGCCGTCGAGCGCCACGGGGTAAATAGGAACGCTGAGATGCGCGGAAAGAATGGCTGCGCCTTTCTTGAATTTTTTGGGCGCGCCATCGATCGAGCGCTCGCCTTCGGGATAGAGCACCAGGCTCTTGCCTTGCTTCAATCCGAAAGCGCCGGCGCGCATGGCAGTCACCAGATTCGAATCCGGATCAACGGGCACCAGCCGGAAGGTGCGCCCCAGAAAGCTGAGAAGCCCTTTGCCGAAGATCTCGCTGGTGCCGACATAAAACATGTCTTTAAAGAGGCGCCATGGAATCTGGCTGGCGACAACCGGACCGTCGAGAAAACTTTGGTGATTCGGCGAGAGGATGAAGGGGCCTTTTTGGGGAAGCTTCTCTTTGCCGCTCACGCGTAGCCGGAAGAAGATGCGCACAAACAGGGAGACGAAGCGACCGAACACGAACCAGCCGAAGGTCAGCAGACGGCTGCTGTTGAGCGCGGCCAGCACTTGAGGATCGTCGGGATCGGTGGCAAGCACGGCGTCCCAGCCGGGAAGCGAAGGCCGGGCGGCGGAGGTCGTGCCGCGGGCTTGCAAGATGCCATCGACCAGCTCGCGCACGGTGTAGACCTGAGCGACGACTTTTTCATCGGCCTCGGCGCCGAGCTCGCGCTCCAGGGCGACCAGCAGTTCCACGCGCTCCATCGAATCAAAGCCAAGATCGAGCTCGAGGTTCGAAGATGGCAACACAGGCTTTGCCGATTTGCCGGCCTCGCGGATGATGGCGACGGCTTTTTGCACATTTGGATCGGCCAGCCAGATGGCTTCTTCCGCAGTTGGTTCGCTGGCGACGGCTGGTCCGTTTTCAGCGAGCTGGCTTTCACCGGCCATGACGCGTCGCTGGATCTCAAACCGCTTCAGTTTGCGTGTGGTCGTTCGCGGCAGAGGATCTCGCCAGAGGTCGAAGCTCAAAATGCGTTTGCTGGAAGGCAGTTCCACTGAAAGCTCTTCCACGTCGAAGCGGATGACCCCACCGGCGTTGACGATCTTGCGCTCGCGCAGAGTATCGAAGTTGGGAACAATCACCGCGTGCAGCCGCTCGGAAACAGGCTCGCCCGGCCGATTCACCAGCCCCATGACGCACAGCTCCCTGATATAAGGAGAGCGCAGATAGTGCGACTCAATTTCTTCCGGATAGATGTTCTTGCCTGAACTGAGAACGATGATTTCTTTTTTTCTGCCGGTGATGAAGAGGTTGCCACGTTCGTCGAGATAGCCGAGATCACCGCTCATCAGCCAGCCGTCGCGAATGACCTCGGCCGTAGCGTCGGGGCGGTTATAGTAACCCTTCATGACAATGCCGCCGCGGATGGCCACTTCGCCGACCGGAAAGGGCAGGCCTTCGGCGGGCTGCGGATCGATGATCTTTACTTCAACATCTTGCAAAGGTTTTCCCACCGAGCCCATCAGGTTGGCGCTCGGAGGAGTCAGCACCGCGCCGCCGCTGGTTTCGGTCAACCCATAAGCTTGCAGCACGTTGAAGCCCAGCTTTTGGAGATCGCGTCCGATATTCGCGTCGAAAGCAGATCCGCCGGTAATCAGGTACCGCATCTTTGGTCCCAGCAGGCGATGAACTTTGGCAAAGAAGAGTTTCCCGGGATTCAACCGCACCTTGCGTCCCGCCGCGGAGACGGCCAGCAACGCTTGAAAGGCCTTGCGCGCAATCCAAGGTCGAGCCTTGACCTGTTGCATCACTCGCTCGTGGATGAGATAGAAGAACTGTGGGACGCAACAGAAAAGAGTGATCCCACGCTCGCTCAACGCGCGCAGCAGCTCCGTGGTGTTCATCTCTTCGAGATAGACGATCCGTGCTCCTGCCGCGAAAGGCAGAAGCAAGTTGGCCATCTGAGCCAAAGCGTGAAACAGAGGCAGCACCGCGAGAATGGCGTCGGTTTCGCTCACGGCGAGCGAACCAAAGACCGAATCGGCTTCTGAAAGAAGATTGTGGTGCGTCAACATCACGCCCTTGGGATCAGCCGTGGTTCCCGAGGTGTACATGATAACCGCGAGATCACCATCCTGGATCGTCGCCGGCTTGAATTCACCCGGACCGGCGGCCAGCATGCCTAACAGGTTCGAGTAACGGCCCTCGCCCGATCCATCGATCATCACGATGCGAACCAGCGTCTCCTGCACCGCCTTTTCTACGACGGGAAGATGTTGGGCATCGGTGAAGATGACGACTGCGCCCGAATCCCACAGGAGCTTGTTGATCTGATGCTCGTTGAATGCTGTGTCGAGCGGAACCGAGACTCCGCCGGCCGACATGATGCCCAGATACGCTGTGACCCAAAGCGGGCTATTCGCAGCCACGATCGCGCAGCGTACGCCTTCGGAAAAGCCGGATTCGCGCAGCCAGCGCCCTACCGATTCTGCCCGGCGCCGCAGCTCCCGGTAGGAGAGACTCTCCACCTCTCCGGACGTGCGTTGCATCTCCGTGGCCACGCGATCCGGAAACTTCTCTACCGACTTGAGGAAGTAGCTGTAGAAGCCGTGCATGACTCTAAGTTGTGATCTTGAGGTAGGTCTAGGCTAAGTGCATCTTACTGCGCTCTCCGCTGCCGGACAAGAGAAAGCCCGTTTACCTAAGACTCGCGCTACGGAGAGGAGAGTTGGCTGCGTCCTAGTTCTGGATTTGCGGAATGGCCTTGGCAGCAGCCAGCATGTCGTCTGACTTCGCCCGCAAGCGAATATCCTCGGTGAAGTTGACCCAGCGCACCGTGCCCGTTGCATCCACAAGGAACTCCGCTGGACGGGAGATGTCGGTCTTTTCCGGGCCGCCGCCGACATGCAGCAAGTCATAGCGACGAATGACCTCGGCCTTCGGATCGGAAAGGAACGGGAATGTGTAGCCGGATTTGCTGCAGAGGTTGCTGGAGACTTCCGGGGTGTCCACGCTGATCGCTATCGGACGAATGCCTGCGTCGTGTAGTCGCTGGAGATTCGTCTGTATGCCTCGTAACTCGAGGTTGCAGAACGGTCACCAGTAACCGCGGTAGAAGACCAGGAGCACGGCTTTAGGGGCCTTGCCCGAGGTCGTGTCGATCGGCGTAGCCAGCAACTGAGAAAGCGAGACCGGCTTTCCGCCCGTGTCATTCAGCGTGAAGTCGGGCGCTTTTTGCCCGACCTGAGGCGCTGCGGCCGATTTGGGAAGATCCTTCAAATGTTGGAAGAGCAGAATCGAGCCTGCAAACAGGAGCACCGAAAGCACGCCGAGGATCGAACCCAGAATCTTGCCTCGATACATCTCCGGCTGGCCAAAGGCGCGCTTCAATGCCACGATGAAGAACACGACGCTGATCGCCGGCAGCGCCAGGCTGATCCAGGGAAGAAGTCCTTGTCCGGGAAAGTTGAGCGCATAGAGGACAGGAAAGTTGCTTAAGATGGCAAGCACCATCACTACACTTCCATCGAAAAGCGCGCGGTTCCGGCGCCGCTGGTACATTGCACCCATTGCTGGAATTGGCTGGTTCATGAGGGGCCTCGGTGAAAGACGGGCGATTCTAGCACACGCACTGGCGGCATGTGAATCGAGGAAGATCGGGTGATCGGATCATCGGGACATCGGATCATCGGGAAAGACCGCGATCGTTCGGCCTTGGATGACCCGATGGCCCGATCTCCCGATGATCCGATCTCCCTCCGTGTCTCCGTGGTGGATGTCAAAGGGGCGGGCTGTACCTCGTTGCGATTACAATGGCCGTTCCAAACTAGGAGAGTCACATGCGCGCCGTACTGTGTAGAGAATGGAGTGGACCCGAGAAGCTGGTAGTGGAACAGATCGCGTCCCCACCGATGCGGCCGGGCGCGGTGCGGATCGCGGTCGCCGCCGCCGGTATTAACTTCGGCGATCTGTTGCTCGTCGCCGGTCAATACCAGGACAAGCCTGCATTTCCGTTCACTCCGGGCATGGAGGCCGCAGGAATGGTGACTGAAGTCGGCTCTGGGGTGACCAACTTGAAAGTTGGTGACCGCGTGATGGCGCTCACCGGCACGGGCGCATATGCCGAAGAGGTGGTTGTGGATTCGCCCCGAGTCTTTCCAATTCCGGAGAAGATGGATTTCGTCACCGCTGCGGGTTTTCCCGTTGCCTACGGCACATCGCACGGCGCATTCGAATGGCGCGCCCATCTCAAGCCGGGCGAGTGGCTGCTGGTCTTTGGGGCAGCCGGAGGAGTTGGGCTGACCGCAGTCGAGATCGGCAAGGCTATGGGCGCCAAGGTTATTGCCTGTGCCGGGGGTCCGGAGAAGCTAGCGATTGCTCAGCAGCATGGCGCGGACCACCTGATTGACTATTCGCGAGAAGACATCCGCGAGCGCGTGAAGCAGATCACGGGCGGCCGCGGCGCTGACGTGGTCTATGATCCGGTCGGCGGCGACGCTTTTGACGCCAGCTTGCGTTCAGTCGCGTGGGAAGGCCGCGTCATTATTATCGGCTTCGCTTCCGGACGAATACCCCAGGCGCCGGCCAACATCGCTCTGGTCAAGAACATCGACATCATCGGCTTCTTTTGGGGTTCATACCAGGCGCGTAAGCCGGACCTCATCCGGCAATCGTATTCCCAGCTATTCCGCTGGTTCGAAGAAGGCAAGCTGAAGCCGCACGTCTCCGATCAACTAGATCTCAAAGAAGTAGCCCGTGCGATGAATCTCCTCAGCCAGCGAAAGTCTTCTGGAAAAGTGGTGCTCACCACGGGGCGGTAGTGGGTCAGTTTCAATGCGACCACCAGGGAGCGCGGGACCTTGTCATTCTGAACCTCGCTTCAGCGGGTGAAGTTGAGCCGGGTTGCGGGCGTCCGAGCCCGCAGGCGAAATCCGACCCTGAGCCTGCCGAAGGGGAGGGAACCCTATCAAGCAAAGCAACTCTGGTTCCTTGGCTGCGCTCAGGATTTCGGCAGCAGGCTCTCCCCTTCGCTGCGCTCAGTGTCACGCCTGCTAAACGCCTCAACTTCGCGCTTCGCGCTCAGAATGACACGCTGCTGGCGTTTTGCAGGAGGAAAAGACCTTCAAACTACCGATCTGACCCACTCACCGCAGGCGCAAGATTACCAGTTAGTTAACGGGCTGTGAAAAAACCGTGAATTCCCTCAATTGCCCCTTGCTTGGTGCAAACACCCGGGTTAATGTGGCTTTAAGCACTGGGGTGACCGTTGAGAAAGCCAACCAGCCGGGCATTTCAACAGGAATCCGTGACTGGACTGCCGGTCCAGGTCGCGGCAGTGTGTTACCGCGTTCGCGGATCGTCTCTTGAGTTCCTTCTCGTGAATACCAGCGCGGGGAAATGGACTTTTCCCAAGGGCCGGATCGAACCGGGCCTCTCAGGAAGCGAAAGCGCAGCCCGCGAGGCGCTGGAAGAAGCCGGCGCCGAGGGCAGAATTGAAGAGCGGCACTTCGCCTCTTACCTCGATACCAAACGTGCCTTAACCCATGACAACCGCAGCCGGGAGATTCTGATTGCGGCGTATCTGCTGGAAGTTCAAAGACTTAGTGCGCCTGAAGAGAGCGATCGGAATCCTACCTGGTTCGCTCCACCGGAGGCGCAACGCCGGCTCTCAGAACAACGGGTTCCCAAGTACGCGAGCCAACTGGCGACGATCGTGGACGCCGCCGTCGAGCGCGTCTTTGCTGAACAGCTGCGGCTCTGGCTTCGCGAGCCGGGAAGCCCGAACTCCCTGCTCATTCAGAACTGATCGACCTTCACGGTCTGGTTTTTCCCTCAGATCTTCCCTCAGATCCGGCTCAACTTTGCACCATCTCGGTTGCAGGTACTTTTTAACATGTTTTTAACATTGGGAGCGGATCGTGAAGCCAGGGCCCAGTTAGAATTGCGCAGTCGCTCCCCCAGTCCAAAGGCTCCTTCCTGTCCGATGAACTGCGGGGACGAGGCAAGCGCACGATCCCGTCACGAGCGGGAGAACAAACTCCAAGTTCGCAGTAAGGACGTGTTATGAAAATTGCTAAATCCCCCTATCACGCCAACATCGCCCCGCATAAGGGCATTGAAGATGCTTTGTGGTTTTGTGTCATTCGCCGCGAGGGTTCGGCGGATGTTGTTGCCCAGCACGATGCTCCCACCAAGGAAGATGCCTGCTGCGCAGCGCTACTGGAGCTGACTCGCCTGCAAACAGGCCCTCCGGCCCATCGCCGGGTTGAGAATTCGTACTTCTAAAATTGGCTCCAGCGAACGCTTAGATTCCCGTTTCATCCTCCTCTTCTGAAATCCCGACCCTGTGCTTGTCGAAGGGGAGGGATCCCTACAAAATCGCGTGATCGGGTGATCCCGGTGATCGGGTGATCTAAGCCAGCATCCTGCATCAGGTAGCTTGCAAGGAATGGTATTCGTTCGGATCCGGCCCGGATTCGCTTAGCCCGCCTCTATCTCGGAAGACCTATTCGATTTCGACGAATCGCCTTCCCTAAACACGCGGGTCGACACAGCCGGACTGCCGGCGCAAGACTGCACGCCCCGCTGAGGTCATGTTTTTCTGAAATCCCGAATCCCCGGCCGTTTTGAGCCGGGGCGAGGGATCCAAAGGCGGAAGATTTGTAATCGGGTAATTTGCAATTGGTAATTGAAAACCTGCGGTTCCACCGGTTTTCAATTTCCCGATTTCCCGATTACCCGATTACTCAATTACCAATCTCGTTGCCTGGACTCCACCTTCCCTGCGATAAGCTGGTTGGAATATTCTGTCCGCACATGAATTTAAGGTTCGAACTCCACGAAAGAGTTCGTTGCAACGCGGCAGTGCGGGGCGCCGAAGGCGCTGCTTGGCTCGCGCGTCTGCCGCGGCTAGTGGCCGAACTGGAAAGCGCATGGGGTATTAAGGTTGGCCGGATCTTTCCGAACGCAACGGAAGCGTATGTCTCCGAAGCCTCAAAGGCGAACGGCGAACAGGTGGTCCTGAAAGTCCCTCTGGCCGGCAGCGAAAAGTCAGCTCGTGAGTTGGGCATGCTTCAAGCTGCGAATGGCCGCGGTTACGTGCGGCTTCTTCGATACGATCCGGAAAGTGGCGCGATGTTGCTCGAAAGGCTGGGGCCACAGTTGGCGCAGATGAACAATCCGGTCGACAAGCAGATCGAAATTATCTGTGCCACGTTGCAAAGCGCCTGGATGCCTTTACCCCATGGCATGTACGCGATGACCGGCGGGAAAAAGGCCGACGAGATGGCGGCCTATATCCAGTTGGTCTGGCCGAAACTCGGAGAGCCGTGCTCGCGACGGGCAGTTGCTGTGGCGCTCCGGTTCGCGGCAGCGCGGCGCAACGCGTTCGACCCTGCGTCGGCGGTCCTTGGCCATGGCGACGCCCACGGCTGGAACACGCTGTACGATCCCAAAGCGGGCAACTTCAAATTTGTCGACCCCGACGGACTCTTCATTGAACGCGCTCACGATCTGAGCATCTCGATGCGCGAATGGAGCGCGGACCTTCTGGCCGGCGATCCCGTGATACTCGGCAGGCAGCGCTGTGAACTGCTCGCGAACCTCACCGGCGTCGACCCGGTCCCGATCTGGCAATGGGGCTTCATCGAGCGTCTGGTAAATGGCTTGCTCTACTTAGAGCGAGGTCCGGCAGAAAACGCGGCCGAGTTTCTTGACGTTGTGGAAGCCTGGGCGCTGACCGAACCGAGTTAGCCTCCGCACTCGCCGCCGCGCGCTCGTCTTGCTGGTGCCGTCGCTGAGGCCGCGAGAATGCTGCCGATGTGGATGAAACTCCTCGTTTTCGCTCTTTCAGTACAAATCCTGGGCCAACCGAATTGTTCAAAATAATGCGCACCCTGCTTTAGTCGTGCTGTACAAGAAATGTCGGCCTTCAAGCCGGAACTGTCTTGAGCAGCTTCACCGCAGGCCTTGAAGGCCTGCTCCACCCTCTTATACTGGGCTTTATCTTCTCAGCCTCCGTTTGCTTGACACCCTATCGAACTGACATTCTACTTATAGCCTCCATGGGCGATCTCTCTAACCGCGGCGTAGCCAAAGGAGCACTGTTCGGTGTGCGGGTGCTCGATCTCACCTCGATCTTCATGGGTCCGACGGCGACGCAGATTCTCGGTGACTTCGGCGCTGATGTCATCAAAATCGAGCCGCCGGAAGGCGACGTGGTCCGGGCGATCGGCCCGCACGGCGAGCGTGGCATGGGCCCGATGTTTCTGAACGTCAATCGCAACAAGCGCAGCCTGGTGCTCGATCTCAAAGCCAAGTCCGGGCGCGAAGCATTGTTGAGGTTGGCCAAGCGCGCCGACATCCTTATCTATAATGTCCGGCCTGCCGCTATGGCTCGTCTGGGCTTGAGTTATGACGATGTGCGGCGAGTGAATCCTAAGATCATCTATGTCGGAACCTTCGGTTTCAGTCGTCGGGGTCGATACGCGCCGGACGCTGCGGTCGATGACGCCATCCAGGCCGCGGTCGCGCTTCCGCACGCCGCGGTGATGAACGGAAGCGACGTGCCTCGCTATGCGCCTGTCAACATTGTTGATCGCTCCGTCGGAATCTACGCCATGGGCGTGGTGTGCGCCGCGCTCTATGCCCGCGAGCGTACTGGCTTGGGCCAAGCCATCGACGTCCCCATGTTTGAGACCATGACCCAATATGTTTTCTCGGAACACCTATACGGTCATACCTTTGTGCCGTCGGAAGGCGAGTTCGGCTATCCGCGGATCGTGAATGCCTACCGCCGGCCTTACAAAACGAAAGACGGGTACGTCTGTGCGGTGGTTTACACCGACGCGCAGTGGAAAAGCTTTCTGGCCTTGGTGGGAAAGAGCGCGCTGTTCGCGGCCGACCCGCGGCTCAAAGACATGACTTCGCGGACGCAGCATGTCGAAGCGCTCTATAAATTTGTCTCCGAGGAACTCGAGCAAAGAACAACCACAGCGTGGCGCGAGGCGCTCACTCCGCTGGGCATTCCGGTTTTCGCCATGAATACCTTCGATTCGCTGTTGGAAGATCCGCATCTAGCGGACATTGGTTTCTTCCAGGAAGTCGACCACCCGAGCGAGGGTCGCATTCGTATAATGGCCTGCCCTACAGAGTGGAGCGCCACCCCGCCAGGTGTTCGCTGCCAGGCGCCACGATTGGGAGAACACAGCCGTGAGGTTCTGGGCGAAGCCGGCTACAGCGCTGCGGAAATCGATGCGTTGGTTGCTGCGGGCGTCACGCGCGAAGCCTGAAAGCTTGAGGAGATTCCATGTCGACGGAACTGATAAGAGAAGTCAAAGGCCAAACGCTACAGCTGACCATCAATCGCCCCGAGCGAAGAAATGCGCTGAACGGAGAGGTAATTCGCGGGCTCACCGAAGCCATCACCGATGCCGCTCACAAAGACAGTCAGATTCGTGCGATCGTTCTCACCGGAGCCGGCGATCACGCTTTTTGCGCCGGTGCTGATCTCGAAAGCGGCGGCTCGTTCGCATTCGATTACTCCGAGCCGTACATCGGGTATGCAAATCTGCTCCGCTGCGCTCGCGCCAGCGTCATCCCCATGATCGCGCGCGTGAATGGCGCGTGCATGGCCGGCGGCATAGGCCTGCTCGCCATGTGTGACCTGGCAATATCGAATCGTCATGCGAAATTCGGTCTCCCAGAAGTAAAGGTCGGTCTGTTTCCGATGCAGGCGCTCAGCGTCCTGCAGCATCTGATCCCGCGCCGGACTTTGACCGAGATGTGCATCACCGGCGAGCCGATCGACGCCGCGACCGCCCTCTCCATCGGACTTGTCAACCTGGTTACCGATTCGCTCGATGAAGGAATCGAGAAAATTCTGAGCACGATCCTTAAGAATTCGCCCACCGCAATTCGGCGAGGGCTCTACGCTCTGAAGAAGATGGAAACTATGTCGTTCGAAGAAGCTGCGGCTTTTACCGAAGGCCAGATCGGTTTGCTGGCTCTTACCGAAGACGCGCGCGAAGGCATGAAGGCCTTCGCCGAAAAGCGCACCCCGGTGTGGACGGGGAAATGAGCGCTTCAGCGAGGATGCCATGAGGAAGGATGCAGTCAGGATCGGATGTGCCTCGGCTTTTTGGGGCGATAGCTCCGTCGGCGCGCCGCAACTGGTGCGCGGCGGCAACATCGACTACTTGGTGTTCGACTACCTCGCCGAGCTCACCATGCCGATCCTTTCCGGCGCGCGTCTCAAAGATCCCAGTGCGGGCTACGCCAAAGACTTCGTGACTGTGGCGATGGCGTCGGTTCTTGAAGATGTGGCGAAAAAAGGAATTCGTGTGATTTCGAACGCCGGCGGCGTGGCTCCGCGAGCCTGCGGGAGCGCTCTGACTGCGCTGGCCACGCGCCAGGGGATCGACCTCAAGATCGCCGTCGTGGAAGGCGACGACGTGATGCCGCTGATCCCTGAGTTGCGCGCCGCAGGCATTACCGAATTTCAAAGCGGCGCTCCGCTTCCCAAGCAATTGATTTCGGCTAACGCCTATCTCGGCGCGTTTCCCATCGCTACTGCGCTCGATCAGGGCGCTCAGGTGGTGATCACCGGGCGCTGCGTGGATAGCGCTGTCACGCTGGGCCCGCTGATCCATGAGTTCGGTTGGAAGCCCGAAGATTACAACCTGTTAGCAGCCGGCAGTCTGGCAGGGCATCTGCTGGAATGCGCGTGCCAGGCGACCGGCGGCTTGCATACCGATTGGGAAGAGGTGCCGGATTGGCCGAACATCGGCTACCCGATCGCCGAAGCACGGGCCGACGGCAGCTTCAGCATCACTAAGCCACCGGGCACCGGAGGTCTGGTCAACCGAGCGACTGTCGGCGAGCAACTTCTATACGAGATCGGCGATCCCGCAACCTACATTCTGCCCGACGTCATCTGCGACTTCCGCAACGTGCGCATGGAGCAGGAAGGACCAGACCGCGTGCGCGTGACCGGAGCCGCCGGCCGTGCGCCGACGAATACATACAAAGTTTCCGCGACCTATGTAGACGGCTTTCGCTGCACTTCGCAGCTGAGCATCATCGGCTTCGATGCCGTAGGCAAAGCTCGACGCACCGGTGAATCTTTGCTGGCGCGAACGCGTAACATTTTTCGCGAACGCAACTGGGAAGACTTCAGCGACAGCCTGGTGGAGGTCATTGGCTCGGAGGGCGTCTACGGGCCACATGCCAAGACCGCCTCCGCGCGTGAAGTGGTCATGCGCATCGCCGTGCGCCATCCGCGCAAGGAAGCTTTGGAACTCTTTCGCAACGAGCTCTCCGCGCCGGGAACCTCCTGGTCGCCGGGCACAACCGGCGGTGGAGGCGGACGGCCCAGCGTTTCGCCTTCGATCAAGCAGTTCGCGTTTCTGCTCGACAAGAACCGCATCGAGCCAAGCATCACCATCGACGGGGTAACCTTCCAGGTAGATCAGATGATTCCGAACGGTGCGGTATCCAATCCCAATCCGCTGCCTCGCGATCCTCGCTACGTTGCCGCCCCAGCCAAGGGCGCGCCGGCGGAAGACACTATCGAGGTGGCTCTTATCAAGATTGCCTACGGACGCAGCGGCGATAAGGGCGACACCAGCAACATCGGCATCATGGCCCGGCGGCCGGAGTATATTCCCATTATCGCGACGCAAGTAACGGAGAGCCGCGTTGCCGAATACCTCGCGCATCTGGTCAAAGGGAGAGTTACGCGTTACCTGTTGCCGGGCCTCGATGCCTTCAATTTTGTCTGCGAGCAGGCGCTCGGCGGCGGCGGCATGGCCTCGCTGCGTAACGATCCTCTGGGAAAGGGCATGGCCCAGATTCTGCTCAGCCTGCCGGTGCGCGTATCGCGAAGCGTGATCAGTACTACGACGACCGGAGTCACGTCGACTGCCCGTGTGGCACGAAAGAAGATCCGTAGGTGACCGAACCAAAGATGGCACAAAAAGGACACCGTCGAGGGCGGCGGTGCCACATGGTGCTAAAGCAGTTGCTCGAAAAGATAGCCCGAGGAGGATAATTTGGGCCTGTCATTTCGAGCAAGGACGAGGGATCCCGCGGAGCGGGAGACTAAGGCCGCGTCGAGAAAGGATGCTGGCGCGACCATGCTGATTCAGGGAGTTCTACCCAGAGACTGTTCCCGGAGCCGCATTTCCCGGCCTCAATTCTCCGCAAGGTCCTGCCACCGCGGATTCATCTTTACGTCTGTCGCTGCGCTCCGCACCGCTTCGGTGCGTGGCATGGCCGTCACGCTTCTGCTCCTGTTGCAGCGCGCTCGCCGCGTAAGTCGGGCTCGCCCTCTAATCCGCGTTCTAATGCGATCTTCTTTCGCGTCCCCAGCGTTTGATTTGTTTTTCGCGACTGATTGCAACTTGCACGTCCTGGTAGCTTTCGTAGTAGACCAGGCGATGGCATTGGTATTTCTTGGTAAATCCCTCGATCGAGTCGCACTTATGTTGATCAATACGCTTGTCAAAAAAGCCGGTGACTCCGACGTAGAGCGTACCGGATCGGCTGCACAGGATATAGACCCAAAACTTGTAATGGAAGCCGTCGCGTACGAAGAGAAACGTAGCACACGCTGTTCGGGGAGAACACCCCGTATCGGCATGGCAGGGGATGCATCCTCGGGATTTCTCGACGTCGTCCTCAGTCGCTATCCCTCCCTCGTTCTTGCTCGAAATGACAGACCCTAGCGGTTGCTCGAAAACGATGCCCCAAGTTAGGAAACTCGGACAAGCCGTTCCCGGCTCATCCCTGCCGACCAAGGGTTATCGCATCGCAGGTTTGCTTTAATCTCCGACCGGCGGCAACTTCTTGTGCCAGCCAGCCTGCTTTTCGTATACGCGAGCCAGCGCCAGGACCATGCCTTCGGCTCCGGGAGCCCCGGTGATCTGCAGTCCGACCGGCAATCCCGATTTCGAGAAGCCGCAGGGAATAGAGATCGCCGGCAGTCCATAGACATTGAACGGACGCGTGTTGCGCAGCATGAGGAGCTCTTTGCTTCGCAGCTGGTCGGGCGCGGCTTCCAGTTCGGCGAACGATGGCGCCGGCAGAGGCGTGGTCGGCGTGACGACCAGATCAAATTGCTCGAATACTTGCAGCACTTCGCGGCGGCGGCGCAGCAGATCGCGATTGGCTTCCACGTACTGAGCGGCAGTCACATCGGCGCCGCTCATGATTCGCCGCAGCGTGTCCGGATGGTATTTCTTTTCGTTGGGCGGCAAATATTTTTGGTGATAGACGAACGGTTCGCAGCGGACCAGGGTGCGATCGCCGGCGAGTGAGAGCTCCACCTCTTCGACCCCGAGAGTGAGTTTGCCGAGGTCCACCAGCGCCGCGTTCGCGATAGATTCAACTTCGGGATCGAGTTCTCTCCAGAACTCCGCGGGTCGTCCCAACCGCCGCGCCGAGGATTTTTCTTCGATGGCAGAAGGGTAATAGACGGGCGGAAACTTTTGGCAATAGAAATCGCGAGGATCGTAGGCGGCGATGGCCTGAAGCATGAGCGCGGCATCAGACACGGTACGGGTCATCGGGCCGACGTGATCAAGCGACCAGGAAAGCGGAATGATGCCACGTGTGCTGATCAGGCCGTAGGTGGGTTTTAATCCAACGATTCCGCAGCACGCAGCCGGCAGGCGGATGGAGCCGGCCGTATCGGTGCCGATGGCGCCGTAGCACAGCCCGGCGGCGACCGCGGCAGCTGAACCTGAAGACGATCCGCCGGTAACGTGAGCGGTATTCCACGGATTCTTAGACGGACCGAAGTGGCCGATTAATCCGCTGCCGCCGTAAGCGAATTCATGCAAGTTGAGCTTGCCCAGCATCACTGCGCCGGCTTTTCGCAGGCGGCGGACGACTTCAGCGTCTTCGGAGGGAACGTAGTGTTCGAGCACCGCGCTGGCCGCGGTTGTTCTCACGCCGGCAGTCTCGGCAAGGTCTTTGACGGCGAGAGGGATACCGTGCAGCGGGCCCCTCCATTCGCCGCGGCCAATCTCGGCTTCGGCCTTCTTGGCTTCGTGCAGCGCAGATTCCCCCGTGATGGTGATGAAGGCGTTGAGGGTCGGGTTGAGCTTTTCGATTCGCGCTAAGCAAGCTTGTGTGAGTTCGACCGGAGAGACTTCCTTCTTCTGAACCGCCTGGCTCACTTCAGACAGCTCAAGCTTGGGCAATTGTTGGGCGGAGGGGCTGGCGGAGACGGGCATGACGCCATCGAGAATATCATTGCTCAGGAGTAAGAAAACACGTAGATTTTTTACACCGCCGGACTTCGGACTCTTTCGGAGTTCGCCAACTTTGAGGCGAATTCAATCGGAGCGTACACCATGGTTATCACGCTGATGACCGCCAAACCTATCAAGCGCCACCGTATACGCAACTTTTTCATTACCCTGATTGTGCTCTCGGCGATCGGAGGTGGGCTCTTTTATTGGCGTCCGACCAAGCTCGGCGTCATCACCCAAGCCTACACCGCCTGGAAGATCGGGCTGGTAAACCACGAGGTGAATCTGGGCAACTATCGTATTCACTATATGGTCGCAGGCCAAGGCAAGCCGCTGGTTCTGGTGCATGGCCTGGCTGGACGAGCGGAGAACTGGCTGGCTCTAATTCCCGAATTCACCAAGAACGGTTATCAGGTCTACGCGCTCGATCTTCTCGGCTACGGACGATCGCAACAGCCTGACGTCGATTACTCGATCGCCCTGGAGACCGATATCCTGCGCCAGTTTCTTGACAGCCAGAACTTGCAGCAACCTGATATCGCGGGATGGTCCATGGGCGGCTGGATCAGCCTGAAGCTTGCTGCTGAACATCCGGAGCGGGTGGATCGGCTGATCCTGATGGACAGTGCCGGCCTGCTGTATGACGCTGTGAACGCCGAGGCCTTGCGCCCAAAGACCGAGGCTGATCTGGCGCATATGTTCGCCGTGCTGAGCCCGAATCCGAAACCGGTTCCGAGTTTTGTCGCGCGCGATATCCTGCACAACTTCGCCGTAAACGATTGGGTGGTGGGTCGCGCGCTCGACTCCATGCGAACGGGTAGGGACCTCATGGATAACAAAATGCAAGTTGTTACCATGCCGGTCCTGATCGTCTGGGGTAAGGAAGATATCCTGACGCCGCTTTCCATCGGCGAGCGGATGCGCACGGCCATGCCCCAGTCGTTGTTATATGTCTACGACGGTACCGGCCACTTGGCTCCGACCGACCGCAGTGAGCAGGTTTCGAAAACAGTGGTCAACTTCCTGAAAGCAGATCCGCCCCTGGCGTCCGGCGTGCAAGAGGTTGCGGGACAATAAGGACAATGATTTGTTTTTCTGAAATCCCGAATCCCCGGCTTGAGCCGGGGTGAGGGATCTCTATAGATTTCTAATTCGTGTCCCCACCGCCTTTCGCGCACTTTCTAAAATCCCGGATGCCTGGCGTCTTTTTGCCGAGGGGTGAGGGATCTATATTGACTTCCAATTCGTATCTCCTTCAGTCTCTCGCGACTATAGAGGTCCCTCACCCGGCTGAAAGCCGGGGATTCGGGATTTCAGAAAACAGATAACCAAAGCCCGTCACGACAAGTCAAAATACTGCGGGGTTCTGGCTCGGCAGCTTTGCTCGGCGAGAAAGAGCAGGAACCAAAATCGTTAATTCGACGTAGTTAACTGTTGGGGTGGCACTGGGGGTGTTCGTTTCCGGACAGATGGTTTCAGGAACGAACAGCCTGGACTGTAGAACAGGCTGCTTTTCGCGGTTTTATCTTTTAGAATCAATGCTTTAGGTCTTCGTCTTTATGGCCCTGCGGGTGCATTTGGTCTCAGAGCAATGGATATCGTTCGCGATGAATCGGTAAAGAAGAAGAAACGCCGGAAGCAGATCATGCTCGGCGTGGTGGGCGTCCTAGCGTTGCTAGGGATCTCTCTGGGCGTTTCCCTGATGCCGCAGGCCGCGCCCGGTGTTGAATATGGGACGATCTGGCCGGATACGGTGAAACGCGGCTCCATGTTGCGACAGGTTCGCGGCATTGGAACTCTGGTACCCATTCCCGAAGACGTGCGCCAAATTTCTGCGGAGACTGATGTCCGCGTGGAGCGCATCCTGGTGTTGCCGGGCACGCCGGTCAAACCGGAAACGACCATAATGGAGCTCTACAATCCTCAGGTCGAGGCGGATCAGATAGGCGCTGATCTCGATTTGAAATCGGCCGAAGCGCAGTACCACAACAAGAAAGCGGAAGTGGATACCGGCCTTTTGGCGCTCAAGGCCGAGGCTGCCACAGTGGAAAATGATTACGAGAACGCAAAGCGCGATGCCGATGAAAAACGGGAAGAGGCTAAGATCGGCGTGGTCTCGGCTTCTGCGTTGAAGGCGGCCGAGGCCAAGGAGAAAGAACTGGCGACGCGGCTCAGGATCGAGCAGGACCGAATTGCCGAGAACACCAAGGCTGTCGATACTCAGCTTGATGTACAGAAAGCCACCATCGATCAGAAACGGGCTATGGCGCAGTTGAAGCACAAGCAGTATGACGCTCTCAAAGTTCGCGCTGGCATTTCCGGTGTGTTGCAGGAGTTGAGCGTCCAAGTAGGCCAGCGCTTCCCCCAGGGAGCGATCTTGGCGAAAGTAGTCCAGCCCGATCATCTCAAGGCGGAATTGAAGATACCTGAGACGCAAGCGAAGGACATCGTCATCGGACAATTTGCCGAGGTTGACACGCACAATGGCGTAGTCAATGGATCGGTTTCGCGCATTGATCCCGCCGTGCAGAACGGAACCGTTACCGTTGACGTGAAGCTGGAGGGAACGCCGCCCAAGGGCGCGCGTCCCGACTTGAGCGTGGACGGAACCATTACGCTGGAGAAACTGGACAATATCCTTTACGTGGGCCGCCCGGCGCTGGGTCAGGAGAAGAGTAGCGTCGGCATGTTTAAGATCACGCCGGACGGCAAGTACGCGAACCGGGTGAAAGTCGATCTGGGACGCGCTTCGGTGAACACCATTGAGATTGTGAACGGCCTTAGGGAGAATGACCAGGTCATCCTCTCGGATATGTCGCGCTGGGACAAAGTGGATCGCATCAAGTTGGAAAAGTAGCCGCCGAAAACTCACAAGGAGCAAAACACGTGGCAAATGGACAGACGCTGATCAAGCTGGAAAACGTCACCAAGATTTTCTATACCGACGAGGTTGAAACCCATGCGCTCTCCGGTATCCACTTGGATATCAACAAGGGCGAATACGTGTCGATCGCCGGTCCTTCGGGTTGCGGCAAGTCGACGTTGCTTTCCATCATCGGTCTGCTGGATTCGCCGACGGATGGCTCCTACGTGCTCAACACTCGCGCCGTCCAGGGCCTGGACTTTTCCGACCGCGCGCGCATACGCAATCAGGAAATCGGGTTCATATTCCAGAGCTTCAACCTGATTGGCGACCTCACGGTGTACGAGAACGTCGAGCTGCCGCTGACGTATCGCTCCATGTCTTCGGCGGAACGCAAGAAGCGCGTGCAAGAGTCGCTGGACAAGGTCGGCATGGCACACCGCATGCGCCACTATCCCTCCCAGCTCTCCGGCGGTCAGCAACAGCGCGTGGCCGTGGCTCGCGCCCTCGCCGGATCGCCCTCGATCCTGCTGGCGGACGAGCCCACTGGAAACCTCGACTCCCGCAACGGTGAAGCCGTGATGGAGCTGTTACAGCAGTTGCACCGCGAAGGGGCAACCATCTGCATGGTGACCCACGATGCTCGCTTCGCCAAGCATGCTGAGCGCACCATCCATCTGTTCGACGGTAAGGTCGTGGAAGAAACCGAAGCTGCGAAGCAGGCGGAGCTCGCGTAACATCAAATATTTTCGTTAAGACTCTGACGGGCTGCGAAGGTGCTTCGCGGCCCGCTCTTGTTTCGTGCCTGCTCCTGATGGCCAAAACCGTAAGTGCAATAGAGTCAATACACCTTCAAAGGGCCCGCTTGAGCCATCCTTCGAACCCTCTAACACTGGCCAATGCTGAGCGAGGCCGAGGGAGCGGAGCGACTGAGGGCGACGTCGAAGCATCCCGAGGATGTGTCCTTTGCCATGCGGCTTCAGGGAGTTCTCTTCGAGGGTGCGCGTGTTACGATGGTGGCCCATGCGCGACGGTCAGTTCTACAAGTTTTGGGTTTACATCATGGGGAGCCGCGCCGGCGTTCTCTATGTCGGCATGACCGGATTCTTCACCCAGCGCCTTGGTCAACACAAATCTGGTTTGATCGATGGCTTCACCAAGAAGTACGGCGTTGATCGACTCCTGTACTACGAGGTGTATAGCGATGTAGGCAAAGCAAAACGGCGCGAACTCCAGCTGAAAGGCTGGCGTCGTGAGAAAAAAATCAAGCTGATCGAGAAGATGAACCCTCGCTGGGAGGATCTGTCAGAGCACTTGGGTCAGGAAATGCTATTTAAGGGACAGAGCCTCAAAGGAACTCCCTGAAACAGCATGGAACAGGAAGGATCCTCGGGATGCTTCGACGGCGCCCTCCGTCGCTGCGCTCCCTCGGACTTGCTCAGCATTGGCCAGGGTTGAAAATGGTTGCCCGTGCACCCTCCACGAAACCTGCGGCCTACTTCCTGCCGTCCGCGATTGCCCGACCAAATCGCCAGGATATGATAGAAATCAGATTACGATGACCAGCAATCCTGCGGAACGCCTGGACTCGTGGAAAGAAATCGCGGCCTTCCTGCGCCGCGATGTCCGCACCGTCCAGCGTTGGGAGAAGAAAGAAGGTCTGCCTGTCTATCGCCATCAGCACGAGAAGCTCGGCTCCGTATATGCTTTTCGTCCGGAACTCGCGGAATGGCTGAACACGCGCCAGCCCGCGAGCGCGTCCGTCGGGGAACGATCGAGCGACAAGATTAAGCTCGCTGTCCTTCCCTTCCGAAATCTCAGCGACAGCAATGAAGAAGACTACTTCATCGAGGGTCTGACCGACGAAATGACAACCGAACTTACGCGTCTGCAGCCCGCGCAACTCGCCGTCATCGCACGCAGTAGCGCCGAACACTACGACGCGAGCCCCAAGTCCTTGCAGCTGATGAGACAAAATCTGGGCGTCGACTATGCGCTGGAAGGAAAAGTGCGCCGCGTGGGTAATCGAGTGCGTACCACAGCGCGGCTCAGCGAAATTCAAGATCAGACTCAGCTGTGGGCCGAAAGCTACGAACGCGACTTGAGCGACGTTCTGAGTGTGCAAGCCGAGATCGCGCAAGCCATCGCGCGGGAAATTGATCTAGCGCTGAACCTTTCTGAGAGCCGCCGCCTCTCCGATCTACAACGCGGAGACCGCCGCGTCAAGCCGGAAGCATATGACGCTTACCTGAAGGCACGATACCACTTGCATGGCATGACACCGGCGTCGATCCAGCAGAGTGTGAACGACTTTGAGCGTGCCGTCCAGATCGATCCGAGTTACGCGCCGGCACACGCAGGTCTGGCCATCGGCCAGGCGTTGCTGGCCATCGCGCCTTTTGATGTGCTTCCGCCACATCAGGCGATGCCCAAAGCCGAAGTTGCCGCGCGGAAAGCGCTCGAATTGGATGACGGCCTGGCCGAGGCACACGCGGCTCTTGCTCTGGTCAACCATCACTATCACTGGAGATGGAAAGCAGCGGAGGAAGGCTACCAACGGGCGATCGAGTTGAATCCTGATTACGCCGCGGCCCATTTATGGCATTCCTGGTTGCTGATGGCTCTCGGCAAGCAGAAGGAAGCGGTGCAAGAGATCGAAAGGACCATGCGCTTGGTGGAAGAAACCGACCCGCACCGGTTAGTCGCAGTGCACGCCACGCGCGCGTTCGCCTACTACTTCGACCGCGAATTCCAGCGCGCGGCCGAAGAATGCGAGAAAGCTTTACAGATGGATTCGCAACACTTCATGCTTCGCTTTGTGCTGGGCCGCGCCTACATGCGTCTGGGCGAAAGTGCAAAAGCGATTACGCAATTGAAAGCGGCGCGAAACCCTGCCGGCGAGATTCCGCTGGTCGACGCCGTGCTGGGCTTGGCTTACGCCGTAAGCGGCAACAAAGAGCGGGCTCAGAAAATGGCGGACGCCTTCGCTGCCGTGGCCGGAAAACGCTACATTCCACCGACCTACTTCGGCATGCTCTATGCTGGCATGGGAGACAAAGACCAGGCGTTCATCTGGCTGGAGAAGGCTTTCGGCGAGCGCGCCGACGGGCTGACCTGGCTCGGCGTCGAGCCCATGGTGGATGGAATTCGTTCCGACCCGCGCTTCCATAACCTTCTGCGCCGGATCGGTCTCCCCCAATAACCGTAAAATCAGCCATTAGCACTTAGCCTTTAGCTACTAGCTGGAGAAACCTTGAGCTCAGGGCGAATCCTCCGTGACTAAAGGCTAATGGCTAACTGCTAATGGCTTCCTTTCCTGTGTTACACTCCTCTCCCGCTAGCCATGCGTTTACCAACCATTGCGTTGTTATTCCTGCTCGCTGCGCCGGCGGTGGCCTCCGACGAGTTCACGCTTTACGAACTGCTGGCTCCTGAGAGCCATCAGTTCGCGATCACCTACGATGTGACCGAAACCCGCGAGGGCGCGCAGTTTTTCTTTAATCCGATCCGGCCGGGCTCGACGGCATCGAAAGAGCAAGTCATCGAGCGCAGCACCGGCAAGCCGCTGCAGTTCGAACAGGTCAACGGCAAAGAAGCCAAGGCCTCAGGCTTGGTGTCGATCGAGACAAAAGATGATGCGCAATTTATCCGCGTTCATTTGCCGGCGGCGGTACCGAAGGTCGGCGAGACGCGCATTCGCATTTTCAAGACCTACACCGACGCCGCTTCTTATTACCTCAAAGACGGGCAGCTGATCTTTGAGCGCCCGCTGGGAATCAAACGCAATGTTGTCGTGCTTCCCAAGGGATGGGAGCTGGTTGGCAGCGCTTCCCCGGCCATCGTCTCAACCGATGCGGACGGCCGTCTGCACTTGAGTTTTCTCAATGATCGCGATGATCAATTGCCGGTAAAGATTGTTGCCAGAAGGCTGCCGCCGCCATGAAGAAGGAGCACGTATTTCTGGCATTATCAGCGATGTTGGTTGTCGCGTTACCGGCTTCATCGCAACAGGAGTCCCATCATCGAGCCGAGCAGGACCGCACGATCAGTTACTGGCTCCTCGATCCCTCGACGCATCAGTTTCGGATCTCTCACGATTTCACGGTCACCAGGATCGGTCAGAAGTATGTTCACAGTTTTGTACGCAAAGGCAGCGTAGTTTCTCCGGATGCCAAAATGATCGATCTGGACTCCGGGAAGCAGTTGAAGACCTACACCGTGCCGGGCAAAGACGTAAACGCTCTCGGCTACTATCCGGACAAAGTGGATCCGGATTCGGTCGCGGTTCAGGGCGATCTGGACCACCCGATCGTTGAAGGGCAATCCACGCGGATTCGCGTGCAGGAAACCTATACTGATCCCGTGGGCTACGTGGTGAAGGACGGCGAACTGATCTGGACTCGAACATTAGGGCGTCCGCTGAACTACGTCACTCTGCCTGAGGGGTGGATGCTGACATCGGTGAATACTCCGGCCGTGATCACCTTGGACGACGAAGGCCGTGTCAAGTTGCGCTTCACCAACACCCGCAACGGCGATCTTGCCATTGAGATCAAAGCGCGGATGAGGACGAAGAGGCAGGAAGATGGCAAGTAGAGACGATCGCGGCGATGGCCCAGTGCACAGCGCCGTTGCTGCGTAATTTGTGGCGGTGAGCTTTTCGACCAATGGTCCTAAGGCGCGGAGGAGGCGCCTGGTGACTACAGCCCAGCGCCGTCGGCGCGAAGACAGGTTAGCCCACCCTGGAGGCGAAGCGGCGAAAGCCGCGAGCCGGAAGGGTGGGTAGGCATCCCAAGAGAGGACAGCCCCGGCGGGGCGGCACAGGGGGGACGCGGTTCAGCATGTCGTCGGAGCGTTCAGGATAGAAAAACTGGCCGGGGCCACACCAAAATGAAGGGCTCACGGGCAAGATTCTGCGTCGCCCCGCTGGGGCTCAGGACCATGTTGGCCCACTAACCCACCCTTCCGGCTTCGCCTCCAGGGTGGGCTAACCTGTGGTCGCGCCTAACGGCGCTCGGAAATATCCAGAGGGGCAAAACCCATCCCGCCCTTGAGAACATTCGCGGTTCCCGCTATGACGTCAATAATCACGCGGTCGCGGTACTACCGCCGCTGCCGGGCAATTTCATACATGACAATCGCGGCAGCCACCGAGACATTCAAAGAGGGTACCCTACCTAACATAGGGATCGAAACCAGGAAGTCACATTTCTTGCGAACCTGCTCGTGCAAGCCGTGTCCTTCCGCTCCAAGAACTAGCGCGCAATCCATCTTGTAATCCAGCTGGTCATAGGTTTTTTCGCCACGCTCGTCCAAGCCGACCGTCCAGATGTTGCGGGTTTTGAGATCCTCGATGGCGCGGCCGATATTGGTGACACGCGCTATGGGCAAGTACTCGACAGCGCCGGCAGCGGCCTTGGCCACAGTCGAAGTTACACCGACAGCTCGGCGCTCGGGAATGACAATGCCGTCAGCGCCCGCGCCTTCAGCGGTCCGGATAATCGCACCTAGATTGTGGGGATCCTCAATGCCGTCAAGCACCAGCAGAAAAGCATGCGAGCCGCGTCTCTGTCCGATGAGATCAGCCATGTCGTTGTATCTTTTTTCTGCGGTGATCGCAACCACGCCCTGATGGCTGGCGGCCCGCGCCAAACGGGTGAGCTGGTCGCGAGGCATGGGACGAACAGGAATCCCTTCCGACCGGCAAACGTCAATCAGCTTCTGAACGCGCTGGTCGCCGCGT
>Ga0209648_10000472_pt1 | contig 30835 bp, 20 predicted proteins | sample GraSoi2013_115cm_FD_185830 | JGI IMG/M metagenome (GOLD analysis project Ga0209648, IMG submission 185830) | Grasslands soil microbial communities from the Angelo Coastal Reserve, California, USA - Sample 9_17_2013_115cm (SPAdes) (version 2) | ecosystem: Environmental > Terrestrial > Soil >...
CGGACTTGGCCTTCCCCGCCTGCATGGACGCGGCGCGGTGGATGGCCTTGCGAATGCGCTGGTAGGTCCCGCACCGGCAGATGTTGCCGCTCATGGCATCGTCGATGTCGGTGTCCGTCGGGCTGGGTTTCTTTGCAAGCAGCGCCACCGCGGACATGATTTGCCCGGACTGGCAGTAGCCGCACTGCGGGACGTCTTCCTCCATCCAGGCTTGTTGCACGGGATGGCTGCCATCGGCGGAAAGGCCTTCGATCGTGGTGACTCTCTTGCCCGCAACGCTGGAGATCGCCGTGATGCAGGAGCGCGCGGCTTCGCCATTGATGTGTACGGTACACGCGCCGCAAAGCGCCATGCCGCAGCCGAATTTCGTGCCGGTCATGTTCAGCGTGTCGCGCAGCACCCAGAGCAGCGGCATGTCCGGGCTGACGTCGACAGATTGGGCTTTGCCGTTCAAGGTGAAACTGATGGCCATGGAGTCCTCCCGCTTGCGGCTCGATCATCCTACAACAACTGTGTGCAGGGATGAAAATCCGCCGAAACCCGATCAAGCCGAGCGCAGGTCGGCGGCGCGGATCGGCAGCCGCCGGATACGTTTTGCCGTCGCCGCGAAAATGGCATTGGCAAGCGCGGGGGCAGCCGGAGGAACGCCCGGTTCGCCGCAGCCGCCCGGCGGCTCGGCGCTCGGCACGATATGGACTTCGATGACGGGCGGGGCGTCGCCCATGCGCAGCACTTCGTAGTCGTGGAAATTGCTTTGCTGGACGCGGCCGTTGGAAACCGTGATCTCGCTCCTCAGGGCTTGCGCCAAGCCGAAATTGATGGCGCCCTCCATTTGCGCTTTCACTCCGAGAGGGTTCACGGCCGTGCCGCAATCGACCGCGCAGACCACGCGATCAACGCGCAGAGTGCCCTTCTTTGGGTCACAGGTAACTTCCGCGACTTGCGCGACGTAACTTTCCCAGCCAAATGCGGCGGCGATGCCGCGGCCACGACCCGGAGTCAGCGGCCCGTGCCAACCAGATTTCTCCGCGGCCAGCTCAATGACCCCGCGGCGGCGGCCAACATCAAGCGTTTCCCTATTCCCCACAGGGATCTTTCGCGCAGGGCCAAACGTGGCGAGCAGGAATTCAAGCGGATCGCGACCGGCAGCATGCGCGGCTTCGTCAAAAAAACTCGAGACGACGAACTGGTTGCCGGAGGCATCGACAGAACGCCAATAGCCGAGGGGCACGCCGGATTCGGCGACGCTGAATTCGAGACGGAAATTGGGGATGAAAAGCGCGGGAAAATCCAGCGAATCCACCTGAGCCGCTGCTTGAGGCGAAATTCCGGTGCCGTTATAGAAAGTTTCGATGGAGGGCGAAGAGCCACGGTGCCGCCAGGATACCAATTGGCCTTGCGCGTCCAGGCCGGCATGCAAGACGTGGCAGGCGGCGGGGCGGTAGAAATCGTGCCGGATGTCATCCTCGCGAGACCAGACGACCTGCACGGGCGCGCCCGCATCGCGGGAGATCAGTGCCGCCTCGACGGCGTAGTCCTGAATGAGGCGGCGTCCGAAACCGCCGCCAATGAAGGTGACGTGGACTTTCACGCGCTCGCGCGGAATGCCCAGCGCGCTGGCTATCGATTCCGCAGCCGCTCCGGGGATCTGCGTGGGCGCCCAGATTTCGCAGGAATCGCCGCGAACGTGCGCCGTGCAATTGACGGGTTCCATCGCGGCGTGAGCGAGGAAGGGCACATCGTAAACAGCATCGATTTTCTTCCCGGCACCCGCATGGGCCTTTTCGAAATCACCGTCGCTGCGGATGATCGCTCCCGGCTCGGAAGCCAGGCGAAGCATTCTTTCGCGAAGGCTGGCGGTAGATTCGGAGGCGGAAGGAGGTTCGTTCCATTCGACCTTGAGAAGCTTGCGGGCTTGCACAGCGGCCCAGGTGGAATCGGCAACGACGGCCACACCGGCGCAGGAATAGTTGCGGCTGCCAGGGCCGGAAGTTTCGCCGAATTGATGCGTGAGGTGCGCGGACTTAACTTCAAGAACAGCGCGGACCCGCGGAGCGGATTTCATTTCGTCGGCGTTGAAGCGGCGAGGGGTGCCGCCGTAAACCGGGCTGCGTTCCACGGCGGCAATGAGCATTCCCGGAAGGCGCGTGTCCAAGCCGTACTTGGTGCTGCCAATTACTTTGGCAAGTGAGTCGGTGCGACCGGTGGACTTGCCGATGAGCGTGAAATCCGAAGGGTTCTTCAACGGTGGATCGGCTGGAGGGTGAAGAGCGGAAGCGGCTGCGAGGAGTTGTTCAAAGGCAAGCCTGCGTTGGGTGGATGCGTGGATGACGAAGCTAGATTCCGCGTGACATTCGGAACGAGGTACATTCCATTGAGCGGCGGCGGCGGAGAGGAGCATCTCGCGAGCGGCGGCGCCGGCTTTGCGCAGATTGCTATAGGAACCGCGAACGCTGCCGCTTCCGCCGGTGAGTTGATTGCCATACTTTGCGTCTAGATCGGCCTGCACGACCTGCACGCGGTGCCAACCGCACGAAAGCTCCTCAGCAACGATCATGGGAAGTGCCGTGCGAACGCCCTGCCCCATCTCGGACTTGCCGCACCAGATCTTCACGTCGCCCTCAGGCGACACTTCGAGCCATGCGTTGGGAGAGAACGAACCGGTGGCAGATGATCCGGAGACCTGGCGCTCACGCAACTTGCCCGACAGATAGAAGGGCAGGAGCAAGGCGGTGCTGGCGGCAGCGGAGGATCTTAGAAAATCGCGGCGTGCAACAACTGCAGACATAGGCACGCCCTCCAGGGAATCAGACGGGCCGCACGCTAGGATGTGAGCAGCCTCAATTGCCCTCGGCGGGAGCTGGCTTGGGCCGGGCTTTAGGAGCCTGAGGGGGCGCTTCCGATTCAACACCGCGCCAGCCCACGGGGCGCCCGCTTACCGCTTCTTTCACGGAGCGAAACAGCACCACGTACATCAACTGGCGGTAGTAAAACCGCTGCAGCAAAACGGGGATCAGCAGCGTCCAGTCTTCTTTATGCTCCAGGGCGAACGCCACAAGGCAAGTCAGGATGTCGATGAGCAAAAAGCCCAGGAAGAAAAAGACCGATTTCTCTACGTCCGAAGTGGTCCAGAGTTGCGGCAGCCGCGTGACATGAAACTGCGCCAGGCCCCAGAGCGCGAGAGAACCAAAGAACATGAGGTCGATAATCGGCGAAATCAGCGGCAGCACAAGTTGAAACACGAAGATGTTCGGCAGCGCGACCCAACCGAGCGTTCCGTATTTCGGCCGCAGGAGCGTGTCGCCATGTTTCCAGAAGGATTGCAGCGTACCGAAAGTCCAGCGGAAACGCTGGCGGATGAGCTGCCCGGCGGTATCCGGAGCTTCTGTCCAGGCGATGGACTCTTCGTCGTAGCTGACGCGCCAACCGAGACGGCGGATAGCGATGGTCAGATCGGCGTCTTCGGCGACGGTGTCCGCCGTAATGCCACCGGCAGCTTCAATGGCTTTCTTGCGCCAGGCACCGAGCGCTCCAGGCACAACGGTAATGCAGTTCAACAGATCAAACGCGCGCTTCTCCATGTTCTGGCTGGTGATGTACTCCAGCGCTTGCCAGCGGGTGAGCCACCGCGAGCGGTTGCCGACCTTCACGTTGCCGGCTACCGCGCCAACCTGAGGATCCGAAAAGTGACGGACCATTTTGCCAATCGCATCCGGCTCAATTTCCGTGTCCGCGTCGATGGTTACGACAATTTCCGTGTCCGCCAGGGACATCGCCAGATTCAGAGCCGCCGCTTTTCCACGATTCACCTGATGAATGATGCGGACGCGCGGCTCATGTGAAAAATTCGCATCCAGAAGTTCGCCGGTCTTATCCGCAGAGCCGTCATTCACAACGATGATCCGCAAGTCACGGAAATCCGAGAGCAGCACCGAAGCGATGGTCTGCACGATGACGCTCTCTTCGTTGTGCGCCGGGATAAGAACGGTCACGCTTGGCGGAGGATCGGGCATCACCGCATGGTCCGGGCGCAGCTTCTCGATCACCGCGAGCACGCCGATGATCGCGGCCCGCCCGCTCACCAGCACAATGCCGAGAATGAAGATGGTCCCGATAAAGAAGCGGAACCACTGGTAAAGGGAAAAGATGATTCCGTCGACCCGCGCTTCCAGCAGCTCTTCGGTGGAGAGCGGCATCATCACTTCCGCGCGCGTCTTTCCGATCAGATCGGATACGGAAACAAATTGATATCCTTGCGCCTGCAGTTCGTCGATGATCAGCGGCAGCGCCGCGAGCGTCTGGCTGCGGTCGCCGCCGCCGTCGTGCAGGAGAATAATGTTGCCCTTTGCGGCTTGCCTCAGCACGCTGTCAACAATCTCTTTAGCAAGGATCGGCTTGCCGTCCCGCAGGCTCCAGTCATCCGGATCGATGCGCTGGCCGACGATCAGGTACCCCAGCTCCTGGGGATAGGGAAGTTGCGCCACTTCCTCCGCATATTCCGGCTGGTGATCGATGCCGTAAGGCGGGCGGAAAAGAATCGATTTTACCCCGAGCGTGCTTTCAATCAGCCGCTCCGTCAAATTCAGCTGCCAGCGGATTTCCGTGTGTGTGATGTTGTCGTCGAACTTTGGATGCGTGAAGGTATGATTTCCGATTTCGTGGCCTTCGGCGTATTCCCTCTTGAGAATGTCGGGATGCTGATTGGCCATGTTTCCGATGACGAAGAACATGCCGGGGACTTTCTTCTGTTTCAAGATGTCCAGGACCTTGGGCGTCCATTGCGGGTCCGGGCCATCGTCAAAGGACAAGGCGATTTTCTTGTGCGCCGCGCCAAGCTGCTCGATGTTGTAGGAAAGCGGAATGGAGTCGTACGTTTCGTCAGTGAAGAGGTCGCTCGCCGCGTCGTATCGGAAGGAGCGCCGTCCGTGCTTGGGCGTATCGGTAATGTGCCAGATGTCGCCGTCGCCTTCCAGGATCAGGTCGGGGCCGGGCGGCAAGTCGGTGAGTTTTTGCCGCACGGTATCGTCAGGCCGAGTGGCATTCCAGACGGGCCATATCGACGTATCCGCGGAACCCAGCCGCCAAAGCGCCATGCCTTGCACGCCCAGCCGGTCGCTTACTCGCAATTGGTTGTAGGCGGTGATGGCATCGAGCATCCAGACCTGATGTACGTGATTGTGTTCGTCATAATACGAATAGTGCGGGTTGAGCGAATCGCCATCAAACTCGACGTCCGACTCGGATTCCTTGGCATGCAGCAATGCTTCCTGGATGCTGAACTCGGCCGCCGGTTCATTCGCTTTTTTTGGCGCTTCGGGCCAGTCGTAAGCGTAGTTGGCGATCCCCACAACGATTTTTTGCGCGGGAACCACGTCGAACACCTGGCGGAGGTTTTCGACAAACCAATCCTGCGACGCGACGGGGCCAGGCGGGGAAGTAAGCCAATGCTCATCGTAATTCATCAGCACGATGGCGTCGCACTGCTTGCCGAAGTATTCGTAATCGTAGGCATCGTCGCGCGCGGGCAGAGCAATCATCAGCTTCAGTCCCAGGGCGTGAAGCGCGGGGGCCAATTCGCCGATGAAAGCGCGGAGGTGGGCCTGGCTCGAGTCGGGGACTTCCTCAAAATCGACGACGATGCCCGCTTGATGCGCTTCCACTGCATATTCCGCGGTGTCCCGCACCAGATTCTGCCGCGCCGCGGGAGTCGCCAGCATCTGTGCCAGTTCCTTGATGCGCCAGTCCACACCGTCGTAGTTGTTCAGCAGGCCCATCGTGGGCAGCTCGATGGGCGGATTGAGAGACTTCATCCACTGGTGCAGTTTGTCGTCCCGGAGCAGCGAGATGGCCTCGGCAGGCGAGGCTTTTACTCGAGTCTGCCCGCGTTCGTAATCCACGATGGTTAGCGCGCCATCCGCCGTGACGGCGTGCAATTGCTCGGGAATCAGAAGGTCGATGTCTTTGTAATGTTTTTTCAGCGAAGCGAGGCTGTTGGCATCCCAGCTGACAAAAAAGGCCGCCCGCAATGGATCGTAGCTCGCGGGCACGGTTCCGATATTCGCCACGCGGCGATGCCGGCCCTCGCGCACGGGCCCGGGCTTCTTTTTCGCTTTCAGCGCACGGTATGCCGGTTTGGCACCCGGAAGCAGCTCGGCGGGCAACTCCACGCTGATGGCGATGGTGACGAAAAAATAGGCCAGCAAAAGAGTCAGCAGTGCGCCGGAAATCTCCATCACGCGCCGCGTACGGCGCCAGCGCCCGCGCTCCGCGTCGTAGAAAATGGGTCCGCGTTCCTTCATTTCACCTTTCGACCTGCTGGCACAGCAGGCCAATCTGCATCAAGCTGGGGCTGAGTCCGTCCGCGCGATTCCGTCTGCTCTATTGTAAGATGCGTGGCATTGATGAAGCGAATTTTCTCACACCCCTTTGCCGCGTTAGCCGCGGGCCTCTGCCTGCGGCTGTTTTTCGTGCTGACGTTTCCCGCCAACTCCGGCGACACGGTTCTCTACGAACAAATCGCCACGAATTGGCTGAAGCGCCACGCGTACGCGATAACCATCGGCGGCGAGATCGCGCCGGTTGATGTGCGCATGCCCGGTTATCCGGCGTTTCTCGCCCTCGTCTACGCTCTAACGGGCCGCACCGGCACTGACGCGCGTTTTTGGGTGATGCTGACGCAGATCGCCGTGGATCTTCTTTCCTGCTTGGTGATTGCCAGGCTGGCGGCGCTTTTGGCCTGCACCTCCGAAGACTCCGCGCCGAACAAGCGCTTGTCTTCCATTGCGCTCTGGCTCGCTGTTTTGTGTCCCTTCACCGCGAACTACACGGCGGTGCCGCTGACCGAAACTTTTGCTATTTTCTGGACGGCGCTGGCTTGTTGCGTTTTAGTGCTCGCTCTCCGGCGGGTCAACCAGCCGGCGTTCCTCGTGACGGGGTCCCATCTGCCTCTCAGCAAAAGCGTGGAATATGCCGCGTTAGCGGCCGGATTGATTGTTGGCGCGGGAACGCTGTTTCGTCCCGAAACGCCGATTCTGCTCGTTGCTGCGGCCATTGTTTTTGGCGAAGTATTTTTTCTGCGCGGAAATTACCGGCGCTGGTTTTGGGTTTGCCTGGCCATGGCGCTCGGCTGCTTGATGATTCTTTCTCCCTGGGCATTGCGGAACCTGGTGACGCTGGGCGAGCCGCAGTTCCTTGCGCCGAAAAATTTAAACTTACCTGGTGAATTGGTTCCCTACGGCTTTATGGCCTGGGAAAAAACCTGGCTCTACCGCGTGCGCGATTGCTACTTGGTCCCTTGGAAATTGGATGAGGAATCCATCGACGTCGAGGAAATCCCCGCGAGCGCGTTTGATACCCCGGAAGAAAAACAGCGCGTCGCTGCCATTCTCGAGCAATACAACGATGATCTGACACTGACGGCGGATGAAGATGCGGTTTTCGCTCAGCTGGCCCTTGAAAGAACTGCCCGCCATCCACTGCGAACCTATGCTTGGTTGCCGGCTGCGCGCGCCGTCACCATCTGGTTCACACCGCGCATTGAATTGCTGCCGGTTTCAGGACACGTTTTTCCTCTCGCGCAAATGCGCGAGGACGACCCCGTCGATCAGGAAGCCACGAGCCTCTTCTTTGTGTTGAATTTATTTTATGTGGGGCTCTCCGTTTGGGGCGCTGCGCGCCTTTGGCGCTCGAATCCTGCGGCCCGGCCCGCGGTTGCGTTCGTGGCGCTATTCATGGTGCTCCGCACGGCCTTTCTGACCACGCTGGAAACGCCCGAGCCGCGTTATGTTTTAGTTTGTTTTCCCGCGTTGATCGCGCTGGGCGCGCAGGTCTTCGCCCGCCGTTCCGAGGCGCTCTAGCACGGTCCGCAGTTTGTTCCGTTACTTTTCCTCGAACGGCTCGGGGTGGATGGTGACGCGATGGATTTGCGGAAACTTTTCCTTCACGCGATCTTCCAGCGCCGCGGTCACATCGTGGATTTGCGTGATGGGCAGCTCGCTCTTCATCGTGCAGTGGCAGGAAACCAGAATGTGGTGTTCCACCTGGCGCGCGCGCGCATCGTGGCAATTCACCAGCTCGTCGAACTCCAGCGGGAGCTTGTTCAGAAACTCCTCAATCGCCCGGGAAAGTTGCTTCATCTCCCCGGCGCCTGCGTCGGGAGTCGCGATGTGTCTGCCCAGCGGCTCGATGTGGATATTCACTTCCACACGCCCGTCGCGCAGCTCGCGAATTTTTTCCTCCAACTCGGTGGCCTGACGATGGGCCTCTCGCAGGCTCAGTTTTTCATCCACTTCCAGGTGCAGCTCAATGAAGAGTTGTCCGTCCTGTTGCACCGCGGTCAGGTCATGAATCGCGAGCCCCAGGCTCTGGGCAGCCGCTCGTATCGCTTCGAATAAATGTTCGCCTTGAGGAGCGCGCGGCTCCGCATGCACCATCACGTCTGCGGGAACGATCTCGCCGATGCGCTTTTCGATGGCGTTGCTCAGGACATGCACTTGTTCGAGGCTCGCCGTCCTCGCCACGCTCACCGTCGCATCCACAAAGTGGCGATTGCCGGCACGCCGCACGCGCACCCGGTCGACGTCCAGCACGCCATCCATCCGCGCGACGGCTTTGGCGATCTCCTGCTGCAGGCCTTGCGGCGCCGCGTCCAGCAAGGCATCCAGTGTGCGTCTGCCGAGCTGCGCACCGACCCACAAGATGACGGCCGCAACTGTCAGGCCCGCCAGGGCATCGGCGTAGATCAGCCAGGGCAAGTTCCACGTTTCACCGGCCCAAACCAGACCGATGCCCGCGATCACCACGACCGTGCTCCACACATCGGTCGAAAAATGCAGCGCGTCGGCCTCCAGAGCGTCGCTCAGATATTTTCGAGAAACACGTCTGAGGGCTCGCGCCCGTGTCAGATCGATTGACAAAGCGATCAGCAGAACCAAGATCGCGGTAACGCTCGGTTGAATGTGCACGCTGCGAAAGAACAGCCGCTCAAACGCCTCATAAACGATGTAGACAGCGGTCAGCCCCAATAGTCCGGTCTCGACGAAGGCGGAGAAGTTCTCAAATTTGCCGTGCCCGTAGGGATGCCGCTCGTCCGCAGGTTGCGCGGACATGCGCACGGAGAGAAACGTGATGATCGCGGCAAGCAAGTCGAGGCCAGAGTGTAACGCCTCCGAAAGAACGCCCAAGCTTCCTGTTCGGACGACCAAAAACGTCTTGAGAGAAACCAACAGGAGAGCCGAGCCTACGCTCAACAGCGCGGCAAGCTTCTTCTCTCGTCCTTCCTCGACCTGGCTGATCGCAACCATCGCCCGATTAGACTACCTCAACTCCCTGCATTCTCCCGAACACCCGGCACTTTCCCCGCCCGCATTCCAACAGTTGTCAAAATCCTGCAGATTGCTGCCATGTTGACTATTTATCTCGAGGCACTTGCCTGCGAAGGCAAGACCATGTAACTTCTTGCAGGTTATTAGGAGATTTCCCCATGATTCTACGTGCCTCGCTCTTGATCGTGCTTGCTACGCTTTTTGTCACCAGCGGTTCTGCGCAAGCACCGGCCCCCTCGCCAGCAGCCAGTGTATGGAATGCTTTGTCCGCGCCGGCGATGGATCCCACAAAGTCCGCGCACACAGAGAACGTCGAGATCGTTCGTGATCGCTTACATATCACCTTGATCGAAGGCACGATTCAATTCGCCCAGCCGGTGAACGGCGTTGTGTTCGGGGCCGTCTTCCACGGCAACGGCCGGTTGCAGGCCACCCCTCCCAATCACAACGAGGCCCATCAGCTGCTCCTCTTTACCAAGCAGGACAAGCTGGACATGGCTTTCAGTGAAGCCACGTTCAGTTTCACCGACGGTTTGTTGGATGAAGTGGGCAAGCAAGTCAAATGGCAGGCATCCGGTCCCTCCTCCGATGATTTATATGTAAAGCGCCAGCAGGAACGCGAGGATCTCGGCGCGGAGTACCTGCCGTACCTTTTCAAGAGCGTCATGTCCGGTGATCGCAAGCGGACCGCCTATTTTCTTGCCGATCTGAAAACCAAGGAAAAAGACTGGGTGGAAGTTCGCGATGACGCCATGCAGCCCGAGGAGATTAGCGTCGGCCGCTGGGCAGACGTGGGCGCAGTGAAAAGATCGGATGCCTGGATGAATTTTCCGGCGCAGGGCCGCGACCCCCGCCATGCCTTCGATGATCCGGCGGCGCGGCGGGAGTTTTTGATTCCCAGCTATAAGATCACGACGACGGTCACAGAAAACGCGGAATTGAGCGCGACCGCCGAAGCCACGATTGAGCCGCGCTACACGAGCGAAAATATCCTTTTGTTTGCCCTTGATTCCAATTTACGTGTGAGCGCCGTCAAGGATGGCCAGGGACATACCTTGGAATTGTTCCAGGCCCGCGAGCGTAAAGATCGAAACCAATCTTACGGGAAGTACGTCGCGGTGGTGCTGAGCAGTCCGACGCTGGCGGCCCGGCGGGAGCAATTCACTTTTGAGTACGGCGGGAAGCGTGTAGTTCGAAGGGTCGGAGACGGAAACTACTTTTGCGAAAGCTTCGGGTGGTACCCTGCAGCGTTTGCGAGCGAACTCGGGGTCGACGAATTCGCATTTCGCTCGGATTTCGAATTAAATTTCCGCAGTCCGAAAAAGTATAGCCTCGTCGCCACGGGCCACAAAACCGGCGAGACGACGGATGGAAAACTCTTGCTGACCAGCTGGAAAAGCGAAATCCCGCTGGCGGCCGCGGGGTTCGCGTTCGGCGACTACAAAATCTATACCGAAAAAGTCGGCGACATCGACGTGCAGGTTTTTGCCAACCGGGAACCGGACGAGCTTCTGAAATCGATCCAACGTCACTTTGATGACCCGGTCCGGGACCTGGCAGTCGGGCCTACTGGCAGGCATGTGCAGCAGAACGCACCAGTCGGACAGCTCACTCCCGCCGCCCTGGCAAAGACCATTGGCATCGAGACTTCCAACACTCTGCGGCTTTTTCAAAACTATTTTGGGCCTTACCCGTACAAACAGCTTGCCGTGACCAACATCATTGGCAATTATGGCCAGGGTTGGCCTGGTCTTTTATATTTGGGCTGGTTTACGTTCCTCGATTCCACGCAGCGCAATTCCCTGGGCATCAAGAATCAAGTGGGAATGACGGATTTTTTTCGCGGCCATGAAAGCTCTCACCAATGGTGGGGGCACCGTGTCGGCTGGAAAAGTTATCACGACCAGTGGCTTTCCGAAGGATTCGCGGAATTTTCCGGCAAGCTCTACGTGCAATTCAGGGAAAACCGCAAAGAGTTTCAAGAACAATTCCGCAGGGACAAGGAATTGCTTCACTCCGGCGACATTCACAGCCACCAGATAGATTCATTGGGTCCCATCTGGATGGGGCGCCGCATAATTTCTTCGGAGACCAATGCGAGTTCTTACCAGAATCTGATTTATTCGAAGGGCGGTTATGTTCTGCAAATGCTGCGCATGCAGTTGAGCGACTCTCGCAATGCTGATCCCGACCACCTTTTCAAGGACCTAATGCAGGATTATTGCAAATCGTTCGATAACAAGGCCGCCTCCACCGAAGATTTCAAGGCCATCGTGGAAAAGCACATGACGCGTGCCATGGATCTCGACGGCAACCACAAGATGGATTGGTTCTTCAACCAGTATGTATATGGCACGGGAATCCCGCAGTACAACTTCCATGCTTCGGCCGAGGCCACTCCCGACGGCAAGACCCACATCAAGGGTGAGCTCTCTCGCTCTGGCGTGCCTGAGACGTGGAAGGATGCGGTGCCCCTGTACGCGCATATAGGGGACAAGACGGTCCGCTTGGGAATGCTCAGCATGATGCATGCCAGCGAACCAATTGACATCACTTTGCCCGGAAAAATCGACCGCATCTCGATCAATGACTTCGAAGATCTGCTTGCGGATGTGAAACAGTAAAGAATGACGGGCTGGATCGCCGTAGGCGCAGACCGTTGGTTTTTCTGCGCAGGGATCGTCAGGATTTTTCTGAAGCGCTTGTTGGCCGCGGGATGAACCGCAGCGCTGCCGAGTTCATGCAATAGCGCAAACCGGTCGGCTCAGGCCCGTCGGTAAAGACGTGTCCCAAATGCGCGCCGCACAGCGTGCATTTGACTTCCGTTCGCAGCACACCAACGCTGAAATCTTTTTTCTCGCGCACATTTTCCGCGGCTATAGGTTCCCAGAAACTCGGCCAGCCGGTGCCGGAATCGAATTTCGCTTTCGAATCAAAAAGCGCGTTGCCGCAATCGACACAGCGGTACAGCCCCGGCGCATGCTGATCATTGAGCGCGCCGGAAAAGGGGGATTCGGTGCCCGCGCGCCGCGTTACATTGTATTGCAGCGGCGTGAGCTGCTTCTTCCATTCGGACTTGCCCTTCCGCACCTTCGACAAGGTATAAATTCCCAGCTTCTCGCCATCGTCCGCGAATTTCACGATCTTGACCGGCCCCGGATCGTCTTCCGGAGCTTCGTTGTCGGCGAAAGCCCAAATGGAAATGCGTTCCACGCCCACCAGCAAGCCGCACGCTGCGGCAGTGGCCGCACCAAAGATCAGGCCGCGTCGCGTGATCTCATTCATAGCCGTGATTCGCGAAAAGAACTTATTTTGCAGGGCTCATCGGTGGCGGAGGCAAGAGCGGGAGCCGCTTGGCTTCTCCGCGCGCCCCGCGCACTTCCAATTCCTCGAACAGCAGCGACGGAGCCACCACCGAAGCCGGTAGGCCGCTTTGTGCCGAGCCAAACGCCCCCAGGGCTGTGCCGGCAAATCCGTTGATCTGGCTCTGCATGTAGTTGTAAGCGAAACTGTCGTTGCCGATACCGGCGAGGTTTCGCAGCGCGCGCGAGTTCAATCCAATGATGCGCGAGCCGCGGATCAGCTCTTCCCGGCCGGTTTCCGGATACACGCGGTACACGACCAGCGGCAGGCGATCGCCGCTTCCGGCGCCGCCGCCGTAGCTCGCCAAAAGCTCGGAGAAATCCTCCTGGTGCAGCAGGCTCAGCGCAGGGTTGTCCATTTCACGCACGACTAGGCAATAGTTCAGCTTATCCGCGCGGCAGGTGTCGAGAAATTTCTTTTTCAACCCCGCCGGGGAAAGAGTTTCCGCCGAGGAGAACAACAGATTACTCATCGTGGGCTTGGCGTCGTTCAAAAACGCGGCCCGGCCGTGCCCGTTGGACTGATTCAAATCCGGCCCGGGCCGGCGGGACATAAGCTCGTTCTTCACACTGCCATTCTCCACCAGCGTGACTCTTTCTGCGCGCACGCCCTCGTTGTCCACGGCGTAGCCGCCGATCAGCGGCGTGCCATTGAATTCCTTCGCGCCCGGATCATCCGCCACGGTCACGCCGGACGGCAGAACTCGCGCGCCTAGCCGCCCCACCCAATCACTCTTGCCGCCCAGATTGCCGAGCAGTTGCTCCATCACGGGGCTAAACGAAATCGGTGGCCGCGCGCCGTTTACCGCGGGTCCGAGCACCTGCGCCACCATGGGCGCCGCGGCACGCGCTTCGAAAAGGACAGGACCGGTATAGTCCTGCGCGGGAGGCGCAGCTCGCAGAGCCATGAGTTCGGTGCCTGCAACGTTTAATCCCTTGCGTACTGTCTCCACGCCGGGCAAACTGGCCGGGCGGGTCGCGTAGGTGGCATAAAAATGGTTCAGCGGCACGCCATCGTCAGCGAACGTGCTCATGCCGGCCTCGATCGCTGCGAAATGACGATTCTGGCGGATCTGCGTTCCTTCGCTGGTCAACAGATATTCCGTCGCGTAGACCAGGTAATAGGTCACGCGCGCTTCGTGAATCTCGGAAAACGCGCGCATCGTTGCCGACGTCTCGCGCGCTTCCTGGTCCCAGTTGCGGCTGGTCCAATCCGGCGTCTGCAGCGGTTCGATGAGTTGCACCGTATCCGCCTTTGAAAAATCATCGATGTCCGATTGGCGCGCCAGGCTGCTGAGATATGCTTGCTTCCGCGAATACGTTTCCACCGCCTCTTTGAATGCCTGATCGGTCGCGATCCACAAGTCCTGGCGCAGCGAATCGTAATCGCTGTCGATTCCGACCGAGCCCGTCGGCCCGATAAAGCCGCGGAAGGCGTCCTCGCCTACAAAGTTCGAGCTGTCCAGCTTGTAGCCGCCAACACGGGCTTCCACATTCATAAAGCGGTTCCGCGTTTGCGTGCTGGAGAGCAAGGCGCCATATTCCGCGACGACTTCGCGCACCTGGAGGTCTAGCAATCGGTATTCGACGTAATACGGCCGCACCGGCTGGTCGATGTTCGGTATTTTCAATTCCAGACGTGTTTTGGCGCGGGCCATCTCATCGCGCATGGCCTGCAGCGTGTGGTCGTTATCCTGTGGCACCTGCTCCCTCGCGGCCGCTCGGGACCCCAGCGCAATCAAAAGCAAAATCAGTCCTGCCATTCTCTCGGCGCGCCTCACTGCAGGCCTCCCGTCTTGATCGCATCGTGCGCGGGCGGCGGCAGGATCGGCGGCCGGTCCGTCGAGCTCTCTTTTTTCTGCACTTCCAATTCCGAGGTCAGAATCGCGGGCGACGCGGCGGACACGGGAACGGACCCAGATTCCGCGCCGCAGTAGCCGTTGAAAACTTCTTGCGTATCGCCGGTCGCCACAATCTTCGTCAGCGCCGCCAGCGGCGTGCCGACAATGTCCACTCCGCGCACCAATTCGTCAGGCCGCCCGTCGGGATAAACTTTGTAGACCACCAGGGGGAGCACCTGGAATGCTTGCGGCTGCCCGCGTCCGGTAAACGTGAATCCGCCGGCGATATCATCGATCAACAACCCATAGGGTTTTCCCTGCGCTTTGATCAATTCAATCAGCTTGGCGCGGAGTTGCACGTTGGTTACCGTTTTGCTGCTTTGCACGATCAGATTGCCCTGCCGCGAAACCGGCGTTGCGCCGAGCTGCCGCCGGCCATGGCCGTTCGAATGGGGGAACCCTACCAGCGGCGACCGCGACATCTCGAAATTTTTCAGCACGCCGTGCTCCACCAACGACACGCGCTGTGCCGGCACGCCCTCATCGTCGAACTGGTAGTAGCCGAGCAGATCCTGCCCTCCGAGCTTTTTCATGGTCGTGTCGTCGGTGATGCTCAGAAAATCCGGCAGAATTTGCTCGCCCACTTTTTTCGAGAATGTTTGTCCCTCGTTCACATCTTTTTGGCGGTGGCCTTCAGCGCGATGGCCGAAGACTTCGTGGAAGAACACTGCCGCTGCGCGTCCCGTCAGCAATGCCGGTCCGACGGTCGGGTCGTTGATGGGCGCGGCCACCAGTCCTTCCATTTCCTTGCGCATCGTCGCTTCCGCGGCGTATACTGCTTTGTCGTCCGGCGCGTCCTTGGAGTCGACCCAATCAAAATTGTAGTAGCGGTCGATGTCCATGCCGTCCGGGGCCTTGCCTTGGATGAACAGCTCCAGCCGGTAGCGAATCTGGCCGAATTGCAGTTGCGTGCCTTCGCTGGTCACCTCAAAGGCGTTTTGTGCTTGTGCCGTGAACGTCACGATGGAATTGATGATCGCCGGCGATTCGCGGAAGGCTTTGGTATAAGCACGGACTCTTTCCTCCCACGGCTTGCGGTCCACGGTGATGGAAACCTGCGGTCCAATATAAGTGTGGGGCTCTTCCCGCGAAAAATCCGGCGCGCGCCCTTCCACTGTTTCCACTTTTACTTCTTTGCCGGTCTTGAGCTTGATCAGCGCTTCGGAGGCGGCGCGGTACTGCTTATCGGTCTCCAGCCAAATCGCCCGGCGCACCACTTCGGCGTCATCGTCGATCGGTACGGACGCGCCCGGCCCGCCGCTTGTCGCCGGCCGCTCGCCGAACTTGTGCGAATTGTCCAGGGCGTAGTTTCCCGTTCGAACGGAAACTTCCAGCCACCGATTGCGCGCTTCGGTACTGTTGAGCAGCGCTCCGTTCGAACCGGAGACCTCCGCGCGCTGCGTCTCCGTGACCGTGTAGCCCATGTAGTAGGCCGGAGGATCCAGCGCGCTTAACGTCTTCATCGAGCGTTGCATCTCTGTTTGCAACGCCGCCAGCAGCGGTGAGCGCTTCGTCTGCGCATCCGGCGGCGCGGCATGCGCCGCTTGCACCATGGCCAGCGCCAGGGCGCCCGGCAAAATCAGCCCGCGGAGGATCGCAACGGAGGATCTACGATTCGAATGGGTCAAAGGAAGCCTCACTTACAATTTGACGGGACCGCGAAACATACAGTGTACGCCACCGCACAGCGGCGCACAAAGCGCGGCACGTTGGAAAGTCGCGGTTCGGACAACACTTCTTAGACGTCTTTTCCGTCGCGTTCGTTGCACGCGCCGCATGGACTACTACTCCCGGTAAAACAAAACCCCCGGCCGCCCATCACGGCCACGGTTAAATTCGCCCTTTTTCCAGGGTCGCGCCAAATCTTCTGCGATGATTAGCAAGCCCTTCAGACTAGGCGAAATACATCCAGTCCAGAATGAAACAGCGGGACAGGCGCTAGTCAAACAGCGCGGCTGTAATTCCGGGCGAAAATAAGGGGCGTTGTTTCCTAACGCAACTCGCCGTGTGCTTCGCTTGAAGTGCGCCGCGCGCGGGGTCACAATTCTTTCATGCGCTCTTTTGTCGGATTGCTGGTCGGTGCGGCCCTTCTCCTTGTCGTCTATCACTTCTCTTTGAAGAGAATGCCGACGACGGACGAAGGTACGGCTGCGACGCAGGCCATCAGCCTCACGGGCGTTCGAACCGACCTGCTGCAGATTGCCCAGGCGGAACGTGGCTACATCGCTATGAATGGCCATTGCGCTTCGCTCGACGAACTTATCTCCTCCCATTCGCTTTCCATGACCCGCATCGAGCGCGACGGCTATTCCTACACGGTCGAATGTTCGGGCGGTGATTTCGCCGCTTCGGCGCGCCACGCGCCCGCTCCGGCCGGCTCACCCATTCGCTATCCCAATCTCGCCATGGACTCCTCCATGCAGGTTCACGAAATCGACTAGCCCCCTGACGAACCGGATCACTGGCGCTTAGACTTTTTCGCGTTCTAATTTCCGGGAACTTTTCTTGCTGGCTCCGCGTACTTCCTATTGAAAGCGGTTCCCCCAATAAAACGCGCCTCACTGGCGTCTAACAGAAAGAAGGAGCAAACCATGGGCGGAGAATTGATTGGATTAGTCGCTGTGATTCTGGGAATGGGAGTCCCCCTCGGCGCGCTGTACACCTATTACCGGGTCCGCAAGCTGCGCAGCGAAGAACGGCTCGCGGCAATTGCCCGCGGAGTCGATATTCCAATGGAGCCAGAATTGAACCAGGCAGCGCATTCCCGCCGGGCGGGCATCCTGCTCGTCAGCGGGGCCCTCGGCTACATCGCCGCTTTCGGATTGATTGCGGGCATCCAAGCAGATCGCGATATCTGGACGGTTGCCGCATTCGGCGTCATTCCTCTCGCGGTTGGCATCGGCTATTTTCTTGATTGGTCCATGATTCGCCGCGACGTCCGCGCCTCAAGCTAAACTGGCCATTCGCGTACGCAAGGGCGGGCCTTGCGTCAGTTTGTAGGGGAGACAGCTCGCTTTGATTTGTCTCGTCCCGCAATTCGTCACGGCGTGCGCTTCTGGTCCACTACGAGCACGCCGGCTTCGGCGTAATTTGTCGACGGAACATCGTGAAATGAGACGTGAATATTTTCGCGTTTGGCCTTGCCATCCTCGATCAGCACGGCGGTGACGCGTTCCGCGATTTTTCGTTTTTGCTCCGGCGAGCGGCCCTCCACCCAGGTAATTTGCACGTGCGGCATGTTCACTCCTCCTCCGAACGAGCGGCTTCCCGTATCTTGCATGCAAAACTCAGGCATTCTATCCGCCGCCGAGGATTCCGCAAAGCCGGCCGCGTCGCTATGCTAGAATTATCTACCCATGCATCCCGCCATTCCCCACCTGATTGAGCTGCAACGCGTTGACCACCAGATCTCCGTGCTGCGCGCGGAACTGGAAGGATTTCCCAAGCGTATCCGCGAAGCGGAAGCCAAACTCGGCAGCGCCCGCGCCGGCGTCGCCGCCGCGAAGGATGCTCACGCCAAGGTCGTGGCGGAACGCAAGAAGTTCGAATTCGATGGGCAGCAGTGGAAAGACCGCGCGCGCAAATACCGCGAGCAAAGCGGCGCCGTGAAAACCAACGAAGCCTACAAGGCACTGCAACACGAAATCGCCAATGCCGAAGCCGAAGTGGCCAAATCCGAAGACCGGCAGCTTGAAGTGATGATGGCAGCGGAAGAAGCCGAGCGCCGCGTGAAGATCGCGGAGTCGAGACTGAAGGAAGCCGAGCAGGCCGCCGCTGCGGAACGAAAAGAAATTCAAGCACAAGGGGCGGAGAAAAAGAAACAGCTCGAAGCCGCCACGGTCGAGAGCGAAAAAATCATCGCTCCGGTGCCGGAAGAATTGCGCGAGCTTTACACGCGCATCGCCAAGCGCCACAACGGCACGGCCATGGCCGAAGCCCGCGACGGGCAATGCCGCGGCTGCGGCATGCGCGTCCTGCCGCATATTCTTCAAGAACTGCGCGCGGAAACCAATGAAGAGGTTTACCGCTGCGAGAGTTGCGGCCTCATTCTCTACACGCTGGAACCAATTCCGATCGCGAATCCCGCTGGTGGTTCCGCGAATACATCCTCGGCGGCTTCGACAAATTCCTGATGCCGCGCCGCCTTCCAACTTCCCGTGATAAGAACCTTTTCAGCGATGCTCCTGCGGAGGCCAAGCCGGCTGCGGCGGCGTATCGCGCAAATATTGACGGCGGCTCGCGCGGCAATCCCGGGCCAGCTTCTTACGGCGTGGTCATCCGAGATGGACGCGGCGCAATCGTCGCCAAGCTGAAGAAATACATCGGCCGCATGACCAACAACGTCGCCGAATACTACGGGCTCATCGCCGCGCTGGACTACGCGGAATCGCACGGCGTGCGCGCGATTCGCATCGAGAGCGATTCCGAACTCCTGGTCAAGCAGATGCGCGGGCAATACAAAGTGAAGAGCGAAGAGCTTCGTCCGCTTTTCGAGCGCGCGCAAAAAATGTCGAAGGCGTTCGAATCCTTCCGCATCGAACACGTTTACCGCGAGCAGAATCGCGAGGCCGACGCGCTTGCCAACGAAGCGCTGGACGAAACGGAAGGAAAAACTGCCGGCGCGGCCCCGGCAAAGAAAATTGAACCGCCCAGCGCGAAATCTGAACCATCAAGCTCCAAGCCCGAACCTCGAAAAATCCAGGCGCGTTTTCGGAGCGGAGTTCTCTATCTGCTGGAGGACGTGGAGTTGCCCGACGGCATGGTCGTCGATGTTACGATTCACTTGCGCCCAAAACCACCGGCTTAGCCCGCCTTTGTCATTCGTTCTGTAACAGCCTCCATCATTTCAAAGCATAACTGCGATAGAGCGTGTCGCGCTGAGCGGGGATGAAGCCAGCGTCGGAGATGATCCGGCGGAGTTCACCTTCGTTGGTGCGGTTTTTTACGCCGGCGGCGAAGACGACGTTTTCTTCGATCAGGATGCTGCCTACGTCGTCAGCGCCGAATTGCAAACCGACCTGGCAGACCTTGATTCCGGGCGTGAGCCAGCTGGACTGGATGTGGTCGATGTTATCGAGATATAAGCGGCTGACGGCCAGCGTTTTCAGATAATCGACGGCCGTGGCTTCCTGCACTTTTTTTCCAAGCGCAGTATTCTCAGCGGCGAACATCCACGGAATGAACGCCGTGAACCCGCCGGTATCTTCCTGAATGCGCCGCAGCCTTTCAAGATGGTTGACGCGATGGCGCAGCTCTTCCCCGCAGCCGAACATCATGGTGGCGGTGGTGCGCAGTCCCAGCGAATGGGCCACGCGGTGCATTTCTTCCCAGTCGTCGCTGGTGCACTTCAACCGCGCAATTCTTACGCGGACTTCGTCGTCGAGGATTTCCGCGCCACCGCCGGGAATGGATTGCAGCCCAGCGTCCATGAGGCGCTGAATCGTTTCGCGGATGCTGATCTCGCTGACTTCCGCGATGCACAAAATTTCGGGCGCCGAAAAGCAATGCAGATGCACTTGCGGATAGCGCGCCTTCAGCGAGCGCAGTAAATTCTCGTAATAGCCGATTTGCAAGTCGGGATGCAGACCGCCCTGAAGCAAAATTCCGGTGCCGCCGAGCTCCAGCATCTCGTCGATTTTCTTGTAGATTTCCTCGAAGGAAAGAATGTAGCCATCCTTGGCGCCGAGCGGCCGGTAAAACGCGCAGAAGGAACAATACTCCGTGCAGAAATTCGTGTAGTTGATGTTGCGGTCGATCTGATAGGTCACAACGCGAGGGTCGTTTTTCTTCAGGCGCACTTGATGCGCGGCCATGCCGAGGCCCACGAGATCATCGGATTCGAGCAGATCCAGAGCTTGTTGTTTCGTCAGTGCCACAATTTTTCCTTAGCCATCTTTCGATTCCATTATAACGAATGCGCCATCCAATCTATAAACGGCGATCTCGCCGATAGGGGCGCACCATCCCGACAAGGTCGGGACAGATGCTGCGCCCCTACAACTTCACGGCCTCTGCTTTCGTGGCGGCCCACTCGAGCGGTTTGGCTTGCGGGGTGAGGCCGTGTTTCGCTGCATAGGCGAAATACAACTCCAGGCCGCGGCGATTTTCCGCATCGAGAGAGAAATCAATGTTATTCCGAAGGTACGATTCGAGCGCCATTTGCGGCAGTTCCAGGTCGCGCGCGGCGTCGAAGCAGATTTCCGGGATGTGCGACAAACCGAAATCCCGGGAGGCGAGGAAATCCGCAGCCACTTCAGGAGTGGCAATGCCTCGCCGGGCCGCCCATAGCGCGAGGACGGCAGGCAGTCCCGTCAAGCTTCGCCATTCACCCACCACGTCATAAACGTAGAGCAATTCCGAACTACGAATCCCGAGAGTGGCTGCTTGGCAAATCGTTTGGCCTTCGGCACCGGGCCAACTACCCTTTTCGATCCCCACGGCAATTCGCAAAGCCGGATCGCCAATTAAGAGCGCCGCGTCTGCTTGCTGCAGCATGCCGCCCAAGTCCGGCGGCGCTTCAAAGAACTGCGGCGCGATCTTCCACTTTTCAGCGCACAGGATGCGCGTGAGCGCCTGAGTGCTGCGTGAACTGCGGTCCAGCGCAAAACTTTTCACCTGTTCGATGGGTTTCTTGGCGATGATCAGCAGGCTGCGCACCTGATTCTTCGATGCGATAGCCATGTCCGGCAAGATCACCAAATCATCGATGCGCTGGTATTCGATGGCCGGGATAATCGCGACGTCCACGCTGCCGGTGCGCAGCTCTTCGGCGCACTGCGAGGGCACGGTGAACGACAAGTCATATTTGCCGCGCAGAGGGCCGTTGGTGAAGCCCCAAACGAGCGGCGCGGTGTTCAGATATTGAACGATGGAGATGCGAAGTTTGGTCACGGTTCGAGGGCTCGTTTGGAACCCTCAGTATAGCAGACCGGAATTTCCTCCGTGTCTGACCCCATCTGTTGTAAAAGGATTCGTTATGTTTGGAGGGTTTGAACATGTTAAAGCTTTCGCGCTGGTTTTTCCCGGTTCTCCTGGTATGCCTGGTGTCAGGCAGTGCCGCTGCTCGGTCGGAAACGGAGCAAGCGCCGACGATTGCGGAGAAGACAGCGGGGGCGCAGAAGCTGCCTGGGTATTTCAACCTTTACTGGGATGCGAAGCACGGGAAGGTATGGCTGGAGATCGACAAGTGGAGCGCGGAATTTCTCTACCAGAGCGGGCTGCCGGCTGGGATCGGTTCGAATGACATCGGGCTGGACCGTGGGCAGCTTGGCGCGACGCGCATAGTGCGCTTCGAGCGCAGCGGGCCGAAGGTCCTGCTGATTCAGGAAAACCTCGAATACCGCGCGGTGAGCAACGACGCTGACGAACGGCGCGCCGTCCACGACTCTTTCGCAGAGTCCGCGTTGTGGGGCTTCACCGTGTCGGCGGAGGAGAAGGACCACGCGTTGGTGGACGCCACGGATTTTTTCCTGCGCGATGCGCACGGGATTCCAGCGGCGCTCCTCCGGACGAAGCAGGGCGCTTATCATCTGGATGGGATGCGCTGCGCTATCTACCTTCCGCAGACGAAAAATTTTCCGCTGAATACAGAAGTGGAGGCCACGCTCACATTCGCGGGGGAGGAACCGGGCAAGTGGGTTCGCGACGTGACGCCTTCTCCCGAATCGATCACCGTGCGCGAACATCACTCCTTCGTGCAGCTTCCGGCGCCAGGGTACAAGCCGCGCGTGTACGATCCGCGGGCAAACTTCTTAGGCATTCGCTACATGGATTACGCCACGCCCCTCAGCGAGCCGATCGTGAAGCGCTTCATCGCGCGGCATCGGCTGGAGAAAAAGGATCCGAAGGCGGCGGTCAGCGAGGCGGCGCAGCCCATCGTGTACTACCTCGATCGCGGCGCGCCAGAGCCGATTCGCTCCGCGCTGCTGGAAGGAGCGCGCTGGTGGAACCAGGCGTTTGAAGCCACGGGTTACAAGAACGCGTTCCGGGTCGAGCTGATGCCCGAAGGCGCGGACCTGATGGACCTGCGCTACAACGTAATCCAGTGGGTGCATCGCGCCACGAGGGGCTGGTCGTACGGCTACAGCGTAATTGATCCGCGGACGGGCGAAATCATCAAGGGCCACGTGACGATAGGGTCGTTGCGGGTGCGGCAGGATTTCCTGATTGCCGAAGCGCTCCTTGCGCCGTACGAAAAGGGCAAACCAGTCTCACCGAAGATGCAGGAGATGGCGCTGGCGCGGCTGAGGCAGCTTGCCGCACACGAGGTCGGGCACACGCTGGGGCTGGTGCACAATTATTCCGCGAGCACGGTCAACCGTTCTTCGGTGATGGATTATCCGCCGCCGCACGTGAAGCTGGGCGCCGATGGCACGCCGGATTTATCCGCGGCTTACGCGACGGGAATCGGGGAGTGGGACAAGGTATCCATCGCGTTTGGCTATCAGGATTTTGCGCCGGGGACGAACGAAGAAGCTGCGTTGAGCAAAATCCTGCTGGACGCCTACGGCCGCGGGCAGCGCTACTTGACGGACCAGGACGCGCGCCCGGCGGGATCGTCCAGCAGCGTGGCACATCTCTGGGATTCGGGGACCAATGCGGTCGACGAACTGAACCGCCTGATGCAAGTTCGCGGCGTGGCGCTGAAGCGCTTCGGCGAAAACAACATCCGGGAAGGAGCGCCGCTGGCGACACTCGAAGACGTGCTTGTGCCGCTATACATGCTGCACCGCTATCAAGTGGAGGCGGCCAGCAAACTCGTCGGTGGAATGGACTACACGTTTGCGGTGCGTGGTGCCGGACAAACGCCCACGCAGATCGTGGCGCCGGCGGAGCAGCGGCGCGCCCTGGCGGCCGTGCTGGCAACGCTGAAGCCGGACGTGCTCGCCACGGCCACACGAATACGAACGGGGGCGCGAACACTTCAAGATTCATACCAGCCCGGCGTTTGATGCGCTGGCTCCGGCGGAAGCCGCGGCACAACACACGCTGCAATTTCTTTTCAACCCCGAACGAGCGGCGCGGCTGATTGAATTCCATGCGCGCAACGCGGAGAACCCGGGATTGGAAGAAGTGCTCGACGCCATCGTGACTGACACTTGGAAAACGCCGCATGAAGAAGGTCCCAAGAGGCAAATCGCCAACGCGGTAGATATGGTTGTTCTATATGACCTGGTGGCCCTGAGCGCCAACGAACATGCTTCCGATCAGGTTCGGGCCATGGCAGCACTGAAATTGGAAGAGCTGCGAGGCTGGCTAACGGCGACTCCCGCCAGAAATGAAAATGAGCGCGCCCAGTTCTTCTTCGCCTCCTCGCAAATTGTTCGGTTTCAGAAGGATCCGAAGCAAATTAGCGTCCCGCCTCCAGCAGAGCCGCCCGATGGCCCACCGATTGGTATGGACGAAGATTGAGATTCCTGGGAATGATAAGATTTGGCGCATGCTGCTGGAGGCCCGCGTAGATCGACCCGTGACCGAAGTGGAAGCGGTCCGCCTGGCGCGCGAATTTTACGGGCTGGAGGCCACGGCGAAGGCTCTGCCGGGCGAATACGACGACAATTTTCATCTGACCACCGCCGATGGGAAGGCGTTCGTCCTGAAGGTGATGCACCCGGCGCGGGAGCATTCCTTCATTGATCTGCAATGCCAGGCGCTGCGGCACCTGGCGCAACACGCGCCGCAATTGCCTTTGCCTCGCGTCACAGCGAATCGCCGCGGTGAATTGTTTGCTTCGATGACCGCGGCGGACGGCTCGACGCGCCGCGTCTGGCTGCTCACCTTTTTGAATGGAAAAATTCTCTCCGAAGTCCGCCCGCATTCGCCGGAGCTTCTTGGCGATCTCGGCCGGTTTCTCGGCGAGATGGACGCGGCGCTGCAATCGTTCACGCACGCGGCCGCGCATCGCGAACTGAAATGGGATTTTTCGCGTGCCGGCTGGATCAAGGAGCACGTCAAGCAAATCGCGGATTCGAAACGGCGCGCGCTGGTGGAAAAATTTCTCGCGCTCTATGAAGCGGAAGTCATTCCCAAATTGCCGCATCTGCGCCGCAGCGTGATCTACGGCGATGCTAACGACTACAACGTGCTGGTCAGCGATCCCTGGCCGCAGCCGCGCAGAATCGCCGGCGTAATTGATTTTGGCGACATACACCACGGGATCACCGCGTCTGAGGCAGCAATTGCCGCGGCATACGCCATCTTGGGGAAGGAAGATCCCCTGCGAGCGGCGGCGATTGTGTCCGGATATCACGGCGCGTTTCCACTGGAGGAGCTGGAGTTGTCCGTACTTTATGCTTTGATCGGCACGCGGCTCGCCGTTAGCGTCACCAATTCCGCCTATCGCAAGACGCTGAAGCCGGACGATCCGTACGTCACGATCAGCGAAGCGCCCGCGTGGGAAGCCTTGGAGCGGCTCGACAAAATTCCCCCGCGTTTCGCCCACTACACTTTTCGCGCGGCTTGCGGGCTTCCGCCCGTTCCGCAAGGTGAAAAAATCAAAGGGTGGCTGGAAGCGAGCGCGGGCTCCGCGGCTTCGATTTTGAGCGTCGATTTGCGAACGGCCCCGAGCCTCGTTTTTGATTTAAGCGTTGGTAGCACGTTTCTTGGCGCCGACCCGCGCGGCGCGGAAACTCCCGCACTCGAAGAAAAAATATCTCACACCATGAAGTCGGCTGGTGCGTCCGTTGGGGTGGGCCGCTACGATGAAGCACGCCTGCTCTACACTTCCCCTCCCTTCGGCGCGAGCGGCAATCCCACGGACGAACGGCGGACAATTCACCTCGGCATGGATCTTTTTGTGGAGCCAGGCGCTGCGATTCGAGCGCCTCTGGATGGCGCGGTCCACATCGTGGCGAATAATTCCGCCCCGCTGGACTACGGGCCGGTGGTGATTTTGCGGCACGAAACCAGCGAGGGTGAAGAGTTCTTCACGCTCTACGGGCATCTCTCCAAAGACTCGCTGGTTAGTTTGGAGGTGGGTCAGCGGATTGCCCGCGGCCAGCAATTCGCGAGGGTTGGCTCAACACAAGAAAATGGAGGCTGGACGCCGCACGTTCATTTCCAGGTGATTCTCGATCTGCTTGAGCTGGGCGCGGATTCTCCCGGCGTTGCTTGTGTTTCGCAGCGTGGCGTGTGGACAAGCCTCTCGCCGGACCCGAATCTTCTGCTTGGAATTCCCGCCGATCGCTTTCCGGCCAAAGAGCCTGCCCTTGGCGAGACACTTGCCGCGCGGCGCGCCTTGCTGGGGAAAAACCTCAGCGTCTCTTATCAGCGTCCGTTGAAAATCGTTCGCGGATGGATGCAGTATTTGTATGACGAAACGGGGCGAGCGTACCTCGACGTTTTCAACAACGTGCCGCTGGTAGGGCACAGCAACCCTCGCGTGGTTCAAGCAGCGCAAGCGCAGCTCGCGTTGCTCAACACGAACACGCGGTATCTGCACGACAACATCAACCGTTACGCGAAGCGGCTGACGCGGCTACTGCCTGAACCGCTCCGCGTTTGTTTTTTCCTGAACTCCGGCAGCGAGGCCAATGAGCTTGCTTTGCGCCTTGCGCGTGCGCATACGGGGCGAGAAGACATCATCGTTCTGGAACACGCTTACCACGGCCACACCAACACACTCATCGACATCAGCCCTTACAAATTCGACGGCCCCGGAGGACGCGGCAAGAAGCCCTGGGTGCACGTCGCTCCGCTTGCGGATGATTACCGTGGCGCGTATCGCCGTGGCGACAAGCAAGCCGGCGCAAAATATGCGCGACATGTTGCCGAGATCCTGGAGTGTACGAAAACCGAAGGCCGCAGCGTCGCCGCGTACATTGCGGAAACGATGCCCAGCGTAGGCGGCCAGATCGTTTTTCCGCCGGATTATCTGGCGGAGGTTTACCGTCACGTCCGCGAAGCAGGCGCGGTCTGCATCGCGGACGAAGTGCAGGTGGGATTCGGGCGTCTGGGAACACATTTTTGGGGATTCGAAACGCAAGGCGTCGTTCCCGACATCGTCGTTCTAGGCAAGCCAATCGGCAATGGCTTTCCGCTCGCGGCAGTGATCACCACGCCGGAGATCGCCAATTCATTTAACAACGGAATGGAGTTTTTCAGCACCTTTGGAGGCAATCCCGTCGCCTGCGCCGCGGGCCTCGCGGTTCTGGATGTTCTCGAAGAAGAGAATTTGCAGCAACATGCCTTGCAGGTCGGCGCGCATCTGATCGAGGGCTTGAAGAAACTGCAAACCCGCCACGCGCTGATCGGCGATGTGCGTGGCTCGGGACTGTTCCTGGGGATCGATCTTGTGCTCGATTGTGAAACGCGCGAGGCTGCTCCTCTGCAAGCCTCCTACGTGGTCAATCGCTTGCGCGATTGCGGCATTCTCGCCGGCACCGACGGACCGCATCAAAACGTCATCAAGCTGCGCCCGCCGCTGGTATTCTCCGAAGCCGACGCGGATTTGTTCATTGAGATGCTTGACGCAGTCCTTCAGGAAGACGCCGCCCAACCCAACCGATAAGTGGTCTCGCACGAGTTTGCGAAGTGAGGATGAGACGATGTCCCCGAAAACGTACGACCACCTCGCGATTATTACCGGCTATCCTAATCACGGTTCCAAGCGTCTTAAGTAGCACACAAGCCTTGGGCATGGGTGGACAGGTTGCTTGCAAAGCGTTATCTTTCGCTATTGTCGATGGTACGAGGTCATTCCCAAGGCCTAAGGGTGTACCCAGGTGTAAGGGTTATGATTTTTCTGCAGCGCCTCTCTATTTTTGTTCTGCTGATCCCCTGCTGTGTTCCATTGGCATCGGCGCAGTCCGAACCGGCAGACAATCCTCAGCGCCCAGAGGTTCGACAAACACGGGCAACCTGTCCCGATGCCTTGCGCGAAGACGACCTTTTTTCAATGCCCGTACCGCGTTCTCTTCTTGAAGAAGATGCCTGTGCGCCTGCCAACGAGTTGCTTGCGAAAATCTCGCTCAACCTGCCGAGGAGGACGCCGCTCCGCATCGCGCTTGACCAGCCCACGCGTGTCGATCATCCCGGTGAGATTGTTCATGGGAGAGTCGTGGAAACGGTTTTCGCCTTCGACCAGGCTGCAATTCCGGCCGGCAGCATGGTGAGCGGGCGAATCGTCAGTATTAGTCCTGTCACAGGAGTAAAGCGCACACTCGCTTACGCTAACGGCAACTTTTCTCCGTTCCACAAATACGAGGTCACTTTTGAGTTGCTCACTTTGCCCGACGGAAGGCAGTTCCCGCTAAAGACTTCAGTTTCACCGGGAACCGCGGAAGTTGTGCACCTCGTGAGTAACCCCGATAAAGCGAAGCAGAAAAGTGCTGCCGGCCGCGCAGCAGACAATGCCAAACAGGAAACCAAAGGCAAAGTGCAAGAAGCGAAAGGCCAGGTCCATGAAACGTGGCAAGGAATGACGGCGCCGGGACGCATGCACCGCGTCAAGCAATTTTTGCTTTCCCAATCGCCTTATCGGCGGCAGTACCTGAGTCCGGGCACCCGCTTTGTTGCGGAACTTGACGAGCCTCTCGATTTCGGCGAGACCACGCGCACAGGCGATCAACTCGCCGCGGTCGGAAGCGCGCCCGTGCCCGACAGCACCCTGAAAGCGCGACTGGTTGCCGAAGTCAGCTCGGCAACGGCTACCCGCGGCACACCGGTCGATGCGGTTCTGACCGAACCTCTCTATTCAGCGACGCACCAATTAATTCTTCCTGCGAACAGCCGCCTTGTTGGCAGAGTTCTGCAAGCCAAACCCGCGCATAAGCTGCACCACAACGGCGAACTCCGCTTGATCTTCGACCGCATTGAAGCCCCCGAGGAAGCGATTCAGGCATTGTCACAAGTGCAGACACAGGCTGAGCATCTTCAAGCAAGCTCGCAGGCCATGATCGGCAACCTCGAAGGCTTAGAAGTGGCTCGCAGCGCCCACATGAAGCTCGACGAAGAGGGCGGAGCACGCACGACCGACAACAAGACGCGGTATCTGTCGACCGGGATCGCGCTTCTGTTGGCGGCGGCCGCGGCACATCCTGACGCTGAGCACGGCACGGTGGACGGTGGCGGCGACCCAGGTATGCGAACAGCCGCGGGGGGATCTGGTTTTCGCTTGACGGGGGCGGTGCTGAGTCTGGCGGTGAGGTCCACGCCAGTTTCGATTGCTTTTGGCGCCTATGGAGCATCAACGTCCATTTATTCGAATTTCCTCTCGCGAGGACACGACGTCGTGCTACCCAAAGATACGCCGCTTGAAATTGGCTTCGGCAACCCGCATCCTGCAGCGACCCCGCCGTCTAGTCCTCCATCGCCAAGGCCCTGAAGGGGCTCCATTTTTCTAAAGGCACTAGTTGACAAACCGGTTACTCTGCACGTAGGCTCGCCCCAATGCAGCTGGATGCTTCCCTCTCCTGGCTTGCGCTGGGGCTCACGCCCGGACTGGCTTCCCGTTTGTCCGCCCGCATGCTGCGGCGCTTTGACTCCCCGGACGGAGTCTTCCGCGCCACAATAACCGATCTCGAAGCCTGCCATCTCCCCGCTTCGGTCGCGCAAGCCATCGTAAAGAAGGAGGCCTTCAAGCGTGCCGAAAAGGAATTGGCGAGCATTCAGAAGATCGCGGGTTGCTCGCTGGTGAACTGGACCGAGCCGGAGTATCCGCAGACGCTCTTGCAAATTTATGACCCACCGGTACTGCTCTACGTTCGCGGTGACCCGCAGGTATTGAATCTCCCCAGCATCGGCATCGTTGGCACGCGCCGCCCCACCCTTTACGGCACGCAAATGGCGCAGCGTCTGGGCCGGGAACTTGCCGCGCGTGGCCTCGTCATCATCAGCGGATTGGCACGCGGGATTGATGCCATCGGACATCATGGAGCGATGGACGCCAATGGCCGCGCGATCGGGGTTCTCGGCACGGGCATCGACGTCTGTTACCCGAAGGAGAACAGGAAACTTTACGAAAAAGTGCTGGAGCGTGGCGCGATCATTAGTGAATTTCCCCTGCGCACGCACCCCGCACCGGAGAATTTCCCCATACGCAACCGAATCGTCGCCGGCATGCCGCACGGCGTGGTGGTCGTGGAAGGCGCACAATACAGCGGGTCGCTGATCACCGCGCGCCTGGCCATGGAGTTCGGCAGAGAGGTTTTCGGCGTGCCCGGAAACGTTACCCAGCCTGCGAGTTTCGCGCCGAATCAACTCATCAAGCAGGGCGCCAAACTCGTCACCTGCGCCGGGGACGTGATCGAAGAGCTGCCCACGCCCATTCGTGCCGCTCTCCTGCAGGCCGAGCAACCGGAAGCCGAGCAGAGGAATCTATTGGCTGCTGCGGCGCTGAACGGCTCGGAGAAGAAACTCTTCGAGATGCTCAGCGCCGAAGAACCGATGCCTATTGACGACATCGTAGAACGCTCCGGGTTGAACTCTTCCGAAGTTCTCGCTACGCTGTTTGATCTGGAGATGAAAGGCATCATCCGGCAGTTGCCGGGCAAACAGTTTAGCAAAGTCTTGCTGTAGAGGCAGATAGGGGTTCGCATCGGTAGCTCGGGCGGGCATCCCATCGTCAGGCGCATCCACAAGGGCAGTCGCCGCATCTAAAACCAGACCTCGTTCGGGTCCGGCCGAGCGCTTAAGTTAGCGAGAAGGACACACGCCGCGCGGTCAGCTCTCTTTGCAATACATTTGGGAGTTACAAAGGCAACATGGCTCGTTCGCTGGTTATTGTCGAATCACCCGCAAAGGCGAAGACGATTAACAAATATCTCGGGCGGAACTTCACCGTCAAAGCCTCCATCGGCCACGTGATGGACCTGCCCAAGAAAACGATCGGCATTCGTCTGCCCGGCGAAGAAGAGGGCGGCAAAAAGAAGAAAAGACGCAAAGCCAAGAATGGAAGCAAGAAAGCACGGGGGAAGGAAAAGCCGGTCGGGAAACTGATCAGCCTCGACGACGAGAAAATTTTTGAGCCTACGCTGCAAATCATTGCAGGCAAGGGCAAGATCATCAATGATCTTCGCAAGGCAGCGCACTCTGCCGATGCCGTGTATCTGGCGGGCGACCCCGATCGCGAAGGCGAAGCCATTTCGGCGCACCTCGCGCTAGTTCTCTCCAAGCCTGCCAAGTTCATCGAGCAAGAACCCAGCATTTCGAGATTCAAGAAGAAAGAGGCGACACCCGAAGAAACTGTCAAAAAAGAAAACGAGGTCGATTCCAAGAAAGAAGCCGTTGCCATCGATCCGAAGAAGATTTT
>Ga0209648_10000473_pt1 | contig 30827 bp, 30 predicted proteins | sample GraSoi2013_115cm_FD_185830 | JGI IMG/M metagenome (GOLD analysis project Ga0209648, IMG submission 185830) | Grasslands soil microbial communities from the Angelo Coastal Reserve, California, USA - Sample 9_17_2013_115cm (SPAdes) (version 2) | ecosystem: Environmental > Terrestrial > Soil >...
CGGGTAGCGAGCGTAGTGCTCCGCGTTCTTGCGCGCCACCAGCGGATACGTCGCCCGGTACACATCGTCGGCCGACGCGTCCAGACCGGGCAGGCCGCCGGTGATCAGGGCCTCGCGGATGCCCTCCGGCGCGAGCGACAGGTAGCTGACCGTGCAGAAGCCGCCGAAGCTCTGGCCGAGGACGCTCCACGGCTCGTCGCCCGCGAGTTCCTTGCGGATCAGCTCGGCGTCGGCGACGATCGCGTCGGCCCGGAAGTGCGACAGGTACTCGGCCTGGGCGCTGGCGCTGCCGAGCCCCGCCAGCGTGCGCCGGCTGGCGGGGGAGGAGCGCCCGGTGCCGCGCTGGTCGAGCAGCAGCACCCGGTAGTCGCTCAGCGACCGGTCCAGCCAGCTCTCCCGGCCGACGGGCCGCGGAGACCCGAACCCGGGCCCGCCCTGCAGGAACAGCAGCCACGGCAGGTCGTCCGCCGCCTTGTCCGCCGCGACCACCGCCCGGGCGAACAGCCGGACCTGCTCGCCGCCGGGCCGGGCGTGATCCAGGGGGACGGTGAAGGCGTGGTCGGTGAGCACGGTTCCCGGCTGACGGTAAGAGACCATGCACGGCACCGTACCGGGCGGGACAGTGCCTGCTGCGTTCAGCCTCAGGTGGTGCGGTGCAGGGGAATTCCCTCGGCGGCGCTGGCCTCCTGCACCCGGGCGGGCCCGCGGAGCACGTAGGCCACGCCCACGGCGATCACCGCGCCCGCCACCGGCCCGATCAGGTACACCCACCAGGTGGACAGGTCGGCCAGCGCGACGTCTGGCCCGAGACTCCGGGCGGGGTTCATCGAGGCGCCTTCGTACGGCCCGCCCATCGTGCCCCAGGCCAGGATGTAGGCGCCGACAGCCAGCGGCACGAACGGGCCGTTGAGCTTCGGACCGTTGGCCAGGTTGAGGATCATCAGCACCAGGCCGAACGTGAGCACAGCCTCGAACGCGGCGGCCTGCCAGGACTGGCCGGGCTTGGGCATGGTGGCGGCCAGGTGCCCCGCCGGGCCGAAGAACGCGCGGGCCAGCAGGGAACCGCATATGGCCGCGCCGAACTGGACGACCCAGTAGACCGCGGCCATGACCCAGCCCATGTCCCGGCGCAGCGCGAACGCCAGCGTCGTCGCCGGGTTGAAGTGCGCCGAGATGTCGCCGAGGAAGAACACCGCCACCACCAGCCACAGGGCCGAGACCAGCGACAGCACCAGCACGGTCTGCCAGGGCTGGAGGGCGTGCCCGCCGTAGCGGCCCAGGACCGCGGCCCCGCCGGACAGGACGAACGTGAGCCCGGCCATGCCGATGAACTCGGCCAGCAGCCGCCGCAGCCGGTGGCCGGGGTTAGTCCAGTCGGCCCAGCCCCGCTGCCCGCCGACGGACGCGATCAGCGCCGCCCGGCCCAGGGGCTCGGCTAGGCGGGCCCGCCGCGCCGCTCTTGCCTCTCTGCTTTCCTCCACGCCGCCGGCGGATGAGGGTGCAGCTGGGGGGACCGGGCTCATGTCACCGTTTCCCGGGGCTGGGCTGAAGGTCGGCCGAGCCCCCGCGGGTCAGGGCGATCGGGTTGACCACCCGGTCGAACAGGTCCTCGCTGACCCCCTTGGCCAGGGCAGCCTGCTTGAGGGTCAGGTCGTGGTCGATGGCGTAATGCGAGATCACCGACGCCTGGTCGTAGCCTATGACCGGCGACAGCGCGGTGACCATCATCACCGACCGCTCGATGTTCTGCTTCAGCCTGGGCTCGTTCAGCTCGGCGCCCTCGACCATGAACTTACGGAAGTGGTCGCACATGTCGGCCAGGATCAGCGCCGAGTGCAGGTAGTTGCTGATCAGCACCGGGCGGAACGCGTTCAGCTCGAAGTTGCCCTCGGCGCCGCCCATCGTGACCGCCACGTCGGAGGCGATGACCTGGATGGCCACCATCAGCATGGCCTCGGCCTGGGTCGGGTTGACCTTGCCCGGCATGATGGAGGACCCAGGCTCGTTGGATGGCAGGATCAGCTCGTGGATCCCGGTACGGGGACCCGAGCCCAGCCAGCGGAGGTCGTTAGCGATCTTGAACAGGGTGACCGCCGCCGCCTTGAGCCCGGCGTGCGCCCGGACCATGCGGTCGAGGGTGCCCTGGGCGGTGAACTTGTTGGGCGCGGTCTCGAAACGGGCGCCGGTCATCGTCGCGATCTCGGCCGCTACCTGCTCGCCGAACCCGGGCGGGGCGTTCAGCCCGGTCCCCACCGCCGTGCCGCCCATGGCCACGGTCAGCAGGCCGCGGGTCGCGTGCTCGACCTCGGCGATCGCGTCGTCGAGGGCGCCGGCGTAGCCGGACCACTCCTGGCCGACGGTCAGCGGGATCGCGTCCTCGAGGTGCGTCCGCCCGGTCTTGACGACCTCAGCCCACTTTCCCGACTTGCGCTCGCACGCGTCGCGCAGCCGCCGGAGCGCCGGGATCGTCTTCTGGGTCGCCATGGTGTAGGCGGCGATGTGCATGGCGGTCGGGAATGTGTCGTTGCTCGACTGCCCCATGTTCACGTGGTCGTTCGGGTGAACCGGCTGCTGCGAGCCGAGCGTCCCGCCGACGAGCTGGATGCACCGGTTGGAGATGACCTCATTGACGTTCATGTTGGACTGCGTCCCCGAGCCGGTCTGCCACACGTACAGCGGGAACTCCTCGTCCAGGGCCCCGCTGATGATCTCGTCGCACACCCGCTCGATCAGCTGGCCCTTCCAGGCGGGCAGCCGGCCTGTGCGCGTGTTCACCAGGGCCGCCGCCTTCTTCACGTAGCCGTAGGCGTGGTACACCTCCTTCGGCATCCGGTCGTGGCCGATGTTGAAATGCTCCAGGCTGCGCTGGGTCTGCGCGCCCCAGTACCGGTCGGCCGGGACCTCGACATCGCCGAGGCTGTCGAACTCCCGCCGCATCCCGGTGGCATGCAAGCCGATGGGCAGGTCGAGGATCTTCGGTGCCGCGTCGCTGGCGTCCGTCATGATGCGCTGCCTCCTTTCGGGTTGGCGCTCGCTGTCTGGAGGCTGGAAAGGGGGACTTCGGCGTCGACCATACCCATCTGCCTCGTCGTCGAGTCCTCGTAACCGGACCGGCGCCTACCGGGCCGGGCGTCTACTCGACGGTGACCGACTTGGCGAGGTTGCGGGGCTTGTCGATGTCGTGACCGAGCGCGAGGGCGGCGTGGTACGCCATCATCTGCAGCGGCACGGTCAGCAGGATCGGGTCGAGCTCGCGCTCGTTCTTGGGCACGGTCACGGTCGGGGCCTCGAGCTCGCCCAGTGCGACGCCGGGATGGGTGATGACCACGAGCGGGCCGCGGCGCGCGACGATCTGCTGCAGGGCCGCGAGGTTGCGGTGGGTGAGCTCGTCGTCGGGCAGGATGGCCACGGTCGGCAGGCTCTCGTCGATGAGCGCCAGCGGGCCGTGCTTGAGCTCGCTGGTCTGGTAGGCCTCCGCATGCCGGTAGGAGATCTCCTTGAACTTCTGGGCGCCCTCGCGGGCGACGGGGAACCCGCGGACACGGCCGATGAAGAACAGGCTCTGAGCCCCCGCCAGCCCCCGGGCGACCTCCGAGATGTGGTCCTCGTCGGCGATGATCTTCTCGATCTGGCCGGGGACGCTGCGCAGGCCCGCGATGATCCGCTGGCCGTCGGCGATGGACAGGTCGCGGACCCGGCTGAGGCTGAGCGCGAGCAGCGCGAACCCGATGGCCATATGCGTGAGGGCCTTGGTCGACGCGACCGCGACCTCGGGCCCGGCATGCAGGTAGATCCCGCCGTCGCATTCCCGGGCGATCGTGGAGCCCACCACGTTGACCAGCCCCACGATCCGCCCGCCCTTGCGCTTGACCTCCTGCACGGCGAACGCGGTGTCGGCGGTCTCCCCGGACTGGCTGACGGCGACGTACAGCGTGTCGGGCTCGACGATCGGGTTCCGGTAGCGGAACTCCGAGGCGGGCTCCGCGTCGGCCGGAATGCGGGCCAGCTCCTCGATCATCGCGGCGCCGATCTGGCCCACGTAGTACGCCGAGCCGCAGCCGAGGATCTTCACCCGCCGGAACGAGCGCAGCTCGCGCGGCCCGAGGTTGAGCCCGTCGAGGCGCGCGGTGCCGAAGCGCTCGTCCAGGCGGCCCCGCAGCATCCGCTCGATCGTGGACGGCTGCTCGAGGATCTCCTTGCGCATGTAGTGACGGTGCCCGGCGAGCCCCACGTCCTCCAGGTCGATGTCGATGGTGGTCGGGATCTTGGCGGTGTTCTCCTCGTCCCGGCTGAACGTGCGGAACCCCGACGCGGTCACGGTCGCCAGCTCGCCGTCGTCGAGGTGGACGACCGAGGTGGTGTGCCGGACCAGGGCGGCGAGGTCGCTGGCGACGAACATCTCGTGGTCGCCGACGCCGACGATGAGCGGGGAGCCGTTGCGCGCGACCACGATCCGGTCCGGGTGCCGCTGGTCGAGCACGGCGATCGCGTACGTTCCCGTGATCCGGGACAGCGCGTCGAGGACCGCCGCCTCGAGCGTGGCCGCCTCGGAGCGGGCCACGAGGTGGGCGATGACCTCCGTGTCGGTCTCGGAGCTGAACTTCACCCCCCTGGCGTCCAGGCGCTCGCGCAGCACGGCCGCGTTGTCGATGATGCCGTTGTGGACGACGCTGATCCGGCCGTCCTCGCTGGCCTGCGGGTGGGCGTTCTCCTCGGTGGCGGGGCCGTGCGTGGCCCAGCGGGTATGGCCGATGCCGACCTTGCCAGCCAGGCGCCTGGGCAGCGATGCGTCGAGGTCGCGGACCCGCCCGACCTTGCGGAACACCTGGGCGTCCCGCGAGCCCAGCACCGCGATCCCGGCCGAGTCGTACCCGCGGTACTCCAGGCGGGACAGGCCCTCGATGAGGACCGGAGCCGCGTTCTGGTTGCCGACGTAGCCGACGATTCCGCACATGCAGGTACGCTCCTTGGGCTCAGCCGTAGACGATCCGGCGCAGCTGACGTTCGGACAGGGATGGCGCGGCGACCAGCCGGGTGGCCAGTTCGCCGGCGATCAGCGGGAAGATCTCGGTATTGCGCTTCCCGTAGAGCCGGTAGTGGGCGTGCCGCCGCCTCACGTAGTCCTCGACGGGCTCGCGATACCAGGCCAGAACGTCCTCCACGACCCGGGCCGCCTCCCCGGGCGTGAGTCCGGTGGAGCCCGCGACCCGGTCGATGAGATCGTGTTCAGGCACCGCATCATCGTGCCGTCCGCGCGGCTCCAGTGCCAACTTTCTGCCCGGATCCGGGCAAGAAACTGAAGTGCACGGGGCGTTGAAGCCCATTTGGACTCAGTGTTCCGGCGCCGACCAGCCGCACGAGCTTCGTCAACCTTCGGTTGACCCGCACAGATCGTCAAGCTATCCTTGACGAATGGCGACTCCTCCGATTTCACTCGACAACCTGATCTCCTACGTCACCGCGGTGCACCCCGGCGGGGGTCCGCTGGAGAACCTCTCGGACGCCGTCAGCGTCTCAGCCCAGCTTGAGGTGCAGTCTGACGCCCTGATCGGGTACTTCGTGGACCAGGCCCGGCGCTCGGGCGCCTCCTGGAGCCAGATCGGCGCCAGCATGGGCGTGTCCAAGCAGGCGGCGCAGCAGCGGTTCGTCTCGCACTGGGAGAGCGCCGATTTCTCCCGGTTCACCCGGCGCGCCCGGAACGTGCTCGCCGTGGCCGACCAGGTCGCCGGGAACGCGGGAACGGAACTGATCGACGCGGCGCACCTCGCGGCCGGCCTGCTGAGCGAGCCTGACGGGCTGGCGGCGAAGGTCATCCACGGCGCTGGCCTCAGCGACGGGCAAGTCTATGCCGCATTCCGCCTGGAGCCGGCCTCCGTCGGCGACCCGCACCCGCACGACCTGCGCCATCTGCGCTTCACCGACGCCGGCCGGGCCGTGCTGCGGGAGACCGTGAAGGCCGCCCTCCGCCTGGGCCACAACTACGTCGGGACCGAGCACCTGCTGCTCGGGATCCTGCTCGCCGACGGCGACGCGGCGCACACTCTCACTGGCCTCGGCCTCACGGCCGAGCAGGCCGACCAGAAGTTCGCCGGCGAGTTCGCGGCCATCGCGGCCCAGCGACAGGGGAACCCGCGGTGAAGCAGGCGCCGAGATAGCTCATCACAGAACCGCGATCGTTCATGCGAGTGTTCAAGCAGCCGCGCGGTTGTCCACTTAGACCGGGGTTCCTGCAGGCGGCTCGTAGCCGAGGTTGGGCCGCAGCCAGCGCTCGGCCTCGGCCACCGCGACGTCCTTGCGCGCCGCGTAGTCCTCGACCTGGTCGCGGGCGATCCGGCCGACCGCGAAGTAGCGCGATTGCGGGTGCGCGAAGATAAGGCCGCTGACGCTCGCGGCCGGAGTCATGGCGAACGACTCGGTGAGCGCCAGGCCCAGGCGGCCGGCGTCCAGCAGATCCACGAGCTTAGTCTTCTCCGAGTGATCGGGGGAGGCCGGGTAGCCGAACGCGGGACGGATGCCGCGGAACCGCTCCCTGTGGAGGTCCTCCACCCTGGGCGCCGCGTCCGGCTCGAACCAGGCGCGGCGGGCCTGCAGGTGCACGTGCTCCGCGCAGGCCTCGGCCAGGCGATCGGCGAGCGCCTTCACGGTGATCGCGCGGTAGTCGTCGCGGGCATCCTCGTAGCGGCGGGCCAGGTCCTCCGCGCCGTGGACGCAGACGGCAAAGGCGCCGAGATGGTCGCCGGCCGGGGCGATGTAGTCGGCCAGGCAGCGGTTCGGCCGCGTGTCGCCGCGCGCTGCCTGCTGCCGCAGCATGGGGAAGCGTGGCCCGCCGTCGACGGCGATATCGTCGCCGTCCGCGTGCGCGGGCCAGAATCCGTAGACCCCGCGCGCCTGCAGCAGGCCGCCGGCGATGATCTCGTCGAGCAGGGCGACCCCGTCGTCGAACAGCTCGCGGGCCGCGGGCTGTTCCAGGATGGCCGGGTACTTGCCCCTCAGCTCCCAGGCAGCGAAGAAAAACTGCCAGTCGATCAGCTCGCGGAGCTCCCGCAGGTCGGGCGCTATCACGCGGGCTCCGGTGAACGCGGGCACGGGCAGGTCGTCAAAGCTGACCTGCTCGCGGTTCGCCCGGGCCTGCCACAGCGCCACCAGCGGCCGGCGCTGCTTGTCCGCGTGCTCCCGGCGCAGCCGTTCCTGCTCGCCGCGGTTGCGCTGGTCGAGGTCGGCGGCGCGGCCCGGGTCGAGCAGATCGGAAACCACGCCGACGACGCGTGAGGCGTCGAGCACGTGCACCGTCGGGCGCTCGTAGGCCGGGGCGATCCGGACCGCGGTGTGCTGCCGTGACGTCGTGGCCCCGCCGATCAGCAGCGGCAGCTCCAGGCCGCGCCGCTGCATCTCGGTGGCCACGTTGACCATCTCGTCGAGCGAGGGCGTGATCAGCCCGGACAGCCCGACGGCCTGGGCGCCCTCGGCCACCGCGGTGTCCAGGATCTTCGCGCCCGGGACCATCACGCCCAGGTCGATGACCTCGTAGTTGTTGCAGGCGAGCACGACGCCGACGATGTTCTTGCCGATGTCGTGCACGTCGCCCTTGACGGTGGCGAGCACGATCTTGCTCTGGGCCCGCCCGCCGTCCGCCCGGCCCTCGCGCAGCGCCTGTTCCTTCTCGGCCTGCATGAACGGCTCGAGGTAGGCCACCGAGCGCTTCATCGCCCGGGCGCTCTTGACCACCTGCGGCAGGAACATCCGTCCCGACCCGAACAGGTCGCCCACGATCTTCATGCCGTCCATCAGCGGCCCCTCGATCACATCGAGCGGGCGCTCGGCGAGCAGCCTGGCCTCCTCGGTGTCGGCCTCGATGAAGTCGACGATGCCGTGCACGAGGGCATGGGCGAGCCGCTTCTCGACCGGCGCCTCGCGCCAGGACAGGTCGACTTCGCGCCGGGTGCCCGAGCCCCGCACGGTATCGGCGAAGACGATCAGCCGGTCGGTGGCATCCGGGCGCCGGTCGAAGATGACGTCCTCGACCAGCTCGAGCAGGTCGGCGGGGAGGTCCTCGTAGACGGCGAGCTGGCCGGCGTTGACGATCCCCATGTCCAGCCCGGCGCGGATCGCGTGGAACAGGAAGGCCGAGTGCATGGCCTCGCGCACCACGTCGTTGCCGCGGAAGGAGAACGACAGGTTGGAGATGCCGCCGGACAGGTGCGCGCCCGGGCAGCGCTCCTTGATCAGCGGCAGCGAGTCGACGAACGCCTTCGCGTAGCCGTTATGCTCCTCCATCCCGGTCGCCACCGCCAGGATGTTCGGGTCGAAGACGAGGTCCTGCGGCGCGAACCCGGCCTGCTGGGTGAGCAGGTCGTAGGCACGGCCGCAGATGGCCACCTTGCGCTCCACGGTGTCGGCCTGGCCCTGCTCGTCGAAGGCCATCACCACCACGCCGGCCCCGTAGTCCCTGACCCGGCGGGCCTGCTCGAGGAACGCCTGCTCTCCCTCCTTGAGGCTGATCGAGTTGACCACGCCCTTGCCCTGCACGCACTTCAGCCCGGCCTCCAGCACGCTCCACCGCGAGCTGTCGATCATGATCGGGATCCGGGCCACCTCAGGCTCGGTGGCGATCAGGTTCAGGAACGCCGTCATCGCCTGCTCGCCGTCCAGCAGGTCGGCATCCATGTTCACGTCCAGCAGGTTCGCGCCGCCGCGGACCTGCTCCAGCGCCACGTCCGCGGCCGCCTGGTTATCGCCGCCCTCAATGAGGCGCCGGAAGCGCGCCGAGCCGGCCACGTTGGTGCGCTCGCCGATCATCACGAACCCGGTGTCCGGGCCGATCTCGAACGGCTCCAGCCCGCTGAACCGCGACCGTGTCCGGGGGGCCGGCACCGGGCGCGGCGGCAGCCCGGCCACCGCGCGGGCGATCTGCTCGATATGCGCCGGGGTGGTCCCGCAGCAGCCGCCGACGACGTTGACCAGGCCCGCATCGGCGAACTCGCGCAGCAGGCGGGAGGTGTCGGCCGGCTGCTCGTCGTACCCGCCGAACGCATTGGGCAGGCCGGCGTTGGGGTGAGAGCTGGTGTAGGTATGCGCCAGCCGCGACAGCTCCTCGACGTGCGGTCGCATCTGCGCCGCGCCCAGCGAGCAGTTCACGCCCGCCACGAGCGGGTCCGCGTGCTGGATGGCCGCCCAGAACGCCTCCACCGTCTGCCCGGACAGCGTACGGCCGCTCAGGTCCACGATCGTGACCGAGATCCATAGCGGCAGGTCGGGCGCCACCTCGCGCGCGGCCGCGATGGCGGCCTTCGCGTTCAGCGTGTCGAAGATCGTCTCGATGAGCAGCAGGTCGACACCGCCTTCGGCCAGCGCCCCCATCTGCTCGGCGTACGCGTCCCGGACCTGGTCGAATGACACGGTCCTGAACGCCGGGTCATCGACCCGCGGCGACAGGGACAGCGTGACGTTCAGCGGCCCGACCGAGCCGGCTACCAGGCGACCGCCCGCCTCGTCGGCCGCCTGCCGGGCCAGCCGCGCTCCCTGCAGGTTCATCTCGGGTACCGCGGCCTCCAGGCCGTAGTCGGCCTGGCCGATCCTGGTCGCCGTGAACGTGTTCGTGGTGACGATGTCGGCGCCGGCCGCCAGGTACTGCCGGTGCAGGCCGAGGATGACGTCAGGCCGCGTCAGGTTCAGCAGGTCCGGGTCACCGGTGAGGTCGCGCGGGTGGTCGCGGAACCGGTCACCGCGATAGTCCTGCGCCGCGAGCCCGGCGCCCTGCAGGGCGGTTCCCCAGGCGCCGTCCAGGACCAGGATCCGCTCGTCGAGCAGGTCCCTTATGACCTCAGCACTCGCCATCACCGCGCTCCTTCGAGTAACCCAGAGACGCGCGGACGTGGCGCGAGACTCTTTAGGCGTTTTTGTCCTGGTCGCCAAGCTGCCATCAAATTCTGTCCAGGTGACTGCCGAGGATACCGCCTTTGCCCGCCGGGCGCGCCACCGGATTAGCCAGCGCGGCGGGGGAGACGCGGACGGGGGAGACGTAGACGGGGGAGACGGGGCTGGGGGAGACGTAGACGGGGGAGACGGGGCTCGGCCGTGCCACCCAGCCTGTCCCGCAGACTGGTGATATCTTGATAGCACCATGCCGATGAAACCAGGTAGCACCAAGAACCTGCTGCTGCGCCTCGACCACGACCTGGCCGAGCGCCTGCAGACCGTGGCCGACGTCGAGGGCCGCTCGGTCTCCGACGTCGTGCGCGAGGCCATCATCAAGCTGGTCGAGCAGCGCCGCCGCGACAAGCGCTTCCTGCGGCTGCTGGACGACAACCTCGCCCGCCACCAGCAGGCGCTCAAGCTGCTCCGGGACGACGACCAGTGATCGCGCTCGAGCTCGCTGACCTGGTCATCATCGCCGGCCGCACGCTCGGGCTGGACACCGGCCAGGTGCTCGACCTGCTCGACCCCGCCGCCGCCAAGCACGCCCTGGCCCAGGCGCGGCCGGGCCGCGAACCTGGCGACCCGGCGAGCCAGGCCGCCGCGCTGCTGCATGCGCTCGTGCGCCACCGGCCGCTGCGGCGCGGCAACCAGCAGGTCGCGCTGGCGGCCATGCTGCAGTTCCTGGCCCTCAACGACATCGGCACCGAGCACCTCCTGCTGGCCGTGCTCCGCGAGGGCGAGAGCGTCGCCGCCCAGGCGCTGGCCAGGCTCGGCGCCGACCACGCCGGGGTCCGGGAACGGGTGCTGAGCCTGCTGACCAGCACGTGCGAGCAGGCAGACCGGCAGGGGCAGCTGGTCGATGATCTGGCCGAGGCCGCAGAGCAGCTCACCCAGGTGCAGCGGCAGAAGGAGGCCGCGTTCGACGCGGGCGACCTCGACAGCGCCGCGGCGCTTCGCGACCGGGAAAAGCAGCTGCGTGCGGACAAGCTGCGGCTGGAGGACCAGCTGGAACCCGGCCGGCACATCCAGGCCGTCATCGCGGAAAACCAGCAAGCGCGCCGCGAGCTTGATCGCCTGCGGGACCTGCTCCGCGAGCACGGCATTGAGCCAGACGGCGGCACCGCCCGCACCGCTTGACCTCGTGGTCAGATCTCCCTGGCGCGCAGCCGGACGATGGCGACCGCCAGCGCCGCGGCGCTCGCGGCCACCGTCATGGCGAACGTGCTGATTGTGCCGCCGTCGGGACGCCTGGTTCCAGACAGCAAAGACAACAGCATCGTTCTTACCGAGATTCCAACTAAAGCACGATTAACCTTGCCTCCACGCCCGACGGGCTCATGGCCCGATGGTCTCATCCCAGGGGGTCGGCGCGGATGATCAGCCGCGACGAACGATGCCGACTCTGCGCGGCCCGCAATCGCGCCGGATGGGCCGCGCGCCGCGCGCAGAGCACCCAGTTCTGGCTCCCGCTCCAGGGGATGCCGTACCTCATCACAGCAGAAGAGGGTGCTCTGTTTCGGGCAGTTCATTGCCAAGCCCCGTTGCCCAAGACAGTGCTCGCTGGTGGGCGAGCCTTCTGGGTGGATGGTGAATGGTGGGGTGTCATGAGCGCAGATCCACTATGCGGGCTCAGGGCAGCGAAGTGGGCAGCCCGAAGGGCCGGAAATGGTCGGCGCCGAGGAATGAGGTGATCTCGGCGATGTAGCGGCCGTGCAGGGTCAGCACCGTGATCGACCAGGCATCGTGTGGGCTGGAGGCGTCGGCTCCGAGGTAGAACGCCACGGCGGGCTGGCCGTTTGCTCTGGTCGGCCGGTGTCGCCAGCTCGGGCAGCGAGTCATGGGAACCTGCACGGCGAAGTCGGTGACCGCCGCGATGCCGTGGTACCAGTGCGGCAGCGGCGGCATCGACCAAGTGACGTCCTCGGTGAGCAGCGCGACCAGGGCGTCGGCGTCGCCGCGTTCCAGCGCGGTGGCGAACCGGGTGACCAGCTCCCGCACACGCGCGTCGTCGATCGTGCGAAGCGTCTGCTGCTGGATGCGGGCGGGGGCCTTCTTCGCGACGATCCTGCGGGCTCGCGCGAGCGCGGAGTTCACCGAGGTGGTCGAGGTGTCCATCATGGTGGCGATCTCGGCAGCGGAGTAGCCGAGGACGTCGCACAGCACCAGCGCAGCCCGTTGGTTGCCTGGAAGATGTTGAAGGGCGGCGACGAAAGCCAGCTCCACGGCCTCACGCTGCTCGTAGCGTGCCTCGGGGTGCTGCCAGCCCTCGGTGAGGCCGCTGTCGGGGTAGGGGCCCAGCCAAGCGACGTCGGTGCGCGGCACTTGGTCGAGTACCGCGCGCTCGCTGGACGGGCCGAGATCGGCGGGCAGGGCTCGCCTGCCGCGGGCGGCGACCAGGTCGAGGCAGGCTCGGGTGGCCACCGTGTACAGCCATGTGCGCAGTGAGCTGCGGCCCTCGAAGCGCGCCAACCCCCGCCACGCGCGCAGTAGCGCCTCCTGCAGGGCATCGTCGGCGTCGTGGACCGAGCCGAGCATGCGGTAGCAGTGCGCGTGCAGCTCTCGGCGCAGCGGCGCCACCAGGCGGGTGAACGCGGCGTCGTCGCCGTCGCGGGCCCGGGCCAACTCGGCCTGCTCGGCGCCGTCTGCCGCCGCCTCCGCGAACTGCCCTGAAAAAACCTCGCCCACGAGCGACGATTCTGCCCCAGCGACCGCAGTCCCACTGGTGAACAATCACGACCGACTCACCGAGGAGGCTGCTCATGAGCCCGAATGGCCGCCCACACGGACCCGCCTGGTTCGACATCTCCACCCCCGACGCGGCGCGAGCACGACACTTCTACCAGGAACTGTTCAGCTGGCCGGTGAAGCTCATCGACGAGACCTACGCGCTGGTCGGCGACCATGGCGGCCAGCCAGCAGGCGGGATCGGCCAGGCTGGCCCGAGCAGCCCGTATGTCGGGATTGTCGTCTACTTCCCGGTCGATGATGTGGACAGTGCACTCGCCCGCGCCGAAAGGCTCGGTGGTAGGCGCGTCCTGGACCCGGTCGATACCCCTGTCAGCCGCATCGCCGTGTTCACCGACCCCGACGGCAACCGAATCGGGCTGGTCAGTCGCTGACCACACGGACCAACGTTCGAGCGCCCCGGACACAGGAGATTCGTCAGAATGACTACACCAAAATCGACAACCAACCTGCATCACGCGAGCGGCATCTGGTCGCTGGTGCACGCCGAGCGAGCCGCCCTGGCCGCTGACCTCGCGGACCTGACCGACCAGCAGTGGGCGACACTGTCGCTGTGCACCGGGTTCACCGTGCGCCAGGTGCTGGCACACCTCACCGCCGGAGCAAGCCTCAACCCCGTGCGGTGGCTGGCCGGAGTGATCCGCTGCCGGTTCGACTTCGACAAACAGGTCGCCATGCGGCTGGCCGAGAAACTCGGCGCCACACCAACTGAGACGCTCGCACGGTTCCGCTGCGTCGTCACCAGCAAGATCAAACCACCGCTGCCGACCGCGGCGATGCTCGGCGAAACGATCGTGCACGCCGAGGACATCCGCCGGCCGCTGGGCATCCACCGCGACTACCCGATCACCATACTCACCCGCCTGGCCAACTACTACCAGGGCTCTGACCTCGTCGTCCTCGCCAAAGGGCGGATCGTCAGCCTACGACTGCAAGCCAGCGACGGCCCCTTTGCCACCGACTCCGGGCCGTTGGTGTCCGGCAGCACCCTGGCCCTGATCATGGCCATGGCCGGCCGCGTGACCTACTGCGACGAACTCGACGGCGATTTTGTCGCCACCCTCCGCGCACGCTGTACGACAGCATGACCACGACCGAGGCGCGAAACCCGAACCGCCGCAAACGGCTCAGGCTACCGCCAACAACAGACATCCCAGCTGCGATATCGCGGAGCCCGCTCACCTGTATATCAAGCATGTGCGGATATGGACCATCTCAGGATTAAGGTGGCAAAGTAGGGACGGAGGCTGCGGGGTGAGGTGGAGGAAGGGCCGCGTGGACTACGTTGGACATTTCGGCCGGGAGGTTGCCGCTTTCGAGGCCGCTGGGTGTGAGGCGGTGAGCTCTGAAGCCGCTCCGGCTGTGCCGTCGTGCCCGGGATGGGTTCTGACCGACCTGGTCTTGCATCTCGGACTGGTGCACAGAATTGTGGCACGCGTTGTCGGCGAGCGGATGCAACAGCCGCCAGAGGCAGGTGACCGGTCGTGGCTCGGGCTGCGAGGGGAATGGCGGGACTGGCTCCCTCCTGGCCGCGCACGACGGCAGGCCCCGGTGCCAGCGGCTTTACTCGACTGGTTCCATGCCGGGGCGGCGGAATTGCACGAGCGATTCCGCGCGGCTGACCCAGGTGAGCGGGTGTGGACCTGGTCAGCAGACCAAAGTGTCGGCTTCTGGCAGCGAATGCAGGCAATCGAGGCTGCCGTCCATCGGTGGGATGCCCAGCATGCGACAGGTACGGCGGAGCCTGTCGAGGCAGCACTCGCCGCCGATGCCATCGCGCAGACCTTCGAGGTCATGGCTCCGATGCGGCGTGCGGTGGCGAAGGCTCCGGCAGGGCAGGGCGAGAGATTTGTATTCCAGCGCTCTGACGGGCCGGGGACGTGGACGGTGCACTTCGATGGTGACGCGGTGCTGCTCGGGATGCCTGAGGAGAACTACGACATTCAAATATCAGGCACGGCGTCTGATCTGGCGCTTTTCCTTTGGCAGCGTGACGTGACCGGCAGTCTCGATGTGCCGGGCGACGCGTCCTTGCTCAGCCGCTTCTTCGCCTTGGTGCCACCTGTGTAGGCAAGTACCGAAGGCACTCTTCTCGGCACGAGCGGGCGCCGACTGCCAAGCCGATGGCCCAGATCTGCGCGGCATCGCGAGTGGCACTGTCATACCCGCTCGCAGTGGTGTCAGCGGTGGACCATATGGCTGATCCGCAGGGTCCTATGGCATGGACCTTCGCGATCCGTGAAGCTCGCGAGCATGATTGGCTGCAGATCTGGCCGATCATTCATGACGTCATCACCGAGCAGCAGACGTTCGCCTATGACCCCGCCATGAGCGAGGACGACGCGAAGCGAGGCTGGCTGCTGAGCGCACCGGCGAGGGTGGTCGTCGCTGCCGGTGACGACCTGATACTTGGTTCCGCGAACATGTACACGAACCGGCCCGGTCCGGGAAGCCACGTCGCATCCGGCAGCCTGATGGTCGCCAAGCAGGCACGCGGCAAAGCGTGGGACGTACCCTTACCACCGACATGATCAGCTGGGCACGACGAAGCGGATTCGCGGCAATCCAGTTCAATGCCGTAGTTGATACGAACACGGCCGCGGTCCTTCTCTACGAGAGCCTCGGGTTCGTCACCCTTGGCACAGCCCCAGGAGCGTTCCGCCACCCCAGCGGCTCGCGCGCATAACGGGACTGCGTCTTGTCTAGGTCAGAGCCGATCACGCTGCGTGAGTCTGCCTCGGGGGAGGGGCGCCAGCTTGCCCGGGGGCTCGGATCTCCGTCTGCCCAGCGAACCGGGCATCGGTGTCTGCGTGGCGGCCTGGCACCGGATATGGCGCAACGGGTTCTTGAACAGCAACATTGTTAATGGTGCGCTTCACCAGGCCGGGCCGGTACCGTCGGCTGCCTCGTCTGCCAGAGAGTGGACGTAATGGCACCGTGCGGCCCGGACCCGCCGTGGTGGCGCCGCTCCTGGCGCTACCACGGCTCCCGGCGATTCCGCCCTGGCTGCGTCGCCCCCTCCCGTGTCGGGTCAGCCGGCTGGACCTGGGATCGGGGCCTGCTGGGCGGTGAACAAGGCGTCCTGCTCGTCGCCGGGCAGGAGGAAGCCCTGCCTGGCGAGGCTCTCCGTTGCCTCGGTGAACTTCTGCACGTAGGCGGCGTGGGTGGGGTAGAGGGTGGACAGGGTGGCCGTATCGAGTGGGGTAGTGGTGCCGAACAGGACGCAGAACAGCGATACCGGGTTGGTGTCGGCGGGTCGGTTGCCGGTTCCGGTCAGGGTCGCGGTCGGCACTTGCAGCTGCGGAAGGCGGATTCCTCCGATGCCGTTGCCGAAGGCGTCCCTGGCCACGTCGGTGCCGGCGGCGTTGATCTGCATCCGCGGCGCTTTCGGTGGGGGCTTGCCCCAGCTCACCCAGGCCCGCAGGTCGGCGTACGCGGTGTCGAAGAGGTAGTTCTCGGGAGCGGTGTTGACCGGGGATGTGCACGACGGGTCGACCGCCTGCGGCGTCTGGCTGTGTTCCTGGTAGCCGATGAGGGTCAGGTCGTTGCCGTCAACGTGGGCCGTGCCGGCCGCTTCCCAGAGGCGGTAGTTCGGATTGTCGGGCTGTCGCGCCGGGACGTGGAAGAGCACGTCGGTTTCGGTTTCGAAGTTGAGCACCGGCTGGTCGAGATCGGTGCGCAGCAATGTCGGCCTCGGAGGCCTGAGCGTGCCGGACAAGATCGTGCCGGCTGCGCCGTTGCTGTGGATGAGGTAGCCGTTGTAGACCCGCGCGAGCGGCGCGACGGCGTCGTAATAGGTCGTCATGCGGGCTGCGGACTGCGACTCGCCGTCGGCGATCAGGTGCCTGACGCGAAGGCCGTGCAGCGGGCCTGTGGCGCTGGACGAGAGCAGCGCCTTGCCAGCCTGGCTGAAGATGTCGTAGGAGAAGTCGTCGGACGGGATGCTCAGGGAGCCATATCGCGCGGGGTCCCATGTGGTGAGGCCGTTGATGCCGACGACCTGGGCGGTGACTCCGACGTAAGCGAAACCGGCGTTGAGCAGCTCGTTGTACCCGTAGTCCCAGTCGACGTCGATGTCGCGCCCCGCGCTGACGTTGAGCCACTCGACGATGACGGTGCCGTTGAACTCCCGCGGGTCGATCGGCGCCCTCACGATCATCCGGGACTTGTAAGGTGCCGTTGACGCCACCTGGACCTGCCACCTGCCATCGCTGGCCAGCGGCTGCTGCGAGGTGAAGCTGCGGGCGGTGCCGGAGAAGAAGTACTCCCGCTCCGCGTAGCCGTGTGAGCGCAGGTCCACCGAGGACGCCGTCATCGGGAAGCCGTGCGTGCCGCCCGTCACCGGGCCGGTGACAGCGGGCACAGGCGTCGGCAGCGGCGCCGCGGCGCGCGCGGCGGGCGCCGTAGCTGGCGCCGCCCCGGCCGCGGACACCAGGCCGGTGCCGGCCAGCACCGCCGCGCCGGCCACGACAACGGGCGCAACACGTGATGCGGCCTTACGGGCCGCGCGCAAAGGGGCACGTACTGGGCGCAGGAAGCGGGGACAACCGATCACTGTGCACCTCCGAGAGACTCTGCCGCGTGCCGCCGAAGCCCCCCCGGCGGCGTCGGCGCACGCAACATCATGGGATTCTTGCGCAGACAGCAATATCAGGCAAAGATGCTGCAAACCTTCCTACTTTGCCCGGATAAACTTGTCAACCGATGGATGAATACGCAGCGTCGGCCAACCCTCCGGATCAGCACCCGGCAGGCCAGACGGCGCTGCAACGCCAGCTACAGCAAGGCGCGCCGGCACGCCGCGCGACCGCCCTGGACGCGTTCACGCTGGCCAGGCGGCGCTTCCTGCGCGGAGAACGGGTCGACATGGGCGGCTTGTCGACCGAGCTCGGTGTCAACCGGGTAACCCTGTACCGCTGGGTGGGCACCCGCGAGCAGCTCCTCGTGGAAATCCTCTGGTCGCTGGCCGAACGCACACTGTCCGACCGGCTGAAACGGGTCGAGGCCGAGGACATCACCGGCAACCGGGTCGCCAGGCTGCTCAGCAGGTTTGTCAGCGACTGCCTGTCAAATCCCGGGATGCGGCAGTTTCAGCGCGACGAAGAAGCGCTCGCGTTCCGCCTGCTCACCCTCGCCCGGTACGGTTTCCACCCCCGGTTCGTGCTGCTCGTGCGCGACCTCCTGGCCGAGGACGTAGCCGCGGGCCGGCTTCAGACGACGGTGCCGCTGGAGGACCTGGCCTACACCGCGGTTCGCGTGGTCGAATCCTACGTGCACCGGGCGGCCATCACCGGCGAGGAACCGGACGCCGACCGGGCCGCGCGCGTGCTCCAGGCCCTCCTGCGCTGACCCGGCGGCCTGGCGTACCGCCGAGACGAGCACAGCGTACAGAACTCCCTGTTCTGCGTGAGCTTGGCGATCATGCTCAACGACCGCCGGGCCGCGCATAACGGCGGCTCGTGCGGCTTATGCTGCTCACGCTTGGTTGCATCGCGCGGTGCCTCATCAATGCCGGTGATCTTCAGCGTCCGCCTGGCCGGTTCTCAGGCGGCCAGGCGGACGATCACGGCTTTCCAGGGTCTATCGCGCTGCGCCAGCGACATACGCGGCGACGATGCACGTCGCGTGCCGGTCCAGGGACGCGCGGGCACGATCGTAACGCATAGCGGTTCTCGGATCTGCGTGTGAAGCGGCTTCCTGCACGTCCCGGAGCGGCACCCCAGCATCCAGCGCCGCGGGAATGAACGCGTGCCTCAATGTATGCGGCCCGATGGCCTTGGTGATCCCAACGCGGCGGGTGGCCTGGCGGACGATCCGGGCAGCCCCGTGGCGGTCTAGCCGACAGCCGTCCGGGGCCAGGAAGACCGGCCCCGCGCAGCGTTCGCCGATGGCCAGGTCGATCGCTCGCGCGGTGCGCGGCGCGAGCGGAATGGTGACGACCTTCCCGCCCTTGCGGGTGACCACCAGCGTCCGGTGCCCGCGCTCGATGCCCATGGCCTGGATGTCGGCGCCGGTGGCTTCGGAGACGCGCAGCCCGTTGAGGGCCAGCAGGGAGATCAGTGCGTGCCCCGCTGGCGGGCCCAGCCCGGCAGCGACGACGAGAAACCCCACGGTAAGACGGCTCTACCGATCACGCCATGTCACCGCGGAGGACTCGCGCGCCAGCACCACTCACCGCACACGTGCTCGCTCTCGCCGAATACGAGCGTGCCGGAGCTTGCCGAAGGCCTGAGCTGTCTGCATGCAGATCAGCCGGTTATGAATGGCCGGGGTTGGGGTTGCAGTTCCCGTTGGCGCTCCGCATCACATCACGCTGCGGGGGCTGCGCTGAAGCGCCCAGGTGCACTCAGCCCAGCTCGTACTCAGGCCGTGCGATCTCGGCGAGGGTCCCGCCGTGGGTTGTGGCAGGCTTCCAGCCGTCACGCGCCGAGGTAGCGGCATATCATCGTGTTCGCCTCGCCGAGAAGACGGCGGTCGCCATCGGGTTCGTCGCGGAACGCGAGGCCGACCAGGTGGTCAGCGACCCGCACCGCGACGAGGCACCTGGCGGCGAGCCCGTCCGCGGGCAGGCCGTACCGGGCGGTGAGCACGTCGTAGAGCAGGCCCGCGAGATCGTCGTCGCTTTTCCGCTGTTGCCGCTCAAGCTCGCGGCTGCGCGGCGCGGCGTAGAAGACCTGGCGGAACCCCAGTACGCGGCGGAAAACCTCCGCGTACGTGTCGATCGCCTGCTCGATGAAGGAGCCTGCCTCACTGGGCGGGTCGGACCGCCGGAACGTGTTCATCAGGTCCTCGAGCCACCCCGCGAGGAGCGCCTCGGCGATGCTGTCCCTGTCCGGGAAGTAGCGGTAGAGGCTGCCGACGGAAACTCCGGCGCGTTCGGCGATGAGACCGGTGATCGCGGGACTGCCAGGACTAGCCCGAGATCGTGCGCTGCGGGGCGGGCGACACATCCGTTTTCGAGTCAGCCACGCCCGCGAACCTGCCTTCTCCCCGGCCAGGGACCATCCCGAGCCGTACCCCTGAGCCAGGCCGACCGCAAGGAGAGACCCTGCAGGGCCGAGTAACCGGACCACGCAGATCACCCGTTCGTGCGCGCCCCAGCTGACCAGTACCGATGTCCCGGAGCCGACCCTAACGGCGGATCCGGTTCGTGAGTGACCAGCGGAGTTGGCTGCAGGGTGCGGCGACGATCCTGCATCGCGTCCGCGATGCCCGGTCGGGGTCTGGTCACTGGGCGGCCGGCTGGCAGTGCAGACTTTCGTCATGGAGGGCCTGAACCCGCAGCATCACTCGGTTCGCCTCAGCTACGACACCGTGGCCGAGGAGTACGCGGCCGGCTTCCGCGATGAGCTGGCCGGTAAACCGCTCGACCGGGCGCTGCTGGCCTGCCTGGCCGAGCAGGCTGGCGACGGTGCGCCGGTCGCGGATCTGGGGTGCGGCCCCGGGCACGTCGCGGCCTGGCTGGACGGCCGGGGCGTGGCCGCGGTCGGGATCGACCTGTCCCCGGGCATGATCGCGGCGGGCCGGCGGGACTACCCACAGGTGGAGTTCCGGGAAGGGGACTTGCTTGCGCTTCCGGCGGCAGATGGTGAGTTCGCGGCGGCCGTTGCGTTGTACTCGATCATCCATCTGGAGCCCGGGCAGCTTGGCGGGGCGTTCGAGGAGATCCACCGGGTGCTGCGACCCGGCGGGCTTGTGCTCGTCTCATTTCATGCCGGCTCGGAGGTACGGCACCTGGACCAATGGTGGGGCCATGCCGTGGATGTCGACTTCCGTTTCTTCGAGCCACCGGACATCGCCGACGCGATAGAGCGCTCGGGCTTTCGCACCGAGATGCGCCTGGACCGCGTGAGCTACCCCGGGGAGGTGGAGACGCGCCGCGCGTATCTGCTGGCCCGGCGCCAGGATTGAACCAGCTGGGAACGAACAAGAACCAGCGGAAGCACAGAACGATCTTTCGGTACCACGCCGATTACCCCGGCGACCGAATGGGCAGCCGATCAGGCGGCTACGCGTGCGTTATCCCTGACCTTCTTCGTGGCTCAGCGTAAGGCCGAAGATCCAGTAGTCGAGGTCGAGATCCCGACTGGCCGGTACGACCATCGCGCCAGAGGCCACCGTGGATCGCTGGATGAAGTCTGACCTGGCGCAGCGCACGGCGGCGAGGCGGCCACGTCGCGTCTGACCTGGCGCGCTGTATGCGCTTTCGGATGTCCGAACACGGCTGTCCGCTCCGGACTGTCTCACTGAGTCGGATCAGTACTGTGCGATAAACCTGCTGCGGGGCCCGGCTGAAGGGAAGGATGCCGGGCGTTTCGGGATGTGCGTGGCGGTAGTGCCCGGTCAGCACCTCTTTGGCGTTGCCGGGCCGGTGTGCGACGGTGGGTGCGGATCCAGCGGCGCATGAGCGGAAGACGGAAACGGTTACGGGGAAGCGGCGGGAACTTGACTTGCTCAGCGTCTGTAGTGATGGCGGGCTCCGCTGGGCTGATGCTGCCCCGTGGCCAGCGGCACCCGTGTGCGCCATGCGGCACGAGCGGGATGTCTGGTGTCACGCTGGTCATGCCGTTGCGTTCACCTGTGCGGGTGCTGGTGGGGGAGGGCCTCAGGGTGATAGGCCGCGCGTTCGGTGTTGCCGCAAGGCGAGGTAGGGGCCGAGTGTGCGTACCCGGCCAGGGCAAGCGCGCATTCGAAGACGGCGAGCAGCAGCGGATCGGCGAATGCCGCGATGTTCCAGGCGGAGCCGCCGGTGAGCAGGCCCTGGACGATTCCGTAGGTCACGGTGAGCGCGGCCAGGGGGGCCAGCGCGAGCAAGGCGAAACGCCACGGGTGGCGGCGGCCATCTAGCCAGTCCGCCAGCCACGGGCCCGCTCACGCGCGGTGGTGCCGCACGAAGCAGCATGCCGGGCTCCTGCTTGCAGCAGCGGGGCAGCAGCCGGGGACGTGGCGCTGCCCGGCTGCGTACAGCCGGGTGGCGGCACCGTGGAGGTCCTCGGCGATGGTGGTACCGGGCGCCTGGCTGACGCCCAGGGCCCGCAGGCATGCTCCGGCTCGCAGCACCGGCCGCACCGTGGCCGCCACCGCGGCCAGGCCGGCTCCGGCTGCGGTGATGACGAGCAGAAGGTGCGCCAGCCGCAGCCCGCCGGGCCCGGTGAGGACCTCTCGAGGAGAACCTCCCCGAGATCGCCCCGATGATCGCCGCGTTCCTCGACAAGACCTACTCAAACGGCCCAGCAGAAAGGATCCTGCCATGAAGATCGCCGTCATCGGCGCCACCGGTCACCTCGGCAGCGCGGTCACCCATGAGGCAACCGCCAGGGGGACACCAGGTCACCGCGCTGAACCGCAGCAGCGTCGATGCCGCCGATCCGGCATCTGGTCGTATGTCAGCCCACCCCCCGGTGCACCTGGTGCCGGGGGACAAGACCGGCTGCTACCGTGCCGAAGCCCGCGACACCCCCCTCGTCGACGAGCGCGGCGAGAGCCGCATCTCGGTCGGCGACTACGCCGCCGCGATCGTCGACACTGTGGAGAACGGCTCCTTCGTCCGTGCCCGGTTCACGGTCGGGTACTGATCCCCGGAGCGGCGGCATCATGAGGAAGCGCCCCGCTACGGCCGTGGTCCGCCCGGGATGCCCGGCCGACTGGCCCGGTCACGGCGTCCGGGCCGGGTAAGGCCGCGCTGGTGCTGATCCTCGCCGCCCTAACCGCGATCGGGCCGCTGTCCATGGACTCCTACCTCCCGGCCCTGCCCGCCCTCGGCCGCGACCTGGGAAGTGGCCCTTCGGTGATCCAGCTCACCCTGACGGCCTGCCTGACAGGGCTCGCGCTCGGCCAGCTCATCACCAGGCCGGCAAGCGACCGCCACGGCCGCCGCCGACCGTTGCTCATCGGCGCGGCCGGCTACGCGGTCACATCGCTGCTGTGCACCGTCGCCCCGTCGGCCACACTACTGATCTTCGCCCGGCTGATGCAGGGAGCGGCCGGCAGTCGGTGCGGCCGAGGAGGCGCTGCGCACCCGCGTCTGGGGCGAGGCGTCACACTTGTGGCGCCGGGATCTCGCCGTCCGGCTCGAGCAGCAGCGCGGTCGCGTTCAGAGTTTCGGGGTACTTTATTCCGGCGCCGGTGTTGAGCGCGACGACGACCTCGCCCTCGCTGATCTCGCCGCGTTGGCGAAGCACCCGGATCGCAGCGACGGTCGCCGCGCCTTCCGGGCAGACCAGCACCCCCTCGGTGGTGGCGATCTCGCGCTGCGCCGCCAGCAACTCGGCATCGCTGACGGCGAGCGCGCACCCGCGGGTGCTGTAGATCGCGTCGAGGATGAGGAAGTCGCCGAGCGCCTTCGGCACGTTGATGCCGAAGGCGGTGGTATAAGGATCCGGCCACGGCGAGCTCTCGCGTGCGCGGGCCTCGAACGCGGTGACGATCGGGGCGCAGCCGCTGGCCTGGACCGCGACCAGCCGCGGCAGCGGGCCGCTGATCCAGCCCAGCTCGGCCAGCTCAGTCAGTGCCTTATGGATGCCGATGATGCCGACGCCGCCGCCGGTCGGGTAAACGATCACGTCCGGCATGGTCCAGCCGAGCTGCTCGACGATCTCCAGGCCCATCGTCTTCTTGCCCTCGAGCCGATATGGCTCCTTCAGCGTCGACACTTCCTGATGGCCCTCGCGGCGCGCAATGGCGGCATTGATGAGCCGGCCGCAGTCGCCGATGTGCCCGCGCACCAGGTAAAGCTCGGCCCCCGCCGAGGCCACCTCGCTCATGCAGATCGCGGGCGCCTTCTGCGGCATGGCTATCAGCGCGCGGAGCCCGGCCCGAGCGGCGTAAAGCGCCCACGCCGCGCCGGCGTTTCCGTTCGTAGGCACGGCAATGCCACGCACCCCGAGCTCAGCCGCCCGGGACACGCCCACTGCGGCACCGCGCGCCTTGAACGAGCCGGTGGGGATCGTCCCCTCGTCTTTCATCAGCAGCCCGGGCACGCCGAGCCGCTCGCCCAGACGCGGCAGCGCCAGCAGCGGTGTCATGCCCTCGCCCAGGCTCACGATGTTCTCCTCGCGCGACACCGGCAGCAGCTCGTGATAGCGCCACAGCGAGGCCTCGCGCCGTCCGAACACAGCCCGCGACGACTCGGCGGCTAGCCGGGTGAGGTCGTACTGCGCGAGCAGCGGCGAGCCGCAGGTGCACACGCCCTGGACGACGTCGGCCGGGTATCGGGTGCCACAGCGCGGACAGCTCAGGTCAGTCAGGTACGAGAACACCAGGCAGCGCCTTTCGGCAGGGGGCCATGCGGCCGGGACGAGCACGGCATGCAGGAGCCCGTTCGTTCGTTCACCAGTCCAGTCGAGCGGCACAACATCGGCAGATGCCGCGCGTGGTGCATGACGGCCGGCTGATCGACGTGACGCCAGGCCTCCAGGTTAGGCCGATGCCTCTAGCTGGTCTTCCTGCGAAAGGCGAAGGGCAGCTCGCCCGGCGCCGAGCCGCTGGCTGCCTAGCGATCCCGCTACGAGAATCAGCGCGATCACGGACCAGCCAGCGCGTCCCCAGCCAACGAGCAGGGCCGTCACCAGTACCGGCCCGATTGCCTGCTGCACTGACATGGAAGTCTTGTAGACACTGAGGTAGTGGCCCCGGTAGCGCTCCGGCGCGAGCTCGGTTGACAGGAACTGCTCGCCGGCGGTGACCTGAAGCTCCCCAATCGTCAGTGCGCTCACCGCCGGTATGAGCAGCAGTATTGCCATGACCCTTCCGGGTCCAGCGGTTATCGCGAAGCAGGCGCTGGCGAGGGCGAAGCCGATCGCGGCCGAGCGGTAGCTGCGGGTGATTCCCTTAGGGCTGGTGATGCTGCGGGTGGCGCGAACTTGCAGCAGCACGACGAGGGCGGTGTTCAGGGCGAAGAGAAGCCCGGGTATCGAGAGGGGTGCCCTGGTGCGCAGAGAGATCCACAAAGGCATGGCCACGGTCAGCACGCTGTCATGGAGGCAGACCAGGACGTTCAGGCAGGCCAGGCCCAGGTAAACGCGATCACGTGCGACCTGAAGATAGCTGGGCCCTTCGCTCCTGTTTCTGGGCCGGCTCGCGAGCGGCCTGATGGCGGGCAGCCGGAGGACAAGGGCGCTGGCTACCATGTACGAGGCGGCATTCGAGGCCAGCAGCACGTCAAAGGGAGCCCTGCCGCGGATCAGCAGCGCCAGTCCGGACAGCAGACCGCCGAGTCCGTACCCGAGATTGCGTATGGTCTGCTGCCACGCCAGGGCAACAGCCCGGTCCCGGCCTGGTGCTACGCCCAGGACGAGGACGGCTGCGGCCGGGCGCTCCATCCTGCTGGCGAACTGCAGCACGATCGCCACGGCGATGAATGTCGCGAACGAGTCGACGGTCAGGTAGGCCAGGAATCCCAGCGTGCTCACGGTGAAGCACGCCACTACGATCGTCCGTGCATCGAAACGGTCGAGCAGAGGGCCCGCGCAGGGAGCCGCGGCTACCGCCACCAGGCCTGCAATCGTGAGACCAAGGCCGGCCCGGGTGGCAGAGAGTCCCACGATCCGCGTCAGATAGATCACTGATATGGGGAGAAAAAGGCCCGTTCCGAGCGCGTCGGCGAGAGAGGCGAGCAGGACACGGCGCTGGTCTGGATCCCTGGGGGTCTTGGGGAGCAGCCGGCCGGGCAGCGTCACCGCAGCCTGGAACCCGGTGAACGATCGCACCACCACCTCCCGGAACGCTCTGGCCGCCACCGCGGCCGCACGCGCCGCGGTGATGCGGTTGCGACGGCCGGCTGAGGTATTTGCGCCACCCCCTCGCGCGGCCCCGCCGTCGGCTGCCACGGCCTGTTCGCCAGCCGGGGCGGTCGCGTTGCCTGCCGTCCTGGCCGGCCCGGGAGTGGCAGGAGCGGATGCGGCGGGCGGCCGACCGCTGGTTTGCCGGCTCGCTGTCTGTGTGCTCGCGCTCTGGGCACCGTCGGCCGGGGCACCGAAGGCCGGGGCAGGCTCAGCCTGCGGACGGGTGGCCTGAGCATCCGTGGCCTGGGCACCGGCGAAGGCCGTGCCGTTCGCACCGGGATGACCGGGGCCGCCCGTGGTGCCGGGAAACCGCCGCAGCCTCATGCCTGTCCCTCGCTCACAGTAGAACCGGTTTAACTGGTTCCAGACCGTACCAGTTAAACCGGTTCCAGCGCTAGACTGGGCGGGTGAGCCAGGCAGACGTCCCCCGCTTCCGGTACGGAACAGGCCGCCTGTGCCTGGACTTCATCCGGACCCTGCGCTATCGGGGGACCCCCGGCGAGACGGAGCAGCTGCCCGATCCGGCGGCGCTCGCGGCGTGGGCCGGCCAGTTCGGGCCGTACGGCCCCGGCTCACCGCACCCGCCCAGCAGCGCGCTGCTGCAGGAAGCGCACCAGCTGCGGGAGGCGATCTTCGAGCTGCTGACCGCCGCCCGCTCGGGCGCTGGGGCCGGGTCAGGCCAGCCGGCCGCCCGAGAGCTGGTCAACCGCGCGGCGGCGCGCCCCGTCCCAGTGCCGCGGCTGGCCGCGTCCGGCCAGCTCACCTGGCACGCGGACGAGCCGGTGCCCGCCGTACTGGCCCTGGTCGCCCGGGACGCGCTCGACCTCGTCGTCTCCGGTGCCATCGCCCGGGTCCGCAACTGCGCCAACCCAGACTGCCAGATCATGTTCCTGGACAGCTCCCGGCCCGGCACGCGGCGCTGGTGCTCGATGAACACCTGCGGCAACCTCGCTAAGAAGGAAGCACTCCGCGGCCAGGCCCCACCACGCCCGCCACGGTGAGAACCGGCACCTGCCGGCCCGGTCCAGGATTCGAATCTGGGAAGGCTGAGCCGACGGTTAACCCCTCACCTCCACCGTTGGCCCAGACGGATGACCAGTGCCCCCGAGCCAAATTAGAGCAATCCGCCCGTTTCTGGACAGACCAATCAGAGCGTCTGAGCCAGAGGCTAACTGCGCCTTCGGATGCCGGCCTGTGAGTGGACGGGTTAGTCGACCGCGCAGGAGTCGCTGTCGCAGCTCGCTCCGGAGTTGCTGTCGGTCGTCACGGCAACAGGCGAGAGCTGGCTTCCCTCATCGTAAGCACGTCGCAGAAACTGCAGGAGTACCTCGGGCGGCTGTGCGCCGCTGACCGCGTACTTGCCGTCGGCGACGAAGAACGGCACGCCGGTGATGCCGTACCGCGCGGCCTGCTGCTGGTCGGCTCGCACCGCGTCGGCGTAGGCGTCCCCGTCGAGGACGGCCTGTACCTGCGCGGCTGGCAGGCCGGCCTCGGTGGCCAGGCGCACGAGGGTGGGCTTGTCGGCGATCGGGAGACCTTCGGTGAAGGTGGCGTGCAGCAGGCGCTCCTTCATCTCTGGCTGCAGCCCGTGATCTTTGGCCAGGTGGAGCAGCCGGTGGGCGTCGAAGGTGTTGCCGCCACGGATGAGGTCGAACCGGAACTCCAGGCCGTCAGCGGCCGCGCGCTGAGTCATCTGCTGGTTGGCCTGTTCGGCCTGGGCGACCGTCATGCCGTACTTGCGGGCCAGATGCTCGGCAGGGGTTGCGGTGCGCTGCGCGGGCGCGTTCGGGTCGAGCTCGAAGGACCGATAGGTGACCGTGACCTCCCCAGGATGGCCGAAGGAGGCAACCGCGCGTTCGAACCGGCGCTTGCCGATGTAACACCACGGGCACACGACGTCAGACCAGATCTCGACATTCATAGCAGTAGCAACCTTCGTGATGATGGCGTGATTCCACCGCAGACGGCCCCCGCGGGAGCGCGTCAGCCGCGGGTGCTGGGAAGGCGGCAGCGGGCTGACCGCGGCCACCTCGGGAGCCGCGCCGGGCTGGGCCGCGTTCTTGTACCTGACAAGGTTCATTGCAGAGGCTGGCATCGGCAGAGGGCACGCCGCGATCAACCCGGCGATCGATGAGATGATCCCTGCCCGCTACCGGGGCCGGGTGGACATCGGCGTGAACGGCGCCTACTGGGCCGGGTCGCTGATCGGCACCCCGGTCTCGCTGCTGTTCCTGAATGTGATCGGGCTGCCGCTGGGCTGGCGGCTGTCCTTCCTGGTCGGCCCGGCGCTGGCGGTGATCATCATCTGCATCCCAGGCCCTGCCGGAAAGCCCGCGCTGGCTGCTCACCCACGGCCGCGCCGGCCAGGCCGGGCAGACCATCGCCGGGATCGAGATCCAGTTCCAGCACGACACGGGGCGTGATCGCTATGTCAATCGGTCTGGCGAGGAGCGTCCGCCTGCGGATCCTGCGCGACGCCATCGCGGCGTTCGGGGGAGAAGTGCTCCCGGATGAGTCCGATGAGGATGCCGACGGCCTGTTCGGGGTCGATTTCCCCGGCGTCGACGAGGTCCCACAGTCCGAACTGGGCGTTGAAGACTGCCCAGATCCACGCGCGGGCCGCCGCGTCGGTCTTCCCGTCGGGGGCGAGCTTGATCCAAGGCCACGCCGATCACCGGAATGCCGAGCTCAGCGTGCGCATGCGCGCCCAGCCCGGGCCGGCCAGCCGGGTCAAGATCGGCGTAGCCCTCAATCACCAGCAGCCTCAGCCCGCGGACCCCGTCCAGCACCGCACGCAGCGGCGGCAGCTCCCGCACGAAGAACTCACCGGGCCGGTACGCCAGCACCTCGGGCACGACCGCAGTGCGCTCGGCCAGCACATCCACGAACGCGGCATCGCCGGCCAGCACGGCCGCCGCCCGGGCGCCCCCGGAGCTCAGGTAATGCACATCCACAGCCGCGCACACCTCACGGCCTGGACGGCTGCCGGCTTCCACGCTTACGAGGATGCCCTACGTGACCGCAAGGAAGGCCAGACCCGGGCAGCGCCCGCATGCTGTCCTGCCCGCCGGAGATACACCTTGGTCTCCGCTCATCGGGTGCCGGCGAGGCTGGCGAGCTGCCTGGACACTGCCGCGCGCGGTATACCCGGCACGGTCGGCTCCGAGCCCGGCGAAGGCAGCCCAGCAGCCGGGCCGAGAACCGGGAAGTGAGCCGCGGTTTGAAACGCAGAGTAACGGAGTAGACACAAGGAGTTGGTCTCAGATTCACAGGGGGAGGGTCCAGACGTGGACGGACAAGGCCGATCAGCCTCAGGGCCTCGCCGACACCGCTGGCCCGGCCGACCCATCTGGCCCGCCATGGGCGCGATTAGTTGCATCCTCGGCCTGGCCACGACCGCCTGCTCGGGAGGCCACACCGCGAAGCAGGCGCTGTCCTTCGTGCCCGCCAACGGGAGCAAGAACGTCAGCCCGGGCCAGGGCATCACAGTCCGGGCCACCCAGGGCAAACTGAGCAGCGTGACCGTGACCACGTCGGGTGATCCGGTCAGCGGGACGCTGAACGCCGCCGGCACCGCCTGGCACAGCACCAACCCCACGCTGGACGTGTCGCAGCGCTACACGGTCACCGCCAAGGCGGCAGGCACCTCGGGCCAGACATTTACCCGCACTTCCGCATTCCGGACCCTGACCCCGCCGCAGAGGTTCACGGCGAAGATCCTCGAGGGGGCCGGGCAGACCTACGGCGTGGGCATGCCGGTCATCCTGTACTTCAGCCAGCACATCACCAACAAGGCCGCGGTGGAGCGGGCGCTTCAGCTGAGGTCCTCGAAGCCGGTCATGGGCTCCTGGTACTGGGACGACTCCTGCGGCTTGGCGCCCACCTGCGCGTACTTCCGGCCGCAGAGCTACTGGCCAACGCACACCCAGGTGAGCTTCACCGGGCACCTTAACGGCGTCGAGGGCGCGCCGGGCGTGTACGGCGACCACGCCCTGACCCAGTCGTTCACCATCGGTGACTCGCTGATCGTGGTGGCGAGCACCGCCACGCACCACATGGATCTTTACCGCAACGGCAAGCTGTTCGCCCGCTGGCCGATCAGCACCGGGCGGCCAGGCGACGATACGCCGAACGGCACCTACCTGACCATCGACAAGGGCAACCCCGTGACCATGACGGGCCCGGGGTACAGCCTGCCGGTGCCCTGGTCGGTGCGGTTCACCTGGTCCGGTAACTACCTGCACGACGCCTACTGGTCGGTGGGCGTGCAGGGCTTCGCCAACGTCAGCCACGGCTGCGTGAACATGCCGCCGGCCGATGCGCAGACCTACTACAACATGGAGGTTCCCGGTGATCCCGTGACGATCACCGGCAGCCCGCGGGCGGGCACCTTTGATAACGGCTGGACCATGTGGTTCCTGCCGTGGAACCGGTACCTGCAGGGCAGCGCACTGAATCAGGCCGTCGAGGCCGGGCCGGGCGGCAGTACGTTTGTCAGCCCCTCGCAGGTGGGGGCCGCCACCTCGACCGCTCCGCTCGGCGCCCCGAACCCGGGCAACTGGGCCGCGTCGTAGACTTACTGGCGGTCGTGTCGATGAGCCATGGCAGGTACGGCGATAACAGATGTCGGCAACGCGCAAGGCGACCGCGCCCAGCTGACGAGGCGGCCGTGGCCGCGTGGGGCCGGGCGCATTCGAGGAAGCCGCGGGGGAGGATGCCGCAGCATGCGACGTGGCCGCCGCGTCGGCGGAGATCCGGCCCGCCAGGCGCCGTTAACGGTGCGCCGCGTTGTACGCGGTGATGATGTGCGACGGCAGCCGCCCGCCGGCCGCGACCTGATACCCCTGCCGGCGCGCCCACGCGCGGACCTGCGCCGAGGTGGCGCCGTTCGCGGCGACGACAGGGCTGGCCGTCCTGTCGCGGCGGCCGCCACGCACCGCCCGGACGATCTGATTCTCGGCAGCGAACTCCAGTGCCTCGCCGGGGTGAGCAACCTTGAAAGCCGCCCGCCGCGCCTTCTTCACAGGCCGGGGACTGAGCGCCCACGACACCGTGCGCACCGGATGCGCCACCTTCCGGGCCTTCCGCCGGGCGCGCTTCAGTCCCTTCGGCGCGAACAGCCGCCACAGAAGCCCCATGACTGCCTCCTCTGCTCACGTCAGTGACGGCTCAGGGTCATCGCCGGATGACATCCGCCGGCCCGCGCGGGATGAGGCCCTGGCCCGCCTTGGCCGGTCACGCCTGATACCACTGGAGGAGCTGGCAGGTCCCGGTAGGACCGTCGTCGCGCCCGGCGGGCAGCAGATGATGCTGCAGATGGCTTACTTCGACCGGGCCAGCCGACCAGTGATCATGGAGTTCGGCCCGGTGCTGGCTCTTGAGGAC
>Ga0209648_10000475_pt1 | contig 30781 bp, 24 predicted proteins | sample GraSoi2013_115cm_FD_185830 | JGI IMG/M metagenome (GOLD analysis project Ga0209648, IMG submission 185830) | Grasslands soil microbial communities from the Angelo Coastal Reserve, California, USA - Sample 9_17_2013_115cm (SPAdes) (version 2) | ecosystem: Environmental > Terrestrial > Soil >...
AACTCCAAGACCGTGATTACCGGCGACATCACGCAGATCGACCTGCCCGACACGCGCAAGAGCGGGCTCCTGGAAGCGATGGCGGTGCTGAAGAATATCGAGGGTCTTTCCTTCAACTTCTTCACGGAAGAAGACGTGGTGCGCCACCACCTGGTTCAGCGGATCGTGCGCGCGTACGACGATCGCTCGCGTAGCCAGCAAATGCCACTTGAGCTGCCCCAGCCTGCGGGACAAGGAGAAGAGCCGACGGAGCCGCCGCTGCAGCAGTAAAAGAGTAAAATGCTTTTGGGAGGGCGATCCGGCCCTCCCCGTTTGCTTTCAGAACAAGTGATCATTTTCGAGAAAGTGGTCGAGGGTGTGAACCAACCGGCGTTGACACGTTTCGCTCGAAAAGCGCAAGAGCTTATCGGCGTCGCGGGTGAAGTCGACGTTCTGATCGCCGGGAATCGCCGCCTGCAGCAATTGAACCGCCGTTTCCGAAAGAAGGATAAGCCCACGGACGTTCTTTCCTTTCCCCGTATCGAGGGTGGCGATATTGCCATCTCCGCCGATATCGCTCTGGCCAGTGCTCGCCGTTACCGTCACTCGGCTGCCGATGAACTCAAGATTCTGATTCTCCACGGCATGTTGCATTTGGCGGGCTACGATCACGAGCTCGACCATGGACAAATGACTCGCAAAGAAAACAAACTGCGGTTACAGCTCAAACTACCCGCCTCACTCATCGATCGTGCCCACGCAATCTCGAAAGCTCCGCGGAGATCGCGGTGAACGCCGTCATGGTCTACGTTGCGATATTCGCTTTGTCTGGCTTGCTCGCGCTGGTCTCCTACGTGGAGCAGCTTTACACCGAAAGCGGAAAGTTTCTCACCCGAGAGTTTCAGGAGAACATCGAAGCCTTTGAAAAGCTGGTCGAGCCGCGGCTGATCTCCACCAGCGGCCGGGCGTTTCTCGCTATGGCAATGCTCGCACAGTTATGCACTGCGGCGATCGCCCTGTTGATCGGCTACCTGGTGTTTCTCGACCAGAAATGGACTGCCGGCGAAATCTTTCAGGCCGCTGTCGGCATCATTCTGGTCGTGATCTTTTGCAACCGGCTCGCGCCTTATGTGATGTTTACTCGCACACGCGGAAAATGGCTTGTCCACTTTGTGCCGGTGCTGCAGGTGCTGATCTATATCATGTCTCCGTTCACACTTGTGTTGGGCTTCGGCCTTTCTGTCGCCGCGCTGGCTAAGCCGCACGAGCCGGAGGAACCGGAACATCCGTCGGAAGCGGTCGATGCACTAATCGAGGCGGGACGCGAAGAAGGGATTCTCGAAGAAAGTGATCGCCAGCTCATTCAGTCGGTCGTCGAATTCGGCGACAAGACCGTGCGCGAAGTCATGACGCCTCGTCCGGAAATCTTCGCGGTGCCGGCCGAGACCAGCATCGAGGCGTTCACCACCCTGCTCAAAGACAAGCCGCACTCTCGCGTGCCGGTGTACGTTTCCAACATCGACAATATTCAAGGCATGGTGCTTGCCCACGATCTCATTCAAATCACCGATGCCCAAGCGAAAACCACCACCGTGCGCACGCTGTTGCGCCCCGTGGTTTTCGTTCCCGAGACCAAGAAGACTTCGGCGCTGCTGCGCGAGATGCAACGAGACAATATTCACATGGCGATTGTGATTGACGAGTACGGTTCGGTCGCCGGACTGGTCACTCTCGAAGATCTGGTAGAAGAGATCGTCGGCGAGATACGCGATGAACATGAGGAAATTACCGATATTGTCCGCGAGAGCGAAAACGCGTACGTGATCCAGGGCAACGTGGATGTCGGCCGGCTCGAAGACCTGTTTGATCTGCATCTGGAAGTGAGAGACACGACGACCGTCGCGGGATTAGTCAGTGCTCTGGTGGGACGAATTCCCCAACCCGGCGAGGTCATCGAGAAGGAGGGACTGCGTTTCGAGGTTCTCGCATCGACGGATCGCAAGGTGGAAAAGGTTCGCGTCAGCCGGGCGCTCACGCAGGCGCCGGCGAAAGAGGTCTCTTCCTAGCCATGGCTTTCCGCTCTGGATTCGTCTCCATCATTGGTCGTCCCAACGCCGGCAAGAGCACACTGTTGAACTCGCTGGTGGGCGAGAAGATCGCCATCGTGACCGAGAAGCCGCAAACCACACGCACGCGTATTCAGGGAATGTTGAACGTGAAGGCGCAACGCGGGCGGCCGGCGGGACAAATCGTGTTCGTTGACACGCCAGGCGTACACAAACCCGATAGCCGTCTTAATCGCAAGATGATGCAGGAAATTCATGCCGCGCTGGAGAGCCGCGACTTGGTGCTTCTGATCGTCGACGCAACGGAGAGATTCGGCCCTACAGATCAGCATGTGATCGACTTAGTCAAAAGATCGGGCGGTCTCGTGTTCCTGCTGCTGAACAAAATCGACAAGTTGCATAAGGACAAACTGCTTCCGATCATCGCACGCTACAGCAAGCTGCACGACTTTCAAGAGATCATTCCCATTTCCGCCGGCAAACGTGACGGTTTGGACACGTTGACCGATAAGATCATGGGCGTTTTACCTGTCGGACCGCGTTATTTTCCGGAAGACCAGCTTACCGATCAACCGGAACGCTTTATCGCCGCTGAGATCATCCGCGAAAAGGTTCTGCTCAAGACCGGCAAAGAGCTTCCTTACGCGACGGCTGTGCTGATCGATCGTTACGAGGAACTGGAGAGGCTGACGCGAATTGCCGCCACAATTTACTGTGAGCGTGAAGGTCAAAAAGCGATTCTCATCGGCAAGGGCGGCCAGAAACTCAAAGCAATGGGAACGGCCGCGCGGATTGAGCTGGAGGCGCTGCTGATGAAAAAAGTCTTTTTGAACCTTTTTGTCAAAGTCAAACCGGGCTGGCGAGAGTCCCAGGCCTTCGTCGAAGAACTGGATTGGAAGCGGCAATTAGAGGATCTCGCCGCTATAAAAAATCAGAGAGAGTAAGAACTAACGGGAATCCGCCTTCGGATCACCTCAATCAACATGGAGGAAGGGAGGCAACAGAGGAAAATCGACTCTTGTCCTGGAGTAGGGCTTGATCCGCCTCCCGATCCAACAATCCTCCGCTTACCCCGTTCCTCCGTGTTGCAAGTTTTTTGATTGGAATCCGATCTGATAAACCAACTACACCATCACCTACCTGCCGCCGCTTTCGCAGCGCCTGCCAGTTGGGCTCTACCTTCCGTCGCGATCCCGACCAACCCCAGGACAATCGCTACGATCGCCACAATCAGCGTGGCCGTTTCGCCGATGTAGCCGGGTTGAGTGATGTTTTGTCCGCAAACGATACAGAAGACTCCTTTGGGAGTAATGATCAGGCCACCGATGATGATGAACCAGACCCAGGCAACGTACCGAACTATGCGCATATTCCACCCTCCTGTTTATTGACATCAGTTGGGGGCCCTTTAGCGACGAGAATCGTACACATTCATTTGGCGGTTGGCAATGGCAAACCGCTGTGCACGACCTCACCGCTTGCAGCGCTGCTGATACCACCAGCAAGCCAACAGCAAAAGAAGTGTCATCCTGAGGCGAAGCCGAAGGATCTGCTCCTGCTGGCTTTGGGTGGAGCCGATTTCTCTCCCGCTAGGCGGGATTCGAAATGACACGGTGGTTGATTGTATGGAATACACCAACTCTGAAACCGTTCTAAATTCCAGCGAAAAACCTTCAACACGGAGGAAGGGAGGCGACGGAGGAAAATGGACTCTTTCCCCGGAGTAGGGCTTGATGTGCCTCCCTGACCCAGCGATCCTCCGCTTACTCCGTTTCTCCGGGTTGAAAGTTTTTCGACGGTGCGATCACTCCTTCACCGCGATTCCCAAAGTCTTCATCTTGCGGTAAAGATGGCTCCGTTCCAAGCCAAGAACTTCCGCTGTGCGGGTGACGTTGCCGTGGTTTTCGTCTAATTTTTTCAAAATATAATCGCGCTCATAAGCGGCGCGCGCCTGATGCAGCGTAGAAAACCCTGATGTAGTGCGACTGCCCTCACGATGCATCAGCGGCGGCAGGTGTTTGCGCTCAAAGCGATGAACCGTAGGATTCATGATGACCAGGCGTTCGATTACGTTGCGCAGCTCGCGTACGTTACCCGGCCACGAGTAGCGAACCAGCACGTCGACTGCGTCTTCGGCAATCTCGCGGGTGCGGCGACTGTAAGCGGCGGCGAATTCCTTAAGAAAATGGCGGGTCAACAAGGGGACATCTTCTTTACGCTCGCGCAACGGCGGCACATAAAAGGGGATCACATTCAGACGGTAGAACAGATCCTCGCGAAAGTTTCCGCGTGAGATTTCTTCTTCCAGGTCCTTGTTGGTGGCGGCGATCACCCGCACATCCACCTTGATGGATTCATCGTCGCCGACTCGGGTGAATCTCTGCTCGTCCAGCGTACGCAGCACTTTGGACTGAGTCTTCAAGCTCATGTCCCCGACTTCATCGAGAAACAACGTACCGCCGTCGGCCTTTTCGAATTTGCCTTCTTTATCGCCGGCGGTGCCCGGCACCGCCCCTCTTCGGTGTCCGAACAGCTCGCTCTCAATCCAATCTTCGGGAATGGCCGCGCAGTTGACCTCCACAAACAGATTGTCCTTGCGCAGGCTATTGGCATGGATAGCGTGCGCGACCAGCTCTTTCCCCGTGCCTGATTCGCCGAAGATCAGCACCTTGCCGTTGGTCGGCGCCATCACTGAGATCTGCTGGCGCAGTGCCTTCATGGGAATACTATCGCCCACGATCACGCTCTTCGTCTGAATCTGTCTTTTGAACTCGGCATTTTCGCGGCGCAGACGGTGAGCCTGGAGCGCGTTCTTGATGACGATCAACGTCTTGTCGATGGAGAGCGGCTTCTCCAGAAAATCAAAGGCGCCTAACTTGGTAGCGCGGACGGCAGTTTCAATCGTGGCGTGGCCGGAGATCATCACAACTTCCGGCGCGCTCTCCAGTTCGAGCTGGCGTATGCGCTCCAGGGCGTCGAGACCATCCATACCTGGCAGCCAGATATCCAGCAGCACAACGCTGCAGCCCCGCTTCTTCAGCTGATCGAGGCAGGCTTCGGCGCTCTCCGCGAGAAAAACTTTGTACCCTTCTTCTTCCAGAATCCCGCGCAAGGCTTCGCGAATGGCGCGCTCGTCATCCACCACCAGCAGGTTAGGCATTCAGCGCCTCCGCCTCAGGCGCCGGCTTCCCCGCCAGTGGCAGCTCGACGATGAACTTGGCGCCGGCAGGATGATTCTCTTCCACGCGGATGGTGCCGTGATGGTCTTCCACAATACGGCGCACGATAGCCAGCCCCAGGCCGGTGCCGCGTTTCTTGGTAGAAAAATACGGCAGAAAGAGTTTCTCCTTCACTTCGCGACCGATGCCGTGACCAGTATCGGCGACGGTGATTTCCAGAGCGTCCTTGCTCTCAACCAACGAGGTTGCTATGTGGATTTCTTTGACCAGAGAATTCTCCGTGGCTTCGGCGGCGTTATCAATGAGATTGGCGACAGCGCGTTTAATGGCCTCGGGATCGGCCATGGCCAGGGGCAGGCCGGAGTCGAGCTGTTTCTGCACCTGAATTCCTTCCAGCCTTCCGCTGAACATAGCCAGGGCGTCTTCCACGATTTCGTTGAGATCAGCGGGGCGAGGTTGCGAGGCGGGAAAACGCGCCAGTGAGGAAAACTCATCGACCAGCGAACGTACCGTGTGTACAGCTCCAGTAATGGTCTCCGCGCAGCCGCGGATCACCGAGAGCGACGCTTCATCGGGCGCCGACCCGCGCTCCAGATGCCGCCGGATGCGGTCCGCGGAAAGGGCAATGGGGGTGAGTGGATTCTTGATTTCATGGGCAACGCGTCGCGCCACCTCACGCCAGGCAATTTCCTGCTGGGCTTTCAACAGGTCGCTGAAGTCTTCGAACACAACCACGTAGCCCAGCCTTTGCTGCCCATGCTGCACGGAAGCTACGGTCACGCTGGCGTCGATCTTGGTCTTGTCCCTTTCCAGCGGGATTTCAAACTGCGCCGCAACCACGCCCATGCGATCGGCGCGGCGCATGAGATGCTCGAGATCGGCGGCTACATCCGCGGCGAAAACTGCCTGCAAGGTGGAACCGATCGCGGCCGCTCCCAAACCCGGACGGAACATTCTGCCAAAAGCCAGGTTGCTGTGGGTGACGCGCCGCTCCGGATCGAGCGAGAGCACGCCGGTGGGAATGCTCTCCAAAATGGTCTCGATGTGGCGCCGGCGCTGCTCCGATTGTATGTTGAAATCAGCCAAGGCGCGGGCTGACTCTTCAATCTTCCTGCGGCTGGTTTCGAGCTCGCTGGTCATTCGGTTGAAAGAGGTCACCAGCTCTCCCAGCTCATCGGCCGCAGCAATCTCGACGCGATGACCAAGGTGGCCGATGGAAATTTCCCGCGTAGCTTCGGCAAGAGCTTCCACTGGGCGTGTCACCAACTTCGCCACAAACAACGAGAGCCAATACGCGATGAAAAGGACCAGCACCGTCAAGAGCAGCAGCAACGTGACATAAAGTACGCGGATACGCTTGGCTTCGCGGCCCAAAGCCTGATAGGTCTGCTGATGTTGCTTCCAGCGTTCCAGGGCGGGCGCATAGTCCTTGGGCATCGGCAGCCCGACCACAATCTGCGCGGTCGGACCAGCCGGCGCCATCGCCAGCAGATACTCAACGTTTCCGATCTGGAGCTTTTGTGGAGCTTGTTCCAACTGGACCAGAGCCGGCAGTTGTGGCCGTAAGGCCTCCCATCGCTGGGGCAGGTTGAAGGCGGCTGCCTGGTTACCCTTGGCCAACGCAACAGCGAAACCGCCTTGCAACGTTGGCTCGTGGCTGCGTAGTTCGTTCAGCAGGGTCGCCCGATCGCCCGTGGCAAGAGCCCGGCGCACATCATCTTCACGAGCGATTTCGATCGCTTCCTGGCGCGCGTTGTACCCGGCGTAATCGGAAAGCAGCTGCACGATACGGTCCGCGTCCTGCTGTACCTGGTAGACCGGCCCGGAAAACCACTTGTCGATCGACCGGTTCATCAGCGCGTAGGAAAACAGAAACATGGTCAAGACCGGCGCAAAGGAAAGCAGCAGAGCGCCGATCACCATACGGCTGCGGAAGCGCGACCCCAACACACCAAGACGCCGCTCCGCATACAGCTTCAGCAGGTTGCGCAGCAGGACAAAGGTGAGAGCCACCAGCAGCAGGAACACCAGCGCCGAAAGCGAGACCAACACCAACGTTTCCGGAGCGGACTCGGGAATCAAGTGCAGGTTAAACGCTTGCTGCGAAAAAACCAGAGCCAAGAGCAACAACATTCCCACAGCCAGCGGCAGCAGGAGGGCTCGGCGCTGGCTCGGCGAAAGCGGCCGCCGGTTCTTCTCCGGTCTTTCCGGCTTCAGGGACGTAGGCACGAGGATCTATTGGTTCCAATCACATTATATGGTTGTGCTGGCAAGCAATTGGGCAAGGGAGTGTTTTCTGAAATCCCTCACCCCAAGCCGGGGTGAGGGATCTCTATAGCCACCAGGGAGATTGGTAATTGAGCAATCGGGTAATCGGGAAATTGAAAACCGGTGGAACCGCAGGTTTTCAATTACCAATTGCAAAATTACCCGATTACAAATCTTTCCGCCTATGGATCCCTCACCCCGGCAAAAAACGCTGGTGATTCGGGATTTTAGAAAAACACCTACAACAGAGCGGTCACATCCTTGGCCTGGCGGTTCTGTGATTCGGCGACTGCGGCGTAGGTCACGTGCCCTTTGAAAGTGTTCACACCCTCACGGATGCCCTCATCGTCCTTGATGGCCCTGGCCGCACCCATCTGCGCCAACTTCATCACGTAAGGAAAGGTCGCGTTGGTGAGCGCCAACGTCGAAGTATGCGGCACCGCCGCCGGCATGTTGGTCACGCAGTAGTGGACGACGCCATCCACGACATAAGCTGGATCGCTGTGCGTGGTAGGATGCGCGGTCTCGATGCATCCACCCTGGTCGATGGCCACGTCGACAATCACCGCGCCCGGCTTCATCTTGGAGACCATGGGCTTGGTTACCAGCTTAGGCGCTGAGGCGCCGGGGATGAGCACGCCACCAATCACAAGATCGGCGTGCTGCGCCGACTTAGCGATAGAGTAGGAGTTCGAGGCCAGAGTATAGATGCGGCCGTTGAAGATATCGTCAATCTCGCGGAGGCGGTGGAGGTTGACATCGATCATGGTAACGATGGCGCCCATGCCTAGAGCAATCTTCGCCGCGTTGGTGCCGACAATCCCCGCGCCGATGATCGTAACCTGGGCCGGCGGTACACCAGGCACGCCGCCGAGCAGCACGCCGCGCCCGCCACGTTCCTTTTCGAGATAGGAAGCTCCAACCTGGACCGACATACGGCCCGCGACTTCCGACATCGGCGTGAGCAACGGCAGAGTATGACTCCGATCACGGATGGTCTCGTAGGCGATGCCGGTTACTTTTTTGCGCAGCAATGTTTCCGTAAGCTCGGGAAGCGGCGCCAGATGCAGGTAGGTGAACAGGACCAGATCTTCGCGAAAGAATCCGTACTCCTTGGCCATCGGCTCTTTGACTTTGACCACCATGTCGGCGCGCCGCCAGACTTCCGCGGAGGTGGCGGCGATCTCGGCGCCTGCGGACTTGTAGTCTTCGTCCGGCATGGAGGAGAGGCCGCCGGCATTCGTTTCAACCAGAACCTTGTGGCCGGCGTCGGTAAGCGCCTTGACCCCGGAGGGTACGATCCCCACTCGCGTTTCGTGATCTTTTACTTCCTTAGGTACGCCAATCAACATACGCTTCTACCTCATGGGCGAATGGATGCAGCCTCCCCTTACTCGGCGGTATCGATCTGCGCACGCTGCAACTTATCCGAATAATCGACGTAGATCGATTTCCACTGAGTGTAGAAGTCGATGGCGCCCAGGCCGCCTTCGCGATGTCCGTTGCCGGTTGACTTGGTGCCGCCGAAGGGCAGATGCACCTCGGCGCCGATGGTCGGCGCGTTCACGTACGTAATGCCGGCATAGATATCGCGCATGGCGCGGAAAGCCTTGTTGACGTCGCGCGTGTAGATGGAAGAAGAGAGGCCGTAGGGCACGCCGTTGGCTATATCGATCGCCTGCTCGAAACTTTCACACGGAATCAGGCTGACCACCGGACCAAAGATCTCTTCTTGAGCAATGCGCATCTTCGGATCCACGTCGGTGAAGACGGTTGGTTCAAAGAACCAGCCGTGGACCAGTTCCTTCTGGTTGAGCGCTCTGCCGCCGGCCTCGAGCTTGGCGCCTTCCGATTTTCCGATCTGCGTGTACTTCTCCGTGGTGGCGACTTGCTGCTCGTTGATCTGCGGGCCGACTTCGACGCTCTCATCGAGACCGTTGCCGACTTTGAGTTTTTGCGCGCGATACACCAACCGGTCGGCAAACTGGCGGTAGATGCCCTTCTGCGCGATCACGCGGCTGGCCGCTGTGCAGCGCTGTCCTGTAGTGCCGAACGCACCCCAGAGAACACCATCGAGTGCAAGATCGAGATTGGCGTCGTCAAGAATAATGATGGCATTCTTGCCGCCCATCTCCAACGAGCAGGGTTTGAAGCTGCGCGCTGCAGCCTGACCTACCAACCGTCCAACCTCGCTCGACCCGGTAAAGGAGATGGCGCGAACGTCGGCGTGCTCCACCATGGGCGCACCGGCGTCCGGTCCAAAACCGGTGACGATGTTGACCACACCTTTCGGCAAGCCGGAATCGGTGAGAGCCTTGACAAGGTTGTAGGTCGAAAGCGGCGTGTCTTCGGCCGGCTTGATCACGCAAGTGTTGCCGCAGACTAGGGCCGGCAACAGCTTCCAGGAAGGAATGGCCATGGGGAAATTCCATGGGGCGATCATTCCGCAGACGCCGATGGGCGCCCGTACGGCCATGGCGAATTTGTTGGGCAACTCGGAGGGCACGGTTGCGCCGAACTGGCGGCGGCCTTCGCCGGCCATGTAGTAGGCGGTGTCAATGGCTTCTTGCACGTCGCCGCGCGTCTCCTTCAGCACCTTGCCCATCTCGCGCGTCATCTGCCGCGCATATTCTTCTTTGCGCTCCAGCAGGATCTGGCCGGCGCGATAGATGATCTCGGCGCGGCGCGGTGCTGGAACCAGACGCCAGCGCTCAAAAGCCTGGCCGGCGGCGGAGACAGCATCGTCGATGTCGCGCTTATCCGAACGTTGGAAGATGCCGACGACGTCGCGAGTATCGGCGGGATTAAGGTTCTCGTAGGTCTGGCCGCTGCGGGATTCAACCCACTCGCCGCCGATAAAATTCTTATAGAGTTTCGCGGGCATTCGCTGACGGATGGTCTGCCTTTCCCTGGGATCAAACTCTTTATCGTACCAAGATTTCAGTCGATTTACGAAGGGAGCGCGCTCTTCAGTAGTGGGTCAATTCGGTCGCACAAAACCCCCGGACCTTTCCTGCGGATGCGTCTTTGCCACAGCCTCTCAAAGAGTCCTCTTGAGCCATCCTTTCTAACCCTGGCCAATGCTGAACGAGGCCGAGGGAGCGCAGCGACTGAGGGCGAAGTCGAAGCATCCCGAGGAAGTGTCCTCTACCACGCAGCTTCAGGGAGTTCTCTTCGAGAATGCACGTGTTACGATGATGGCCCATGCGCGACGGTCACTTCTACAAATTCTGGGTTTACATCATGGGGAGCCGCACCGGCGTCCTCTACGTGGGCATGACCGGATTCTTCACCCAGCGCCTTGGTCAACACAAGTCTGGTTTGATAGATGGCTTCACCAAGAAGTACGCCGTTGAGCGACTCCTGTACTACGAGGTGTACAGCGATGTAGGCAAAGCAAAACGGCGCGAACTGCAGCTGAAAGGCTGGCGGAGGGAGAAGAAAATCAAGCTGATCGAGAAGATGAATCCCCGCTGGGAGGATCTGGCCGAGCACTCGGGTCAGGAAATGCTGTTTAAGGGACAGAGCCTCAAGGGAACTCCCTGAAACAGCATCGAACAGGACGGATCCTCTGGATGCTTCGACGTCGCCCTCAGTCGCTGCGCTCCCTCGGCCTCGCTCAGCATTGTCCAGGGTTGAAAGTAGGTTTGCACGAGCATCCTCCGCAAGACCCTGCAGCGGTATGTAACAATTCCCCCGTCGTTCGCCCAGCTTGTCCAGACGTCGACACGATTTCGGAATACCACCAGCCAACTCCATGATAGTAAGGCGGTTGCACCCGTTGAGTCGGGCCCTCTTTTGCCGGCCAAGCAGAGTAAATGACTATCTAAGAAAGAAATTAGAGCAAGCTAGGCTGCCTTCTAGTTTAGAATTTCATGGTTTTAGAAGAGCCGTTTCCGAAGCGGTTTCTTCGTTCGAATGCAATATACGGCTTGGGATTTTCGGTTGCTCATCGCCTTGGGCAGAACTCATGATCCAGCCGCTCAAAAGGTCGGTGGTTTATGTCCATACTTCTGGCCGATGACGACGCGGAACTAGCAACGTTCTTGTGCAAATCGTTGGAAACCGAAGGCTACTCTGTTCACACTGCGTTGGACGAGAGCACGGTATTGGCGGAACTGGAGCGGCAGAACTACGAGCTCATCATTCTCGATCTTAATTTCGGCCAAACCGATGGCCTGCGGCTGCTCGAGAAGATTCGCGGCGGAGGTGTGGATACTCCGGTCATGATCCTGAGCGCGCGCAACCGCGTCTCCGACCGGATCGAATCGCTCAACCTGGGCGCGGACGATTACGTCACCAAGCCTTTTTCGTTTCAGGAACTCGCGGCACGCGCCAACGCCATCCTACGCCGCAAATCGGATCCTTCTTTGAGTGTGCTCCGCGTGGAAGACCTGGAGCTCGATCCCGCCTTGCGCAAGGTTCATCGCGGGAAGCGCGAGATCAAACTCAGCCCCAAAGAATTCTCGTTGCTACAGCTGCTCATGCATCATGCCGGGGAACCCGTTAGCCGCCAAACTCTGCTGCAAGAAACGTGGGGTACGCAAGAGACGGATAGCAACCTAGTTGACGTTTATGTTAACTATCTGCGCAAGAAGGTGGACTCCTTCAGCGCTGTAAAGCTCATCCAGACGGTTCGCGGTACCGGATACCGGCTGGGACGGCCCGCCCCTACCGGAAGCGGAGGGGCAGAGCGCACGCCGCAATCGGTGCGTCGCACCAGTGGGCATGGAAAAAACGCGTTGGAAAATGCAGAACTGGCGTCCGTTGCGCAACCGGCGTTACGGGCTTTGATCCATTCTCTGGCCCACGATATGACGCAGCCCTTGACCAGCGTTCGCTGCTATTTGGAAATGCTGGTTTTGCAAAATGGCGCCATTGCGCAACCGCCCTCGGAGCTGAAGAGCGTGGAACAGCAGGCGGATCGAGCCATCGCTCTCGCCAAAGCTATTTCCGCGTTGGCTCGCGATCCCGAGTCGCACGCCGAGCCTTGGATTTCGCTGGAACAACTTTTCACCAGTCTACTGAATGACTTCGAGGTGGTCATTAACTCCGGCCTGCTCACGGTGGAACGTCGCGGCGACCCCTCCCTGCAAGTTAGCAGCAGCCCGACTCTCCGCCAGCTCCTGGTCCTTCTCGTGAGCAAACTGCTCGGGCGCAACCCGCGTCCGCTAACCCTCATCTTGGCGGCTGAAACAAAACATGGTCTGTGCAACCTTGAGCTGCGCTGGCGATTCACCGGCGATCCACGATACCAGGTGCCCGACGCCGGCGCCATTCTTGCAAGAGACCTGAAGCACGTGCACGAAATCGTCTATCTCCTGGGTGGCGAGCTCGGGCTAACGGAAGGCGAACCGCGGCTCACACTGAAACTACCGGGTCCAGCGCTCACTGCGGCCCGCGGCGCCGGTACGGTCCAGTGAAGCAGATCGCCGGAATCGCCGTCATCGCGCGTGATCGCCGAGATCGGAAAACCTTGAGAGACCGTGATGACGCGAGCGCCGTCCAGCTTTCCACATGAATGCGCGGGCAGGTGTCGTATGCAGCGCATTGCTTGTTAGAGGCCTGCCAAGTCAGCGAGTCTGTTCCTCCGATCCCGGCGATGACGCGCGATCCCGGCGATTCCGGCGATTTCCGAAGTCGACACTGTGTCCCCCTGCAGCCATCAGTAGTTCCGGCGCCTTACTCTCCCATCACTGCCACGACCACCCGCTTGGAGCGCTGCCCATCGAACTCCGCGTAGAACACGCGCTGCCAGGTCCCCAGCAACAACTTCCCATTGGTTACCGGCAGAATGACTTGATGATGAACCAGAATGGCTTTCAGGTGGGAATCGCCGTTGTCTTCGCCGGTTTGATGATGAAGGTAGCCTTCGTTGAAGGGCGCCAGCTGTTCCAGCCATCGGTCGATGTCCTGGATCAACCCGCTTTCGTTGTCGTTCACGTAAACTCCAGCCGTGATATGCATGGCGGAAACCAGGGCTAGCCCGTTCTGCACCCCGCTCGAATCAACGATCTTCTCCACCTGCGGTGTGATGTGCACATACTCACGGTGCTTTTTGGTGTTGAAGGTTAGATATTCGCTGTGGAATTTCATGGTGTGTCTTTCGCAATTTCCCGTTCACGATCTTAGCAGCCGCTGTTGTGGCGCAGGTATGTCCCCAATCGCCGCTCGCGGTTATAGAGATCCCTCACCCCGGCTCAAAGCCGGGGATTCGGGATTTCAGAAACCACTCACCTCGCGACCACTTCAGCATGCCGCTTGGCCTCGTCCTTCACCTTGAAGAACAGGCTCTTGGCAATAGCCATGCAAACCAGCACGGCGCCGAAGGTGCATACAATGGTTGCGCCGGTTGGCGTATCAAAAAGCACGGAGCAATAGCAGCCGAGAGCCGAAACCAGAGTGCCCATGGTCCATCCGATCGCCAGACGGGAGCCAATGCGGTCAGCAAACAGCATGGCTCCGACCGAGGGCACGATCAGGTAGCAGAAAACCAGCAGCACGCCGGCGATCGCAACTGAAGACGTCACTACGAAGCCGAAGGACGCGTAGAACAGAAAGTCCCACAGCCGGACGTTAATGCCGGAATTTTCGGCAACGTCGTGTTGCATGGAGATGGCCAGGAATCTCTTGCGGAAGATGAAGTGAAACAGGCCAATGCCGCCGTAGAGAATCGCGGTCTTGATCACGTCGCGCTTGGAGACGGCCAGGATGTTACCCACCAGCATGTCTTTGAGGTGCTCGGTTTCGCCCGTGGCCTTGCTCATGGCGATGATCGCGGCCGCCGAGGCCACGGCGTAGCAGATCCCGATGAAGGCTTCGAGAGGAATGCGCTTCTGGCGCGAGCGCACGAAGGAAAAGATCAGCGCACCGAGGAAGGTGAAGCCCAGGCTCATCCAGTAAGCGTTGGTGCCATGCGGGTCCATGCCCACCAGAATCGCGACGGTTGCTCCCAGAGCCGCGATTTGCGCCAAAGCCAGATCGACGAAGATTACACCGCGCTCCACTACGTGCACGCCGAGGTAAGCATGGATCCCGGTGAGGATCAGGCTGGCGATGAACGGGAGAATCAGAAACTGCAGAATTTCCATGGGGCGTCCTCTATTGCTGTTTTTATCTTGTCTCTTTTATTTTGTCTCCTGGAATGCTTGCATCAGGATGCCAATGTCGTAGTCGAACAGCTTGAAGTAGTCGGTGATCTCCGGTTTACCGCCCACCGAAGGCATCATCTGCACTACTTTGCCGCCGGTCATGCTGGCGATACTGTTCGGGGTCTTGAGATCGAAGTAGGGTTCGATGAGCTCGATCTTAATGCCCTCGCGCTTCATCAGGTTGACCAGCTCGATAGTATGCGAAGGCGTGGGCGGAATACCGGGTCGCGGCTCGATGTAGCCCACCACGTCCAGACCAAAATGCTTGGCGAAGTTCGGCCACGAGCGATGGTAGCTCACGACCTTTCTGCCGCGATAAGGCGCCATCTGCGCCGCCCACTTCAGCTCCGTTTCCGCCAGGCGCTTCTCAAAATCCCTTTCACGCTGCTGGTACAAGCCCGCATTCTCGGGATCCAGTTCGCTTAGCTTGGCGGTAATACCCTTCGCGATGCGGCGGCCGTTATCCGGGTCCAGCCAGTAGTGCGGATTGCCTAGGGGATGCACATCGCCTTCGGCGCGCGTCAGTTTGCCTTGCGGAATTTCCAGGATCTCGGCGAACTGCGAGGCGTCGAGATAGCCCGGAGCACCGGGCTGGATCTTGCTGTTACCGCTTTGCGTAATCAGTGGCGGCAACCAACCGATTTCCAGATCGAGTCCCACACTGATTAAGAGATCGGCGTGGCGAAGCTTCAGCAAGAAAGACGGCTTCGGCTCAACGAAGTGTGGATCTTGGTAGCCTTTCGCCAAAGCTTCAACCTCAACCTTATCACCGCCGACCTCCTGCGTCAGCGACGCCAGGTCGGTAAGCGAAGTAATAACGTTGAGCTTTTTGGCCTCGGCTGTCGCCGGAATCAAGACCGTCGTGCACAGCGCCACCAAAGAAAATAACCAACGCAATCGCGCTCTCATTCGGATCTCCAATCAGAAGGGGTGCGCCCCGTGCGCACCCAAAGCAAACTGTAACTGTATAAACAGTTCATGAGCGTCAAAGTTCTCCGCGTATCGCGTCAGGCGGTACTGGCCGCGAAGCTGGGCAAACTCACTCGGCCAATAGGTCAGCACCAGCGATCCGCCTTTGTCGTTCAAACGCGAATTGAAAGCCCGGTCCGAGGAGTCCACGCGCCCGCCGAAGAACCACCGCCGGGCAAACTGATAATCCGCCGAGGTGTAGAAGCCAAATGCGCGCTGGAAACCTGCAGCCGTATTAGACGGACAAGTGATGGATAAGCAAGCAATCAGCGACGGTTGATCTTGCTGCCGCCAGATGAATTCACTGCGCGCCACAAACGAGCGATAGATGGAGCGCCGCAGCGGCTTCCAGCGATACATGGCGTCGACTCCATAAAGGTGAGTGATGAAGTCGCTGCCGAATTGATGCCGGATGAGATCGGTATCAAACAGGCTGTGGCCACGCGAGTACGAAGCGCCCAGGTCAATATTGTTGTTGTCGGTGAGATCTTTGTAAGCCCGCAAGTGCCCGACAACGCTTAAATCATCTTTGGCGGAAGCGGTGAAGACATCGGCTGAATCGCCGCGAAAGCCTTGACCCGTAAACTCCAGGAACCAATTCTTGGGCGCCGGAATAATGTGCTGAACGGAAACTCCGGCGTCGTCGATGCCGTCCTCGCCGCCGACCAGGTTCTGCGTCACCAGCGGACGGTCCACCCAGGGCAGTACGTGGTTGTGCAGCGTGTTCACTTTGCCGAAGGCAGCGCGCATTTTGCCGCCTTTAGCGACGAATCCGGCCGGCAAGGCCGTGAAGGTGAGAAAGCCTTCTTCGAGGGTAACTCCGGTCTCACCGAAGGAGAGAAAAAAGTCAGCTCGAGCGTAGGGATCGACAATGGCTTGCACTCCCAGCTCCGATTCGTGCATCTGGAACGATGGCGTGGGATTAATGGGATTATGCCCGGCGCCGGCGATGAAGTCGCCGATCATGCTGATATCGGGGTTCAAAGCCTTCGACGCTGCGGCGCCGGCTCCGCCCAGTCGCGGCTCAGGCGCAGCGGTCACAACGGTTGGCGCAGCGCTTGGCTGCGGAGCCGCTGCGGCTTCGGGTTGAGGTGTGGGCGCGGTCGGCGCGACCGGCTGGGCTCCCTGCGCTTTCATCTGCCGCAACTGTCCTTCGAGCGAAACCACACGGTCTTCGAGGTCAGTGATTCGCTGCAGCAGAGTCGCAACATCCTGAGCGCTGGGCTGAGCCGACGCTGCTCCGTCCCCAGCGCGCGCGGTTTTCGCGGGCTGGGGTGGCTGAGCCGAACACCACGAACTGATCGCGAGGCCAACGACCAGCGCAAGTGCAATTCGAAGAGCTCGCATGTTTCCTCCTGTGATTCGCCAATGGCTAACGTTGCTTCCAGCCCCGGTCTCTTGGACAGAGCAATAAAGGAATTTCCAAGTCCTGTTTTGAATGAGACCAGCGAGCAGTCAGGAAGAAATCAACAAATGTCTGGAAGCGGAAACCCGGACTGCCGCTTTAAACAGAGGGAGGAGGACGAATGAAGAGCCGCGGCTCTTGGGCGATTCCCAGACCTTCCACCTGGCGGGCAACAGCAACTGCTTGGACCGGCCGAAGCGTGGGCAAGAGATGGAAAGTAATCGCGGGCGCGTTGGCGTGAATGGAAATACAGATTGCGCACGGGCCGGTAACCTTGGCGTCAGAGTGGGCGTGGGCTGATTCCAGTCCGGCGAACATCAGAGTCAGACACACGCAGGCCAAGGCCAGGATGTGCTGCCAACGGCGGATTTCGAATTGGCTTTGTGGAATCAGTTGGTTCCGCTCCGTTCCCTAAGACCATCGCCCGTCGCGCGACGCCCGTCATCCAGGAGGCTTGCAGGAGTCTATCGGTCGCAAAGGCCGCGGCGTCAACCCGCCCGGGCGCAACCAAAGTAACGCGTTCGCCTACTCAGCTGTGACTCACTTAGGGTAGGATTATCCTATCAGAGCAGCCTGTCCATTTGCATTTACCGGCCATCCTGCTGTGCTAGCGTTTTCTGAGGTTTGAGAGACTCCTATTGCGTACCCTAATTCCTTCGGGGCTGGACCGCAAAGAGGCTGAGATTTACAGCCAATTGGATCCGAGCCAGCTACCTAAACACGTCGCCATCATCATGGACGGCAACGGCCGCTGGGCCAAGCGCCGCCACCTGCCCCGGATTGCCGGACATCGCAAGGGCGTAGAGTCGGTCCGCTACGTGGTAGAGACTGCCGCGCGGATTCATCTGCCGGCGCTGACGCTGTACGCCTTTTCCGCGGAAAACTTTCTGCGCCGCCCGCCGACCGAAATCCAGTTTCTGATGAAACTGCTGCATAGCTACTTGAAGAACGAACTGGAGCTGATGCAGCGCAACAATGTCCGCCTGAACTTCATCGGACGCATCCAGCTGCTGCCGCAAGAAGTGCAGGAGCGCATGGCCTGGGCCAAAGAACAGACTTCCGGCAACACCGGCACCATGCTGACGCTGGCCCTCAATTACGGCGCGCGCTCGGAGCTGGTGGATGCCTTCAAGGCCATCGTGACTACGGCCGCGAGCAACGGCGGGCTGGATCATCTTCACATCGATGAGCAGACGGTCGATCGCCACCTTTATACGCGCAACCTTCCCGAACTTGATCTGGTGATCCGCACCAGCGGCGAGATGCGCTTGAGCAACTTCCTGCTCTGGCAGGCGGCGTACGCCGAAATCTACGTTACCAAGACCTTCTGGCCGGATTTCCGCGGCGCCCATCTGCTCGAGGCCATCCAGGAATTTCAGAAGCGTGAGCGCCGCTACGGCGGGTTGAACGAGCCCCACTCGGGCCCGCATTCCCATACCCACGAACCATGAGGCGCGTCCTGACTGCGGTGGTGCTGATCCCGCTGGTGCTGCTGCTCGTGTTTCGGGCGCCGTTGTGGCTTTTTGCGCTGGCGGTGACTGCGATCATCGTTCTGGCGCTGCATGAGTACTTGAACATTGTTAGAGCGTACGACATTAAGCCGGTCCGGTGGCCGGCCTACGTGTTCTCAGTGACTATAGTCGTCGGACTCGCGTTCCTGAGTACTGGTTTGATCTACATGGGTTTCCCTTGGGGCTGGTCGATCATTTTTTCGCCAGCGATTGTATTTCTCTTGCCCGTGATCTTCGGGCTGCCAGTAGTGTTTCGCAAACAGACGCGAATGGCTTTACCCGCGGCTGCCGCTTCCGCTTTCGGACTCCTGTATATTGCTCTGCCCCTAGGTCTCCTGATCCCTATGCGTCATGGTCCTGGAAACCACTATTTGATTGTCCTCATTTTGTTCTCGGTGTGGGCTGGCGACATAGCGGCGTTTTATGTAGGGCGAAGTCTAGGGCGTCATCAATTGGCTGCAGTGGTGAGCCCGAAAAAAAGCTGGGAGGGCGCCATAGCTTCCGTGATCGCCGGCATAGGAGTCGCAGCGCTGGTATTCCGCTTTCACGCGGAGATAAATTCGCTGTTCACTGAACGTCACGAGGAACCCATCTCCTTCCAAGGAACCCTTTCCTGGTCCTCCGCTCTGTTGCTCGGACTACTCACGAACGTGGCGGCGCAATGCGGCGACTTGTTCGAATCAGCGCTAAAGCGCGGGGCTAATATCAAAGATTCAGGCACTCTGCTTCCGGGACATGGTGGTATCCTCGATCGCATTGACGCACTTCTCTTCGCTATTCCTGTCGTGTGGTACTATGCGACCTTTAGCGGACTGGTCCAGCATTACGGTTTCTATCATCTTGTCAAATGAAGCGTATTGCCATCCTCGGATCGACTGGCTCCATCGGCCGCAGCACGCTCAACGTGATCGAGAACCATCCCGATCGCTTTCAGCTGGTGACGATGGCTGCCGGATCGAACACCGAGTCTGCTCTTGAGCAGGCACGGCGCTGGAAACCTAAAGTTCTCTCGCTGGCCACGGAGCAGGACGCAGAGAAAGCCGGCAAACAGCTGAAAGCCGAAGGCCTTGGCAACATTGAAATCGTCTACGGTCAAGCAGGAACAGTTCGCGTAGCCACGCACCAAGAAGTCGACTTTGTCGTCAGCGCGATCGTCGGCGTCGCCGGCTTGAAAGCCACATATGAAGCGGTGCGCGCGGGTAAAGAAGTTGGCCTCGCCAACAAGGAGTGTCTGGTCGCGGCCGGCGAGCTGATTACCGCGGAGGCGCGCAAACAGGGCAAGCCGCTTCTGCCGATCGATAGCGAACACAATGCAGTCCACCAGTGCCTGCGCGGCGGGCGCATGAGCGAAGTCGAACGCGTGTGGCTGACGGCGAGCGGCGGTCCGTTTTTGAACATGCCGAAATCGCAATTCGAGACCATCGCGGTCGAGCAGGCTCTCAACCACCCCACGTGGAAGATGGGCCGCCGCATCACCATCGACTCGGCGACTTTGATGAACAAAGGCTTCGAAGTCATCGAGGCGTGCCGGCTTTTCCACCTCTCCCCGGCGCAAGTGAAAGTAATCGTCCATACGCAGTCGACGATCCATTCCATGGTCGAGTTTAACGACGGAAGCATTCTCGCGCAGCTCTCCGTCACCGACATGCGCCTGCCCATTCTGTATGCTCTGACTTATCCGGAGCGCATTGCCTCCGATCTGCGCTTCAATGTGCTTGACCTAAAGAGATTGGACTTCTCTCCTCCCGATCTGGCTAAATTCCCTTGCCTGCGTTTGGCTTACGAGGCCGCGGCAGCAGGTGGCGCTAAAACCGTTGCCTTGAACGCCGCTGACGAGGTAGCTGTGGCTGCTTTCCTCAATCGCGAGATCGGCTTCGCCGACATCCCCCGCGTGGTGGAGCAGACCCTGGATGAAACCGCGGACCGCAATCCGGAATCTATAGAAGAGGTGCTGGAAATGGATGGCCATGCCCGCGGAGTCGCCCGGCAAAAGCTGAGTCAAGGAAAACCGGCCCAGCAGCTGGCGCGGTAGCGGGTCAGTTTGGCTGGCACGGTCGTGTAGTACAGCCGCCTCCGGCTGTGCTGGAACTTAAAAACGCAGGCGGGGGCGCCCTTCGGCAAGCTCAGGGCAGGCTCTGCGCTACATGGGGTTTGGCACGTTAACCTGGCAGCGTCTGGCAGGAAGCGGGTACAATAGAAGTTCCGTGTTTATGCAATTATTCAGTTATTTCGCAACCACCGCCTTCCTGGCGATGCCAAATTTCGGCGACCTGGCCAAAAGAGGCATTATTTCTCTAGCTTCAGTTATCTTTGTGCTTGGTGTGCTGGTCTTCGTCCATGAGTTTGGCCACTACGCGGTGGCGAAGTTGTGCGGCGTACGCGTCGAAGTTTTCAGCCTGGGCTTCGGAAAGCGCCTTTGGGGTTTTCGTCGCGGCGATACCGACTATCGCCTCAGTCTCCTGCCTTTGGGCGGCTACGTAAAGATGTCCGGGGAGAATCCGATGGAGGAGCGCACCGGTGACCCCGGTGAGTTCACCAGCCATCCTCGCTGGCAGCGGTTTCTCATCGCAATCGCCGGCCCGACGATGAATATCGTTCTCGCCATCGTTGTTTTAACCGGCGTTTATATGGTCCATGACGAGGAACCTGCTTTTTTGAGCCAGCCGGCTGTAATCGATGCCGTGGAGCAGGGTTCCCCGGCCGAGAAGGCGGGAATCAAAGCTGGCGATAGAATCACCCAGATTCAAGGCATCGCCAACCCTACCTGGCAACAGGTAGTGCCGGAAATATTTATAAGTCCTGAACAGCCGGTTGACGTTGCAATTCAGCGCGGTCAACAGATTATTCAGACAAAAATTGTTCCTATCGAAGAAGGTCCTGATCGCGTGGGCTCGGCTGGCTGGCTGCCTCGACAAATTGCAATCGTGGACAAAGTGGATCCAGATCTTCCGGCGCAGAAGGCCGGGATCAAGGTTGGCGACGAAATCGTATCGTTGAACGCCACGCCTGTGGATATGTCAACCTTCACCGAGCGTTTGCAGGAAGCCAAATCAAGTCCCATACAAGTAGGTATACAGCGAGCCGGCAAGGAGCTGACGTTCACGATGGTGCCGCAGCTGGCTGACGATGGTTCCGGAACCGGTAAAAGAAAATATCGAATCGGCATCCAGCAACGGCCCAAAATGCTGGTACAACAGCTTCCTTTCCGGGAGGCCTTGAGCAAAGCTGGTATTACCTGCAAAGGTTACTCGTCTTTGCTGTTCCGGCTTGTGCCTCGACTGATCGAAGCCAAAAACTCAATTAAGCAGTTGAGCGGACCGGTTGGGATCATGAGGGAGTCAGGCCGCGTAGCCAGTGAAGGCTGGCCATCCCTGCTGCAATTCATGGCCATGCTGAGCATCAGCCTGGCGGTCCTGAACGTCCTGCCTTTCCCCATTCTTGACGGCGGCCTCATGCTAATGCTGGTGATCGAAGGTGTGATGCGCCGCGATATCAAGATGGAGATCAAGGAACGACTCTATCAGGCTGCTTTCGTATGTCTGATCTTGTTTGCCGCGGTGGTCACGTTCTTCGATGTCGCCAAGTTTCACGGGTAGGCCCATTCACTCCGTTGTGTTCGCGGGAAGAGGCTCGTATCAGTGCCCGACTTGAGCGTTGAGCCTAGAGGGAGCGCAGCGACCGGCGGGCTGCGAAGTCGGGCCATCCAGCCTAGTCACAAGGTCCGGCTTCAGCCGCTGGGCGTTGAAAAGCGTACCTCAAACCTGCGTTCGCAGAAACGGGACGAAAAGCCCGAAATAGGGTCCTTTTTCTTTTGTCGCTTCGCCCCCGGCTCCGCTCCGGCCTGCGGCAGCAAGGAAGAGTCTGTCCAGCATCGCTGACGGCCTGACTGAAGTCAGGCCCTGACACTTGTTTTATACCGCCCGGGCACAGCAAGGAAACAACCTGAAGTGTGTCAGCCTTCAACGTTGACAAAGCCGCCAGAGTTTGCGGCGGCTTCGCTTTGGTCAAACTGTGACGAGCGCGATCTATCCCAGATATCTCAAGAAGTACCGGGAATCGGCCTTTTCAAATCCCGGGAATACCTTCTGGAGTTCTTTGCTGCCCAGGTGCGCGTAGACACCCTCACTCAGCACCTGGCGAAAGTCGGTGGTCACGGCCAGGTCGCGGCCTTCGTAGAGCTGGTCTGGTTGCAGGCCGGGCCAGCGCCCGTAGACCTTGCCGCCTTTGACCGGACCGCCCAGCACGAACATGACGTTGGCATGGCCGTGATCGGTGCCGCGGTTGCCGTTTTCGCGCGCGGTGCGGCCAAACTCCGACATGGTCACGATCACGGTGTTCTCTGCTAGATTGCCTAGGTCGGTCCAAAACGCGGCGATCGATTGCGAGAACTCGCGGGTCAAATTCGCGATCTGCCCTTGCACGCTGCCTTCGTTCACGTGATGATCCCAGCCGCCGATGTCGGCGAACGCCACCTCCACGCCTAGATTCGCTTTAATCAGTTGAGCGACTTGGCGCAGGCTGTCGCCAAAGCGGCCGCGCGGGTAATTGGCGCCATTCGCGGGCGAATACTTTCCCGGATCGGCTGATTTCAACATCTTCACAGCCTCAAAAGTTTCATTGCCGGTACCGTGCAGCACGGTATCGACCGACTGGTCATACATGGCTTCGAAGGTGTTGCTGGCGATGGCTGCTCCCGGGCCGCGTCCGCCCACGCCGAAAGACTGGAGATCGCTCATGGCGACCGCCGGCACCGAACCCGCCAGGGTGCGCGGCAAAGCGCCCCCCATGGCCACGGCCCGGAAGGGCGAGGGCTGCGGTTCTTTGACTCCGGCTACAGCGCGGTTTAGCCAGCCGTCTTCCGTTGACTTCACGCCGGGTGTGCCCGATTCCATGTAATCCTGCGCGTCGAAGTGCGAGCGCGTGGTGTCCGGCGAGCCTGCCGCATGCACAATGGCGAGATGCTTCTGGTCCCACAGCGGTTTAAAAGCGCTCATCGACGGATGCAGTCCGAAGAAGCCGTCCAAATCGATGACGCCGTCAGCGCTACCGCGTGGCCGGGGAATGGCAATGCTCGGGCGCATGTTGTAGTACGCCTGCTCGGCGTAAGGCACAACGATGTTGAGCCCGTCGGCGGCGCCACGCTGGAACAACACCACCAGGCGCTTACTGCCGCCACCTGTCGCCGTTTGCGCAGCGTAGACCGCGCGCGTCAGGAAACTCGGAATAACGCTGGTACCCACGACCGCCAGCGCGCCGTTCCTCAGGAATACTCTGCGGGTAATCGCCATGATGTTGCTCCTAGCTGCTCCTAATGGAGCACAGCCGCCCACGGCTGTGCCTTTGCTGGCACAGGCGAGGGCGCCTGTGCCCCAAAACCAATTATCTTCGTTGAAACTCCGGCGAACCCATGATCAAGCCCGCGATTGCGCCGACGTTGGGCGCGCGGCTTCCGTCGTCCAACTTGCGCTGCGAGATCTGTGGATCGTTCAACTGCTTTTCCATCACCGCGTGTGTTTGCGGAGAAACGTCGCCGGCCAGGATCTTGGCCTCGAGGGCGGCCAGCGCCGAATCCGCATCCGGAGGCGCCGCGCCCGGCAACAACGCCTTGGCGTCGAGCGACGTTCCCGGCAACTTGCCCTGTCCCAGCTGCAGCGCGAAGTTCATGCGCGTGAGAAGAGCCGCAGAATTGACCCAAGCCGCGGCTTTCATCGAATACCCGGTGGGCGGTTGCATGCCGTAGAGTGGCATGCCCATGCGATTAAGAAAATTTGCCAACGGCAACGCGTTCTGAACATCGGCGCCCGACGCCCTCGCCGACGAGACCACGAACTCCAGCGGCGTCTTTACCTTGGCGCGGTAGGCATCGGCGGCCCAAAACTCGGGCGAGTTGAACATGGTGCGGAGCACGTCGCGGATGTCGCCGTCTTTCTTTTGGAAAGTGTCGGCCATGCGATTGACCAGACTCTGCGGTGGATTGTCGGATACAAATCGCATCGCCAGTTTTTTGGAGAGGAACTTCGCAGTCGAAGGATGATGGGCCAGGATGTCCAGCATCTTCATACCTTCGTCTTCGCCATGATCGCCGATCTTGTGTCCAAGAACGTACTTAGGACCAGGCTCGTGGGCGCGCTCGTTGAAGTGGAAGCCGCCGCCTTGCTGCGGCTTCTCGATGCTCCAGCCCGTGAGCACCTTCGCCAGCTCGGTGACGTCCTTTTGCGTGTAGCCGCCGTCCACACCGAGGGTGTGAAGTTCCATGATTTCGCGAGCGTAATTTTCATTCAAGCCGCTGGGGCGATTCTTCTTGGCCTGGGGCCGCGGGGGCATTCGATAAATCGCGCCGAAGGGACCACGCCGGAACTGCGGGCGCTGGTTGCCGAACATGGCAAGCTGGGAATGAGGACCCACGCTCTCCCAGTTGTCGAGATAGAACAACATGGCCGGGCTCTTCGCTGTGGCCAACAGCAGATCCTTGAATTTGCCCAGCACGTGCGGCCGGATCACATCGCGCTCGTAAGCGGTGATCATGTAACGATCGGGGCCCTTGTTGACGAAGACGTTGAAATGGTTGTACCAAAAATCGGTCATCACCTCTTCCAGCTGACGGTCACTGTAAATGGTGCGCAACAGCTTGGCTTGAGACAGCTCGCCCCCAACCACCAGCTGAGGATTCATGATGGCCTCAATCGTCTCCTGCTGCTCCGGCTTCATGCCTTCCACCAGTTGCATGGCCCGTGGGCCGCGGTATCCCTTCGTCAGGTCCAGGCGCTCCAGGGGCGTCATTTTCATGATGCTCTTGTAGCGCTGGTCGGGAGGCTGCTGGAGTAACTGGTCGGAAGCAAGGTCGGCGTACATGTCCGCTTCAAGTTGCTGGCGGTGTCGCTTCTGGGCCCCGACAAATTTAGGGTCGGCGGCGTCGGTCTTTGCGGCCGGCTTCCCGTCGTTCGGCGGGTTGGCCTTCATCTCCGGGTCGGACTGCATTTCCTTCATGTCCGGACCTGGATCTTGCTTGTCACTGTTATTGGGACCGGCGTTGCTGTTGCTTGTGTTGGCTGTGCTCCATTCTTTCTTCTCCTGCTGCTCCTGCATGGCCAAAATTCGCGATTGGTACACCGCGCGCTTGGCCGGGTCGGAGGGCATGGACAGGCGCCCGTTCTCGACGGCCTTTAGCACCTGAGGCGGAGGAAAGTTCTCTACCATCTCTCGTGTGCTCATCTTCAAGGTCCGAAACGGAGCCAGGCGAGCTTCCGTAGCGCTGTCATCGATCCGGTCCGGATGCAGCTGCTGGTCAAGCCACTTATCCAGGCCCATGGCGCGCACGCGTTCCACGTCGCCAGGTCGAACTCCGAACGTAAAGCGATTGAGCGCGTGGACAATGCGCTTGTCGTCGTCCATTTGCGGAGGCGCGTTCGCGGCGGCACTTTGGGATTTGGATTTTTTATCTCCCGCGATCACGAGGCCGGCTGAAATAGTTAGCAGGAAGCCCACAAGAACAAAGGCTTTAAGCATGGCAGGCATAGACACTCCAAAGTGCTCTACGTTGGCAACCAGTAGTAACCCAAGATTAGGCCGAAGTTGCGGCCGCGCCTAGATTACGAGAGGTATATCCGCCCGTGGTGGGCGCGGTGGTTAAGCTCCGCGACCAGGTGATCGATGTCAGTGGGCGAGATATCGGAGGGCACGCTCGGATCAAGAAATGTACGTCTCGTCTTTTCCTGGACCGCAGCCCAGGGACGCGGCGGTAAAATCAGCGCAGCGGCGTCGCGACGCAGTTGTACCAAGAGCGCATGGATCACGTCAGCATCCAACTTCAATGGCGCTAGCCGGCTGAGCTCGGCCGCCGTCTCGGCCAGAGAGTGGCGTTTCCGATATGGACGGTCACTGAGCATGGCGTCAAACATGTCGGCCACGGCCACGATACGGACAGGCATGGAAACTTCGTCGCTATGGAGCTGGTCGGGATAGCCCGATCCATCCGCGCGTTCGTGGTGCGAACGCACGACCTCAGCAATATGCGGCCAAGGGAACTGCACGCTCAAGACAATGCGGTGCCCGACAATCGTATGATTCGCCATCTCCTGGAATTCAACCGGCTCCAGCGCCGCAGCTTTGCTGAAGATGTGATTGTCCACGGTCACCTTGCCGATGTCGTGCAGATAGCCGGCAGCGCGTATCTCGTTCACTTCGGTGGCACTCATGCCCAAAGCCTCGGCTAACCCGGCGGAATATCTTCCCACGCGCAGCGAGTGACCTTGCATCTCCGCGCCCTTCACATCGATGGTCGCAGCGAAAGCCGCCAGAGCTTCATCCCAACATGAATGGACGGTTGCCGCTAGCCGTATGTTTTCCTGCGTGGCCTCCTCGAGCGACGTGACGAATTGGTAGTTGTAAATTGCCAGAGCGATGAACGGCACAATCTCGCCGATCTGCTTCAAGATCTCCGGCGTGTACTCCGCTCCGCCTTCACGCTCGCCCAGGAGCAAAGCGCCGATGAGCTTGCCGCGCACCTTAAGGGGCGCGATGCACCGAAACCACGCCCCCGATATATTTCCCGTCAAGCTGACGTAGGAGTCGCTGCGCTCGCGGCCGATTCTCTGTGGCCCCGGCGCGTTCGTCAGTTGTTGCACATCTTTCGGCAGGAGAGGAAAGATTGCCGTCTGCGGAAACACCATGAAGCCCTGGGCGGCCACCGAAGCCAGCAGCGCCGGCTTCTCGTTGAAACGGAACAGCGCGCCGGACCCGGCATGCGTTGCAGCCATGACGACCGCAAGCGCTCCCGCCGCTGTGTGCGCGAGATCACGCTCGCCGGTAAGTACCGGTCCGAGTTCGGCCAGAACCTGGGAGGCAAACAACGATGGCCTGCCGGTTATGAGTGAGTCGGCCAAAATGCTCAAGTGGCGCGATCTCCAGAGCAGATCAGAGTAACAACTTAGGCGAGGGTTAGAAAGCCCTAAGTACCTAAACGGTAAACAGCAAACAAAGCAAAACCATACCGCTGATCAAAGCGGATAAACGCGGATTGCTCTGCAAGGCCGAATACCAACGATCCGCGCTCATCCGCGTAATCCGCGGTAGGCCTTTTGCGTACCTCAGAAATGCTTCTGCAGTTCCGCAAATCTTTCAACTTGCAACAAGAGCAAGCCTTTCGGGGCGGTGTTGACACTCTCATGCTCGAGCACCCAAGTATTGTCGTGGGGAACAAAGACGGCGTTGATGCCGGCGGCGAGGGCGGGGTTGATGTCGGATTTAGGACTGTTGCCGACCATCCAAGTCGTCGAACCCTCCAGGTCGTATTTGGAAATCACGCCGCGATACATGTTCTCGTCTTTCTCGGCCACGATCTCCACTGCCGCAAAATATTCCTTTAGCCCAGAGCGTTCTACTTTACCGGATTGCTCGGTGAAGTCGCCTTTGGTCATCAGAATGAGGTGGTGACCGCGCTCGCTGAGATAGCCCAGCGTTTCGGGCACGCCTTCGAGCAGTTCCAGCGGAGAATTGGCGACCGTGTGCGCAAAACCCCAGATGAACTCGTGCATCTCCGGAGTCACCGGCTGCTGAGCAAGGCGTTCGAAGGTCTTGACCAGCGAATGAGCAAAGCTGTGCGAGCCGTAACCGCGCTCGAGGATAGTTTCGCGCTCCACTTGGTTCAGAAACAGCCGCACCTCCGTAGCCGACATTTCTTTGTGATTGAGCCGCTGCATGAACTCAGCGATGGTCCGCTCGAAATAGATGTTGTTCTCCCAAAGTGTATCGTCGGCATCGATCAGGAGTGCTTGGGGGTCGCACCGGAGAGTCGGCATCGTCTTCGTATGATAAATGGAGGAAACCCTTACCGCGGATTTACGCGGATAAACACTGGGCGCCACTCGGGATCGCGATTCATTCTTTATGACTGGTAGCTAAAAAATTGACTCGAGTGTGTTTCAAAAAGATTTTGAGCGCAACCGCCGGTCACCCCAGGGGCTCAAAAGAACGAAGGAATTGCTGAACTGTTATGACCTCTAGCGCTCCGTTGGTTCCTGTTGCGGATCTTAAGAATGTGGCTGCAACTGCGTGGGCTAAAGAGCGTGTGTGAGAGCTTCCGACACATCCAAAAGGCGTCATCCCGAACCCCGTCAGCGAGGGCGCGCTGTCATCAGCGCCCGAGTAGGGGTGAGGGACCTTGCGTTGGTGGTGGAATCGAATCAAACACTTGCAAAACCACGAGGTCCCTCAGGGCTACTCGCCCGCTGAAGACGGCGCGGGCTCGCTTACGCCCTTCGGGATGACGATTTCTAGTTCTCACACATCCTCTTTAGCCCCTGCCATGGCAAAACCCCGGAGCGGCTAAACTGGCTGCGGAGGCGCGATACAGAAAACACCAATAACCACAAAGGACACGAAGCAACACAAAGGAATTCCGGTCTCCTCCGTGTTCCTTTGTGTCCTCTGTGGTTCACAACATCTTCGCTGCGTCCTTCGCGAAGTTGAGGCGGTTAGCGGGCGTCCGAGCCCGCTGCCGAAATCCCGAACGCAGTGAGGGATCTCTTTCTCCGGGCTTCAATTCAACATCCTGGCTGCGTCCTTCGCGAAGTTGAGGCGGTTAGCGGGCGTCCGAGCCCGCTGCCGAAATCCCGAACGCAGTGAGGGATCTCTTTCTCCGGGCTTCAATTCAACATCCTGGCTGCGTCCTTCGCGAAGTTGAGGCGGTTAGCGGGCGTCCGAGCCCGCTGCCGAAATCCCGAACGCAGTGAGGGATCTCTTTCTCCGGGCTTCAATTCAACATCCTGGCTGCGTCCTTCGCGAAGTTGAGGCGGTTAGCGGGCGTCCGAGCCCGCTGCCGAAATCCCGAACGCAGTGAGGGATCTCTTTCTCCGGGCTTCAATTCAACATCCTGGCTGCGTCCTTCGCGAAGTTGAGGCGGTTAGCGGGCGTCCGAGCCCGCTGCCGAAATCCCGAACGCAGTGAGGGATCTCTTTCTCCGGGCTTCAATTCAACATCCTGGCTGCGTCCTTCGCGAAGTACGTCAAAATCGTCTGTGCGCCGGCGCGACGGATCGACGTTAGCGACTCCAAGATCACACGATCGCGATCCAGCCAGCCTTTGCCGATAGCCGCCTGCAACATCGCGTACTCGCCCGATACCTGGTAGGCCGCAATGGGTACATCGAACCGGCGACGCGCCTCGGCGATCACGTCCAGATACGGCATGGCCGGCTTGACCATGATCATGTCGGCGCCCTCTTTGATGTCGAGCGCGATCTCGCGCATGGCTTCGCGCAGGTTAGCGCCGTCCATCTGGTAGGAGCGGCGGTCACCGAACTGCGGCGCCGAGTCGGCGGCTTCGCGAAACGGGCCGTAGAATCCGGAAGCGAACTTGGCCGCATAAGAAAGGATGGGTGTGTTGGCGAATCCGGCCTGATCGAGCCCCTTGCGGATAGCGGCGACGCGGCCATCCATCATGTCGGAAGGGGCGATGATGTCCATGCCCGCGCAGGCGAGGGAAACGGCGGTTTTGGTCAGAATCTCCAGAGTGGCATCGTTCAGGATTTCGTACTCCGGCTCGGCCGCGGCGCGCGCCGCGGCGCCACTCTTGCCGGCCGATGACGACGTCCCCGCAATCTTCTTCTGCTCCACAATTCCGCAGTGCCCGTGCGACATGTACTCGCACAAGCAGACATCGCCGATTACGATCAGGTCGCGCACCTCGCGCTTGATTTCGCGCGTGGCCCGCTGCACGATACCGTCTTCCGCCCAGGCTCCGGTAGCGACTTCGTCTTTGTTCTCCGGCAGGCCAAAGAGAATGATGCCGCCCAGCCCCAGCGACTTCGCCTCGCGCGCTTCCTTCACGGCCTCGTCCACCGACAGGTTGAACACGCCGGGCATGGAGCTGATCTCTTTGCGCACGCCTTTGCCGGGACAAACAAACAGCGGATAGATGAAGTTGGTCGGCGCAAGACGAGTCTCGCGCACCAGCGAGCGCAACGGTTCCGATTGCCGCATCCGGCGAAGACGGGTGATGGGGAACGACATTACACAAAAAGTCTAGCAGAGTATTGCCACCCGAGAGAGATCGCCGGAATCGCCGTGATCGCGCGTAATCGCCGTGATCGGGTTTCGCCACTGCCGACTTGCAAGGCGCCCAATTGGAAGAAAAGACAGCTAAACCTCACTGACAATCAATCTACCGCAATACCGGGACGTTTATTATCGCGCTCTTCCGATTCCGGCGATCACGTTGCGATTCCGGCGATTCCGGCGATCTCTCTTTACGATCC
>Ga0209648_10000477_pt1 | contig 30744 bp, 21 predicted proteins | sample GraSoi2013_115cm_FD_185830 | JGI IMG/M metagenome (GOLD analysis project Ga0209648, IMG submission 185830) | Grasslands soil microbial communities from the Angelo Coastal Reserve, California, USA - Sample 9_17_2013_115cm (SPAdes) (version 2) | ecosystem: Environmental > Terrestrial > Soil >...
CGGCCGTTACGCTTTGAACTTTCGCTGGAGCGACGGGCACGAAACCGGGATTTACAGTTTCCAGTATCTGCGCGATCTTTGTCAGTCGTAAGGCAAGTTGTTAACTTGCGTACCCGCTCGGGTACGTTCTATATCAAATGCTCTACTCGCAGCAAATCCTTGTCGTCAGCGACGATGCGCCTTCGATATCCCTGCGGGACGCGCTGGAGCAACGCGGATTTGCGGTTGTGTTCGCGCACGATTTCGACGTCGCCTATCGTCAACTACGTGATTCGGCTTTTGACCTGGTGATAGTGGATGTCGCGCGGGCGACGACAGGCATTGAGTTCGTCAAACACCTGCGGGCCACGCCGAAGATGAGCAAGATTCTTGTTTTGACGATTGCTGATTGGGGCACCGGCCAGGGCACTTTGGCGCTGACGGAAGGCGCTGACGCATACGAGCCGAAACCGGTAAGCCCGGAGCGTGTGATTGCCGCGATCGAGAGAATGTTGCGGCAAAGAGTAGCGAAGACGGCCGCCGCTACAAATGTGGTTGGTGGGATGAAAACAAATGAGTGAACGAGAGCTGATGCAGAACCGGGAGCGGTAGCGACCGGGTCAGCCGGAAAATCTGAGTGTATTGAGAATCCTATGAATGAACGAGACTTTTTCAACGAGAAACAGGAAGTGAAGACCGCTTCATTTTCGTGTCCGCATTGTCGCCAGCGCGCCGAGTATGAAGTGCGTTGGATCAAACGAACCAAGAAGCCACAGCTCCCGCGGGGCGCCGGCGAACAGGATAAACGGCAATTTCAAAACTCACGCGACTATATGGTGCGCGTCGATGACATGCTTGCCTGCCGCAGTTGTCGCAAGCGTTTCGACATTCCCAGCTCACAGTCCGTGGTGTTCATCTGAACGCAAAAGTAGCACCGACTCACACCGTGAATGGTTTCCTTTCGAAACCGGTGCCTGCCGCAATACTATTTCACCGGGAGTCTCACCGTGAAGTTTTGTGTTTCGCAGACCTAATCTCACTCGCAAAACCGACTGAGTCTTTGAAGATGAAGCGTGATCAGGCCGCGGGGCGGGCGCCAGCATAAAGCCTGGAATGGGGCGCAGCTGAAACCCAGGATCAGTTCGGAATATCAAACCCAGCCCGCGGAGTGGGCGCCAGCCCAAAGGACTCAGGTTTTACAAAACCTGGGACGCATCTGCTTTCGCCCGTTTCACGGGCTTTCCTTTTTGCGTTTCCGATCCTGGGGTTTCGCTGCGCTCCACCCCAGGCTTTACGCTCACGCTCGCTTCGCGAGCTTCAGTTCATTTCTACTCGTTCAGAGGCTCTTTAAGTCAGCAGTGCCTCACTCGTGGCTTAACAATTGCTAACTTGAATACGCTTCACAGTGGAATACAGTAACAAATCTAAGGTGAAAAAGATGCAGAGGGAAATAGCAGCAGGTTCTTTGGGCAAGATAGACGTCGCCGATTGGTCGGCGAGGGTTTACGGCAAACAGAAGTTTGCCGGGGCAGGGAAGACGAACACGGGCTGGCTGGTGCCGCTTGAACGCCGCCTGGCAAAGTTCGTGCTGCCGCGCGTGCCGCGTTGGCTGGAGACATATCACCTGACGTTGCTGACTCCGGTGTGGGCACTACTAATTGTCGTGTTCAGTTACCTGGCCGCGCGCGACCTGCGCTGGCTATGGATGGTCAACCTGATGATCCTCTTTCATTACTTCACGGATCATTTCGACGGCAAGCTGGGCAAGTTCCGCGACACAGGCCTGCGCAAGTGGGGCTTTTACATGGATCATCTGTTCGACTATGGCTTTCTCTGCTCGATTCTGATCGGCTATTCGTTCCTGCTGCCACAGCGCGCCATCTTTATTATGATGCTGGTGCTCTGTGTGTTTAGCGCCTTCATGTTTCACACGTTCCTGATGCTGGCGGCGACCGAAGAATTCAAGGTCAGTTTTTCCCGCTTTGGTCCCACCGAACTGCGGATCGCGCTGATCATAATCAATGCGTTGCTGGTCAGATTTGGGACCCGGGGGTTGACGGGCGCCTTGCCGTGGGTGGCCGGATATGGCACTGTAGCACTAGTCCTCCTGGCTTATCGGGCTCAGAAAAGGCTCTGGCAAAGCGATATGCTGGCCAAGCAGGCTGACTGCAAGTAAACCGCCCCCCTGTATTTCCTACAACCAAACCCGGATTGGCAGCGTCTAAATGTTGCTTTCCGGAACAGGTCAAATCAGGAACGGAACTTTCAAACAGGTATTTCGTTAATTCTAATTCAGTGGGAATCTTGTTTTTCCCGAAAATGTATGTCTGAGAAAAAAGTAAAAGTTGTGAAACGCGCCGAGCGCGGGAACCGAAACCCAGGCAGCGCAAAAGCTGCGCGCGAAGCGGCGAGCAAAACTGCTCGCGATATGGTGAACACCGTTACGAATTGGGTAAGTGAATTCGAACAGCGGCAGCGCGTCGAAACCGCGGTAGCCGTCGAAAACCTCATTCGCTCTCGCCAGCAGCCGAACGAAGCCTAAAACTCCCCCGCGAAGCCACGCAATCGAGCGCAATCTCTTGGCACCTCGCTTCAGCTGGGTGTTGAGCTGACGGCGAGAAAATGAAAACCATTCTTCAATGGTTCTGCGAGTCGTTGAAAACGGCTCGCATGGTCACTTGTCCGCTCCCCACACCTCGCTAAAGCGAGGTGCTAATGAGATGGGGCCTTTACCGGAAATTGTTTGACAGTCGCGCGCGGCAGCGCTAGCATCGCCCTGGAAAATCGCCCCGAGACAAAGCGATGAAGTCTTCACGCTCCAAGAGCCGGAAGCGGAAATCGATCATAGATTCAATTCGCCGCCCGCTCGCGCCTCCGGGTCATCCGCTCACGCAGGCCAAGCCAGCCGGCAAGGCACGTCCTGCCGGACGCAAAGCGAAACACAAACAACGGCCAGAAAAGCTGGAACTGGAAGAGGAGTACTAATCATGAAACAAATCCTTACCTCAGGAGAGAAAACCAAAATGGGGCGCAGCTTGCTGTTCATGGCCACGCTCTCAGCCTTGCTGCTGGTGTCGTTAGGTGGAGGGGCGCCGTCGGTGTCGCCATCGAGCGTTTCTGCGGCTGCGAGTGAGGCCGTGCCTCAAGCACTGCCCAGACGCCCGTGGACCGCCGTCGGCTCGACCGGAGCGGTGGACGAGGACTCGCTCAATCTCTACGCTTTTGGCAGCGCCGACATTGGATTCAAACCGGGTGCGGCCGGCAGCGTCGTCACAGCCCGCTACAACGTTACCAATACTTTTGACAACAACGCCAATCCGAACAGACCGGGCTGGCGAACGCTCGAGATGGGGTCGAAGGCGCCGAATAGCACGATCATCGAAGCCAAGTTGTTTCAGCTAAAAGCCTGCGACACGACTCCCGTGTTGCTGTGCACGGCGCGAAATCGGAGCAATGATCACCCGTGCGCTACGTGTGAACTCAATGCCGCGATAGACTTCAGCGATAGCCTGTATTACGTCGAGGTCACTCTGAATCGCTTTAACTCGAACACCGCGAATCCGCGCATGTTCACGCTGCGCCTCTTCTGAACTGAGGTGCGCACAGTCTTCATCGATCATGAGTGAGATCGGCCAGGTCTTCATCGCGCGCTGTCGGCATCATTTAGCTGAAGATTTTCTCCCTAAGATCGAGCGCTGTCTGGAATTGCTCAGCGACGAGCAGATTTGGTGGCGCGCCAATCCACAATCAAACAGTATCGGCAATCTGCTGCTTCATCTGAGCGGGAACGTGCGGCAATGGATCGTCAGCGGGATCGGAGGAATGATTGACGCGCGGGATCGCGATGCTGAGTTCGCTGAAGGCTCAATCATTTCGCGCGATGAATTACTTGCGAGATTGAAACAGACCTTGAGCGAAGCCGATGACGCGCTGGCGAACTTCGACAGCTTTCGCCTGCTCGAACGAATGCAGATTCAAGGGTGCCAGGTGTCGGCCTTGGAAGCGATTCTGCATGTGGTCGAACACTTCTCGATGCACACGGGGCAGATAGTTTTGCTGACTAAGCAACTGACCGCGAGCGATCTGCACTTCTATGATTTGTAAGGGTTTGCACAATCGTCGCATTTTGTCCCTCATCCGCCCAGATCCGTCTTACGCGCCTCGGAAGTGGTCAAAAAGTGGTCAACTGTTTCATTTACAATTTGGGACTAACCGGATCAACGGCTGAACTGAATTGATTATTCCCACGGTTGGATGTTTAGTCTCAATCCCACTCCAATCAACACATCTGTTTTCTCGACTCTGCTTTAACGCGCTTCGTCGGAGAGATTGACGAGGTCCTTCTTAATTGCCAGGAGTTCCTTGGGACGATGGCCAAGGCCGCCTCCGGTCGTCTCAAGGCGCTAAACTCCTCGCAACTTTCAAGTAAAGCCTAAAAGCTTGGAATCATCGGTCAATTCAACATTTAAACCTTCGGAAAGGTAGTTTATGAAGGGCCATATTGTCTGGCACGCGCATGATATTCTGCCCCGCCATTCGCTGAATACCGCGATTCGGATTTTTCGCGCTAGCCACTAATCGCAATCGTGTGCTCGCGGTCTCGCACGCTGTGGCCAACCGTTTTCGGGGAATCCTGCGTCGTCTGTTCACGCGTCGTGTGCCAATCGCGGTCATTCACAACGCCGCTGACCTCGAACTGTTTCAACTGGATCGAAACAGCAGGCCGCGACGCGCGCTCGGAGGGTATGGCCGTCGAATATGGAACGTAGCGACGCTCAGCGTGAAGGTATTGCAACAACGGGCCGCTTCGGCGATCTAGCCAGGGGCGCATCAGAACGCCTGGCCGCGAACACTCGCCAATTGAAACCCGACTCCTTGCTGCCTTTGCTAATCGAAGCGGCCTCGCAAACCACAAATCTGAACGCCTGGGCTCGGGCTAATCGCAAACTTGTAGAAAGCCGCTTGCTCGAGCACGGTGGGATTCTCTTTCGCGGTTTTGAAGTTTCAGTAGCAGAATTCGAAGAGCTAATCGAAACGCTTTTCGGGGGTTTGCTCGATTACTCATACCGATCGACTCCACGGACTCTGGTGAGCGGAAGGATCTATACCTCGACCGAATATCCGGCGCATCAATCAATTCCGCTGCATAACGAAAACGCTTACGCGCGAGACTGGCCGATGAAGATCGGCTTTCTCAGTCTGCAATGCGCTGACTCCGGGGGCGAGACACCGATTGCTGACAGTCGTCGAGTCTACGAGTGTATCCCGGCGGAGATTCGCGAACGCTTCACACGTCGCGGCCTGATGTACGTTCGGAACTATGGCTGCGGTTTTGACCTTTCGTGGCAAGACGTCTTTCAGACGACAAGCAAATCGGACGTCGAGAATTACTGTGGCGACGCCGGCATCGAGTTCGAATGGTTAGCGGAAGATCGCCTGCGCACGCGTCAGATATGCCAGGCGGTCGCCAAACATCCGCGCACCGGCGAAATGGTTTGGTTCAATCAAGCCCAGCTCTTTCACATATCGCGGCTGCCGGCGGAGGTTCGTGAAGCCCTGCTCTCAATCTTCGCTGAAGACGAATTGCCGCGAAACGTTTTTTATGGAGACGGTACCTCAATCGAAGGCAGTGATTTAGACCGTATTTGCGAAGTCTACGAGCGGGAAAAGATCGTATTTCGCTGGAATGAAGGCGATGTGCTGTTGCTCGACAACATGCTTGCGGCGCATGGACGTAACCCATTTACAGGCGCACGCAAGGTGGTTGTGGGAATGGCTGAGCCGTACGGATGACGATTTCAGTAGGACACTTGTGGGGGTATGGAAGAATTGCTGGAAGAAAGTCTAGTGAGAACTAAGGCGATAGTGCGAGACGCATCGACGCATGAGGCACGTGCGCAGGCGCCCACCGCGCGGCTCTTCGCGCATCGTCTGTTTGAAACCTGGTCTGACTCCGTGCCGCAACGTGTGGCGGTGCGGTGTGGCCACGAACAATTAACTTATGCTGAGCTGAACACTCGGGCAAACCAACTCGCCCGGTACTTGCAGGTCCACGGGGCGGGAAAGGAAACACTCGTAGGGATCTGTTTGCATCGCACTGCGCAGATGGTAGTGGCCATTCTCGCCGTCCTAAAGGCTGGCGCCGCATACGTACCTCTGGATCCAACCTACCCGGCCGAGCGTCTATCTTTCATCCTCAATGATGCGCAGCCCAAGCTGCTCATCACGCAAAGAGACTTAATTGTCCTTCCTTCGAACGCCAGGACAATTGACCTTGACCGCGAATGGCCTTTGATCGCGAAACAGTCTGATGGCGAGCCCGACGTTTTGATAACGAAGAATGATCTCGCGTACGTCATCTACACCTCCGGTTCAATGGGTCAACCAAAAGGCGTAATGATTACGCACGGCAATCTTGGACATTACGCGCAATCGTTGAGTCAGTCCGTTGTCATAAATGAGAGCGACGCCTATCTGCACACTGCTTCGATTTCATTTTCGTCATCGGTGCGTCAGTTGATGTTGCCGCTGTGTGCGGGCGCTACGGTCGAAGTCGCAACCACGGAGCAAATCAAAGATCCGCTGACGTTGTTCCGACTAATTAAAGAGCGCGGCGTAACCGTCATCGACATCGTCCCGTCTTATTTTCGCGCTTGCCTTCAGGCTTTGAGCGAGTTAGCGACCTCCGAGCGCGACGACTTACTGGCCAACCGACTGCGTTTGATCCTTACCGCCAGCGAACCGCTTCCATCAGACACGGTGCACAAGTGGCTGACGCTCGGACATGCGGCGCAACTTATCAATATGTTCGGACAAACCGAGACGACTGGAATCGTCGCGACCTATCCAGTTCATAAAGCACCGGAGAGCGCATCAGCAGTCATGCCGCTGGGCCGGCCCATCGACAACACTTCTATTTATGTGCTCGATGAGGAGTTGCAGCCGCTGTCGGCGGGCGCAATTGGCGAGATTTGCGTTGGTGGCAACGGCGTCGGACGCGGGTACCTGAATCATCCGGAACTGACCACCGAGAAGTTCGTCAACGACTCCTCTGTTGAAAGACTCGGTGCGCGGTTTTACAGGACCGGCGACCTCGGACGCGTCAGGTCGGATGGCAACCTGGAGTTTGTCGGTCGCGCTGACGATCAAATCAAGATTCGTGGCTATCGCGTTGAGCCTGGCGAGATTGAAGTATTACTGCGTCAACATCCGAGCGTGCGCGATGCCGTTGTGCGCGCGCGAAAAGATTTGCCCGACCAACCCCGTCTGGTCGCGTACGTTGTTGCGGAGCGGTCGTCTGCACCGTCCATCGCAGGACGCGAGCGGTATCGACTGCCAAACGGAATGGCAATCGCGCAGCAGAATCAGCACGAGACAGACTTTTTCTATCAGCAAATCTTCGTCGATCAGACGAACTTTCGGCACGGCATCACGCTTAGCGATGGCGATTGCGTTTTCGATGTTGGCGCGAACATCGGCATGTTTAGCCTGTTCGCGCAACAAATTGGCAAAAACGTCAAAGTCTTTGCGTTCGAGCCAATTCCTCAGATTTTTGAAGCGCTGGCCATGAACGCGACGCTTTACGGTAATGGGGTCAGGACTTTTTCGTACGGGCTTGCCGAGCGCGAGCAGCGAACAGAATTCGTCTTTTATCCAAACTCGACTAGTCAGTCAGGACGATATGCCGACGCCGATGACGAGCGTCAGGTGTTGCGCTCGATCATCGACAACGTGAATGGCGACAAAAATCGCGCCGGCGCGATGGAAGAAATAATTCAGCAGCGGGTGGACGGCGTCCCCGTCATTTGCAACCTTAAGACAATCTCGCAGGTGATGCGCGAGGAAGGCATTAAGCGAATTGACCTGCTCAAGATTGATGTTGAAAAGAGCGAGCTTGACGTGCTGCGCGGCATTGCTCGCGACGACTGGCCGAAGATTCGTCAGGTCGTGATCGAAGCTCATGATGTCAACGGCCAACTGCAACAGGTCACGCAACTCCTACGCAGCCATGGTTTCAAAGTTCTCGCCGAACAGGACAACTATCTACTTGGGTCGAATCTTTACAATGTTTACGCCAGCCGCGTGCGGCTCAATACCGAGAATGGAAACGATTCTCCACTCTTTGTCATGCCCGTCGTAGCGGAAACGACGCTGACAACAGACAAGCTTCGACGCCATGTGCAGGAAAACTTGCCAGACTATTATTGGCCGGCGGTATTCGTCATGCTGGATGAACTACCTCGCCTACCCAACGGAAAGATTGATCGACAAGCGCTACCGGAACCTGAGTCGGAACGCAACGGAGACGAATTTGTTCCGGCCTGCTCGCCTGCTGAGAAGACGCTCGCGCGCATCTGGATGGAAGTGCTCAAGCTCGACCGCGTGAGCGTCCATGATAATTTCTTCGATCTCGGCGGCGACTCAATCGTCAGCGCTCAGATAATCGCAAAGGCCCATAAAGCCGGCTTGAAAATCAGTCCAAAGCAGATCGTCGAGCGGCCGACCGTCGCGGGACTTTCCGAGTTATTCCCGAGCGCAGAAACGCCCGGACAATAACGCAAGCTTAGCTCGTGAAGCCGGTGAGCAATAAACGTAAATGACTTTGGCTACCTCAGAGGTTGGAAAAGCATTCGATCTCACGCCGATACAAGAGGGCATGTTGTTTCATGCCCTCTATGCAAAACAATCCGGCATGTATGTCGAGCAAATCAGGTCTCGCTTTTGCGGGTCGCTCGATGTGCGTGCATTTGAGCAAGCCTGGCAGTTAATCGTTGCCCGCCACCAAATTCTGCGCGCCAGTTTCGAATGGGAAGGCGTGGAGCGTCCGCGCCAAATCTTCCAGAACGAAGCGACTGTTGAAATTGAACACCATGATTGGTGTGAGCTTTCGCCGGGCGAACAGCAGAAATCCTTGCTCGAACTTGTCACACACGATCGCGAGCGCGGGTTTGACCTCTCGAAAGCCCCGCTATTCCGATTGATACTGATGAAAATGGCTACGAATGAACATCATTTCATTTTGAGCAGCCATCACATTCTGCTGGACGGCTGGTCACAAGAACTGGTGCTGAACGAAGTTTTTGCCGCGTATCGCGCGCTCTTGTTAGGAGACGATGTAGCGATTCAGCCTAGTCGGGCGTTTTCAGATTACGTCGAATGGTTGAGAAGCCGCGACGGATCGAAGGACGAGGCTTTCTGGCGCGAACAGCTCCAAGATTTTGACGAACCAACAAGGTTGGGAATTGATCGCGTCGACGCTTCGGACGACGAACCGACATACGAAGAATGCGCGATCGTGCTTTCCCAGGAGATGACGGCGACGTTGCAATCGTTTGCTCGCAAGCACCGCCTGACGCCCTACACCCTGGTCGCCGGCGCATGGGCGCTCTTGCTCGGTCGTTATAGTGGAACCAATGACATCGTGTTCGGATCGACTGTCTCCACGCGACCGCTGGATCTTGAGGGGATTGAATCCACCGCCGGGCTTTTCATCAACACACTGCCGGCGCGTGTGCGCACGGATGGGGACGTTACGCTGATCGACTGGTTGAAGAAGCTGCAACTATCTGCGGCGGAGGCGCGAGAGTTTGAGCATACAGCCCTGGTTGACATTCAGCGTTGGAGCGAACTTCCTCCCGGGCAGGCGCTTTTTGAAAGCCTGATTGTTTTCGAAAACTATCCCGCCGATCACTCGCCGTGGGATTTAGGACCAAAAGTCAGAGCCGTTCCGGAACGTTCGCAGCTTTCGCGCACGAACTATCCTGTAGTGCTGCTGGCGATGCCCGGCAGTGAACTTCGTTTTCAGATCGTCTTCCACGCGAACAGGTTTGAGCGCCAGGCAATCGAGCGCGTGCTCGCTCATCTGGAAATCCTGCTCCTCGGCTTTACTTCCGCTGGTGTCGATCGAAGGTTGTCGGACATCTCACTACTCACGTCTATCGAACGCAATCAGATACTCAACGAGTGGAACAACACAAGCACTGCAGACGAGTTCGACTCCACTATTGTGCAACTCTTTGAGCGACAGGCGGCGCAGACACCGCAAGCGATCGCGGTTCAGTTTGAGGACAATTCAATTAGCTATGGCGAGCTTAACACGCGTGCAAACAAGTTGGCACATCATCTGCGGACTTGCCGTGCTCGCCCGGAGACGCTGATTGCCGTTTGCCTCAAGAGATCGATCGACATGGTTATCGCGTTGCTGGGAATTTTGAAATCCGGAGCTGCGTATGTGCCGCTCGATCCAGCTTTTCCGAAAGAGCGTCTGGCTTTCATGCTCGAGGATTCCAAGGCGAAGTTATTGCTGACTGAGCAGAATCTGCGAATCGAGCTGCCTGAGATCGAAGCCCGGATTGTTTGCATTGACTCCGACTGGGCGACGATTGATGCGCAGAGCGATGAAAACGCTGCGGCTGCCGCCAAGAGCAGTGACCTCGCGTATGTGATTTACACGTCAGGCTCGACGGGCCAGCCAAAAGGTGTGCAGATCGAACATCGTGCGCTGGTCAATTTTCTCAACTCGATGCGACAAGAGCCGGGTCTAAACAGCTCGGACGTGCTGCTCTCTGTTACGACGCTTTCATTCGACATCGCCGGACTGGAAATCTATCTGCCGCTCATCACCGGTGGCCGGTTGGTTATTGCGAGTCGCGAAATCGCCTCTGACGGATTGCTTCTGAAAGACAAACTGGCCGAATCCGGCGCCACAGTAATGCAGGCAACACCGGTCACCTGGCGAATGCTGATTGACGCTGGTTGGAGCGGCGACAAGCAGCTAAAGGGCTTGTGCGGCGGCGAAGCACTGTCGCGAGAACTCGCCAACGAACTACTGCTGCGGTGCGGCGAGTTGTGGAATATGTACGGGCCAACTGAAACGACCATTTGGTCGACGGTAGAGAGGATCGCGTCGTCAACCGAGGCGGTCTCTATTGGACGGCCGATCGCCAACACACAAACGTATTTAATCGACAGAAATCGTCAGCCGGTACCCGTCGGACTTCCTGGAGAGTTATGCATAGGGGGTGACGGATTGGCGCGCGGGTATTTGAATCGCCCCGAGCTTACGATTGGGAAATTCATTCCGAATCCTTTTGTCGCGGGCGCCCGCGTTTACCGGACCGGTGACTTGGCGCGGTATCTGCCTGACGGACGCATTGAATGCCTCGGGCGCATTGACCATCAAGTCAAAGTCCGCGGGCATCGGGTGGAACTTGGCGAGATTGAATCGCGGTTATTGCAACACGTTGCCGTGCGCCAAACGGTCGTTGTTGCCGCGGATGATTCAGCAGGCGGAAAGCGCCTGGTGGCATACGTTGTTGGCAAAGATGCGAGGCTCTCGACGACTGATTTGCGCGTCTTTCTCAAGGAGAGTCTGCCGGACTACATGGTTCCGTCAGCCTTCGTTGTGCTGGAAGAACTTCCGCTTACGCCGAACGGCAAAATCAATCGACGGGCCTTACCCGGGCCTGAAGTGGGCCTAAGCTCATCTGATAATTATGAAGCACCGCGAAATCAGACGGAACGAACGCTGGCAGATATCTGGAGCGAGTTGCTAGGTGCGTCGCGCGTTAGCCGGAACGATAATTTTTTCCATCTCGGTGGCCATTCATTGCTCGCTACGCGTCTGGCTTCACGCCTCCTACAGCGCTTTCAAATTCAGTTGCCTTTGCGAGTGCTCTTCGAATGCCCCACACTTGAAGCCCTTGCGCGGCTAATTGATGATGAGAGTAACGGTAGTTTGCCGTCATTGTCGACGCAAATTCAACCGATTGCGCGTAATGGATTTGCACCGCTGTCTTTCGGCCAGGAAGATTTTTGGTTTCTCAACCAGCTAAATCCCAACACTTCGCTTTACAACATCTATCGCGCCGTGCGCCTGAATGGAACCCTCGATGTAGCGGCACTCAAGAACTCACTGGCTGAAGTGGTGCATCGTCATGAAGCGCTGCGTACGACATTCGTGGCCAAGGATGATTCGGTTGTGCAGCTTATTAACGACGTGTACGAACTTGAATGGCGGCTGATCGATCTGCGCGAACACTCGCGGGATGGGCGCGAAGCGACCGCCAGCGCGACGTTAACTGAACAGGCGCACATTCCATTCGACTTGGAGCAGGGGCCGCTGATGCGCGCAGTCGTCGTTCGTTTGACTGACGACGAGAACATCTTGCTGGTCGCGCTGCATCACATCGTCGTTGATGACTGGTCAATGACGATCTTTTTCAACGAGCTTTGGACGCTCTATAACAGCTTTCTGGCGGAGTCGCGGCCGGCGCTCCCGAACCTGACAATCCAGTATGCCGACTTTGCCGTTTGGCAGCGCGAGTGGCTGCAGCAGGGTTTGCTCGATCAGCAGTTGGCTTATTGGAGGGGGCAACTTGCGGACATTCCGCCACCGCTTGAGTTGACAAGCGACAGACCTCGTTCGGCGCTACAAACTTGTAGAGGAAACCGCGAAGAGATTGTTTTGCCTCTTGAGTTGATGGAGAAACTAAATGCTATCGGTCGAGCGGAGAGCGCTACGTTATTCATGACTCTGCTCGCGGCCTTCCAATTGCTGCTCGCGCGTTATACCGGCACGGACGACATCGCGGTCGGGTCGCCGATTGCGGGCCGCAATCGCGCCGAAGCCGAGCGTCTCATTGGTTTCTTCATTAATACGCTGGTGCTGCGTTCGGACCTTTCGGGCGATCCTACTTTCCAGGAATTATTGCGCCGGGTGCGTGACGTTTGCCTCGGTGCGTTTGCGAATCAGGACGTGCCGTTTGGAAAGCTGGTTGAGGACCTACAGCCCGCGCGCACTGCTAATCACCCTCCGCTTTTCCAGGTACTATTCGTATTTCAGAACGCGCCGGCGGTTACGGTTCAGCCGCACGGAATCGAACTGACTCCCGAAGAAGTCCGCGAAGGATTAGCGCCGCTCGATCTGACCATCGAAGTGCGCGAGACGGACGATGGCGCACATTGTTGGTTCGAATACAAGACGGAATTGTTCGACGCGGCCACGATCGCGCGAATGGCTGAACGGTTCCGATTGCTGCTCGAGTCGATCTCGAGCGATGCAGGTCAAAAAATCTCGACCCTACAGTTTCTCACCACAGATGAGAGGCATCAGCTTGTCCAGGACAGTTCAATAGCCATTGAGTATTCGAGCACGCAATGTGTTCATGAATTATTCGAGGCCCAGGTCGAACGCACGCCCTCAGCTATCGCCGTCGTCCATGAAAAGGAGAAACTCACCTATCACAAGCTGAATGAGCGCGCGAATCAGTTGGCGCATCACCTGCGAAGCCTCGGCGTCGGGCCCGAGACGCTCATAGGAATTTGCGTTGAGCGCTCAATCGAAATGCTCGTCGGCGTATTGGGAATCTTGAAAGCGGGCGGAGCTTACGTGCCGCTCGATCCGGTCTATCCGCGCGAACGACTGCGCCTGATGATCGACGACGCGAAGATCTCGGTGTTATTAACGCAACGCCGCCTGGTTGATGCGTTGCCGCAGATAGATGGAACGGTTCTTTGTCTCGACTCCGATTGGTCGCACATTGCAAAAAACGCGGCGGGAAATCCAAGTCGATTAACTGAGGCCCAGAACCTTGCTTACGTGATTTACACCTCAGGTTCGACCGGCCAGCCGAAGGGTGTCATGATCAAGCATTCATCTCTCGTCAATTACGTAGAGAGTGCGATTGTCGAGTTCGGCCTCGATCACGGAGACCGCATCCTGCAATTCGCTTCACTGAGTTTTGACACCAGCGCCGAAGAAGTCTTTCCCTGCCTGGCACGTGGCGCAACGCTGATCTTGCGAACCGATGAAATGCTTGGCTCAGTCAGTACGTTCTTACAGAAGTGTCGTGATTGGGCGATTTCCATTCTTGATCTGCCGACCGCTTACTGGCACGAGTTGGTTACAGCTATTGACAACGACGAGCTTGAGCTTCCACCGTCGCTGCGTCTGGTAATCATCGGCGGCGAGCGAGCCCAGCCCGAACGTTTGCAGCAGTGGCAGAAACACGCCGGCGGCGAAATCCGCCTGCTCAATACTTACGGACCGACCGAAGCCACGATCGTGTCGACGATTTGGGAAGCCCCGGCAGACCAACATTTCGATTCGATCGAGGTGCCGATTGGGCGACCGGTACGAAACGCGCGCGCGTACGTCCTCGATCGATTCTTGCAGCCCACGCCTTTCGGCATCGTCGGCGAGTTATACATCGCGGGAGCCGGGTTGGCACGTGGCTATCTAAACCAGCCTGAGCTCACCGCTGAAAGATTTGTTGCTGATCCGTTCTGCCGGCTGGCGGGCGTCAGGATGTACAGGACGGGCGATCTTGCGCGTCTCTTGCCGAGCGGAAACATCGAATATGCAGGTCGCAACGACAGTCAGGTCAAGATTCGCGGTTTTCGCATCGAGCCTGAAGAAGTTGAAAAAGTCATTCGACGACACGCCTCAGTGCGCGACTGCGCGGTAATCACGCGTGAAGATACGCCTGGGGGAAAACGCTTGGTCGCATACGTAGTCGGAGAAAATATTTCTGAAGATGATTTGCGCAGATTTCTCGGGGCGACGCTGCCACCGTACATGGTTCCTTCGGCATTTGTGCAGCTCGAAAAGCTGCCACTGTCTCCGAACGGCAAGATAGATCGGAAAATGCTGCCCGCGGTAAGAGATGTGAAACTGAAAACGTCGAGTGCGTTTGCCCCTTCGACAGAAGCCGAAAAATTGCTCGCGCGAATCTGGTCGCAGGTGCTCAAGGTTGAGAACGTCGGAGTCGATGACAACTTTTTCGAGCTCGGAGGGCATTCGCTGCTCGCCGTACGCTTGTTCTCAAAGATCAAGAAAGCTTTCGCCAAAGAACTGCCGCTGGCCACGCTCTTTCAAGCACCAACCTTGGGTGGACTGGCTGCGGCTCTCGCCAAAGATGGTTGGAAGCCGTCCTGGTCACCGCTGGTTGCGATTCAATCCAGCGGATCAAAACGGCCTTTATTCGTAATTCATGCGGTCGGTGGCAACGTACTAGAATACGAGGCTCTCTCGCGGCATCTGGGAGTGGACCAGCCGTTTTATGGACTCCAGGCGCAAGGTCTCGACGGAAACCAAACCAGTCCCACCTCAGTCGAAGAGATGGCCGCGAGTTACGTGCGCGAGATTCGCGCGGTTCAACCCAAAGGGCCGTATCAAATTTGTGGTAGATCGCTCGGTGGAATGATTGCGTTCGAGATTGCATGCCAACTCTCCGCGCAAGGTGAGCGGGTTAGTCTGCTCGCGATGTTAGATACTTATCCGGCCGGCCACACGAAACTTCTAAACGAGACCAAAGCCTCACGCGCCAACGCGATTGCTGACAAACTGGCCCGGCACGCAAAGAACCTCAGCCGCTTGAGTCTTGGACGCAAGCTTTGGTACGCGATCGATAAGTCTCGTTATGCGCCTAAGAAGATTCAGATTCACGCATGGCAGGTTCTTTACCACGTCTTTACCCGCATGGGCCGTCCGTTGCCCCGGGCCTTTCGCAGCGTCGAACAATTTAATTACGCCGCCGCGCGCAAATACATGCCGAAAGTCTATGACGGGCGCGTGACGCTCTTTTGGGCCAGCGAAGACTTGAACGCCGGCCAAGATATTGTCGAAGGCTGGGAATCGCTGGCGCGCGCGGGCGTGGAAGTGCGCAAGATGCCCGGCACGCACGTTGATATCATGAAGGAACCTTTTATTGGCAAAATAGCTGAGGAGTTAAAGCCATATCTCGACCGCGATTCTGGCCGCGAGTTGAGCCAACAGTCGCCTGAAGCAAGCGGCAACTCGTCTGACGTCGGCATTGCGGCGTAGAAATAATTCAGGAAAGTCGTCGCAAGGGGTTTGACCTCATCGCCGCGGGTGTTTTATGGAGTCTCTTCCAGAGACAGTAGAGGTCTTATTGAAAATCGGGTGCGGTTGGCTGAGCGGAAGGCAATTAACAGTGATTCGAGATATAGATATTTAGGCCTTAGCTGAGCAAGCCGCACAAGTTAGGCACTTGTCTGAGTCGTTCGCTCTCGCAGCGACTTCCCAAAATTCCGTGACATCCGTATGCTTTTTTCCTGACAGGAGATCAAAATGTGAGAGTGCTGGTCATAGAAGACACACATCACGATCCAAGTCTATCTGACCAAGCCAGCCAGAAGACGCCAGCAAAGCAATCGAAGCTGTTGCCACTCATCGCTCCGCAGTATGAACGGCGTGCGCGTTACTACGGAGTAACGCTCCAGTGGAAGTTTTGAGCACGATCCTTTCGATATATGGGGTCGTCGCTCAAACTCGCCAGCGAGTATGCTGAGGCCTTATTAAAATATGGTGCGCCGGCCGCGCGGAAGTCACTTATCTCGGGCAACCTTGCACGCAGTTGCGATGCGCTTCATTTGCCGCTCGTTCGCAAGCAGCACGGTCTGCTCCTGTCCGGCCGCGACAGGCACGTATCGCATTCTTGTGCGCTCGGTCGCAGTCCTTGACACAGCGCTTGTGGTCCCGGCGCCTGTCCTTTGCCACAGACTTCGCCTTCTCCTTTGCGTCCCGTGCTCGCTCTCTACCGGCGTCTGAGCGGCCCTTCGACTTATCCGAAGCGGTGCCACGGCCCCTGTCCGCACGGCCTGCCGATGCGTCAGGAGATCTTCCAATTCCCCGGTCGACGCCCGTCCCCGTAGGTGGGCCGCCTTTCGAACCACCGCCGCCACGCCCGCGCCCTTGGGCCAAGCCGATCACTTGGAGTCCGAACACAAGTAACAATACCAAGCCTAATCTCGCGATCATTTTCAATGGATTGTGCATAACTTTCCCTCCACGAAATAACATTCCGCAAAAGTCGGGTGGGGAACAAGATTAGAGGAGAGCGCCACTATTGTAGCAGAAGCTTCTCCGCGATAACAGGTTAGACCTGACCAAAATGGCTTTGCGTCGTGGCGACAGCCGATGGTGCGAGACCAATTTTTGAAATACGGTGCGCGTGGGTCAATCCCGTAAACAAAAGAAAGGGAAGCGGTTGAGATTCCGACTCCCGTCACGATGCACACCGGCCAGATCATCCTCATGTCCAAGGTGTTTGCGGAAGTCGATCTTGGTTTCTATGATTTCTCCGGGCCGATGCCGGTGCCGAAATGGAATCGCACGCCGTGAATTAGGGCGGACAGATTCCAGTCTGGTTAAGCTCTTGCAGACCAGGCCAAAGTCTATGCTACAGTTAAGCCGCAATAAGTCAGTCACACTTGGAGGATTCTTTTCTAATGACGTACATCGTTGCTGAACCATGCGTCAATTGTCGTTATACGGATTGCGCCCTGGTTTGCCCGGTCGAAGCATTTCATCTCGACGACGATATGCTGGTGATTCATCCCGAAACCTGCATTGATTGTGACGCCTGCGTGCCCGAGTGTCCGGTCGAGGCGGTTTTTGCCGAAGATAAGTTGCCGGCTGAGTGGGCGAGTTTCACTCAGATAAATGCCGATCGAGCCTTAAGCGGTTTGCCCACGATCAATGTCCGACTCGATCCTTTGTGCCAGTAATTGCGGACAGCGCGCGATTGAGCGTTCAAACAGGCGTGGCGGCCGCGGCCAACCAAAGCGGCAGTCACGCCTTCTTAGTTGTTCCCTGGGAACAAGTCTTGCAATTGAGATAGTTGGATTTCAGATCTTGGTTTCGGCGTTTGTCGATCCGTGCGCATGGTCGCATCGGAGATTTGAAATTTGAGATTTGAAAATAACAGATGAGAAAGAGCACTAAGCGCATGTTGGGCGGTTTAGCTCTGGCAGCCGGCGCGTTGGGCGCGATTGGAGCAGTTGTGATGAAAACGAGCAGCGGATCCAGACGCGAGCGGCGGCGGGATAGAGCCCGGAGGCCCGATACCTGGGCGCGGCCCGGAATGACCGTGGTCTTTCGCGCTGAACTAATGCCCGGTCGCGATGCTTCCGAACGCACCTATCACGTCACCAGCCTATTGCCCAGTGGCCGCGTTTTGTTGGACGGAGTTTCCGGCGAGCATGCCGAGCAGGAATTCCAGCGGATCAGATGAGCGAAGAGGTAAGTGGTAAGAGGCAAGAGTAGAGCCCAACAGTATTACGACTCACTACCATTCATACACTCGACCCGTTTCCATCACACTCAGGTTAGCAATTCCCAGTTCAGCCAATTCGCGCACGACCTTATCTCGATACGCGGCCTTTATGTGCACGGCCAGAACGTCGATGCCGTTGTGACTTAACTTAGTCAACTCTTTGCTGAGCATTGCCGGTGTCAAATGTTTCGACGCCTCGGCGAGTGGGCGCATTGAGTTGGGGAACGAGGCTTCGATGAAAAGGGCGTCGAGATGCGGCGCCCGATTAATCATGGTCCAAAATTCTTCCGTTTCCGCCGTGTCGGAGCTGAAGGCCACCGCGGTCTGGCCGTCAGAGACGAGCAAGCCCACCGTGGGTACGATGTGATTGACGTCAACTGCGGTCACTTGCAGGTGAGCCACGGCGAACTCTTTCCCCACTTCGAAGGGCACGTACTGCATCACCGGCCCACGTTCGTTCTTGAGTTCGGCAAAACGCGGATAGACATTGTCGTTGAAAACATCGCGCTCGAGCAGGTCGATGATCTCCTGAGTTGCGTGAATCCGAATCGGTTGTTCCAGTTCGCCGAAAAGGTCGTCGACGTAAATCGGTAAACTGGCGATATGGTCCATGTGCGTGTGGGTGACAATGACGTCGCGCACTGTGCGGCGCTGGTTCGGGGAAAGCGCGAGGCCGATACTGCCGGCGTCCACCGTCACGCGGTCGTCAATCAGAAAGCAAGTCAAGCGCTGCGCCGCGTTAGCGTTTCCTTTAGCGTCGAACGAGCTGGGTAACAGTTGAATATGCAAGTGTCGGTGTAGTTGGGTTCAAGCTAAGTCAGAGCGCCTGCCAGTATAAGCCATCCTTAGCCACGCCGCGAAGGTTTCCGGTCAGCTCTAATTAACCATTTGACGAACCGGCACTAGCGGGCGGGCATCGGGCCAGAGCCAAGTTTCTGACGTAGCTCTTGGATCGCGTACAGGTAAGCACGCTCGCGCTCCTGCGCGCTTTGCGGATCATGTCCAATCCCGCGAGCCAGGCGGCTGCGATGAAAAGCCAGCTCGCTGGCGACCTGGTTGCATCGCATGCGCGCGCGCCACATGGAAACGCCACGCGTCCTCAGCACTTTCCAGGACATTCCCATCCGGCCCCTGACACTGCAGAGCTTGTCATACTCCAGTTGGCTGAAAAAACCACTCTGATATTCGGGATAAAGAAACTGGCGCACGATCCGTCCTTCGCGGCGTAGGGAAAAGAAGATGACCATCAAGGTAATGATGAATGCCGGACCCATAATCATGAAGTAAGCGACAAAGAAGCCAAGGCCCCCGCCGTAGGTGGCCGAGCCGTTCCAGGTCGCATGCATAAGAATGGCCAGCATGAACCCCAGCACCGGCGCCACCACCTTCACAAATCCATTCATAGACTGGCGCGCCCAGCCCAGCCCGATGCCGGTCATGCTGGTGAATAATGGATGAGAGAACGGCGCAGCCATTCCGCGCAGAATGAAAATGAGAGTCAGGCCCCCCAGTCCCCCCTGCACGGCCCGGCCATAGTAGAGAACATTCTCAGTCATGGCGAATCCCAGCCCGACCATGCCCGCGTATACTATTCCATCAATGACGCCGTCGAACTCATCCTTCTTCCACAAAAACAACACGACCAAAATGAACGCCTTGGCGCTTTCTTCCACGATAGGAGCCGAGATCACGGCGCCAAAATTCTCGCCAACTTGGTTGCTGTGCGTCGCGACCGCCGCCATTATGGATAGGCCCGTATTAAAAATGAATGCCACAAACACCGCCACCACGGCTCCCCAGAAGAACGCCGTGGCCAACATCCAAAGCGGCTCGGATTCGTAACGATCGATCCATAGCAGCAGCATGACATAGATCGGGACCGGCAAGGTGGCACAGATCAAGCCAATAAACATTCCTACCAGGCCAGTTTCTGCCCCGATCAAAAGCAAAACAAGCAGGCCCAGCAAAGTCGCGATCATCACTGCAAAGACCGCGAGGATTATTTTGATAACACTCTGATGACCGGAAGATTTGATTGCGACCGGACGCAACGGCGGCGCAGCGTTGGGCATGAAGGTGTTGTTCATCTTACTTTGGTAAACCTTCTTCGGGAAACGCAGCGCAGTATATCCAGATTTCAGAAAAGCAGCTAGCGGCGAAGTAGCGTAGACGTTAGTCTGCGATATTAGATCAAGCCTTTGCCACTCATCATCGTGCACACGTTAGCGCGCGGCCGCCGTCAATCGAATAAGTGGCACCGGTAATCCAGGCCGCCTTTTCAGAAGCAAGATAGAGCACCAGCTGGGCTATCTCGTTTGGATCGCCCACTCGTCCGATCGGGTGGGTAGTCTTTGAATGTTCCAGAAAGCGCTCGTAATCCTCCGGCTTCATCCCACCGCGTTTATGAATCTCGGTGACCACCACCCCGGGGTTCACCGCGTTGACGCGGACTCCTTTGGGCGCCAATTCCAGTGCCGAGCAGCGTGTTAACTGATCCACGGCCGCCTTCGAGACGCAATAAGCAAGCACGCCGGGAAAGGAGCGCAGGCCGGTCACGCTTGAAATGTTCACGATGTTGCCCTGCGATCTGATCAAATGCGGAGTTACCATTTGCATGAGATGAAAAACGGCTCGCAGGTTGACATTCATCATCGCGTCCCAGGCAGCGAGCGAAGTATCTTCAATCGTGCCCGAGGATATATGTCCCGCGGCATTTACCAATACGTCCAGGCCGGCAAACTTATCGATTGCTTCATCAAGCGCGTGTCGCAAGTCATTTTCGTTCGTCACGTCGGTCGCGATTGTCAGCGCGTCTGCCCCGGCTCGCTCGATTTCACTCTTGACTTCGCTCAGCGCTGACTGATCCCGACCCAAAGCAACCACGCGCGCCCCGGCCGCGGCGAATCTAACCGCCACCGCGTGGCCAATGCCGGAAGTCGATCCGGTAACCATGACTACTTTGCCGGCAAGACTTTGCTCCATTAATAGTTCCTTTCTCCCCTACTCGAAAAGGCTGAACTCGGTTACAATCCAGGAGACGTGCTGCGACTTCTAACTGGATTTTTGGAAATATATTGACATACCTTACTGAGAATTGACTATAATTTTGCACGGATACCGCGGGCGCAAGAGAAGGGCTTTAATTCCTTGTTCCGACCAAAATCAAGAGTAGCGTCCGTCGGAAGTCGGCAGCCAACTCACCACAGTCTCAGTGATAGATCGTTCTCCCATTGAACTCGGTCAAAAGAACGTTGTCAGTCGAATCATCAGAACCGGGACTGTACTCATCGACGCGGACACGCGGGTCCGGATCATTTCCTGCGCGCCGCCGTAACTCCTTGCGCATGCCGTCCGTGTCGGGTTATATGACTGCGGCCGCGGCGGCTTCGGCGGCCTTATTCTTTGTTCTCTGGTGGATGTTGCAAGGCGAAGAGACTCCCTGGGTCCCGGCAGGTTTGGCTGCGAGCGTGGTGATGTTGGTCGCCGCCTCAGCGCGTGTGGTTGTGATGCGAAGGGCACGATCGCGATACGTGCGTGAACAAGATCGGCACGAGTTGTACGGACGATCCGCCAACCCGCGCAGCGGCCAGATTTATACGCGTTCGACAAGTTTGCACTCGGCGGCGCTGCGGGCTCTGCAAAAACAGTCCGCGGCCGCTGACGCTAATGATTCGCCTCCTGAAACTCACCGGGAACTATACGACCTGTGTACCGAATACCTCACCAGCGCTGACCAGGCGTGGCGTTCACCCGGCTTATCGCCCGAAGGCCGATTGGCTTTACGCACGGGACAGGAGCGCGTCCGGACCCTGCAGCGTCATCATCTGTTGACATGGGCGCGGGGTTCGGCGCTGGTCTTTACCCACGAAGCACAACAGCGGGCGCGGCTTTACGAAAAAATTGAAATCGCCAATCGGGCCCTGGATTGTATCGATTCCGCTTTGAAGCTTTACCCTGAAGAGGAAGAATTGAATCGCTCGGCAAGAGCAGTGCATGAATTCATTACCTCGAGCCGGGTTGCGCATTGGGTTGAGCTGGGCCAGCGAGCCGCCTTCAAAGGTTATTACAAGCGCGCCATCGACTGCTATCGGGATGCGTTGTTTTATCTTACCCGCGACGGCTTGGATAAAGATCGCGAAGCCGGAGCAGAGCGAATCTCCCGAGAAATCGAGTTATTGCGGGCGCAGTTGGCTACGGGAAAAGCCATCATCACGTCGCCCGAGGCGGGCAGCGCGAAAACCAGAAGGCCACAGCGATCATAGTCCGCAAAGACCTTTTTCCGGCCTGCGGCTGATCAGTTGTTTTCGGAGGAATTTTGAGCGGGATATGCTTATGCGAAGATGTCCGAAATGCGGCAGCGATAGAATCCGGCAGGGTTACAAGCGCACATTCTGGTTGCTCCGGTTGTTTGGCATCTACAACCTTTTGTGCGATCATTGCAACTGGTTATTCACTGGATTCGTCCTTCCGGGAACGGCGCCGAGACGCGTAAAGCGACCAAATTGATTTTCGGTTCGGTGTCTTCATGGAAGAAAATGCATAACAAGATTTGATCGGGTGTCTCTCTCTTTCTTCAATCAAATTTCGAGGTTAGCTATGAGCAAGAAAACTCTGGTCCTCTTCGCGCTTCTGTTAAGTTTTGGATCTAGTCTGTTTGTATTGGCGCAGGAACCGGGGTCCGGCCAGGGTCCTTCAGCCCTGGATATGCAGGGAATCAGGGGTTATCTGCTGGGTCCGGGGGACGTGTTGGATGTCAGGGTTTTTGGCCAGGCGGATCTGAATTCACTTGCAGAAGTCGACGCAGACGGGAACGTTTCCAATCTTCCCTTTTTGGAAGCGCCGATTCGAGCTCAGTGCCGAACCGACAAAGAAGTGCAAATCGATATTGCTAAGGCTTACGCAAAATACATTCGGAATCCGCAGGTCAGCGTACGTATTTCTGAGCGTAAAAGCCGTCAACCGGCCACGATTTTGGGAGCAGTAAGGTCACCGATGCAGGTGACCATGTTGCGCAAAGTTCGCTTGCACGAATTAGTCACCAAAGCTGGTGGCTGGACAGATCGCGCCAGCGGAACAATTGAGATCATGCACACGGAAGCTGAAATGTGTCCGGATCCCACTGATATCTTTCAGAAAACAGCTCTATCCGCAACCGGAAATTTTGGGGTTGTGGTTTTCAAACTCAACGATCTCAAGATGGGTAAAGAAGAGGCTGATCCTTATATTCGGCCGGGGGACATTGTTAGAGTGACTGAAGCTGAGCCGGTGTACGTAATGGGAGCGGTAATGGGCGCTCGTGAGCTGCCGTTGAGAGATCAACTTACGCTGGGCCGGGCGATCGCCATGGCCGGCGGACCGCAAAGGCTGGCCAACACGAGCGAAGTACACATTTATCGGCAGAAGGATAATGTCGGTGGTCAGGATGATTTGAAATATAATTACGACGCGATCAAGAAGGGCAAGGCGCCGGACGTAGCGCTGAAACCTTTCGACATAATCGATGTGCGTCAGAGTGGCCCGTTCTCCGCAAAGAGCTTCGGCGATATGTTTGTGAACATGTTCCGCGGCTCGGTCGGCATGGTAACTCAGAGAGGGATCATCTATTAAGAATTTTGATTTGCGTGGAAACGACGGACCTGTCTGCTTTTCGGCGTTCTACATCCTTAGGTAACCCTGCGAAATGAGTCAAAGACTACGCTCCAATAAAAACAAGAAACGACGCGGCTTCACCTATCTATGGATCTTTGGTTTGGCCGTATTGATTTTTCTCTTGATCTATTTCGAGCAGACTGCTCTGCTCTATGTTCTCGCCACGCTTGGGGTCACCGCTCTATTGGTGATTGTGGCGTTGGCCGATCTGGGACGCGGTGAGCTGTCAGCCGAACCGGTCGCGCCAACGACTGAAGGGACGGTGTCGCCGGCCCGCGCAAAAGCCCGCAGGTAGATGCCCTGCCACCTGGCTTTTCACTCTTCTGAGATTTCCAGAGTTTCGGACTAGACCCACGTTCCGATCCCTCTATTGCTTGCGCCACTCCTTTGGAAAGAGCGAACCTGCCTTCTCGGGATCAAGCTTGACGCTGACGAGCGCGGCCGCGTGAGCAAGAACGGGATCGCGTTTGGCCGCCAGGTCGGCACCCTGGAATAGTATCAGTTCACTTCGCACGAGTATTTCCCGAGCTGGTTGAATTCCTTGTAGCGTCTCGACTAAAGTATGTCCGCCCAGAACCAGTTCACTGAGATTTCCGGAGGACCAATCCAAATGAAGAAGATGAAGCTTGTTTTTCTGTCGCTGGGAGTACTAGCCGTATTGTCTCTGTCGCTTTCCGCGCCGCCGCGCCTGGCGCGCGCGCAGGGCGGCGATGGCGGGGCCGGTCATCTTACATATCCTGAAACGAAAAAAGACGATGTAGTCGATGATTACTTCGGCACCAAAGTGCCCGATCCCTATCGCTGGCTGGAGAAAAACGACGCGCCGGAAGTCGCCGCCTGGGTCGAGGCCGAGAACAAAGTCACCTTCGCATATCTCGACCAGATTCCTTATCGAGCGCAGGTCAAAGATCGTCTGACCAAACTCTTGAATTATCCGAAGTACTCTTCACCCAGCCGGCGCGGCGAATGGTTCATCTTTTCAAAGAACGACGGACTGCAGAACCAGAACGTCTTCTTTATTCAGAAGGGTCTGGACGGCCAGCCGGAATTGTTACTCGATCCGAACAAGTTCTCAGCGGACGGCACATCGCGACTGGGCGCATTCTCCTGGTCAAACGCCGGCAAGTATATCGGCTATGGCATTTCGCAGGGCGGTTCAGACTGGAACGAGATTCACGTACTCGACGTGGCGACCAGAAAGCCGCTGACTGATCAATTGCAGTGGGTCAAAGCGTCGGGCATCTCGTGGCGTGGCGACGAAGGTTTCTACTATAGCCGCTATCCCACGCCGGAAAAGGGCAAAGAGCTGACGACCAAGAACGAATTCCAGGCCGTCTACTATCACAAAGTAGGCACGCCGCAATCGGAAGACGAGCTGGTCTATGAAGACAAAGCGAACCCTCAGCGTTTTCAGGGCGTTGGCGTGACCGAGGATCAGCGCTATGCGATCCTTTCAGTCTCTGAACGTGGCAAGGGCAAAAAAGGAAACGCGCTCTTTTTTCGTGACCTGTCCAGGTCAGACAAGACTTTTACTCCGATTGTCGCTGAGATCGGCGATGACAGCTTTTTCGTAATCCGCAATGTCGGGGACAAGTTCCTGCTTTACACCGATAAGGGCGCGCCTAATGCAAAGGTCGTCGTTTGGGATCCGAAAACGCCGGCCGTCTGGAAGGACGTGGTGCCGGAAAAATCCGAGCCGCTCGATATCGTGAATTCAGCCGGCGGTAAACTCTTTATCACTTATCTGAAGGACGTGACTACGCGTGCTTACGTTTACAGTCTCGACGGTAAGCTGGAGAATGATGTTCCGCTTCCGGGCCTGGGCACCGCCGGAGGTTTCGGCGGCCGCGACGACGACAAGTTCGTCTTTTACAGTTACACCTCGTTCAATGCGCCGCCGACGATTTACAAGTATGACATCGCGACCCGGAAATCTTCAGTGTTCCGCACGGTGGAGATTCCCGGGTTCAACGCCGCGAATTTTGAAGTGAAGCAGGTCTTCTATAACAGCAAAGACGGCACGCGCGTCCCGATGTTCATCACCTACAAGAAGGGCATCAAGCTTGACGGCAACAACCCGACGCTGCTGTACGGCTATGGCGGATTCAACATTACGACCAGTCCGGCGTTCAGCTCGTTGCGTCTGGCGCTGCTGGAGCAGGGCGTGGTTTATGCTTCTGCGAACATGCGCGGCGGCGGCGAGTACGGCGAGAAGTGGCACGAAGCCGGGACCAAGCTGCAAAAGCAGAACGTGTTTGACGACTTTATTGCCGCGGCTGAGTACTTAATCAAGCAGAAGTACACTTCACCGGCGAAGCTGGGAATTGAAGGCGCTTCGAATGGCGGCCTCCTGGTCGGCGCAGTGACGAACCAGCGTCCAGACCTGTTTCGCGCCGTGCATCAGCACGCCGGCGTCATGGACATGCTGCGTTATCACCTGTTCACCATCGGCTGGAACTGGGCCGCTGACTATGGACGAAGCGACGCTAACGAAGCCGAGTTCAAAGCGCTCTATGCCTACTCGCCGATTCACAACGTCAAGGCAGGGACGAAGTATCCGGCGATCCTGATCACTACCGCGGATCACGACGATCGCGTAGTACCGGCGCATTCATTCAAGTACGCGGCGGCGTTACAGGCGGCGCAGGCTGGCGACGATCCGATTGTCATTCGCATCGACACCAAATCGGGTCATGGCGCCAGCAGCACAACGAAGCAGCTTGAACAGACGGCGGACATCTATTCGTTCTTCTTCTATAACCTCGGCGTGACGCCAAAGTGGTGAAGTGTCAGAACCCCTACCATGAGGAGGGCCAGGTGAGGGAGCGCGCATTAAACGCGTAACGCGAAGTTACGAACCATCACTGTAGCAGCGGGAACAGAAAGGCCGGCGCATGCCACGCCGGCCTTCTTATTTGCATCGTTTACTCTAAACCTTCGCCTAAGACCCTTCGGTTATCATGCGCGTGCTGTCCAGCATTGCCGTGTCCGTGAACACCAGGTTATCGAAGAGTCTTACCGTTCGACGGTCAAGGTTGATTGGCCAGCACCACAATTCCCATCATTACGAACACCAACCCCATCACGAGAAACAGTACTCCCATGCCGATCGTGCATCCCGGGACGAACCAGTTGGCAATTGTCGAATCGACCTCAGCGTTTTGCGGATCGGTGGGGTCGTAACGCACGGGGATCGACTGACCCACACGATGACTTGCGGGCACGGTTCCAAACTGAGATTCAAATCGCACCGTCTGACCAGAGCCAGTGGTGAAGTCGACCACGGGGCAATACACTCCCGCGCTGCCCGGATTGAAGACTCGCTTTACGAGATCGACGACGGTCCCGGTTGCTTCCACTCCGCGGCCGGACTTTCGCACCTGCTTCACCGCCCCTACGATCCCGCCAATCAAAACGGCGATTCCGATCAAGACGAAAAGCACGCCGATCAGTAATAGTGCGCCCACTTATCCTTTCCGAACGTCGCACGCCGCTTCGTTTCAAAACCTCAGCGACAGACAGCTCAATCCGCCATCCATCTTCTGAAACTCGGCCATCTCCAGCGCGATCGTCTGATAGCCAAGCTCGCGCAGCTTTCCTTCAAGCCTTGGATAGCCGGCAGCCACCAGTACCTGGTCATTGACTCTGACGCAATTCGCCGCGTACTCCTCGTTCGATTGCACGCGAATTAGATCGTAACCGGAAAACTCTGCGCGGTTAGCGAGCGCATCAGTCACTACCAAACGATTATCACCCAGATACGCGAGGCCGCTCTTCAAGTGGAGTAACTTAAAAGTGGCACCCGCATCCTGCGCGTGAGGCACGGGCGGGACGCCCGTGCCACTCTGTCCGATATCTACAAAGCTGCTCGTGTAACCGTGTCGTGCGAGCAATTCAGCCAACTGCTGTGCGCCCGCTTCGTTTGTCCGTTCAGAGATGCCGATGAAGAAATGATTACCTGCTTCACAGACATCGCCGCCGTCCAGAGTTCCGGGTGATTGAATTTCAGAGACAGCAGGGAACAAGTCAGCCAGCACTCTGCGGATGCTCGCAACTTCGCCGCGGCGGACGGAAGCGCCTGGTCTTGTCAGTACCACCTGCGTCAGCGGGTGGGTCTGAGACTCAACGTCGTCTTGTCGCGCACTTAGAGTCTTGCCGCCATCGGAGACTCCGACTAATATCGCCGTGTCTTCAACAAAGGATGAATCCGGATAATCCGGATCAGGCTCGGGTTTCGTCAGCGTCAATCCACATTGCTCCAAGGCCGCGCAATAGGCTTCGTGCTGCGCGAGCGTGCGTTTGTAATCAGGCGCACCGAGGCTGCTGGTAGTCAGACCTTCAAAAAAATTTAGTGCCGGCGGACGGACAATGGCGCGAGTGAACATAGCTTGTTTCGGAACCCGAAAGGTCTTCGCTCAGCATAGCTTAGTAAAAGCTTTCAACCGAATGCCCATGGTGAGACTGATACGGGAGAGCGTCCCCAAGCCGCACGTGACGCAGACCGGAAATCAACATGCCTTGAGTTTTGGAGATCGTGCTAAGGGAGGCGACCTCATCCCTCGCGATTTGGCTTCGCTTAACAGTACGTTCGCAGGGTTTGCCTATCCTAGATAAGTAGCTTGCTATATAATGCGCCTCGCCCTTCCTCTTTCCTATCAACCTTAGTTTCTTCCGGAGGTTTGTCATGCGAAAACTCAAGTGTCTCTCGGTACTCTCAATTCTAGTTTCGATTTCGTTTTTTCTTTTCAGCGGCGCTCGCGCGGCTGACTTCAAGCGTGAAGTCATCTATCAGATCGTGACTGACCGTTTCTTTGACGGCAGCACCGCGAACAACAATCCATCGCAGAGTTCGGGTCTCTATGACGCGACGAAAACCAACTGGCGGCTCTACTGGGGCGGCGACCTCGCCGGCATTCAGCAGAAGATGTCATATCTGGCGGGCCTGGGCGTGACTGCAATCTGGATCTCGCCGCCCGTGGATAACCTTAACACGAACATTCCTGATGGGCAGGGCAATCCCACCGCTGCGTATCACGGCTATCAGGGCCGCGACTTCAAGCGCGTCGAAGAACACTTCGGTGACACGAGCAACACGTGGACGGATTTCGATAATCTGGTCACGGCGGCCCATCAGAACGGAATCAAAGTCATCGTCGACTTTGCACCCAACCATTCAACGCAAGACAACGCGGGAGAGTATGGCGCGCTGTACGACAACGGAAGCTTTCTGGGCAACTACACCAACGACACGAACGGTTACTATCACCACAACGGAAACATCTCGGATTTTAACGACCGTTATCAGTTGCAGTATTACGCGCTTTTCGATCTCGCCGATCTCAACCAGGAGAACGCAACAATCGATGGATATCTCAAAGCCGCCGTGCAACAGTTTCAGCAGCATGGCGTCGATGGATTTCGCATCGACGCGGTCAAACATGCGACGTGGGGCTGGGAATACGGCTTTGCCAACTCGATCTACACCTACGGCGATAGTTTTCTCTTCGGTGAATGGTATCAAGGCAATACTTCCGACCCGCTCTATCACGACTCTTACAAGTTCGCGAACAAGAGCGGCATCTCGCTGCTGGATTTCCCACTCAATACCGCGATTCGCGACGTGTTTAGTTCGACCAACAATGGGTTTTCGGAAATTGACGGCGTAATCTCGCAGGAAGCCACAAACTTCACCTGGAAAGAAGACCTGGTAACCTTTATCGACAATCACGACATGGCGCGTTTCCTCACCATCAACAATAACAACAATCGGCTGCACGAAGCGCTGGCATTCACGCTCACCAGCCGTGGCATTCCCTGTATCTACTACGGTACAGAGCAGTACCTCCACAATGACACCAACGGCGGCACCGACCCTTACAATCGGCCGATGATGCCCGGCTTCAGTACGACTACCACCGCCTACCAGTTGGTGAGCACGCTCTCGACGTTGCGTCACAACAATCCGGCAGTTCCCTACGGTTCGATGGGCCAGCGCTGGATCAATACCGACGTATACATCTACGAGCGCAGGTTTTTTGGCAGCACCGTGCTAGTCGCCATCAACAAGAATGACAGCTCGTCATATTCGATCAGCGGTCTTAACACCGCGCTTCCGGCGGGGAACTATTCTGACTACCTGACCGGCTTGCTTGGTGGTTCTTCGATCACTGTCAGCACCGGATCGGGCGGCAACAATCCGGTAACCAACTTTACGTTGCCGGCGCACACCGTTGCAGTTTGGCAATTCACCGAAGGCGCGGCGACACCCGAGGTAGGATCGATTGGGCCAACGCTTGGCCAATCCGGCGTTAAGGTAACGATCGCAGGGCGCAACTTTGGCTCGACGCAGGGAAGTGTGAAGTTCGGCACGACCACTGCCACTATCAATTCATGGACGCCTACAAAGATCGTCTGCACCACGCCGTCAGTTACCAATGGTGTCTACAACGTCACGGTGACGAATTCTTCGAGTCAGGTCTCGAACAGCATTCAATACACCGTGCTGACCGCAAAACTGATTCCCGTCACGTTCACCGTTTACAACGCCACGCCCACACAGACAGGTGACTACATCTTTCTCACGGGCAGTACCGTGGAACTGGGCAACTGGAGCACGACTTGGGACGGCGCGGTGGGGCCAATGCTAACGCCTAATTATCCGAACTGGTTTCTTACCGCCAGCGTGCCCGCGGGGCAAACGATCCAATTCAAGTTCATAAAGATTGCCGCCAACGGCGCGGTAACCTGGGAGGCAGGCAACAATCATCAGTACACCGTGCCAACCAGCGGTACTGGATATGTGAATGTGAATTGGCAGTACTAGGAACGTTTCGAGGTTGCACGCGCCTGGTAACGCATTAGTCAGTCATCACAAGTTGGAACCGCAAAGCAGCAAGGATCTCGGTGCGCAGGTTTTCTTGCCCGGCACACCGAGGCGCTTGATGAGTCGTTGTTTGTCGAGGGTACGAATTTGGTAACAGAGAACAATAGATTCGACTTCGAGCCCGGCGATCCCAGCAGGAATTAGTGCTTCGTT
>Ga0209648_10000478_pt1 | contig 30737 bp, 25 predicted proteins | sample GraSoi2013_115cm_FD_185830 | JGI IMG/M metagenome (GOLD analysis project Ga0209648, IMG submission 185830) | Grasslands soil microbial communities from the Angelo Coastal Reserve, California, USA - Sample 9_17_2013_115cm (SPAdes) (version 2) | ecosystem: Environmental > Terrestrial > Soil >...
GGGGCGTTCCAGTCGAACCTGCTGGCGTCCAGCGCCGCGTTCGTCATGAAGTTGAATGCAGCCGGCGATGGGCTGCTCTATTCAAGCTACCTGGGCGGAAGTGCAAATAGCACCAGCGGAGCTACCGCAATCGCGCTGGACTCCGCAGGCAACGCTTATATAACCGGTACTTCGGGATCTGGCTTCCCCACTACACCGGGCGCTTTTCAGAACACGCTGAACTTCATCTTTGTGGCGAAGCTCAATCCCGCTGCGTCTGGCCCTTCTTCGCTGATCTATTCAACTTTTCTGGGCAAGGGCAGCGGCGGGACTTCGCAGGCTCGCGGCATTGCCGTGGATGCCGCGAGTAATGCTTACGTTGCCGGCGTTTCCAGTCAAACTGGAATTGCGACGCCAGGCGCTTATCAGACCTCCCCTGGGGGCGCAGACGCCTTCGTGACGAAGCTGAATGCCGCTGGTTCGGGGCTGATCTACTCCACCTACATAGGTGGCAGCGCTCTGGATGAGGCGCATGCAATCGCCTTGGATGCCTTGGGCAATGCCTACGTGACGGGCGCGACCAGTTCGACCAACTTCCCTATAACGCCAGGCGCATTTCAGACTGTCTTTCAGGGCGGCGGGAGCCATGCCTTCGTTGCGAAGTTGACGGCCGCCGGAGACGGGTTGGTTTATTCCACATACTTAGAAAGTCCAGGAAATTTTACCCAGGAAAGCGGCGAAGGCATTGCCGTGGACTATGCTGGTAACGCCTATGTTTCCGGCGTCACCCAGTCGGCTACGTTTCCCACTACACCTGACGCATTCAAGAGCCCCACGGGTGCAAACTCCAAGGCGTTCGCCACCAAGCTGAGCGCCGCCGGCGATCGCCTGGTCTACTCTACCTATCTCGCGGGCGACGCTACAGAAGTGGGCCATGGCGTTACCCTGGACGCATTGGGGAATGCCTACTTCACGGGCGAATCCTCGTCGCCCACTTTCCCCGTCACGCCCGGTGCGTTCCAGACGGTAGAAAATGTTCCGTCGTGTTGTGCGGGAAAGGTTTTTGTCACCGCCGTCGCCGCCGACACGGGCACGGTGTTAACGCAAACGGGTTTCACTTTCCAGGCGGTGCAAGGTGGCGGCGCGCCATCGCCCAAACCTTTCCGTGTATTTGACGCTACTTCGCACGCCTTGAACTTCACGGTCGCCACGTCCACTCTTTCGGGAGGCGGCTGGCTGAGCGCGTCACCCAGCAACGGTTCCATTAACCCCGACCAGTTTTCCGCCCTCAACGTGAGTGCGAACCCGGGCAGTCTCTCGCCGGGAGATTACTACGGCCAAGTGCGGATAGATTCTCTGGGCGCGCCCAATTCGCCCCAGTTTCTTACAGTGGTTTTGAATATCTCACCACCAGGCACTAACCCGGGACCAGTTGTCGAACCTAGCGGGCTGGTTTTTGTCGGAGTGTTTGGCACAGCCACCCCGGGCGCGCAATCGTCGCGCATTACCAACCTCACCAATCGCACCAGTTCGTTTACGGCGATCGGATCCTCAGCCAGCGGTCCGAACTGGTTCACTTTCTCACCGGCCAGCGGCAACGTGTCGCCGAACCAGCCGGTGGATGTAAGGGTGCAACCGAACTCCGGACTTGCCGCGGGAATTTATCGGGGATCGCTGGTGTTGCAGTTTCCGCAAGACAATACCAGTCGCACAGTGGATTTGCTGCTGGTGGTAACGACTGTGCTGAACCCGTCGGCAGGCCTCGAACCAGGATTATCAACTCCCGCCGCAACGGCAACCTGCACACCCACCAAGCTGCTGCCCGTCTTTACTACGCTGGGCTCCAACTTCAGTGCGCCCGCCGCCTGGCCTGCGGCAATCGAGGTGAACGTGACCGACGATTGCGGCTCACCCGCACGCACGGGATCGGTGGTCACTTCATTCTCCAACGGCGATCCGCCGCTTAATTTGGCGTCCCAGCAGGACGGACACTGGTCGGCAACATGGGCGCCGCAAAACGCGCGTAGCAGTTCGATGGTGGTGACTGTAATCGCGCAGCAGCCTGCTTCCAACTTGCAGGGAACCGTTCAGATTGGCGGCAGTGTTCCGGCCAACCCGGAGATCCCGGCGGTGGGCGCCATGGTTAGTTCCGGAAGTTACTCTTCACAAACAAGCCCATCGCCTGGGGAACTGGTCTCCATATTCGGCGTCAAACTGGCCGACGGAATCGAATTCGCGTCCACGTTGCCGTTGAAGACTCTGATGCAAGGTGGCCTCCTGGCGCTCGGCGGCCGGCCGTTACCGATCGTGTACACGAGTCCCAACCAAGTGAATGCCATTCTGCCATACGGAATCACGCCGGGAATAACCTACCAGTTGATCGCGACCCGAGGGAATCGGCTTTCGGTTCCGCAATCGGTAACCGTTGTGGCAGCCGAGCCGGCGATCTTCAGCATCGACTCGTCCGGCAAAGGCCAGGGAGACATCTTCGTCTACCGCTCCGCGACCGAGCAGGTTCTGGCGGCGCCGGGCCAGCCCGCGCAGGCCGGCGACATCCTGATCATCTACTGCGCCGGACTCGGTCCGGTGGATCCGCTGATCGATGCGGGTGTCGCGGTCGATCGTTTGATCCAAACTTTCAATCCAGTGGGACTGACGATCGGCGGCGTTCAGGCCGATGTGTCGTTCTCCGGTTTGACCGGTGGTCTGACCGGGCTATACCAAGTAAATGCGAAGATGCCGAATGGCGTCGCTCCCGGGGATGCGGTGGCCGTTGTCCTCACAGTGGGAAACGCTTCCAGTCCGCCGGTCAGCATGGCTGTTCGCTGAGATAACCGCTCCGCGGCGTTGACTCATCTTCGTTTCGTCTTAATCACAATCGGCGTCCCCTCAAATCCAAACCGCTTGCGAAGCTGATTGATCAAAAACCGCTCGGTCGAAAAGTGCATGTTCTTCGCCTTATCGGTGAACACGATGAACGCTGGCGGCCGCACCGACGCCTGCGTCATGTAGTAAACTTTGATGTCCCGGTCGAAATCGAGCATCTCGACGAAGCGGTTCAGTTCTCCCGTAGTCACGCGCTTCGAGGCTGAGTTGAACGCGTCGCGGATCATGCCGAACAGGCGCTTCACGCCCGCGCCGGTCTTCGCGGAAACAAACGCCACTTGCGCATAGTCCAGGAATTTCAGATCGTCGCGCATGCTCTCGACGAACGTGCGTTTGTCCTTCTCGATGCTCACATCCCATTTGTTGACGCACAGGATCACCGCCCTGCCCTCTTCGTGCGCGTAGCCCGCGATGGTGGCGTCCGCACCAATCATGCCTTCGCTCGCATCCAGCACCACCACCACGACGTTCGCCATGCGAATGTGCCGCCGCGCCATCACCACGCTCAGCTTCTCGGCCATCAGCTTGGTCTTGCCCTTGCGGCGGATACCCGCGGTGTCGACAAAAACGAACTCCACGCCGTTGTGCATCACGCTTTCGTCCACGGCATCGCGCGTGGTCCCCGCGACTGGCGAGACGATGGCGCGATCCTGGCCCACCAGCGTGTTCAACAGCGTGGATTTGCCGACGTTCGGCCGCCCGATGATCGCCACTTTGATGGCCGGCTGTTCCGCCCCGGACGCTTCCGGCTCGGCGCTCGCCTCGAAACCCTCCGTCACGTGATCCAGCAATTCATCCAGTCCGAGCCGATGTTCGGAGGAGATCGGAAACAGGTCGCTGAACCCCAGCGCGTGGAACTCGTGCGCCAGATTCTCGCGCGCCGTGCTGTCGATCTTGTTCACCGCCAGCGTAACGGGCTTTCCCAGCCGCCGCAGCATTTTGGCCAGATCGCGATCCGCGCCGGTGATTTCCGTGCGGCCGTCGATCAGGAAGATGATGTGCGCGGCCCGGTCGAGCGCCACGCGGGCTTGCTTCAGGATCTCGCTCGGGATCAGTTCGGAGTCATTCTGAATAATGCCGCCAGTGTCGATCACGGCGAATCGCCGACCATGATGCGAGGCTTCACCATGAATGCGGTCGCGCGTGATTCCGGGTTCATCGCCCACGATGGACCGGCGCGTGCGCGTGAGCGCGTTGAATAAAGTCGACTTGCCGACGTTGGGCCGGCCGACGATAACTACAACTGGGAGCGCTGGGCGTGCGACCATGGAAGTTACGGATGCAACCCGAAGTCTTGAGTCACACCATTGATCATAGCGAAGCGCCCGCTCGCAACCAGTCGATTCGCAATATCGCCATCATTGCGCACGTCGATCACGGCAAGACCACGCTCGTCGACGCCATGCTGAAGCAGAGCGGCCTTTTCCGCGAGAATGAGCAGGTGGCCGAGCGCATGATGGATTCGAACGAACTGGAGCGCGAGCGCGGCATCACCATCCTCGCCAAGACCACCGGCGTGCGTTACCACGGCGTGAAGATCAACATCGTCGATACTCCGGGTCACAGCGACTTCGGCGGCGAAGTGGAGCGCGCGCTCAAAATCGTCGACGGCGTCATGTTGCTGGTGGACGCAAGCGAAGGCCCGCTGCCGCAAACGCGCTACGTCCTGATGAAGGCGCTCGAAGCGAAGCTGCCGCCCATCGTCGTCATCAACAAAATCGATCGCGCCGACGCCCGCATCCAGGAAGTGCTGAACGAAATCTACGACCTGTTCATCGATCTGGACGCCTCCGAAGATCAGTTGGACTTTCCGGTAATCTACACCAACGCCAGGGCGGGCATCGCCAAGATATCGCCGGAGCACGACTCCACCGATCTGCGTCCGTTATTCGACGCGATTCTGGAAGCTATTCCCGCGCCCACAGGACATGCCGAGTCCGTGCTGCAGCTCCTGGTGGCCAACCTGGATTACAACGACTATCTCGGACGCATGGCCATCGGCCGCGTCTTTTCCGGAGTGCTGAAATACGGCGACGACGTCGCCATCGCCAAGCTGGACGGATCTTTCCAGACCACGCGCATCACCAAGCTGTATTCCTTCGAAGGCTTGAAGCGCGTCGACGAGACCATCGGGCGGCCGGGCGATATCCTGGCCATCGCCGGCGTCGAAGGCATCACCATCGGCGAAACCATCACCAGCGTTGACGATCCGAAGCCGCTGCCGCACGTCCAGATCGACGAGCCGACCATCGCGATGACGTTCACCATCAACACCTCGCCGTTCTCCGGCAGCGAGGGCCAATACGTCACGTCGCGGCATCTGCGAGAGCGCTTGGACAAGGAGCTGCTCACCAACGTCTCCATCCGCGTGGAGGAAACGGGCCACGATGCGTTCAAGGTGATGGGGCGCGGGGAGCTGCAGCTCGCAATTCTGATCGAAATGATGCGCCGCGAAGGATTCGAGCTGATGGTCGGCAAGCCCGAGATCCTCACGAAAAGTATCAACGGAAAGCTGCATGAGCCGATCGAGCTGCTGGTGATCGATTGCCCGGAAGCGTTCATCGGCGTGGTCATCGAGAAGCTCGGCGGGCGCAAAGGCAAGATGGCGAAGATGGTCAACCACGGCTCCGGGCGCGTGCGTCTGGACTTTCACGTTCCGTCGCGCGGCCTGATCGGACTGCGCAGCGAGATGATGACCGACACCAAGGGCACCGCCATCATGAATTCGCTGTTCCACGGCCACATCGCCTGGCAAGGCGACATTCCCACGCGCCCCACCGGATCGCTTGTAGCCGACCGGCCCGGGCGCACCACCGGCTACGCGATTTTCAACCTACAGGAGCGCGGCGAAATCTTCGTTACGCCGGGCACCGAAGTTTACGAAGGCATGATCGTCGGCGAAAACGCCCGCGACGCCGACCTGAACGTCAACATCGTCAAGGAAAAGAAACTCACCAACATGCGCGCCTCCACCGCCGATGAAGCCATCCGCCTGGTCCCTCCGCGTATCCTCAACCTGGAACAAGCCATCGAATTCATCCGCGACGACGAATTCGTCGAAGTGACTCCGCAATCCATCCGCCTGCGCAAGAAGATCCTGAAAGCAAACCAAAGATAGTGTGATGGACCCAAATTCGGAGCAGAGCCACGACAGAATCCAGGATGCTCTCATCTTGCTTGAGCTCATCGCCCAATCTGAGCAGGAATTTAGAGAGGGACATTGGCTCACGCAAGCGCAGATGGAGCGGGAGCTGCAAAAGAAGCTGGTTGATTGAAACGACTCCGAGTCCGTTGGTCCAGATCGGCCTCACTTGACACTTGGCTCAACGGCGTCGAGTGGAGTTTCACCGCCACAGAAGTCTCTGCGCCACAAACTGTGGTGCGCGCACTCTTGCGAGCCGTCTCGACACCCGTGTCGAGACTTTTTCGATCACATAGGCTACATGCAATGCTGGGAAAACTTGGCGCATGCCCCGTCTGACGGAAATTCTCCGTATACTGGATCTGTGAGGATCAATCCCAAAAGGAATGGATCGGCGGTCATTGCTTCCGATCTCACCAGCCGCGAAGCGCTGGAGCGCTTCCGGAAAGCTGCGAAAGCCTTCACAGCTCATGCGACCCAATCGCGTGATATCGCAAGACGGGTCCTGGTTGCGGAAGGAATTTACACCAAGTCTGGCAGGCTCACGAAGAATTACCGCTAACACTTGCATCGTCTCTCTGCGTCGTTCATTCTTGGCTATCACGGCTGCGAGCGCAGTGTGGGAGAACGTCTTCTGAAGGGCGGCGCCTTTCGACCCAGTAACAACGAATATGACTGGTTAGGGCCTGGAATTTATTTTTGGGAATCGAATCCTCAACGAGGCCTCGATTTTGCACGGGAGGCGCTTCGTCGCAAGCCGTCCCGCGCCAGCGAACCCTTCGTTGTAGGAGCAGTGATTGAACTGGGGCTGTGCCTCGACCTGACGACCACTGCAGGCATTGAATGGGTCAGAATCGGCTACAACAGCCTGTTCGATAGCGCCGCCTCCGCGGGTCTTACCTTGCCTGTGAACAGTCCGCTAGGACTGCGGCGGAATCTCGACTGCGCCGTGATCCGCCGGCTTCACAGCATCCTTGAGAAACAGGGGTTGCCTCCACTCGATACTCTGAAGGGCGTTTTCACAGAGGGCAACCCGATTTATCCAGGATCGGGATTCGACGAAAAGACCCACATTCAGATCGTGGTCCGAAACCCGACGTGTATCAAAGGCGTCTTTCGAGTACCACGCGAACACTGGGCACAGATTCGGTAACTTCTGCTTGATCTTCCCCAGCGTCCGATAAATCCACATCAGCGCCGTGTTCATCATCCGCCCGCACAAAAAGGTCCGGAAAGCAAACCAGCGCCAAGTTACTTCGGTTTCTCCGGGAACTTGAACCCCACGTATGTTCCGGAGCTGATTCCCATCAGCCCCAGCAGGGACGCGTTGAAGTCCGGCATCGCAAGATCCCGGTACACCGATCGGATAAAGATCATCGCGAAGACCACGGTCCACACCACGATCTGGAACCGGTGAAAGCTGATACCGTCGCCATCGCGGAGGATATCGTGCCAGAGTTTTTTAGATTTCGGAGTAGCAGGTAAGCCCGGCAGCCGGGCCACCGCCGCCTGAATCTCCGCCAGACTGTTCTTCTTCTGTTGTAGTTCCTGATCGAGCAAGGAACCTGACGTGGGGTTCGAGCCGGCTATTTCCGCGATTCGAATTTTTAGGGCCGCTTCCTGCGTCTCCAGCGTGTTGCGTTGACTGACAGCTTGCTGACTCTTGTCGCGCTCAACCATGATTGCCGCCAGTCCGGTCCCGCCGCTAATGCCGATCAGCGCCAGGACCGACAGGGTCAGATTATTGTATTCACCAGTGATGAGCCAGATGTAGAGATAGGCTGCGATCACCAGATAAAACCAGCAAGCCATCTGCACACGGCCAAGACTGTAGGGCGTGCCCTTCGCTCCATCGCGCAAAAGAGGTGTCCTGGATCCCAAGTAGGTGAGGCCTAGAAGCAAGACCACCAGCAGCACTAATACACCAATCGTGTAACGCGGATAAACGTTTAGCGTGATGTAAACGCCCGACTCGAATGGCTCCTTGGTGTCTTTGACACCCACGCTCATCGAAACTCGATGATCTTCGGCTTTGCGTGCCTCCGACAGAACCTCGACCCACAAATCCCGGTCGGCGGGATCGATGTCCAATATGAATGTGACGTAGTCTTGCGACCGATTGATCATGGCTGGTTCGTCCTTGGGGAGCATTCTGCCAGCCAGGAACAGGCGCAGGTCGTTGGGATGATTCTTTCCCGCGATGCTCCACTCGTGCAGGCCTGAGATGACCACGGTCACCCGATTGTTCAATTCAGTCCAGGTGGACGTCTTCACGCCGTTCAACGACTGAACTACCAGTGGGTCTCCTGGTGCGCTCTTGGGTTGCCCTTGCGCAGCGGGCTCTTTCGTTTCGGCGATTGCGTCGCCGCCAGCCGGCTGTTGGCCAAATCCGGACCAGGGCAGTGCCGTTAGAATCAGGGAAACCGCAAGAGATTGCAGGCGCATCACAGCATCATACCGCACGCCTGATCGCCGTCAAACTCGCTTTACGGGGAAATTCGCGTTACTATCCTGCTGGAGCCCCTTAATTGGGTCGACATCCGGTAAATAGATAACAGCTCTGCGGGGCGCTGCTACTTGATCTTCCCCAGCATCTGATAAATCCACATCAGCGCCGTGTTCATGATCTGCTCGCCCGCCCCCACCGCCACCGGCGACACGCCCTGATCCGCCCCGTAGCCGCCTTCCGCCACTGCTTCGATGGTCGGAAAATACTGGTGGTAACCGTTCGCGTAGCCGAAAAAGAAAAGCTGCTTCACGCGCGCGCGCTGTTTCAGGCGCAGTGCATGGTTCGCGAAGAACTCGCCCGACACGCCCACCATCGCGATATCGCCGTCCAGTAACGCCACAGTCAACCGCGGCCGCACACCGTCCGCATATTCATCGATAAAATTCGGAATCAGCTCCGGAAAAAACGCCTTCTGGTACGCTCCCACCACGATCGGATTGCTGAAGTCGATCCGCGACACAAACCGGAAGCGATCCTCCTTCACCTGCAGCGACGCGTTGGCCGGCTCTTTCGGCTCCAAACCCGACGCCAGCTTCACCACTTCATCGCCCAGCGCCTTTCCGAACGTCTCATACGTCTGGCGCTCACCTTCGCGCAACACCGATTGATCGCCCGCCGCGCCTTGCATGAATAGCGCCGCTGCTCCGGTGCGGCTGGTCACCTCGTTTTTCATCGCGCCCACATAATCGGCCGAGAACTTCAACACCGAGGATGGAATCGATGTCGGGTGCCCGGTAAAATTCACCAGAATCGCGACCGGCTTGCCGCCGGCATCGTCCACGCGCATAACGGCCAGCTCCCGATCCACCGGCTTCGGCTCGAATTTCGTCTGGCGATTGCGGTTGAATCCCTCGAGTTGTACCGAGCCCGTGGCTAGCCGCGCCGGAGCCAGTTTGCCGTTCGCCTCGATAATTGCCGCAACGATGCCGTCCGCCAGCCTCGGATAGTAGCGCAGCGCCGCGTCGAACCTGCCCTTACCTTTGCCCGGCTCGTCCGTCAGCTCCAGCACCGGACCGTGATGCGTATGCGAACCGGCGATGAACGAATACTCGATGCCGGCGTCGTCCTTGATGCGTTTGCGAATGTTCTGAAGCCATCGTTCGGCGGGCGCCCGGCCAAGATCCAGGCTGACGATCGCGAGCTTCCTGCCGCCGCAATCGAGAACCAACGCGTCCGCATGCAACGGATCCAGCACGCCCGTCGAAAGCGCATCGTGCCGGTCGCCGTAGCCCCACATCGGAACCGGTTCCTGTGGAGTGATGTTGGAGCGGGCGGCGCCTGCGCGGAATTGCGCATGGGCCGCGGGCAAAAACATTATTAGGCCGCAGATGAACGCGGATAAACGCGGATTCATTGGAGTCTCGCTTTCAATAATTCATTGACTGCCGCGGGATTCGCCTGGCCCTTGGTTGCCTTCATCACTTGACCCACGAGATACCCGATCACTGTCGTCTTCCCGGATTTGTATTGCTCCACTTGCTTTGCATTGCCCGCGATCACTTCGTCGACAATCTTCCCCAACGCGTCCGCGTCGCTGATCTGCCGCAGTCCTTCGCGATCGATGATTTCGTCGGCCGACTGCCCTGTTTCGTACATTTTGGCGAAGATATCCTTGGCCATCTTTCCGCTAATCTCCCCGTCATGTACCTTTCGTATCACCGTGCCCGTTCCTTGCGGCGTGATTTTCTCAAAGGCGCCGGGCATTCCCATAAGCTCCCCGGTAACCCAGTTCGCAGTCCCGATTGGATCACCGGCCACCGCTGCGGCTTTCTCGAAATACTCGGCTGTAGATCGCGTCGCCGTCAGCACCCCCGCGTCGTACTCCCGCAACCCATAGCTCTCGACGAAACGCCGCCGCTTCTCAGCCGGAAGCTCCGGCATCGCTTCCCGAATCCGCTTGAGCCACGCATCGCTCACTCGCAGCGGTACCAGATCCGGCTCCGGAAAATAACGATAATCGTGCGGATGCTCCTTGCTGCGCATCCCCACCGTCTCGCCCGTGTTCACGTTATACAGCCGCGTCTCCTGCTCCACTTGCCCGCCGCTTTCGAGCACCGCCACCTGCCGCCCGATCTCGTATTCCAGCGCCATTTTGGCGAAGCGAAATGAATTCAGATTCTTCACCTCGGCCTTGGTGCCGAACTTTTCCACGCCCTTCAAACGCACGGAAACATTGGCGTCGCAGCGCAGTTGCCCTTTTTCCATATCGCACTCGGAGACGTCCGCGTATTGCATCACCTGCTTCAGCTCGGACAGATATTCGTAGGCTTCCTCCGGCGAGCGCATGTCCGGATCGCTGACAATTTCAATCAACGGCGTCCCGCTGCGATTGAGGTCGACATACGTGTAACGGTCGGAATCCTTAAAGCCGTCGTGGATGCTCTTGCCGGCGTCGTCCTCCATGTGCACCCGTGTCACGCCGATGCTTTTCTGGACGCCGTCCACCGCAATCTCGAGCGACCCGTGCTCCGCCAGCGGCTGATCGTACTGCGAGATCTGATAACCCTTCGGCAAATCGGGATAAAAATAATTCTTGCGCGCGAATCGCGAAAATGGATTGACGCGGCAGCGCATCGCGAGCGACGCCTGGATCGCCATCTCGACAGCCTGCCGGTTCAGCACCGGCAGCGCGCCCGGAAGTCCCAGGCAAACCGGACAAACGTTCGTGTTCGGAGGCGCGCCGAACACCACCGGGCAGCCGCAGAAGATCTTGGTACGCGTGTTGAGCTGGACATGCACTTCGAGCCCGATCACCGCTTCGTATTTCGAAATCTCTGCCGCTGTAGCTATAGCTTCATTGTAGGATAGGCCCGCGGCAGGTCCCCAGGTGTGCGGTCAGCCGCGCAACGTTCAATGCCACGTTATTCTGAGCCAGAGCGACAAGCTGTACCGCTTCCCGCATCCCGCATCCCGCTCCGATCGGGAACGCTCATCCCGAGTCCCACCAGCGAACAGCCTAGAACGAAAATGCCTTCAAGGATTCTGGACATCCTACCTCCTTCACTCGGCTCATCCCTAAGGACGAGAATCCGCGCCCGTTATTACAGCCTTTATTGCTTTTGCCCAGCTAAAGACGCCGTGCCGAGCAGGCCGCCTAAACCCATTGTTTCCACTGCCGACGATGGCACAATCACCATCGAGCCCTTCTCCTTGATGGCCTCGTACAACATGTTCATGGCCCTCAAGTGCAGAGCCACCGGGTTGTTTATGTATACCGCCGAGGCTTCGGAAAACTTCGCGGATATCTCCGTTTCGGCCGTGCCGAGAATGATGCGCGCCTGCCGTTCGCGCTCGGCCTGCGCCTGCCGCGACATCGCGTCTTCCAGCGCCTCCGGAATATGCACATCCCGAATCTCTACCGACTGCACCGTGATCCCCCACGGATTCGTCTTCTCGTCCAGAATGCGCTGCAATTCCTTTCCGAGCATCTCCCGCTCTGTAATCATCTGCGCCAGATCGTGCCGTCCGATCGATTCGCGCAGCGCCGTCTGCGCACTCATCGTGATGGCTTGGTCGAAATTGACAACTTCCAGAATCGACTTCTCCGCGTTCCAAACCAGCCAGAACACGATAGCGTCCACATTCACCGGCACTGTGTCGCGGGTCAATGCGGACTCGGCCTTCACATCCGTGACCCGCACGCGCTGATCCACGTATTGACTGATCGAATCGATCACCGGGACGATCATGAACATCCCCGGCCCGCGCAGACCGACGTAGCGGCCCAACCGCAGTACGGCCGCTTTCTGCCATTGCTCGGCCACCTTGATCGCAAACAGAAAATACAGCGCCACCGGCAGCGCGGCCAATATGGGCGCCGGATGATTGTAATAAATCGCCGGCCCGAAGCCGATGGCGATACAGATCAGAAACACGGCAACGCCGATAGAGCTGATTTGCAACCTCTCGGACGGTTTCATCGACGATTCGCTCTTCCATATCATTCGTGCAAGCATGTCATCTTCTCCTGTTCTGTTCCTTCTGCACTTCGTTGAAATAGTCCAGCAGTTCCTGCAACGTGATTCCTTCGGCGCCCGCGCGAGCCAGTAACTCGCCCGCCAACTGCGCCACGCGCCGCTGCCGCTCCACATCGTTCTTCTCCGGCTTCTTCTCCGTGATGAACGTGCCCGTCCCTTGCTGCGTGGCAAGCACGTCGCGGATTTCGAGTTCCCGATAGGCGCGCACAACCGTGTTCGGATTGATCGCCAGATCCACTGCAAGCTGCCGCACCGTCGGCAACTGGTCGCCCGGCTTCAATTTCCCGGCCGAGATCCCGCCCAACACCTGATCGATGATCTGCCGGTAGACCGGAACCCCGCTCCGAACATCCAGTTTGAATGCTGTCGTAGTCATCTGTAACTCTAGTATACTAGTTCTATAATACACTGTCAAGAGGAATTTGGGACCGTTGTCACCTCCCCTCCTGCCACTTCGAAATATCCCCACAAGGCGGTAAACTTCCGGCTTCATTTGGCGTTTAATGGTAATGAGGCATATGTAACCATGAAAGCTCGATCGCTTCTCGCCCTACCTTTGGCTTCGTTTTTGCTGATTCTGCCCGGCGATTCCTCCACCAAGCCGTCGCAGCAAGCCAAGCTATTCCAAAAGAAGCTCAAGAAGGACGACCAGATCCTGCATGCGCTCGACCGGCTGACCTTCGGTCCCCGCCCCGGCGACGTCGCAGCGGTCAAGAAGCTCGGGCTAAAGAAATGGATCGACCAGCAGATCAACCCCGACCGCATTCCCGAAAACCCCGCTCTCGAAGCCCAACTCCAGCCGCTCGAATCGCTGCGCATGACCACGATGGAAACCGTTCAGCACTATCCTCCGCCTCAGTTGATCAAGGCCATCGCCGACGGCCGCCAGCCGAAGCCCGACGATCCGGTTCTCCGCGCAACCGTCGAGCGCCTGATGACGCGCTACAAAGTGGGAAAAAAGGCGCAGAACGGCGACAAGGCGCAACCGGCTCCCGACCCGAACGCCGACCTGGACCCCGCCAGGCCGCTGGAAGATGTTCTCGACTCCTCGCAAATTCAGACCCTGCGCACGGGCAAGCCCGACGAGAGGCGCGACCTGCTCGCCTCCCTGGCTCCTGAAAAACTCGAAGAAACTCTGATCGCCCTGCCCCGCGGCCAGCGCCAGCAGCTCTTCAACGTGGCGCCCACCGATATCCGCCGCAAGATCCTGCTGATGAACGCTCCGCAGCAAGTGGTCGCGTACGATCTTCTGGAATCGAAGCTGCTGCGCGCCATTGAGAGCAACCGGCAGTTGGCCGAAGAGCTCGACGATTTCTGGTTCAACCACTTCAACGTTTATTACGACAAGGGTTCGGACCGCTTCCTGATTCCCGCCTATGAGCGCGACGCCATCCGCCCCAACGTGCTGGGCAAGTTCCGCGACCTGCTGGAAGCGACGGCCAAGAGTCCGGCGATGCTTTTCTACCTCGACAATTTCCAGTCCGTCCGGTCCGACATCGATGCCAAGAATAAAAACCGAAAAGTAAAGCGCGGCTTGAACGAGAACTACGGCCGCGAGCTGATGGAGCTGCACACGCTGGGCGTCAACGGCGGCTACACGCAGAAAGACGTCACCGAAGTCGCGCGCTGCTTCACCGGCTGGACTCTTCTCGAACCCCGTCGCGGCGGCGGCTTCTTCTACAACGACAATCTCCACGACAAAGGCGAGAAGATCGTCCTCGGCCACGTGATCCCGGCCGGCGGCGCTCAGGATGACGCCGAAAAAGTCCTCGACATCCTGGCCACGCATCCATCCACCGCCCACTTCGTCTCGAAGAAACTCGCGCAGCGCTTCGTCGCCGATAATCCGCCGGATTCCCTGGTCGACAGGATGGCCAAGACTTTCCTCACAACCAACGGCGACATGCGCGCCGTCATGAAGACGATGCTCGAATCCAAGGAATTTTGGTCCGAAGGCGCCTATCGCGCCAAAGTGAAGACGCCGTTTGAAATGGTAGTCAGCTCGGTTCGCGCGCTGGACGCCACGGTTACCGACGCGTGGGCCCTCGCGAATCAGGTCGGCACGCTGGGCGAGCCGCTCTATCGCAAACAGGAACCCACCGGCTATTCGAACCTGAATGCCGAATGGGTAAACTCAGCCGCGTTGCTCGGTCGCCTGAATTTCGCCTTGCAGCTCGCCAGAAACAACGTGCCGGGCGTCAAAGTGGATGCCTCTCGATTCGGCAGCGATCCGCTGGAAGTAGCCAAGGTTCTCATGTTCCGCAGCGTGTCGCCGCAGACGCGCGCCGCTATCGCAAAAGCTTTAGAAGATCAGAAACAGAAGACACCGGCTACGGTGGCCGGACTGGTGATCGGTTCTCCGGATTTCCAAAGAAGGTAACATCCGCGCCGCGACCGGAAGGGTAGTAACAAAACTGAGCCGCGACCGGAAGGGAGCGTTTGAAAGGCAATTCAATGACATCACGACGTGTTTTCTTGAAAGGCTCCGCGCTGGCCATTTTCGGCACGGGCGCCATCCCATCCTGGCTCTCGCGTTCGGTGTACGCCGCTGACAGCCCCGAGAATCGGCGGAAGAAGATTCTTGTCGCCATCTTCCAGCGCGGCGCCGTGGACGGCCTGAACATGGTGGTCCCCTTCGGCGAACAGCGTTACTACGACCTGCGTCCTTCCATCGCGATCCCCAAACCGGATGGCTCGCCGAACTCGGCAGTCGATCTCGACGGATTCTTCGGCCTGCACCCGTCGCTGGCTCCGCTGAAGCCGATCTTCGACGCGCAGCGCCTCGCGATCGTGGACGCGGTCGGTTCGCCCGATCCCACGCGCTCGCACTTCGACGCGCAAGATTACATGGAATCCGGCACGCCCGGCTTGAAGGCGACCAATGACGGCTGGATGAATCGCGCGCTGCTGAAAGTGAAGGGACCGGCGTCGCCCGTACGCGCCGTCAGCCTCGGTTCCAGCTTGCCGCGCAGCCTTCGCGGCCCCAACGACGCCGTCGCCGTGAACAGTCTCAACGATTTTCAAGTCCGCGATCCGAAATTCGCGGCGAGCTTCGAGAGCATGTACGAAAGCACGCTCGACACCGTCCTGCATGGCACCGGCAAGGAAACGTTCAGCGCCGTGAAGATCATGCAGTCCATCCAAAAGCAAACCTACACGCCCGCCAACGGCGCCAAATACTCCAACGGCCGCTTCGGCCAGAGCCTGCAGCAGATCGCGCGCCTGATCAAAGCCGACGTGGGCCTGGAAGTCGCGTTCGCCGATATCGGCGGCTGGGACACGCACGTCAACGAAGTGGGCCAGCAGCCCGCGCTTGGCCAGCTTGCGAACAACCTGACCGACTTTGGCGGATCGCTCGCCGCCTTCTATCAGGATTTGGGCGACCGCATCGAGGACATCGCTCTGGTCACCATGTCCGAGTTCGGACGCACCGCCAAGGAGAACGGCAATCGCGGCACCGACCACGGCCACGCCAACGCCATGTTCGTCATGGGCGGCCCGGTTCGTGGAGGCAAAGTATACGGCGATTGGCCGGGCCTCGAAAACGAGCAGCTCTACGAGAATCGCGACCTGAATCTCACCACCGACTTCCGCGATGTGTTGGGCGAGCTGGTGGCAAAGCACCTGGGCAACACGAATCTGAAGAGCGTCTTCCCCGGCTACGACAGTCCCAAGTTCCGCGGTTTGATGGGTTGACATTTTTCGGGCGGCAAAACACCGTACACGTATTGGCAGTCGCATAAGTGCATCTGCGCCCGTTGTTGGACAATGGAAGCATGGTGACGTTGAGAAAAAGGCCGAGATCCTGCGCTTGGCGGAGATCCACGGCTGCCACAACATGCGTGTATTCGGCTCGGTCGCTACGGGTGAGACCAGACCGGGGAGCGACGTCGATCTCCTGGTGGATTTGGATCCGGGTCGTGGATTGCTGGATCTTGGTGGCTTACTCTCGGATCTTCACGATTTGCTGGGCGTCGAAGTGAACCTTGTGGAAGCGGGCTGCATCCACCCTTACATTCGCGAGCGAGTCCTTGGCGAGGCCGTGCCCTTATAGTTTCATGCCGGCCAAAGACCCACTGGTGTACGTAATGCACATCCGGGACTGCTGCCGACGCATCATTGAGTACACCGCCGCTGGCGGCGGTGAGTGGCCTTCCTCTCCCCTGGTCATGGATGCGGTATGCCGCAACATCACGATTATTGGCGAAGCCGCTCGCAGACTGGACGAATCCTTCCAACGTGCCCATCCAGAGATTCCCTGGTCAGGCATCATAGGGGCACGCAACATCGTGATGCACTCATACGAATACCTGAAACCGCAGCTAATCCGGGAGATGGCGGAGAGAGACGTACCGGTGTTGCTCGCAAACTGCTTGCGATTACTTGGCGAGAATGCGAACTGAGCGCATTGGGACTTGGGCTCGGGATTGGCGTAAGCTCCGCTAGAATGTGAATACGCCCTCATCGCATGCCCGAATTCTGGGAAGAGCAATCCGCCGACGACCAGCGTGACCTGCGCAGGCAGATTGTGCGCTGGTCGATCCTGTTTGCCCTGCTGATCGCCGGCGTCGTCTTCGCCTTTTGGTGGGCCGGTTCCGCGGTCCACTTCTCCGCATCGCGCGTCGAACAGACCACCGGCCCCACCTACCGCGTAACCGGCATCGTGCGTGACGCTGCCACCGGACAGCCCATCCCCTGGGCGGAAGTCACTGACGACCCCGCCGGCCGGCCACCATTTTTTCACGCCACCGCCGATCGCTTCGGCGCCTACGAACTGCTCACCATCGCCGAATTGCACAATCTGCGAGTCTCCGCGCTGGGCTACCGGCCCGCGACATCGCCAGTGGGTAAAGCCTGGTACGTCTGGATGCCCCGGGGATCGGAAAAACTGGACATCCAGCTCCAAAAGGAATAGCGGTCAGCTCCGCTTCTTCTCAAACTCCCAAGCCGTTGCGACAATGTCCGCCAGCTCCGGAAACTTCGGCTTCCACCCCAGCGCGCGTTGCAGCTTCTCTGAATTCGCCACCAGCACCGCCGCATCGCCCGTGCGTCTCTCTCGAACCCGGAATGGAACCGTACGGCCCGTGATTTGCGCCACTGCGCGCACCACCTCCATCACCGAATGGCCCGTGCCCGTCCCCACATTGAAGGCATCCGAACCGCCGCCGGCCAGCAGTTTCTCCAGCGCCAGTACGTGCGCTCCGGCGAGATCCGCGACGTGAACATAATCCCGGATGCACGTGCCGTCCGGCGTATCGTAATCCTCGCCGAAAATCGTCACCGGATTCCCGGTCACGACAGCTTTCAGCAGCAGCGGGATCAGGTGCGTTTCCGGATCGTGCTCCTCGCCCAATCCCGCCTCCGGATCCGCGCCGCACGCATTGAAGTACCGCAGCACGATGCTCCGCAACCCTCCGTGCCGATCCAACCAGCCCAGGATCTTTTCGACCATCGCCTTGGATTCGCCGTACGGACTCACGGGAGCGATCGGCGAATCCTCCGCGATCGGAACCACTGGCGGCATTCCGTAGACCGCAGCCGTGGATGAGAACACCAGGTGCTTCACGTTAGCCTGCGCCAGCGCGCTCACCAAGGACAGCGCCCCGCCGACGTTATTGGAAAAATACAATTCCGGCTTCTCCACGGATTCACCGACCGCGATATACGCCGCAAAGTGAATCACAGCGTCCACCCGCTCGCGCGCCAGCAGACCGGCGAGCGCGGGTGTGTCGGACACGTTCAGCTTTTGGAACGGAAGATCGCGAACGTTGTGCTCATGCCCGCGCGATAGATCGTCCACCACAACAACCCCGTATCCGCGCCGCGCCAGCAGATGCGCCGTGATCGACCCGATGTAGCCGGCCCCGCCCGTCACCAGAACCTTCGGCATAAACTCCTAGTGTACGCAAGTGGACCGAAACGAGAAACGAAAAACGAGAAACGAGAAACGAATCATCACTCTGCGCTATACTGAAACTTAAACTTTTACGTTTCGGGTCACTTGCCCGGGCCTAAGGATAGCCAATGCCAAAACGCACATTTCAGCCAAACAACCGCAAACGGGCCAAGACCCACGGATTTCGGGTACGCATGAGCACCAAGGACGGGCGGGCCGTGCTCGCGCGGCGCCGCGCCAAGGGCCGCCATAAACTCACGGTTAGCGACGAAAGAGCCTTGCGGTACGCCGACTAAGTTCGGTTTTCCAAAGAGCGCTCGCATTCTGAGAACCTCTGACTTCCGTAAAGCGTATAACCAAGGGGACCGGATTGCGGGCCCGTATTTCGCGGCATTCTGCCTTCGGGTTCCGCGGGCAGCGGACGAAGGACCCAGGCTGGGATTCACCCTTCCGCGCGCCTTCGGAAAGGCCGTGGACCGGAACCGCGCGAAGAGGCGGATAAGGGAGGCGCTTCGGCTTCGTTTGGCTGAAATATCGCAGCAATGGGATATCGTCATCAACCCGCGGCGCGCTGCCTTGAAGGCGTCCCCGGAGGAGCTTCGACGCGAATTGGATCGGCTGGTGAAGAAATGCGCCAAGCAGTAATCGCCACGTTGCGTTTCTACAAGCGCTTCATCTCGCCGTTCCTTCCCTCGGCCTGCCGTTTCAGCCCCACTTGTTCGGAATACATGCTCGAGGCGGTGAACAAGTATGGCGTCCTGCGCGGCGTCGGGATGGGTCTGCGCCGCCTGCTCCGCTGTCATCCATTCCACGTGGGCGGATTCGATCCGGTGCGTTAGAAATTATGCCCGATCTGCCCAACAATCCGATCCAGCCCGGCAAGCCGATCCAGCCCGGCAAGCCTCCTAAGAAGGAACTCTCCATGGAGATCCGGCTCCTGCTGGCCTTCGTGCTCATGGGCCTGGTCCTCTTCGTAAGCCAGTATCTTTATAAACCGCCTCCTCCGCCGCCACAGAAACCTCCTGTAGCCACCACTCAGACTGCACAACCGGAAAAGAAAGTCGAAGCCGCTCCCGAACAGCCGGCTGTTCCCGCCAAGCCTGCGCCTGGCCAGATCCTGGCTACCGCCGAACAGGAATTCACCATCGAAACGGAAATCTACCGTGTCCGCCTCTCCAATCGCGGCGCTGTAGTCCGCAGTTGGGTCCTCAAGAAATATCAGGATCGCGCCGGCAAGCCGCTCGATCTCGTGAATCCGCCGAGCTTCACGAAAGTCCCGGCGCCATTCTCCATTTCGCTCAAGGACGAGAAGGCCGCCAACGCACTGAACTACTCGCTCTACGTCGCCAAGCCCGACCCTAGCGGCATGCGCATCGAATACGAATTCTCCGACGGCAAGAACTACGCCAAGAAGACCTTCGAGTTCTCCAAGAAAGGCTACCTGTCGCAACTCACGACCGAAGTCACGCAAAACGGCGCGCCGGTCGAGCACGGCATCGAATGGCGCGGCGGCTTCGGCGATGCCAGCGTGACGAACAGGCTGGCAGAACAGCACTCGGTCTACTTCGATCTCGCCCAGGGCAGCGGCGGCAAACTCATCACCAAGGATGCCAAGTCGGTCAAGGATGGCCCGGCGTCTTCCACCGGCAACTATTCGTTCGCCGGCTTGGACGACCGCTTCTTCGCCTTCGCGTTCCTTCCCAAGGACAACACCTCCACCAAAGTCGAGATCTTGAAGGATGACGCTCCGTCCACGCCGAACGGCAAGGAGGAGATGTACGTGGGCGTCCGCGTGGGCGGCGATACCGTGAACCGCATGTCGGTCTTCGTCGGTCCCAAGGACGTCGACCTGTTGCGCAACGTAGATCCGAAGTTGCAGCAGCTCATCGACTGGGGATTCTTCGGAATCATCGCCAAGCCCATCTTCCTCGCGCTGCACTGGCTCAACGATAGGCTGATCGGCAACTACGGCTGGTCGATCGTAGTCATCACGGTGATCATCAACATCCTGCTGCTGCCCCTGCGTCTCACCAGCATGAAATCGCAGAGGAAAATGCAGACGCTGCAGCCCCAAATCGCCGCCATCAACGCCAAGTACAAAGGCCTGAGCCTGCGCGACCCGAAGAAAGCTCAACAGAACCAGGAAGTCATGGAGCTTTACAAGAAGGCCGGTGCCAATCCCATGAGCGGCTGCCTCCCCATGGTGCCTCAGATTCCGATTCTGTATGCGTTCTACAAAGTGCTGACCGTCACCATCGAGTTGCGCGGCGCGCATTGGCTCTGGGTGACCGATCTTTCGCAGGCCGAGCAACTGCCCATTCACATCCTGCCGGTGATTATGGTTATCAGCCAGTTCATCATGCAACAGATGACGCCCAATCCCAGCATGGACCCGTCGCAGGCCAAGATGATGAAGTTCATGCCGCTGATGTTCGGTTTCTTTTTCTACAATATATCCAGCGGTCTGGTGTTATACTGGTTGACCGGAAATTTAGTGGGGATTGTGCAGCAGTGGCTCATCAATCGCACGATGCCTGCGCCGCCGCCCGCGCCGGCGCCGAAACCCGTTTCCAAGAGGAAGAGTTGAGGCATGATGAAATTGATGGTGGCGCAGGCTTCAGCCTGCCGGGTCGAGACTCGTCTCGACCTTTGGTAGCGCCGTCAAGTATCATCGGTAGATTCAGCTAGGGAAGAAAAGTGGACGAACCTAAGTACACCATCGCCTCCATCGGACCGCGCATCGGCGGCTTCCTGACCACGGCATTCCGCGGCGCGAATTTCAATGTGTCCTTCGAAATACTCGAAGGCCAGCATCTGCATCCGGACCTGGAAGATCCCGACTTGATGGTTAAGTTTTCCGGCCCGGACGTCGACTTGCTGCTCGCCAACAAGGCCGAATTGATGCTGGCCTTGGAATTCCTCACCATGGAAGCGCTGCGCATGCCGCCCGACCACCATTCGCGGCTGTGTTTCGACGCCAACGATTACCGCCTGCTGCGGATCGAGGAACTGCGCCTCAGCGCCATCACCGCCGCCGAACGGGTAAAGCAGACGCGCAGGCCGTTTCACTTCAGCCCCATGAACAGCCGCGAGCGCCGCATCATCCACCTCAGTTTGCGTGGCGAGACCGAGATACGCAGCGAGAGCACCGGCGCCGGCCCGTTCCGGCAGGTGGTCGTTTTGCCGATCGACATGCCCTTGCCCGAGCCGATTGTTCCGCCGCGTCCCGGTCCCCCGCGCCGCGATGGCCCGCCAGGCAGAAGGCCAGGCGGTCCTCCCCGGCGCGGCTTCAGACGTCCGTAGGCCAAGTCCGCGGCTTGTCCATGCAAACTCGCGACACTATCGTCGCCATTTCCACGCCACCGGGCCGTTCCGGCCTCGGCATCGTCCGGCTATCCGGCGCTGAATCGCGCGCGATCGCCGCGAAGATCCTCCACTTTCACGCAAGCCACGAATGGAAAACTTGGACGGCCGCCCTAGCCGAGTTGGTAGACGAAAACCGGGGCGTAATCGATCAGGTAGTAGTCAGTTTCTATGCCGCTCCGCGCTCCTACACCGCCGAGGATCTGGTGGAAATTTCCTGCCATGGGTCGCCAGTAGTTTTGCGCTTTTGCTTGGAGCGCGGCTGCGCCGCCGGAGCGCGCCTGGCCGAACCCGGTGAATTCACCCTGCGCGCATTCCTCAACGGCAGGGTCGATCTGCCGCAGGCCGAGGCCGTGCGCGATCTGATCGAAGCCACGACGCTCTACCAGGCCCGCGTCGCCGCGCAACAAGTGGAAGGTTCGGTTTCGCGCCGCTTTCGCCCCGTCAAGGAACAACTGCTGGAACTGATAGCCTTGCTCGAAGCCGGCATCGACTTCGCTGAAGACGACGTCAGCGTCGCGCCCACCGCCGAAGTCCTGCGCCGCATCGATCCCATCCACCAGGCCCTCAGCGCGCTGCTCGCAACCTTCGACTACGGCAAGCTGGTTCACTCCGGAATTACGCTGGCTATCGTCGGCCGGCCCAATGTCGGCAAAAGCAGCTTGTTCAACCGCCTGCTCGAGCAGGACCGCGCCATCGTCACCGATATTCCCGGCACCACGCGCGATCTGGTCTCGGAGGTTGCCGCCGTCGCAGGCATCCCTATCAAGTTCGTGGACACCGCCGGAATTCGCGCCGGCCAGGGCTTAGTGGAAACGCTGGGCATCGAACGCAGTTACCAGGCCATGGCGGACGCCGACGTGACGCTGGTTGTGATGGATCTCTCGGAACCCGTCGAGGCGGACGACATTGCGCTGCTAGACCGCGCCAAGCGGCAAGGCCGCTATGTTCTGGTTGGCAACAAATCGGATTTACCCCGAATAGCCGAACCTCCCGAGGAATTCACCGCCGTCTCCGCGGTAACCGGCGACGGCATCGAGCGCCTGCGAGAGAAAATCGCGCCCGCCGCCGCCCGCGAGCAGGACTCCGGATTTATCACCAGCATCCGACACGAACAGTTGTTGCGCGAGAGCCTGGAAGCGCTCCAACAGGCCCGCAAAGCCGCCGAATTCGGCATCCCGCACGAAATGCTGCTACTGGACCTCTACGCCGCGCTGCGCCCCATCGACGCCATCACCGGCGCCACTACCGCGGACGATATCCTGAACCGCATCTTTTCGACCTTCTGCATCGGCAAATAGCCTTGCGTCAGTCGTTCGCTTGAAATGTACGTGCCACAATTTGAGCCAAGCAATCCGGACCATCAACGGCTCGTAGCAATCTCGGTAGCCGCACACAAACAGCGGGCTGGGTCTCAGGAGACAAATTTTCTGGCTGCGGACACGGAAGACGAACTCATGGCTTTGGTTCACCGAATCGCACCACGCCGGAGATGAGGCATACTGGTTGAGCTATGACTCCCTACACCTGGGCCATGGTCGGTCTAGTCTTCGACATTGTTGGCGCATTTCTCGTATCGGTAGAAGCAATAAAAATTGAGAACCTACGTAAACTTGGCACTCGCGTACTTGATCCTTTACATCGATTGACACTCTCACCAATCATCGAGCTGGCGGATGAATCTCAGAATCAAGCCCCGAAGGCCTCAAGACGAGTAAACTTGTCAGTACCGCTATTCTTGTCGCTTTATTTTTCACTCCACATCGCAGCCGGGGCTATGGCCCTTTACATCGTCGACAGAGCCTTCCATCATTCGTTGAGCGATGAGATCTCACTTGCAGCCAAGTGGGTGCTCGCGCGATCAGTGATTCTGCGGATTCTGATATTCGGCCTCGTCCCGATCTGGGGTCTGATTGGGCTGTGGACAATAGGAGAAGGGGTTCATATTACGCTGACTCAGCTGACGAAGTTACCGCTCCTTGTGCTTGAGTGGATTTTCCGTCGGGCTCCAGCCGGTACAATCGGCATCATCGGCTTTTTGCTTCTGTTCATCGGCTTTGTGCTCCAGTTCTATTCAAACCATCTTCAAAGTAATCCCTCGGCGCTGCACAGGTAACGCGACTTGCAGAGGGTCAAAGCGTCTTGTGGAAAACTGCTTTGACAGACAACCGGGTAGTGTATCAGTTTGACCTGGGAACCGCATAAAAGAGGTAAGCAAGCAGGGCCACGCTGAGAAGCTGGAACTGCATTGACCAGTTCTTCAAAAACTCCAGGTTGTAGAGCGGTCGTCGCGTGAATGGTGGGGCTACGCCTATGACATGAGCAGGATCTCTCATCGTGGCACACGCTTCTCCTTGGTAAAAGTTCATCTGCTGCTTGTCAGTATCGTTAGCCTCCCAGACTCTCTTCAACCAAAGAAACGCATAGGCGGCTACCAGTAGGATGACCGTCCATTGCGGCACTAACTCGGGCTTTTTTATGAAATAGATGCCGCCCACCGTGAGTGTCCAAACAGCTACAGTAGTTTTCCATTCGTCAGTTCGTCTCCGATCCCATCGACCGGCGAAGTATTCAGCTTGCTTCATGCAGGCATCAAATAGAGCCTTTTGATCCATGGCTATCGATACCTCCTCTGTGGCATAATTCTATCATGCCTAGCCGTTCAGGCTGCCGCACGACTGATACACTACCGACAACCGACTCGAAGCTATGCTTGACGTAGCATAAAGGACGTTGACATTGACGCGTACCTGAAGGCGGCAGGCATCGAACACGAGAAGAAGTTTCCCCTCTTCCGCTCGATTGACCAGCATCGCCAGATCGCCGAACGGCCAATGAGCAGGGCAGACGTGCTACGAATGATAAAGCGCCGCGCTGAAGACGCCTGGCTTCAGATTTCTCGCGATCGGCGTCCCGGCGGCTGCCTCGACGCCCACGGCGGCTGCAGTTTTCCTACAATGCAGGAGTCGAGGCAGCCGCCGGGACGCCGATCGCGAGAAATCTGAAGCCAGGCGTCTTCAGCGCGGCGCTTTATCATTCGTAGACGTCTTCATCAGCTGGTCAGGAAGCCAAAGCAAACAGGTCGCGGAAGCGCTCCACCGTTACCTGCCGCTCATGATCAACGCGATCCGGCCCTGGCTATCCAGCGCCGACATCGACGCCGGCGCGCGCTGGGGATCCGACGTAGCTCGTAAGCTCGAAAAATCAAAGGTCGGCATCCTCTGCCTCACGCCAAGCAACCTGGAATCGATCTGGATACACTTCGAGGCTGGCGCGCTAGCGAAGACGATCGAGAACACTTATGTCTGCCCCTACCTTGTGGGCGTTGAGCCTTCCGACCTAAAGGGCCCACTCACACAGTTCCAAGCGAAGAGATCCAACGAGGAAGACACCAAACGCCTCCTCGAAACCCTCAACGCGGCGCTCGCCGAGAACGCCATTAAATCCGACCAGCTCGCCGAGGCCTTCAGCGTCTGGTACCCAAAGCTCAGGGAGAAGCTTGACGCGATCGGAAAGGAAGAACCACCACCAAAGAAGCGCAGCAAGCGGGACATGATCGAGGAACTCCTCGCGCTAGCACGCTCGGAAGCCCAAACCGAAAAGTTATTACGCATACCAGATCCATTCAGCACTATCGTGGAAAGCGTCTTCGGCCCAGGTTATAAAGCAATGGTCTATTCCCAAAGCAACGAACTTACCATCCTCGACGAGGACGACAGGCCCCTCGGCAACATCCGCACATCAAGCCCCATCAGCATAGGCGTTCTCAAGGAAGCCCTTGAGCAGGCGAAAGCAGATCCAGACCGGTTCCTTCCAGCGCGGATGCTTTACTAATCGACCCTCCCAAAACAAGGCCCGCCCTTGTTTTGTCGGCTCCATAAAAAAGGGACCGACCCCGCCAATTTGCCCTCATGGTCGCCCGCTGCCCTCAGGGCATCTACTTGCCCAAGTAATCAATCCACTTGGGGAACACCTGCAAATAGTTGTCCAACTCTAGCCCTTACGCGGACCGTCCGGGATCAACTTCACCTGGGGGCAAGCATTCCCAAATGTTTTCAGCCGCTTGTGAGGGGGGCTCAATCCCCTTCGATTACCCCGTAAGCCGCTGGCAACATGCCCGTCGCGTGGCGGTCACGAGCTTGCAAAAATATCTTCTGCGTCCAGTCAGCTACTTACAGCCAATGCCCTCTCAGCGCACGCCTCGGCAAGCTAATGATCATCGTAGGTAGGACAGGGAGGCTCTAACCTATCATTCTGTCGCCTCCCGAGGCAGTTTTGAACGAATAACCAGATATAGGATCAATAACATACGGTATTAACACCACACATGATAGGCAAAAGCAATGCGGAGGCTTTCCACCGAGGGAGTTCCGAGAGAATCCCCGCATGACGATAACCCACGTTTTATCGTCATGAAACGCCCTTCTCGAAGCGCAACTACTTAAAAATCAATAATATACGACATGTACACCACACGCGATAGTGATTGCGACGCAGGCCCCCTTCAACATCATGACGTTGCGTCGAAGGCTACGGTGGATCGAAGGTCGAGAGAACACGAGAAGACGCATCGGGCAGTCCCACAATCTACTGGGCGATGCGCTCGGAGGCAAATGACTCAAGTGATTCCATGTTCAAGCGGGCCCAATACCAGTCTTCACACAACCCACACCCTGCATGCCGTTTTACAATAGAAAAGGCACTCTTTTTGATACGCTTCCTCTCATTCATCGGCATTACCGGCCTCTTGTTCGCGCAGTCGCAGCCTCAGCAAGGCCAACTGGACGCCAGCCAAACTCTCTTCACCGTCCTCGCCGCCATCAATGCCGCGGGTTACGATGCCGATCTCGACTCCTCCGCCAACTCGCCCATCCGGAAACAGGTCCGCGAAATTATCGACGCGAACCACCTGGGGTCGGTGGAACAGTTGAAGAAGTTCTTCGCGGCGCATCGCCAGAACGATCCGGCCGCCGAACTGAATCAATATGTCTCTTTCGCTCTGACGCTGGAAGGGCCGCCCGATTTTCAATACCGCGTGCAGCCGGCCGAAATCCCGCTCGACGTCCGCAAGATGGAGGGGTTGAATCAACTCATCGCCGATTTTTACCGCGAAGCCAACATCGACGAGCTGTGGAAACGCTCCCAGCGGGCCTACGATCAACTGATTGCGGCCTATCATTCCGGCGTCAGCCAAGTACTGCTCGAAGCCAACGCCTATCTCCGCAATCCAACCAGCGGATATCGCGGCCGGCGCTTCCAGATTTACGTCGATCTGCTCGGCGCACCCAATCAAATCCAGAGCCGCAGTTACAAGGACGATTACTTCGTCGTCGTCACGCCCTCGCCCGAGCCGCAGATCGATGAAATCCGTCACGCTTACTTGCATTACCTGCTGGACCCGCTGTCGCTGCGATATTTCGAGCAGTTGAACCGGCTGAAGGGACTGGCTGACTTCGCCGCGCCCGCGCCGGCGCTCGACTCCGCGTACAAAGACGACTTCATGCTGCTCGCCACCGAATGCGTCATCAAGGCCGTGGAAAGCCGCCTCGCGCACGGCGCGCAGAACAAGCAGGCGATGGCCGATCGGGCCTTGCACGAAGGCTTTGTTCTGACGCCCGCATTCGCCGACGGTTTGGCGGCGTACGAAAAGCAGGAGCAGTCCATCCGGCTTTATTTTCCGGATCTGATCGGCCAAATCGATTTGGCGCGCGAGGACAAGCGCCTGGAGAAAATTCAGTTCGCCAAGGAAGCCGCCGTCAAGAAAGCCAAGCCTGCGCCTCCGCCTCCCGAGCCGGTCCTCAGCGGCGCTGCGAAAACCTTCGAAGAGGCGGAAGAACTGTATCGGAAACACGATCTGGAAAATGCCCGGCAGAGCTATCTGAAAGTGCTCCAAAGCGGCGAGACCGCGCTGCACCCGAAGGCGTATTATGGATTGGCGCGGATCGCTGCGTTGCAAAAGGATCCGGAGCTGGCCGAAAAACTGTTTCAAAAGATTTTGGAGATGTCGCCGGACCCGGAGACCAAGGCGTGGGCCTACCTGTACTTGGGCCGGCTGGCGGACGCCGCAGGCGAGCGCGAGCAGGCTGCCAAGAATTACCGCGCCGCTCTGGCGATTGAAGGTGCGCCCGCCTCGGTGAAGACCGCCGCTGAGAAGGGGCTGGCGCAGCCGTTTCGCCGCGAGCAGTAGCCGGGCGCGCGGTTTTCGGCGATGATATTACGATAGGAGCATTGATGACAAAGAGAATCAGAAGACTGCTGGCGCTTTCGTGCGGCCTCCTGACGCTGGGACTTTCCCCGCTTTGGCCGCAGAAGCCGAAATCTCAAAAAGAGGTGGACGCGCTGGTCGCCATCCAGAACGCCAAGACGCCGGATGAACAGATCAAGGCGATCGAAAACGTTCTGACCAACTTCGCGGACACGGAGTTCAAGATCGTTCTGCTGCAGACCGCGATGCAAATCGAGTCGCAAAAAGGCGACTTCGCGCAGACCTCGTTCTACGCCGAGCGGCTGCTCGAAGCCGATCCCAAGAACGCATTTGCACTGGTTACGCTGGCCGCCGAAACCGCGCGGCGCACGCGCGAGTTCGACCTCGACAAAGAGGAAAAGCTGGCCAAAGCCGACAAATGGGCCAACGCCGCCATAGAAGCCGCCAAGGTCATGCCCAAGCCCCGCGCCGACATTCCCGACGACAAATGGGAAGGCGCAAAGAAGGACATCCAGTCGCAGGCCTACGCGGCGCTTGGCATGAGCGCAGCCTTGCGCAAGAAGAACGACGATGCGGTCGCGGCCTATAAACAGGCGATCTCCGTCGCATCCGCGCCGGACTCAACCGTGTGGGTACGGTTGGGACAAGTCTACCTGGACAGCGGCAAGCTGGACGACGCCACGGATGCCTTCGACAAGGCGCTGAACGATCCCACTGCGCCGCCGCAGGTCAAGTCGATCGCTCAGGACAAGAAGGCCGAGGTCGCGAAGAAGAAGGCTGCCGGAGCGAAGCCCCCGGGCACTCCGTAGAGCAAATCGCCTCCGGCCATGGATGTGGACCTGGATCTACTCGAAGGAGTTCTCGGCCATCGTTTCGAGAATCGGGCGCTGCTCGAGCGCGCGTTGACGCACAAGTCGCGAGCATCCGAGAAGAACTCGAAGGAGACCCCTACCGACAATGAGCAACTCGAATTTCTGGGCGACGCGATTCTCGGATTCCTGGTCAGCGAGGCGCTTCTCGCCCGCCATCCCGCGTATCCCGAAGGCCGGCTCTCGAAGCTGAAGGCGCATCTGGTGAGCGCTTCGTATCTGCACGAAGTTGCATTACGCGCGCAATTGGGCAGCTACCTGATTCTGGGCCGCGGCGAGGAAATGAGCGGCGGCCGGGAGAAGAAGGCGCTGCTGGCGAATGCCGTGGAAGCGTTGATCGCGGCGATGTATCTGGATGGAGGCATCCAGCCGGTGCGCCAGTTTGTGCTGCACCACATCGTGGGCGACTCGGCGTCCGCGGACGAATCGCCGCCGGGCAACGATTACAAGAGCGCGCTCCAGGAGATCGCGCAGGCGCTCAAGCTGCCTCAGCCGCGTTACTCGACAGTGGAAGAACGCGGCCCGGAGCACGCCAAGACTTTCCTGGTGGAAGTGCGCGTGGGCCGTGAATGGGCGAGCCAGGCGGAGGGTTTGTCCAAGAAGAGCGCGGGCCAAAAAGCCGCGCAGCAGGTGCTGCAACAATTGGCGGATCGGGGACGCTGAAAAGGGCCAGCGCAGCGATCCTCGGCAACACCCGGCTTAGCGGAGGAGGTGCAGGATTGCGGTGAGTTCTCTGCGGATCTCGGCCAACATCGGGCCAGGGTCGCGGAACAGATCGCCTTGCGAGCGGCCCTTTCTCAGCGTGGCGCCGCCGGTTTTCGCCGAAGGATGGTGGCGCGATTCGAGGAGCTTGCGCGCGCCTTCAATGGTAAACCGCTTTTCGTAGAGCAGGCGCTTGATCTCCAGCACCAGCTCCACATCCTTGCGGCGATACAGGCGATGACCCTTGCCGGATTTCTTGGGGCCGAGCGTGGAGAATTCCGTTTCCCAAAACCGCAACACGTAAGGTTTGATGCCAGCCAGCTTGCTCACTTCGCCGATGCGGAAGTAGAGCTTGTCCGGAATCTCGGGAATTTGTTCCGCGAGCGCCGGCTGAGGCTTCATACTGCGCAACATTCTAGCAGATCGGGAAGAGAGTGGAATCAAGGCTGCCGGGTTCTCTTTTACACTGGTACTACGAAACGCGAGCCACGCACGAGCAACGTCCTCGCCGGCATTCATCCGGTGCTGGAAGCCTTGCGCGCCGGGCGATCGCTGGATCGAATCCTGATCGCGCGGGGCGCGGGAGGACCGCGCTTGCAGCAAATCATCGATCTGGCGCGCGAGCGCGCGGTGCCGCTGCGTTTCGAGCCGCGCGATGCGCTGGACCGCGCATCCAACGGCGCCGCTCATCAGGGCGTAGTCGCATTCGGCGCCGCTCAGACTTACGCAGCACTCGATCAAGTGCTGGCCGGAGCGCAGTTGCTCGTGGTGCTCGACGGCGTCGAGGATCCGCACAATCTTGGCGCCATCATGCGCACCGCGCACGCCGCGGGCGCGTCCGCTGTCCTTGTCCCGGAGCGCCGAGCTGCCGGGCTGACCGAAGCCGTTGCCAAGGCGGCCGCCGGAGCACTGGAGCACATTCCGGTGGTGCGCGTGGGTAACGTCAGCCAGACGCTTGAAACGCTGAAGGCGCGCGGCTTCTGGATCTACGGGCTGGACGAGCGCGGCGCCGAACTTTACAACGAAGTGGACTATGCGAAGCCCACGGTAATCGTTTTGGGCGGCGAGGGACAGGGCTTGCATCAGCTCGTCAAGAAACACTGCGACGTGCTGGTGCGCATTCCGATGAGCGGCGCAATCTCTTCGCTCAACGTTTCGGTGGCCGCGGGGATTGTACTGTTCGAATGGCGGCGGCGCGGCTAGTGGCTC
>Ga0209648_10000480_pt1 | contig 30690 bp, 21 predicted proteins | sample GraSoi2013_115cm_FD_185830 | JGI IMG/M metagenome (GOLD analysis project Ga0209648, IMG submission 185830) | Grasslands soil microbial communities from the Angelo Coastal Reserve, California, USA - Sample 9_17_2013_115cm (SPAdes) (version 2) | ecosystem: Environmental > Terrestrial > Soil >...
CTGATCCCGCCATAGGCGTCGAGCGTGTAGAGGCCCTTGAAGGGATGCGAGTAGGTCGCGTTCGCCGCCACAGCGCTGCTCGCCATGCCCCAGGACGCGACCATGCCAGACGTGGTGTGGGCGCGAGCCTGGAACTGGTAGGTGTGCCCTGGATAGCCTTCGACGACCTCGGTCGCAACGCCCGCCGAGGTCTTGGCCTGTGCCAGCGAGAACCAGCCCTGGTTGGTCGTGGTGTCGAACTCCTGGACGTCGTAGTAGGCGACCGAGCAGCTGCCTGCGGAGATGCTCAGGCTGAACTCGGTGGTCGCCGGCGACGCCGGGGCGCTGATCCCGGCCTGGCACGAGAAGTGCGTGTTCAGATCGGCCCAGAGCTCAGCAGCGCCGCCTCCATAGTTCAGGTTCCAGATGCCGACGCCGCGAAGGTTGTCCTGATTGACCAGGTCGTATTTCAGACCAAGCGAAACGGTGTCGTCCCAGTAGAGCTCCCGAGTGCAGTTCAGCGAGGTGTTGACCCAGGTATCCCAGCGCTCCTGGCCGGCCGGGTCGTTGGCGTCGCGATGCGATCCGTAGCTGCCTGGCTGAACGAGATTGGAGCTAGCCTCAGTCGAAGCATCGAGATAGGTGTCGGCCACCACGCTGCTGGTCGGGTACTGGTTCGGCGTCGCACTCGACACGCAAGCCTTGCGTCCGTAGTAAGGGACCCCGAGGATGACCTTCGACGCCGGTACGGCGCTCGCGTATTGCTGCGCCGTCGAGGTGTCGTTATAGTAGTAGCCGGTCAGCGGTGCGGTTGGACCCAGGCAGAAGCTGGAACAGTTGAGCGGGGCCCGTTTGTAGTTCGAGTATTCGAGGTCATACGCCATGACGAAGAAACTGTCCACGCTCGCGTTCAGCCCTGGAACGTCGAAGAACCCCGCAGGGTCTGAGGCCGAGCTCGCGTAGGTATCGACGGACAGATAGGAACCCTGAGGCAGCGCCGAACGAAGGCTTGCCATGAAGTTCACGAACGCGTGGCGCGCCCAGTTCGGATCGGAGTTGCTGGCGCAGGGGCCGTTCAAGCCTTCGTAGTCGACGTTGACCCCATCGACACCCTTGGCCTTGACCTCGGCAACAGTATTCGTGACCGTCGTCGCTGAGTTCGCGAGCCCTGAACACATGGTTGGGGTGCCTGCCGAGAAGTCCTGAAGGATGATCGTGAGGACGACCTTCGTCCCATGCGAATGCGCGGTCGACAGCAGCCCGCTGAGCTGGCTCGAATTCCATACGGAAGCGCCCTGGTCGGCGGCAAACGTCCCGTTGCCCTGTACGTGCAAGCCGAAGAACGCGACCGTACTGAGCAGCGAGAAGTTCCAGGAGGGATAACCCACCGTCGGATCAGCCAGCGAGCTCGCCAGGCCGAAGCCGAAGATTTCGCGAATCGGTCCGCCGGCGCCTCCAACGGCAGCTTGGGGTGCCACCGGTGTGAATGGAGCGAGCGAGCTCGAAGCCGATCGGGACATCTGCCCCGCCGCCTGCTGCATGACGACTGGATGCGTCGGATCGGGGCTTGGCGCCGGCCCTGTGGCGGCTGCCGCGTTTCCCGGCACAAAGGCCAGGAGCACGGTGACGGTCAGGAGTGCTGGTAAGTAGTGCTTCATATGTTGCAGGGACGCAGGGCAACGAACGAGCCTCGCACGATACACGTGCGTTCCGGGGAACGTCAAATCTCAAACCCTCCGTCTTCGAGGCTCCGCCGATCGGCGGGCAGGCCGACGGAACAACTAAAAATAACGCGCTGGACGCCGTCACTACCCGAAACCGCTCAGGTTCTATTCACGACCGGGCTGCTCGCGAACGCCGGCGCTTACCCCATAGACTTCCTCCCTAGATGGCGAAAACGGCGCTCATCACCGGAGTCACAGGCCAGGATGGTTCGTACTTGGCCGAGCTTCTGCTCGGGAAGGGATATGAGGTCCACGGGATGGTCCGGCGTTCATCGAGCATGAACCGGGGCCGCATCGACCACCTGCAGCACGCAAATCCCAGCCATCCGGAGGGATCGAAGTTCCTCCTCCATTACGGAGACATGACCGACTCGGGCGGGCTCAATCGGCTGGTCAAGACCGTCCGACCGGATGAGATCTACAACCTGGCCGCCCAGAGCCACGTACAGATCTCATTCGATCAACCCGAATACACGGGCGACGCCGACGGGCTGGGTACGACTCGTCTGCTCGAGGCGATCCGCACCACGGGACTCCCCATTCGCTTCTATCAGGCGTCGACGTCGGAGATGTTCGGCCTAACCCCCCCTCCCCAGAACGAGACGTCACCGTTCCATCCGCGAAGTCCCTACGCCGCCGCGAAGCTTTACGCGCACTGGATGACCGTCAACTACCGCGAAGGACACAAGCTGTTCGCGTGCAGCGGAATCCTGTTCAACCACGAATCGCCACGGCGAGGTGAAAACTTCGTGACACGCAAGGTCACGCGCGGCATCGCTCAAATCCTGGCCGGCAAGATGGACAAGCTCCGTCTCGGCAACCTGGATTCCAAGCGGGATTGGGGTCACGCCAGGGATTACGTCGAGGCGATGTGGCTGATCCTCCAGCAAGACGAGCCGGACGACTATGTGATCGCCACGGGCGACACACGCTCTGTTCGCGAATTCGTCGAGGCGGCATTTGGCATGGTCGGCATGGACTGGAACAAGTACGTCGTGTTTGACGAGGCCTTCGTTCGGCCGGCTGAAGTCCACCAGCTCCGTGGGGACCCGTCGAAGGCGCGTGAGCAGCTGGGCTGGAAACCGAAGACCACATTCGAGCAATTGGTCCACGAGATGCTCGAGCACGACCTGAAGCTCGAAGGAGTCGACCCGGCCCAGCACCTCAGAAGGGCAGCCGCGCCAACCTAACCTGCCGTCCGGTGCCGTTGGCCGGACGCATAGAATCGCCGGCAATGCTTGGCCCCTGGACGCGCGACGAAACGAGCGCGTCGGGCCAGGTGTTCGAGTTTCGGGTCTGGGCAGCTCTGACCGAGCAATCTCGGGGCCAACTTCACGTGTTTCTACCAATGTCGGATCGCGGCATCGACGGGTTGGTTCACCGGCTGTCCGACGGCGCGTACATCCCGGTGCAGGCAAAGGGACGGTCGATTCTGAATAAGGGCGAGTTACACCTGGTCGTCCAGGCAGGAAGCATTACCGACGACTCTGTGTGGATCGTCAGCGGACAGATTGTCGATGGCAATCTTGGCCCGGCGATGTTGGTGATTCCAGCGGCGGATTTTCGTCGACTGTCAGAGTTGTCCACGGCAAACGGGCGACCGGTGTACGAGATGGCATTCGCTATGAACCTCGAGACTCACAGCCGATGGCATCCCTGGATGGTGCCATCGGGTCGTTTGGCTGAGAGATTTGGCGTATCGCTCAGCGAGTCTGTAACGGCGGTCAGTGAAGAGGGCGCGCCGTTCGCGTCGAGCGACCGAGGTTTTTTGGGGGAATTGGAAGTCATGCGCCGGCTGGCCGAGGCTGACGATCTGAACCTTTTCCGGCCGTTTCCAGATTCGGAGACCGCGGAGCTCCTCGTGCGGCACCGGACAAGCCGGAGGGTAATTGGACTGCAGGTAAAGACGGTGACTGTGGACGCTACATACACGCGCCCGACCGTCAGCGTCTCGGTATCAAGCTTTCGTCCTGCGCCTACGACTTACTTCACTGTGCTCGCCTGGCTGCCTGATGAAGGCAGATTCCATGAGAATTTCCTGATGTTTCCGTCTGAAAGCCTGCTCGACTTTGCGCGCGAGGATCAGGGCCACTTCAAATTCGAATTCGTTCCTGGATCTTCGTCCCCGGGCCCGCTGAAGAGCTATCGAAGACCCCTCGCCGAATTGCGCACGGCGACCGAGGATCTACTGGCCATCGAAAGGAGCTGAAGCGTCCCTCCGGCCGCCGAATTCGGCCCTATTGCGCCTCGCGCCCGGCCGGCCCCTATTGACCAGGGAACTTGACGGTGCCTTATCCGGTCACTAATCTGGCTCAGCCAGGGCGCTATATGAAAGAGTGTCTCCCGTGAGCCGCCGATTTATCGAACGCCGGGATAGCGCGCGGCCTCCAAGCATTCTGCCTACGCCGCCCGCTAGGCCCCGCCGACCTCCTTTCGGCGCCTTGGTGGTCGGGGCTGCTCGCTACGGTCCTTCGTTCATAGCGCAGGTCGGGTTCTTCTATCTGGCCCTAGTCGTTGGCGACATCATTGCGACCGGCCACACGGGAGGCAGGCTCCAGCTCGAGCTCGGACTCGCTGTAGCGGCGGTTGCGATGGGCATTGCCGAGGCCACCTTCAAGCTTTACAAGCGCGTTTGGGCAGTCGCGGGCCTGTCGGACGCGATCGCCCTCGCACTGGCGGTTATCGAAGCCTGCGCTCTTGTGACGCTGGCGGAGGCCCTCATACCCCCTTATTGGCGCCCGTTCCCGATTGCGATTCCACTACTTGTCGCGCCGATCGTCCTATCGACAATCGGGGGATTTCGACTGCTGCCGCGCCTGTTGCTCCGACGCTCGATTGCCGAAAACCGCCTGCTGGTCGTGGTCCCTGACAGCCGCTCTTACGGAACCGTGAAGTCCCTTGTCCAGACCTCGAGCGCGCTCTGGTCCCCGATCGCGATCGTCACGGTCCAACCCATGGATGACCGCAGGACGGTCATGGGGATTCCTGTGGTCGGCGACACTCGCAACCTTGCTCATTGGGTCGAGGTCACCCATGCGGACGGAGTTGCATTCGTTCCTGGCGACATGGCCCAGTCCGAATTTAGAAGCCTTCTTTCGGTCTGTGTGAAACTGGAGAAGCCAGTCTTCATCATTCCTGCGGCCGAAGAATGGTTGCGATCGGCGGGATCAAACCGAATCAGGATGCTGACCGCCGACGATGTGGTCGGCCGCCCTAACGACGAGCTCGACCTGGCCGGAGCGGCCGAACGTATCGCGAATCACACTGTTCTGGTCACTGGCGCCGCGGGTTCAATCGGCTCGGAACTCTGCCGGATTCTGGTCACCCTTAAGCCCAAGCGGCTGGTCTTGGTCGACAACAACGAGAGTGGCTTGTTCGACGTTGCGGGCCAACTGCGGGGCATCTCAAATGTGGACCTTCGAGAAGCGCTCGTTTCAGTGACGGACCGCGAAATGCTGCTTACTGTGTTCGCGGACGAGCGCCCAGACTTCGTTTTCCACGCCGCGGCTTACAAGCACGTCCCGATGCTGGAACATCATCCGGAGCAGGCAGTGCTCGTCAACGTGATCGGAACTTGCAATGTGCTCGCATGTGCGCAAGCGGCATCTACTACTCAGTTCGTCCTTATATCAACCGACAAAGCCGCATCCACTCAATCTGTCATGGGGTGCACCAAGCGTCTTTGCGAACTGGTAGTGCTCAGCCATGTCGGATCGATGCAGTGCCGGGCAGTGCGATTCGGCAACGTTGTCGGCAGTCGTGGGAGCGTGATGCCGATCTTCGAGCGGCAAATTCAAGAGGGCGGGCCGATCACTATCACGGACCCAGAGATGACGCGCTACATGATGACCTCGCGACAGGCTGCGTCACTCGTAATCAGCACTGTGGCCCTGATGGCGGGGCACCTTTATATGCTCGACATGGGTGAGCCTGTCAAGATCCTGGACCTCGCCAACGCGCTCATTCGCTCTCGCGGTCTCAGGCCTGGAAAGGACATCGAGATAGTGTTTACGGGCGCGCGTCACGGCGAGCGTCTCGCAGAGGATCTTCTGGGCCCGGGAGAGGGTTGGCGCTCCACGGCGCACGCCTCGATTCGTGAGGTTGTGACCCCAGTCCCAACCAAGGCTGAAGACCTCCAGTGGACGATCAACCGCCTGTGGGAACTCGCCAAGGAACAGCGCTCCACTGACCTTGTACGCGCCCTCAAGCAGTCGGTTTGGGCAAGTCCCATACCGGAGATCGCAGAAGGTGGCAAGGTGGCCAGTCCTGAAGGGCTCGGTGTTGGGGACACTGACCCTAGTCTCCACGAGACGGGTCGGCGGCCACCTGTTGAGCAATAGCGGACTTGAGCCTCCGCGAGGTCCTGTACCCAGCCGATTGAAACAGTTTGTCCAAAGACTGGCGGTCGAATGGCATCCTCTACCGCGCCCCTGTGGGACTGGGTGGCAACCCATCGAGCTGGATGGCCATAAACTGACCTGATGGATGCGGATGAGGCGAAGGCGCAGGCGGTACTTTGCTGGACTGTCGCCCCATGCGGACCATCAATCCCCGACCTCCCGCCTGGGTCGAAGCCGTACTTCGAGGAACTGGTGGCAAGTAGACGCGACTATGCGCCGTGGATAACCGAGGCGTTGCACTACTCCGCCTCCCGCGGCCTCGACGTTCTCGATGTAGGTTCAGGGCAGGGCATCGACGCTTACGAGTACGCTTCAAGCGGCGCGCGTGTCGTCGGAATTGATCTCACGCCGCGGCATGTCGAGCTGGCTGCTCTCCATCTAGCAGCAACCGGCCTCTCAGCCAGGTTCGTCCAGGGAGATGCGGAATCGATGCCGTTTTCCGATGACAGCTTCGACGTCGTGTCGTCGAACGGCGTGCTGCACCACACCCCGGACATCGGTGCAGCGTTGGCAGAATGCCTGCGGGTTCTACGTCCGGGCGGGACCTTTACCGTGCTCCTCTACAACCGGCGGTCGTTCTATTACTGGATAACTCAGGCGTTCATGAATGGAATAGTGGGCGGGGTTCTACTCCGTGGCGGCTCGATGAGCGGTGTCCTGTCGGCATCAGTTGAGGCGGGCTCAGCTTTGGGGGCGCGGCCCTTGGTTTGCGCCTACTCACCGGGTGAGGTGCGGGGGTTACTCGAGTCTGCCGGCTTCGAATCCGTGGAGGTCGCCAAGCGCCATTTCCGTATCGGGGACGTCCCGGTGATACATCGGCTTCACGTGCCAACTCGCGTCCTCGAGGTGCTTGGAAGAATCGGTGGCTGGTATGTCATCGGAACGTGTCAGAAGCCCACCGCACGGCCGCTTGGCCGTTCCGAAACAATGGAGTCGCCGCGAGGCTAACAAATCGCCACTCACAAAGGTGGAGCTTCAGGTCCCATCCGTTTGGCGATGGATGAGCGCCACGTAACGCTTGAGGGGAGATGGCCTTTGACCCGCAACGCTGTAATGGCGGCCACGAGTATCGACGGCCACAATAGGCCGTAGCTGACCAAAGTGCTGTTGCGGAGGGAGTCGATCGCCAGGTAGATGGCGAGCACGATGACGAGCGTCGCCCAAAGTGAGCTTGATACGTCGTCGCCACGACGGCGCAGCACCCACAGCCATGCGATCGCGAGTAGCCCACCTACCGCCAACGAGCCGATTACTGCGCCGGCTACACCAACCTGGGAATACAGGACGAACTGGAAGGGTACGGCGATCGTGCCGCCGTGCACAGTGGGATTCATGTAGTCCCAGACGACAATGTTGTCGTCGGGCATGCGAAGGCCGTGGCAACCAATCTTGCGCGAACACACGACGTCCTGGCCGAGATCAAGTCCAAAGTACGGATGAAACCTTGGGAAAATAATCGCGTAGTAAAGCGCTGGAGCAGACGTCCGGGTAATCGGTGCCAGGAATGCATATACCACCACGACCAAAGTCTGCGTTGTTGAAGTTCCAAGGCTGGAGATAGATCCCACGGGCCCGGTTTTTGGACCTGCGGTTGGTGAGGCTGCAGGCGGTGAGGCTGCAGGCGGTGAGGCTGCAGGCGGCGAGGCTGCAGGCGGTGAGGCTGCAGGCGGCGAGGCTGCAGGCGGTGAGGCTGCAGGCGGTGAGGCTGGAAGCGGTGAGGCTGCAGGCTGGCGTTGGGCGATGAGCGTCTCGGCGCCTCGTGCGACGTTAAACGTCGGGACGACAACCATCGCGAAGTACAAGGTGAGTAAGGTGACCCCACCGACGACTGTCACGCGCTGCAGGCGCCTGCCATTCAAGGCGGCTTGCAGCACATAGGCGCAAGAGATAATGATGAGTGAGACCAGCGCGGCCTTCTTTTGGAAAAGTGGGATCGCGAGAGCGACCGCTATAAGGGCGGGCGCCCAGCGCAGTACGAAGCGCCTTGCGCCGGGACCGGACACCTCTAGCGCGATCCATGCCGCGCTGAATGGGACGAACATGTAAATGTTCACGAACTCGAAGAACGACAAGACTCCGAATGTGCGCCATCGTGCGTTTATCCACGCGGTGAAGTCGAACCAAGCGCCAAGCGAGCTGATTGATGAAGCTCTGATAAGGGAGACGATTGCGACGGCGGCGAACACTCCGAAGACGACGTAAGGCAGCGCGAGCGGAACGGATGGAACAGACGGTTGAAGCCGCGGTCGCATACGCGGGTTAACGATCAAGACGACAAGCACGTAACCCACCCACATCACGAGCGGGGCCACGAAGAGAAGCGCGAGGGTGACAGTCAACTCATGTCCGACGAGCGGGGCGCGCCGTGTGCCGCTGAAGTACTCGAAGAGATCGACAAATGGCTGAAGATTCACTAGCAGTGCGATCGCGCCGAGGAGGCACGTCAGCAAGTACGTGAGAGTGAAGACCAGCATTGGAAGGAGTATCAAACCGCGACCACGCATCTTCATCAGTTAGCTTGGGGTGATGCTCCGATGAGATTCATTCGCTCGAGGATCGCCGCAACGTGATGGTCCCATGTATACCGGTCCAACGCCAGCTGTCGTGCGTTCCTGCCGAGAATGCGGCGCCACGCGGGACGATCTACTAGGAATTCGATGCCGCTGGCGAGAGCGTCCGCGTCTCCAGGCGGTACCAGGATGGCTGTCGCCGGACTCTCGTCCCCCAGACTCCGCCCAGTGAGTCCGCGCACGTCGATGCCGTCGCAGAGTACGTCTCCGAGCTGGTTGAGATCAGACGCAACGATTGCGCGCCCCATCGCCATGTACTCGAAGAGCTTTGTTGGAGAACCAAAGAATGGCGAGCCATCGGCGTTCGGGACATGCGGAGCGACAACGATGTCCGACGCCGCAAGGTACGCCGGTGCCGTGGCCTGGGGGACGAGGCCAGTGAAGCACACATAAGGGGCAGCAGGGCTGGCACGAAGTGCATCCTTCACGTCGGCGAGCATAGGGCCATCACCGACAAACAGGAACTGGACGCCCATTTGGGCGAGCCAGTCTGCACGAGTGTCGCCGAGCTTGCGGATGGCGCGCGCGAACACGTCTGCACCGTGCCAACGACCGAAGGTCCCGAGGAAAGTGACCACGGTACCGTGCTCGGGTAGGTTGTGATCGATGCGGAATGCGGCGCAGGCGGCTGGGGAGAACCGCTCGGGGTCGAAGGTTGCAGTATCCACGCCGTTCGGATGGCAAACGATCCGGTCAGGCTCCACGCCGCGCTCGAAAAGCTCGTCGCGCAAAGCGGCCGAGACAGTCACGACGATATGAGCGTGTCTCAAAGACACCTCCTCGGCAGCTAGCGCAAGTGCCTCGTATCGGAGCCGACGTCCCCAGTTCCTCGCGATCCACGCTTCCGAACCGTTCCACTCGATCACGAGCGGAACACTGAGACGGCGAGACAGCACAACGCCGGCGTAGCTACCCATCGACAGGCGCTGATAACAGACGTCCATCGACTCCCGAGCGAGAGATTCCACAACGTAGCGCTGGAACGAGTAGTAGTTCAGCTCAAACGGCAACCCGAGCGATGCGGGCGGCGCCAGGCGTTTGACGTGCACTGATGGCGAAATCATCACCGGATCGGGTGATGTTGCGAGCGAGACGTCGAGACCGCGATGCGAGAACGCATTTACGACTCCAGCCACGTGACCAATGGAACCACCGGCCTTGAGGCCGAACCACAGATTGGCATTCACGTACAGCAGCCGACGTGGAGAAGATGTCGCAACCTCGACACGAGTCGCGCGGCGCAGCTGCTCGAGCTCGGTGGACGCCCTGCGTGCGGCGATCGCGCCCTTCACCGTGGCGGACAGCGTTGCAGCGACGGCAAAAGGAAACCGCGCGGACGAGAGCCCAGAGGTGGAGAGGTCCGCGTTTATTAGCCGCATCCTTCGAGGCCACGTCGCGGAGCCAATCGCCTGGAGGATCGGCAGGACGGCGCGGCTCGAATCGTCCTCGATTGCAAGGTAGCAAGTCTGTGTCGCCGCCGCCCGCAGACGTTTGAGCGCTGCTAACGGCGACTGCCGGCGGATTTCGGCGAGATGGGTGAAGACGAGGTGCTCATCAAAGTTTTCCAGCAGCCGGTTCCGGTACTCCTCCGACAGCGGCGCCGAGCTCAAGACGAGCGAGCTCATGCCGGCTTTCGCTGCGCCACGGTTGGTAGCAGCTCCCGGTTGCGTTCCACGATCGTCACGATCGAGACGAGAACGAAGAGCACCGCATATGCAATTGACAGACCCATTGATGCGCCGACTCCTCCCGCGGAAGGGATCAGGATCGAGCCAGCGGCGATCCCAACCAACAGCGCGATGGCCCAAGCGCCTGCGAGCGTGACCGGGAGGCCGCGCGCCGCGAGGTATTGCGAAAGGATCGTTGTGACCGCCAGGAGCACGATGCCGGGTAGAAGAAAAAGAAGCATGGGCACCGCCGGAGTGAAAGCTGCGCCGAAGGCGAAGCCGATTAAGGGTGAGGCGAGGGCAGCGGCAGCGCCGCAAAGGACCACGATGAGCGCCGCCGTGGTTCGCGTGCTTCGCAACAGCATCGACCATCGACGATCCCTCTCCGACACAAGCTTGGGAAACAGTACGAGGGCCACAGACGAAGGCAGCACGATCAGGACGTCAGCGATCTGCGCCGCGATGGAATATTGCCCCAACTCGGCAGAGCCGGTGAACCGATCCAGTAGAAAGACGTTCGTGCGCAGGAGGAGGAAGCCGAGCAGCGTCACAAGGTAGGCTTTCGCAGCGAATCGCACACCGGCCATGAAGACGGCGGAGTCGAAACGGATGCGTATGTGTCCGCGCAGGAGAACGACGAGCAGAGCGATTGCCGTCATCCAGGCCGCCGTTGCGCTGGCAAAGAGCATGCCGCCGACCCCCGTGCCGATTAGGCCGGCGACGACGATGAGCGGCACGACGACCACCGAAGACCCGAACTCGAACGCATTGAAGAGACCAATGCGCCCCATGCCCACGAGCAAATTTGTTCCGAGCAGGATGAATAGGCTTGGTGGGGCAAGGGCCGCAGCCCACCAAAGCCAATTGCCGCCACGACTATCCAATGAGAACGCCACCCATACGGTGATTGCACTCAAGGGTATTGACAGCGCGGCTGTGGCGACACTGTTCGACACGAGTCCGCTGTAAAGCCCACGATCCTTTGCAACGAGATAGGTATTGCTGGAATTTAGCCCGAAATTCCCAAACTGCACGACTAGCGTCGCGAGTGTCACCACCAGCGTGTAATCACCCCTACCGCCTGGTCCAAGAAAGCGTGCGGTGAGGATGCTGGTGACGAGGCCAAGCGCTATGCGCGACATTCGGACGACCACTGTCATTCCGACGCCAAGCGTCACCTCGACACCTTCCTCAGCAAGTCGTCGATATCGAGGCCCGCAAGTCGTGCGGGAGCCATAACAACGCCCAGCCTCACAAGTGGTCCGCGACGGTCGAACACAATCTTCCGCGCCGGCGCCTTGACGCCGTACGATGCAGACACCCAGGACGCCTCAGTTGTCACAGTCCAGTCCGCCTGGTCCTTCCATGCCAAGATGTAGCGACGGTCACCCCAGCGAAGGAGGATCGAGCCCGGCTCCTCCTCTTCAATCTCGACGTCAGGCGCGAGGTGGTACGGCACGGTGACGTGGTGCAGGCCGCCGCCAACAAAGGTGTCTTCGATCACCACGGCGTGGCGAGCACGGTCGAGAGCCACCGTGCGGGTCGGCCGGACCGGTGAAGCTAGTCGCTCGTACCCGGCGTGGCTGCCGCGGAAAACATCCAGGTCCGCGCCTTCTTGCCAAACCTCAACGGAAGGGTGGGCGTCATTCTTGAGCATCCAGAGGAACTCGGGTCGAACGAAACGGTTCTGCTCGGCCTCGTCGATCATTGGCGTGTTGTGAAAGGCTGTGCTGCGGAAGCGATTCCGCCACTCCACAGATGATGTGTACGTATAGGTGCCGGCGTCGACAATGAGTCGCGCCCCCTCGAGTACGACTTCGAGAGACAGGCAGTCGTTGTGACCGTGGCCGCCGCGTCCGCCCAGCCCGATCGGACCGCAATCAATAAAAATGTGATCGCTCGGCGTGCGCATGATGTAAACGCCCGCGTCGCGGAACTCAACCGAGCGATCGAGGACGCCCGGCTCAGACCGCGGCGGCGCGCAATCCGGCCCGAACCACCAACCGCACTCGTCTAGGGGACCCGTGCCCAGCCCTCGAAGCTCCGGCGGATCCCAAGCCCGAGCCACCAGCTGGAGCAGGTAGCGGTGGTCGTTGAGCTCTTGAGTGCCGAGCGGGAGCGCGCGCCCATTATCGGCGTCGCCCCACAGGGGCGCCGTCCCATCCGCACGCGAGTAGGAGGCGACAAACAGGGCCATTGCTGTGAGACGCTTGCGATAGCGCGCCGGGACAGTGAAGCCGCAGCGCTCCCAATAGAGCGCCGGATACAGGAATAGTTCCATGACCAGCCTGTGGTAGGCCGTCGACATCTCAAAGTCGACACCGTCGGCGTAGACCTGTCTGTCGATTTCAGACTCCAGGATTTTCCAGCCAACGCCCACCCATCGAACCGGCTCCTCTCCCTGACCGAAGAACAGGCCCGTGAACACGAGCCCGGAGGCGTCAGCTGTGTAGTGATTGCCGTTGACATCGGAGCGCTCGAGGTTTCGTGCGATGAAGTCGCCGTGAAGATAGAGCGCCCGCAGGAACCGAGACTGATAGGTGCGATCAGCCCAAGAGTCGCTGTCATGGAAAGCGTGAAAGAACCACGCGAGGGTCATCGCGCGGATTGCAACCTCCATCGTGACGGACCAATTCACGCTGAACGCGTACGGATTGGCGGAGATCCAATGCTCGAGGATCTCACGAACGCCGGCAGCGAACCGTTCGTCCCGCGTCAAGACATATGCCTGGGCGACCGGTATCAGCCATTGCATCCGCGACAGCTCCCATGGGAACTTCACATCGCTCGGACGCGACAGATCCAGAACATCAAGGCGCCTCGCGTATCGGGTCGGCCACCGAACGCCGGTTCGGTAATCCATAGACCAGTCCACGTGCCAGCCAAGAGGTATAGGGCCAGAGCCCAAGAGATCGACCGTGTGCGCGAGGCCGCGTTCGGCCCGTGCCAGGATTTCATCTCGCTGCGCCACTGGAATCGACACTTGGTCTGCCTCGGTGGGCAGCCACGACGCCCACGGTCGTGACTCGAGTCGCCGCCAAAGCGTAGAAATGCTCTCGGCACCCGTCGCTGCCAGGAGTGCGTCCTCGTCGAAGCGTGCCGCGCGCCGGTGCGCGGTGAAACGCTCGAGCTCGGCCGAGCCTTCGCTCACCAACCGGCGTGCGACGCTTCGCGGCCTCATACGTGAGGCGCGTCGCGCGACATGCAACCAGTACTGGAGTCGAACCGGGCTCAAGCCGTGCTAGCGCGCCTCAGCTCGCGGTTTAGTCGCGACCGCTACGAGCGACCGGCTAGAGAATAGTGCACCCTGGGCGCCCTCTCCTAGGATGTAAAGCCCCGCGCGAATTAAGCGGACCATTGGCCCGCGGAGCAACCGCTGCGATCGTGTCGGATTGGCGAGCTGCGAGCCCGTCACCGAGATTTCATCAAACGCAAGGCGAAGGAAGCTCGCCAGCGACTGCGGCGTGAAGCCGACCTCGTGCGTAAGATCCATGTACCGTTCGTGCGTCGCGAGCAGCCAGTCCATGTTCGGTACGTCGATGATGGCGAAGCCCCCAGGCTTGAGAGCAAACGATGTCGCCGACAGCATTTCGAAGAGGTCGTCTTTCGCCACGTGCTCGAGAACGGCCTTCATCGCGATGACGTCGTACGCGCCCCGCCTGGCAACCAAGAACTCGCGCCCGTTTCCCAGGGTCACGACCCCCGCGCCTAGATGACCGTTGGCGAACTGGACGTCACCAGGGCTCGCGTCGACCCCCTCGATACGCTCGAATCCCAGGGCCCGCAACCAAGCGAGAAGGCCGCCTTGACCAGGTCCCACTTCGAGAATGCTCACGGTCCGGGCAAGGGCCCGGAAGTGTTTGCTGTAGTTGGCGTCGAAGTACGGCCATAGCGAACGGACGTCAGCGTAGGATGCCGCACTGCTGATCTTGCCCTGTCCATCGCGGTAGTCACGGAACAGCGCCTCGCGTAGGGCCCCGCTCACCTTGTGGCAACACTCGACCGAATTAGCTCCTCAACGCGAAACGCGATCCGCATGGCCTGGAGCTGGTCTTCCAGCGAGATAGGCCACGGCCCTCCATCGCGCAGGCATCGCCCGAGTGCCTCGAGCTCCTCACGATGACCTTTCTCGATAGTGCGCGAGCCCCAGCGCTCACGGCGCGCGCCGACGACCATCAGCGCCCGGTAATCATCGACCGTGAGCACACTGCCATCGGTAAAGATTTCCATGCGCTCTTTCGGGTGGTCCCGCGCGCCAAGCGCCGTGTAGGCGAGCGTGCATACCGAGCCATCGTCAAAGCCGACCGTCGCGACGAAGTTGTCGTTACGCGACCACTGGCGCGTGTGCGTCTCGATGCCTCGTACCTGCACGTCCACGACGCGCCCTCCTGTCAGCGCGCCGAAAAGGTCGTAGATGTGGCAGGCCTCTCCGATGTTGCGACCGCCACCTTCCGGCCCATGTACCCAGTGTTCGGGCGGCAGATATCCGGCATTCATCCGATAGGTCACGATCATCGGAGTTGCTCTATTTTCCAGCACGCGGCGAGCAGTCGAGATAGCAGGCGAAAATCTGCGGTTGAACCCGGTCATGAGTAGTGGGTGATCACGACCTTCAAAGAAGGATGCGATCTCATCGAGTTCAGTGGGAAGGAGAGCTAAAGGCTTCTCCACGAAAACGTTCTTCCCGGCACGCAGTGCACGCAGAGCTAACGACGCATGCGTGTCGTGCCGAGTTGTGATGAGGACGAGATCAACGTCGTTGTCCTCGAGCACGGCGTCAATATCCGTAGTCGCGTATGACGCGCCGCCACGCAGCGACACAGATTTTGCGTTGGTTCCCGTGCGGGCCACTACTGCCCGGAGCTCGAACTGCTCTCGAAGCTTCAGCAAGTTCGGCATGTGCATGGCTTCTGCGAAGTTGCCTGCGCCGATGAGTGCGACGCGCACGCGGCCCGGCCGAGCTGGCGCGGCGCGCATGATGACAACCGCTTTCTTGTCCTGTTCGCGTGGTGGATACGAAAGGATGACAAGCAGCGGCTTGGGCCCTCCGCCCTTCAGCGCAGCATAGGCAGCGGGCGCGTCATCGATCTCGTAGGTCGCCCGCTCAAATCCGGAAATATCGACGCGGCCGGCCGCGAGGAGTCGCAGATACTCCTCGAAGTTGCGCGTCTCAGTCCATCGGACGAAGCCGATCGGATAGTCCCGACCTCGATCTTCGAATTCCGGGTCGTACCGACCTGGACCGTAGGAGGTCGAGATCAGGAAATCGAGCTCTTTCTCGTAGAGGTCGGCTCGGTTTAGCTGCATTCCAACGTCCCCGACGACCACAACGCGCCCCTTCTTGCGGCATGCGCGGAGGGCTTGGTGGACCACATCGCTACTTGGCGTCGCGGCAGTGATGATCACGGCGTCGGCGCCGAATCCACTCGTAAGCCTTGCGACGCGGTCGACGAAGTCATCGGAGGCGGGATCGATGCCATGGTCCATTCCACTCGAGAGTGCGCGCTCGATCCGACGCGGATCGACGTCAGTCCCGATGACGTGGCAGCCGTTCGCGCGAAGGAGTTGGACCGTAAGCTGCCCGAGGATCCCGAGCCCGATAACCGCGACGGACTCGCCGAGGGTTGGTGCCGCGCGACGTACGCCCTGGAGCGCGATCGCACCGAGCGTGACAGTCGAGGCGAGGTCCAGATCAAGCCCATCCGGAACCTTCACGGCGAGGTTTACCGGCGCACTCACATACTCAGCGTGATTCGCAATGCCCGCCCCCGCGCAGGCCACCCGGTCGCCCAAAGCAAATGCCGCGACATCGTCGCCGACTGCGATAACAGTTCCAGAGACTGAGTACCCCGTCGGCATGCCGGACGCGAGGCGGCCCCGCACGATATCGACGGTCCTGAGGAGACCCTGATCGCGGGCGACGTCGAGAAACCGCCGCACATTGTGCGGCTGCTTCAGTGCTCTTCTGTAGAGGGGCATGCCTGACAGCTTTACGCTCGTGAGCTCGGTGCCCACGCTCACGCACGAGTAAGCGACCTGGACGAGGATCGTCCCAGGGCCCACTGATGGCACGGGGATCTCCTCAACCACGACATCGCCGCCACGAACGAGAACCTGCTTCATGCCGAGATTGCCACCGGTGCTTCTTGAGCGATGTACTCCTTCCACCAAAGCGCGAAATTGAGCAGATACCAGGCCTGCTCAGAGCGTCCCTCCGAAAGAATCCTCCCCACTTCGGCCGGATTGAAAAAATCGGTGCGCCGCGTGAAGTCGTCGAGCTCGCGTCGCGTCGCGTCGCCCAACCGCTGGAAGAACCATTCATGAACCGGCACGCCGAAGCCCTGCTTGGGCCGATCAATGATCTCGTCGGGAATGATTCCGCGGACCGCCTTCTTAAGGATGTACTTGGAAACTCCATTGCGCGTCTTTACCGCTTCGGGAATGCTCATTGCGAACTCGACGAGCTTGTGATCGAGAAATGGGACACGGCCCTCGAGGCTCACGCCCATACTCATCTTGTCCACTCGCATGAGAAGGAGCTCCGGTAGCCGCAAGTTCAGATCGACGTAACTCATCCACTGGAGCGGCGAGCGCTCCCACGCCGCAGCCTCGAATCGCTGGTAGATCGGTTGTACGGCGTCCCAGGAGGTAATGCCACCAAGTCGAGAGCGCAGCCCTGGCGAAAGGAGGCGGCGCTTCTGGGCCTCGGTGAAAGCTTCGGCCCCGCTCCAGAAAACCGGCACATCCTCGATGCCGCGACGGAGGTACTCATATTCTCGACGCTGATCCTTCTTCGCAAAGCGCAGCGCGGCCGCGCCGAGCCGCTTTATCGAACGCGGCACCGGGAGGTCGTCATATCGCTGGAGCTGGAGCAGAGTCTTCCAGCTTTGGTATCCCCAAAATAGCTCGTCGGCGCCTTCGCCAACCTGACACACGACTACGCCGTTGTCGCGCGCCAGCTTCGAAACGTAATACACAGGGACACACACGGGATCGGCTATCGGCTCGTCTTGCAGACGCACCATTTGGGGAAGGAAGTTGAGCAAATCGTCTATGTCGATTTGGATCTCGTGATGCTCCGCACCGACGCGCTCCGCAACAAGCCGTGCATAGCGGAACTCGTTCTGATACGACGCGTGGTCGCCACGGTATCCGATGCAGAACGTCCGAACCGGACGGGTCTCACCTTCCGAGAAGAGCGCGGCGTTGGTACTCGAATCAATCCCGCCTGAGAGGAACACGCCGACGGGTACATCACTCATCTTCCGCAGGTGGACAGAGGTCCGCAGCTCGCTTAGGAGTCGCTCAGCGATTTCGGCATCTCCGATTCCGACGAGCGGGTCGGTGTGCGTGAGGACGTCCCAGTACCGTCGCTCAGTGATCGTGCCGTCACCCGCGACGCGCAGCCAGGTGCCGCCTGGCAGCTTCCGGATGCCGGCGAACAAGGTCATCGGCGCCGGCGTCGTGAGGAAGGAGAGGTAGTGGTACAGCGCCTCCTCGTCGACTGCCCGCCGCTGTTCCGGATCACGCAGGATCGCTTTGATCTCAGACGCGAAGCTGAACCGCCCAGCCCGCTTCGCGTAATAGAGGGGTTTGATCCCGATGCGATCGCGGATCAGCCATAAGTCCCGCCGATTCGCGTCGTAGATCGCGATCGCGAACATGCCGCGAAGTTTCTGGACAAAGTCAATGCCCCATTGCTCGAACGCGTGAAGGATGACCTCGCTGTCCGAATGGTCCGTCCGCCATCGGTGACCTCCGAGCCTCTCCAACTCGGCCCGGATCTCGAGGTGGTTGTAGATCTCGCCGTTGTAAACGAGCCACACGCTGCCGTCCTCATTTGTCATCGGCTGGTTCGCCGCTGCAGAGAGATCGACGATCGCGAGCCGGCGAAATCCCAACCCGACGGTGGCGTCCGGCGATATCCATTGCCCGCTTCCGTCGGGTCCTCGGTGCGCCATCTCATCGCGCATTGCCGCAAGCAGGGCCGGATCGATCCGGCCAGCCTGCGGCGACAACGACAGTTGGCCGACTATGCCGCACACGCCCTAGTCTTGCCCTCCGACGAGGACCGAAGCGCCAGCCTGGCCGAGTGTATGCACACGGAACCCGGCAGCTTCCCACAGGTCCCGATCGAGCACTCCCCGGGTATCCAGCACCACCCGTGACCGCATCCGCGGTCCGATCTCGCGCGGGTCGAGAGCGCTGTATGCGTCATGGTCAACGAGCATTACGAGGAGCGATGCTCCAGCCACCGCATCCTCTGCCGCCTCTTCCGTGCCAACAAGCGGATCGTGGGTACGCACCACTGCACCAGCGCGCCGAAGGTGCGTCACCACCGTGACTGCTGGGCTCTCGCGGAGGTCCCCCACATTCGCCTTGTAGGTCAGACCGAGAGTGGTGATCGCAGCTCCCCTCAGGTCGCCTACCGCTTGCCGGGCGAGCTCGACGACGTGTTCTGGCATAGAGTCGTTCACCGATCGCGCTGTGCTGATCAACCGCGCGAGATCGGGCGCCGCTTCGACGATGAACCAAGGGTCGACAGCGATGCAGTGCCCCCCGACGCCCGGCCCCGGGCGCAGATACTTGACGCGCGGATGTCGGTTCGCGTGTTCGATCGCCTCCCACACGTCGATACCGAGTCGCTCGGCGATGAGCGCGAACTCATTTGCGAGCGCGATATTCACGTCTCGATACGTGTTCTCCATCAACTTCACCAGCTCGGCAGTCGTAGCGTCGGTCTCAATGAGTGCCCCGCGAACGAACGTCAGGTAGACGTCGACGGCCGCCTTAGTCGAGGCTTCGTCGATCCCACCAATGATCCGATCGTTGCCGATGAGCTCCGCCAACAGGTTGCCAGGTAGGACGCGCTCGGGACAATGGGCCAGGAGGAAATCGCGACCGGCGATGCAACCGTTTCCCTCTAGCGTCTCGCGGAAAATGCCATTTGTCGTGCCGGGCGGCACCGTTGACTCGAGGATGACCAGGTCGCCAGGCTTCAAGACCTTCGCCACGGATTGCGCCGCGCCGACGACCATATCAAGGTTCGCACCGTGGTCGTCGCGGATCGGCGTGGGTACGGCAACGATGTAAACGTCGGCGACCACAGGCCGCGCGCCTGCCCGAAGAAGCCCCGATCGGACGGCATCTGCCAACAGGTCGTCAAGTTGTGGTTCATGCATATGGGTGCGTCCGGCCGCCACTTCAGCGACTGTCGTGCCGTTGATGTCGGCACCAAACACCTCGATGCCGCGTGACGCAAGAACGGCGGCCGTGGGGAGGCCGATGTAGCCGAGGCCGACGACGCACACCGACCGTTTCGCCATACGTTGCACCTCCTATGCCTCGTCTATTCGTCGTCCGGCGGCACTTGCCGCGGACGTCGAACGATCGGCGAGCTTCAGCATTATGTCCAGATAGCGAGCGGCGAGAGTCTCCCGAGACGCATTCGCCTCGACCCATTCGCGGCCGCGACGGCCCATTATCGACCGTTTTTCACGATCGTCTGCCAGCTCAAGGATGGCTCGAGCGATGGCCGGCCCGCTTTCAGGCTCGGCGAACAACCCGGCTTGAGCCTCATCGCACACAAGCGTCCGCGCAGCGCCGTCGATGCCCACGACGATCGGCCGGGCGCACGCCATGTAGTCGAAGATTTTGTTCGGGTAAACCGTCCGGAAGGTCGCATTGCGCTGAAGGACCGCGAGTCCGATGTCGGCGGCGTTGATGTAATCGGGCATCGCGTCCTTCGGCTTTGCGCCGAGGAACTGCAGGTTGTCGAGCCCCCGGCGCGCCGCCTCGGCCTCAAGCGACGCCCGTTCCGGGCCGTCCCCGATGGCAACGAGGAGAATGTCTCGGCGCGTTCGAACGATTTCAGCGGCGTCGATTAGCTGGCCGAGGGCATTCGCGCGGCCGTGTGCTCCCGCGTAGAGGGCGACAATCCGATCTCCCCAGCGATGCTCGTACCGGACGGCATTGTCACGCGGACCCGGCTGAAACATCGCGAGATCTCCGCCGTTAGGTACGAGAGTGAGGCGTGACGGCGTTACAAGGTGCCGCGCGAGAAGATCCTCGCGAAAGCTTGGGGTCAGTACGTTCACAATCGACGCCGACCGGCACGCCCAAGCCTCAAGCGCGTACAGCAGGCGCGCCTGGAGCGAACCGCGGCGAACGACACCGGTAGCGATCGCGCTCTCCGGCCATAGATCGCGCACCTCGAAGATCCATGGGGTCCGCCAACCGCTCAACTTCGCTTTGAGCCAACCGGGCACGACAACGACGAGCGGCGGCGAAGTCGCGATCACGACGTCGGCGCGCGGGCTTTGGAAAGCTGCGAGCGAGGCAGTGAGCGTGAAGACGATGTAGCCAAGACGACGACCGAAGTAGCTTCGGCGGTAGGCGGACGGGACGTAGCAGCGCCAAACGTCAACAGCGCCGTCATGCTCGCGGGTGAGCAGCCGACCCCGATACCGTTCGGGAGTCTCACCCGTGTGATGGTTGATCGATCCTGCGATGACCGCCACCTCGTGTCCCGCCGCCGTCCACATGTGGGCCATTTCATTGAAGCGCGAGATGCCCGCATCCCCGGGTCCGAGGTAGTACTGGTGGACAATCGCGATGCGCACGTCCTAGTACCGCAACGCCGCGGCGAGCGTCGACCCGACTGCCGCGATCCCCCAACTGATCGCGACCGCCACTGGCAGACCGTAACGACGCTGCAGCACGTCGTAGAGGTGGCCACGGTCTCCGGCCAGGAGCGGGCGCCTCTCCCTGGCTCGTTTAATCAATACGAAGACCGCGTTAACGATTGGGAAGGCCCACATCAACGCGGCAAACGCGAATGACGTTGGAGATGGGCGCGCTGCGAGAAGCGAGACGACGAGAAGCCAGAGGATATAGCCGAGCAGAAGGCTACCTTCGTCACCCATGAACAGACGCGCCGGATGGAGGTTTAGCACAAGGAAGCCCACGATGGCCCCGAGCGAGACGGCGCCGAGATCTGCGAGCGGGCGACCCATGGCGACGAGCGGCAAGAGCGCGAATAGTGCTACTCCTGCCGCGAGCCCGTCGAGCCCGTCGATGACGTTGAAGGCGTTCACCAGGATCATTCCAACGAAGATGGCGACGAGCGCAATCGGCAGTTGGAGGCCAAGGGAAGTGACGCCAATACTGAGGGGGACCGCTGTCGCCGCCAGCTTCCATGCCGGCGGTAGACCGCGAACGTCGTCGACGAATCCGACGAGCCATGCGGCTGCGGCTCCGATTAGGGCCAAGAATGGCACGGCGAATACGAGCCCGCCTACGACAATCACCGTGATCATTGCGGCGCCACCTGTGTATGGCGTCGGACGCAGATGAGGCTTGATAGCACCTGGTCGGTCGACCAAAGACCAGCGCACACCAATCCACAAGGCCGCGTATGAGACCGGGACGCCGAGCAGGATCCCAACGCAGACTGCAAGGATTCGCTCAGGCATCGACGGGCTCCGTCAGGTCGAACAGCGTGGAAAGCTCCACACCGCTGAGCCTTGTCGCTCGTTCCGAGCCGAGTGGTGAGATGCCCTGCCTGCGTTGTCCGGGTGTTATCAGGATGTCGCCCGTCTCGAGTCGTTCGGCGTAGGCCGCTTCGTCCGCGCCAACGAGATGCTCATGGATCGACTCGCCCCGCCGCACGCCGAGGACGCGGACACGGGCACTGTACCGACCGGCGAAGAGATCGGCGAGGTCTCCGAGCCGATACGCTTTCGCAGCCGGCGCCATGACACAGCCATGCTCCCGGATCGCCAGAGCCCGGATGAGCAGCGAGACCGCGTCCACGCGCGTCATTACGAATCGCGTCATCGCTGGTTCGGTTACCTCGATCTCGCCACGCTCGGCGATGGAGCGACGCCAGCGGCGCGCGACGCCATCCCCGGGGATCGCGGCGAGTCGGACCGCGATGGAACCAACGTGCCCATCGGGTCGCTCTCGCGCAAGGCGCTCAACTAACGCTTTGCTCATGCCATAGACACCAGTCGCGTGGACAGCCTGCGCGGTGCTCGCGACGACGACCTGATCGACGTGCTTCGAGAGCTGAGCAGCCTTGAGAATCACTATTGTTCCGCAGACGTTCGTTTTTACTGCAGCGGCCGGTGCGGCCTCGCAGACGTCTAGGTCCTTCTCCGCCGCGAGATGAAAGACGACTTCGGCGCCCTCGACCGCGCTCCGGACAGCCGTTTCGTCGGTGACATCGCCATCCAGCAGCTCGACAGGCAGATCGGCGCGCTCCTCGCTCGAGGCGTGCCGGGAAAGGACGACGACGCGTCGGGCACCGCGGCTTGCAAGCTCGGCGACCAGTGCCTTACCGATCGACCCCGTACCGCCCGTTACAAGGAAATTGCGCCCGCGGATCGCGGCGTCGAAATTCACGTCGTTGTCGCAGCACCGACGGTGCGGCCGATGATCGCGGCGATCCGTTCTGCAGCGTGGCCGTCACCGAAGGGACTCAACGGCGTTGGCTCGAACCAGGAGAGATCGGCGACAAGCGAGTCGAGACTCGGCGATGCGGCGTCCGAGAGCACCGAGAAACGAGACTCGATTGCAGGAACGCGCTCGGTCGATCGACGCAGGACGATCACGGGCCTGCGAATCTCGGGGGCGGTCGCCTCCTCTTGGACGCCGCCTGAGTCCGTGACGATCACATGCGCGTATCGCATGGCGGATAGAAACGAGAGATAGTCCATCGGAGGCACCAGGTGGATTTTGCTGTTGCCAGCAATGCGCTGCCACAGACCGGCTGCTCGCAGCCTATCCTCGGTGCGCGGGTGAACTGGAAAGACGCTGCTCGACGGCTGACGCTGAAGGAAATCGACGATGTGGTGAAGGAAGCGCTCGTCGTCGACATTCTCCTGGCGATGGAGGGTGACCAGTACGTACTCGTCCGCGATTGGCGGACTCGGTGAGGTGCGAGCAAAGTTCATCCGTACCGCGTCGAGGACAGTGTTTCCGACGACGTGAGCTTCGCCGAGGCAGTCTTCCGCCCGGAGGTGCTCGTAATCGAGGGCCGTTGGACAGAAGAGCAGATCAGAAATGTGGTCGCACAACCGTCTGTTGTGCTCCTCCGGCATGCGGAGGTCGTAACTCCGCAGGCCGGCCTCTACATGAGCGAGCATCAATCCGCGTTTGTTTGCAACGAGACTTGCCGCGAGCACCGAGTTCGTGTCGCCCTCGACGATCACCATGTCCGTGGCCTCAAGCCGCTCGGGTAGCTGGGTCAGGACGTCCGCAATCAGGAACGGTGCATTGGTGCCTTTGACGCTAAGCGATTCCACCGGACACGCCCACTGAAGCTGCTCGAGGAACGTATCGCGCATCATCGCGCTTTGATGCTGGTTTGTCGTGAGCAGCAGGGTCGGAATGCGGGCCTGTGCGAGGGAGACCGCCAACGGATGCAACTTTATGAACTCTGGACGAGTGCCCCCTACCAGGACGACGCGCTCGACCGGTTGGTGTGTGGGTCGTATGACGAGCGATTCCCGTTTGCGGCCTGTCAATTCGACTCTAACGTGAGATTTTCGTTGGGCGGCTGACACTGCACAAGGAGATTCCGAGGACCTCTTTGCGGCGGCAGCCTCGGTGCGGTCGAGAAGCCTTCATCGAGCTCAGGCACCATATTTTCGGTGTCGTCCGGCACCGCGAATTGACCATTCACCGGGGTCCGGAGCGGCTGTTCTCCCCGACTGTGCTCCGGTTTCGACAACGGCCGCATTTTATCAGACGTTAATCGAAGCCTTAAGTCAAGGACGACCAAGTCGAGCTGATTTTGATTAGCCGAGGCTAAGGCTTGGGAGCTTGGCTTGAGCCGGTTGACCCGCCGCGAAGGTGACTCCTCTGGACGAGAAATGGATGACTCGGTCCTGGCCGAGATCCCCCTTGACTGTGTAGGTGTGCCCGCTGCCGTCGTTCCATTTCACGGTGACCACATCAGCGAGTGTGCCCGGCTCTTTCTGCCAGTAGATTTGGCCCTCGCCCCGTCCATCTGCGATCCAGGGGGTGTCGTAACTGAACACAGCCTCGGCCGAGTGTCCATATCCGTGGAAGGTTGGCACCCACCCATCGATCATCGCCGTACCGGTTGGCGGTGCCGGGTTCGTGTACTTCGCGCGCCTTAGATTGTCGCCGGCCGACGAAGCATTGGGGCTGACATATAGCCTCAAGTAGGCGCTGTAGTACTCGCCGGGACGGTAGTCAAACGGCATGTTGTCGGTGAGGTCAATCGTCACCTTGTGATGCAGGAGTGAACCGTTGCGCGTCAGTTCCACCGTGAAGTGGCGAACCAGGAAGTAGTTCGCCTTCGTGCCACCCAGGTTGCTTTCGATCTCCATCATGTAATCCCGTTCGCTCGTCGGGTTGATGGTGCCCGACCAACCGAACTGGGTCAGTTGCTTCTCGACGGTGGCGTTGTTGAAATACGCCTGGAGGTGACGCGCTGATGACAGGTCGTTCAACGCCCCGATGAGCGCCGGCCATTGGGCCGCCGGCAGTGTCGCCACGCGGTTCATGAGGGTTCCGGCGGTGGCGCTGAGAATCGCTTTATGTCTCGGGTCGGCGACAAGGTCGTACTGCACCACCAGGTTGACAAAGTTGGTGGCTGTCAACGTTATCCCGTACCCAGGCACGGGTAGTGGCCCCGTGAGTTCGAGCATCTTCGCCACCGTGAAGTAATCGATGGAGATAACTCCATCGAGGTGGCCCACATAAGGTTGGGCGAACTGTTCCCCAGCCAGAGCGTTCGAAGGAAAGTCTGGAAAGAAGTTGGAATCGATGAAGCTCCAGCTCGTGTTGGGTATGAACTCGCGTATAGGCCCAGGTGGCGCTACGTAGCCTGGCTGACCGGGTGCGGCACGGGAGCCAATGAGATCGGTGGCGTTTCCACTTTTGATCAACTTCAAAATGCCCTGGTTGGCCTGCAAGACGCTGTAGGTGCCGATGAAGCCGCCCCCCGGACGTAGCTCTGATGGGTTGACCTGCTCGACCAGATAAGTCCGCGCGCCGTTGCCGCCCAGGAGCTCGGTAATGATCGGGACGAGGCTCGCGAACTCATCGGCGGCCGCGATGGCGGTTGTTATGGTTCCTTTGGCTTTTAGGAACGCCGCCTGCTGCCCTGCCGGAACGATACGAATATCCACCTTCGCTGCCGCCTTCTGAGCCACGTCTAAGTCTTTTCGAACGATAACGAGGCTTGTGTTGGTCTGGTTCAGGACTGTGAGGAGGGTTCGGCCTTGCTGGCCCCCGGCGCTAGCCGGTGCGATGAGCTGCCCGTCGAGCTTGGCCAGTTCCAGGCCGGCGTCCGAGATGGCGACCCCCATATCGGCGATTCCATCGACAGCGGTGTGCCGGGATTGCGCCAGGCTCCCGACGGTTGGCAAGCTCTCTAATCGCTGAAGGAGTTGGCTGCTGTCCGCCATCTGGCGGGCCACCATGAATTGCAATTTCGCCGTTGTGAAATGCACGTTGGTCTGGGCGATGAGCTTTTCGTCGTGGGTTGAGTTCGCCGCCTTGAGGCTGGTCTTGGCTGCCTCCAGCTCACTCTGGCCGATCTGCAGGTGGAGGGTGAGCTGGGCTTGCAGCGCGTTGGCCTGGGACCTCACTGACATGTAGGCGATCGCAGCTCCGGCGCCGCTGCACGCGACGATCACGATCACGATCGCCAGCGCCCACAGCACCCGGCCGCGTCGCCGGCGCGGCCGCGAGAAGGGGACCGTGAGCTGTCGACCCAACGATGCGGGACGGGTCAATCAGACCAAAGCGGCTGTAATTCGCTAAGCACCCGCTGCATTGTCCCGGATGCTCATCGTTTAGGTCAAAACGGCCTGGGATCGGAATTGGTATCAACTCGCCGTGGGAATCCGGTCGCGCAGAATCTAACCACCGTGAAGCGCCTGGTTGATGTATGGCTGCGCCACCAGGGGCTGGTCGCTCTCGGCCTCGCGGCACTCTACGCCGCCGTCTACATCCTTCTGTCGGTGCTGCGACATGAGTCCTACCACTCGCTCGGGTTTGACTTAGGACTGTTCAACCAGGTCTTCTGGAACACCACCCAGGGACGCCTGTTCGAGTCGACCATGAGCCAGGCGCTGCCCGTCCCCCACTCCCTCCTCGGCGACCACTTCTCACCGATCTTCCTGATCTTCATGCCGTTCTACTTCGCCTACCCGCACCCGGAGACGCTGGTCGTGATCCAGACACTGGCGCTGGCGCTCGGCGCCTGGCCGGTCTACCTCCTCGCCAAGCTGAAACTGCCCGCCGGGTACGCGGCATGGTGGGTCCTGGCCTATTTCCTCTTCGTGCCGCTCGCCTACATCAACCTGTTCGACTTTCACGAGGTCGCCCTTTCGGTCGCCCCGCTCGGATTCGCCCTGTACTTTCTTGAAAGCGGACGGCGAGGTTGGTTCCTGGTCTGTCTGCTGTTCGCCTTCCTGGTCAAAGAGGAGATGGCGCTGATCGGCGTCGGCTTTGGCGCCTACGCGGTTCTCGGTAAGCGCGACTGGAAGCTCGGCCTGGGTGTGCTGGCCGGCAGCCTGCTTGCCTTCGTGGCGGTCATCCAGTTCGCGATCCCGTGGTTTGCCGGCGGCCGCTCGTATCCCTACATCGCGTTGCGGTATGCCCCGGTGGGAGGCAGTCCTGGCGGAATCCTCAAGACTTTCGTGACGGATCCCGTGCGGATCGCGCGAGCTCTCCTGCAGCCCAAGAAGGTCTACTTCCTGGCAGCCATCTTCGGCCCGGTTTTGGGTCTCAGCGCCCTTGCCGGCTGGGCCGCGCTCCTGCTGCTGCCGACGCTCGGTTACCTGCTGCTCTCGAACTATGAACCGCAGTACTCGTTCACGTCCCAATACTCGGCGCCTCTGATCCCGCTGTTGGTTGGCACCGCAATCCTTGCCCTGGCCCGCCTTCCGGTATCGGCTCGGCGCCCCGTGATGGCAGCCGTAGTCGCGAGCTCAATTGTCTTGAGCTGGGCGTTCGGCGACCTGCCGTTCTCGCGCAAATTCGATCCCAGCCAGTTCACGACCCAATCGCGCTACGCCGCCTTCGTGTCGCAGCTGGCTCAGATTCCGCCCGACGCCCGCGTATCGGCCGAGAACGGGTTCCCCAGCCATCTTTCGGAGCGACGCTACATCTATGACTACACCTTCGAAGGCGTCCAGGACGCCGGATGGGTGGTGCTTGACTACGAGGGGACCAACTACAACCTCGCCGTTTTTGACGCCCAGGTTGCCTCGGTCGAGGCGGCTGGATATGACCAGGTCGCCGGCGGCTACGGGTTGGCTCTGCTTCGCAAGCGCTAAGGAGTCTGGACGTCGATGACCAGACGCATCGGATTGGTGAGCGAGAAGGTGCGGTAGCAAGCAGGCTTCGAAAGGCCCAGGCCCCACTGCACCGTGCCCTCGAAGTCCTGCACCTGGCGTGCCTCGAGGAGTTCCAGATAGTCGGTCTTGAAGTCGGTGGGTCCGCTGTAGACCGTGTGGGCATCCGCGCCATGCAACGTCACGAGAATGCCAGCATTACCCGCAAGCTTCACCGACTGGCCGCTTGCGCCTTGGGTGAATGTCGCGTTGCTCTGGGTGGACACGTCGCCCTGCTTCGGAATCGTGTTGTTGAACTCGATCGTGATCCTGTCGTAGCCAGCGTGCGTTCCGGGCCGGACTGCATCAATGAAAGCAACAGGCGGCGATGCTGGAATGGTGTCGTTGGCAACATACCCTGTGAAGGAGTCGCAGGTGAACGCGGGGAGATTTGAAGCTGGCGAGGGCGAGCCGGTCGGGCTGGGCGTCGAGAGGGCCCCAGGGACGAGTCCGGTTGGATTGCGGTTCAGGTTCGCCACCACCAGGAGCCCGACCACGATGGCGGCGATCAACGCCGCGGCGAGCCCCGCGATCCAGAACGGTCCTTTGCGCTCCGGGACGTCGGCGAGCGAGGACCGGACGCGGTCTCCCAGCGCGCCGCTGGGTGAACCCGCAATCTCGTCGAACACGTGACCCAGCTCTCGGCGAAAGTTCTCGTTCGGCACCTCAGAAAACCTCCTCGAGAGTCAGGTCTGAGCGCAGCCTTTTGGCCGCGCGGTAGATGCGGGATTTCGCGGCCGCCGGCGAGATGCGCAGCGCTCGCGCCACCTCGTCCAGCGGCAGGTCGAGGTAGAAGTGCAGCACGAGGGGAAGCCTCTCCTCGGGGCTGAGCTTGAGCAGCGCGGCTTTGAGGTCGGAGGTGGCGGCATGTTCCGGACTTGAAACCACGGACGGAATCTCGGGAAGCCGGAGCACCGACCACCACCGCTGGCGCCTCGCCATGCGGCACTCGTTCGCGACGATCGACAGGAACCACGGACGTAGAGACTGCACGTCGCCGCGCAGTTGGCGCAGCTTCCGCCACGCTTTGATCGACGCTTCCTGGACGGCGTCCTCAGCCGATGACCGGTCGTCCAGCATGACGGCCGCCAGGCGGTAGGCCGGATCCAAAAGGGGCTCGATCAGGACGGTGAAGGAATCGGCGTCTCCGGCCGACGCGCTCTGCATGAGCTGGGGTCGTTGCTCCATCGCCGCGGCAAGCATGTTCCTGCCGGTTGGATGCGGGTGAAAGCCGTTTGGTTGCAGGTATGGCCCGGTTCTTTCTCGACCCTCTCCCCGGCCCTCCCCACTTCGGGGGGAGGAGGACTGCTCCCCGGCTTTTATCCCCTCCGGCGGCTCGCCGGCTCGTGGTGGGATGCGGTAGGTGTGCTCGGCTCGGCCCCCGGAGCCGCCGGGCCCAGGTCGGGCGGACGGTTTGGACGCGGGTCTTCCGGGCCCTCGCCTTCAGATCTGTGCTGCCAGCGCCGCTTCGGGGGACGGTCGTTCCGATAGTCACGAGCGCGATCGGCCGCGATCTCGAAGTTCTCGCAGAACTTCTCGTTTCCGGTCTGCTGCCTCAGCGACATGATGTCCTCGCGCAGCTCGTCCCAGTAGAGGTCGAAACCGAACGCGTCGAACAGGAGCGCCTCAGGGATCAGGTGGTGGAGCGCCAGCACGCTGATCTCTTCGAAGAGATGCGCGAGGAGGACGTAGTCGTCCGGCTGCAAGCTCTTTTTCAAGAGGCGCCCAAACGCCGGTGCGACCGGCTCGCCGTGCACCATGGACATGATTCCGATGAAGGTGGCCGCGTGCTCCTGGGTTACGCGCCCAAAATCTGGCGCCGGCGGCCGCTGTTCGATTGGGCCACGCATGGATTCAATTCATTGTCGCAACTTGGACGCTGGCTGTCTTCAGGCGCCGAAGAGGTCCTTGGCGTGGTCCCATCCGCCCCAATATGAGTACGAGGTGATGGCAGGAGCGCCCCCAAATGGATGCGGACCGCCGTACCCGTCCAGCGTATAGCCGGCGGTCGCCGATCCGGGCAGGAACCAGATGCTGCGGGCGATGTCCCAGCCCCAGTAGGTGGGCGCGATCGCTGCCGGCAGCGTGCTGCCGTCGCCGGTCGGGTGAAACGCGTGGGCGCCGCCGTAACCGTCGAGCACATAGCCCGAATGATTTCCGTTGCCCGGAACGAGGACCACGTCCCGGGCGATGGTCCAACCCGGCCAGTAGCCGGTGCTCGCCACACTCGTGGTCGATGCGGGCGCCGGCCCGTTGATCCCAAATGTATGAAGGCCACCCCAGCCGTCCATCACGTAGCCACCAGATCCATCGGGGAAGATGACCACCTTGCGGGCGATGTCCCAGCCTCCCCAATAGGCGAAGCCCTGGGCTGACAGGGGCGCCGTGCTGCCGTTGACGTGAAAGGGATGAAGGCCGCCGTAGCCGTCCAGCACGAATCCACCAGATCCATCGGGCAGGAAGGCGAAGTCACGCGCGATATCCCAGCCTCCCCAATAGGCGGTGGTGCTCAGGGTGATCGGAATCCCGTAGCTGTGCAGGCCGCCGTAGCCGTCGAGCACCGCGCCCGACTGCGGTGAGTTGGTGCCCGGGAGAGCTTTGGCCGCCCGCGCGATCGACCAGCCGCCCCAGTACGCGGTTACCGTCACGGCCAGGCTGTCGTCGGCGTGGATGCCGCCATATGCGTCCATCGTGTAGAGGCCCTTGAAGGGCCTGACCGGGGGCGGTCCACCGGGCGGTGGTGCGGCGAGTGTGGGCCCCACTGAGAAGGACCACGTGTAGGGCAGCGAGTTGACCGTCAGCGCGACCGTGTACGTGATCCCGTTCTGCAGCGGTTGCTGCGGAAAGACGATCACGCCGCCGCGCCACTTGAGGTAACTCGCGAAAGTAGGGTTCGTCGAGTCGATCACGCAGTTCGTCAGCGAAGCTCCATTCCCGACCAGGGTGTGCGTGGTCCCGGCCGCCGTGCTCAC